>WNFQ01013520.1_pt1 | contig 10265 bp, 9 predicted proteins | sample 5400171 | NCBI WGS metagenome assembly WNFQ01 (sample SAMN13153356, study PRJNA577476) | soil metagenome | isolation source: 20 cm soil under Madrone tree | place: USA:California | collected 2016-06-14 | reverse complement strand
CAGCATCGACGAACAATGTCGCCAGACTGGCGAGATGTTCCGCACCGGCCTTGATGGTATCGACCCAGCGCCGCTCGCGCTCGTCGAGGTCGGATGTCGCCAGGAGACCGCTGATGGCCAGAATTCCGGTAAGCGGCGTCCGGACCTCATGCGCGAACGCCGCGAGCGCCGCCTCCACGATACCGGGCGCGGCAGGCACGGCAGCGCGCTTGCGCGGCTTGTCCGCGGCAACGCGGGAAGCGCGTTTTTTCGGCGCCCGCCTTTTCGGCGGCCGCTTGGTGCGCCGTGAGCGCGATTTTGGCGCCATGATTCCCCTGACCCTGGCCGCCGCCCACCATGCCATGGCCGGGCTGGCGGAGTCACGCCGAAGGCGTTTCGGTTTGCGGCATGCCCACGGCAAACCTGTGGCAATCAAGGCAGGCCGACCAGGCGGCGGATGTCGGCCGGCGTCGCACCTCCGGTGCGGAGTTCGCGCAAGCCGGTGGCCTCGGTCGACTTCGAGAGTTTCCGTCCCGCAGCATCGAGGATGAGGCGGTGGTGGCGGTAGGCCGGCCACGGCAGGCCAAGCAGCTGCTGCAATAGCCGATGGACGCTGGTCGACCAGAACAGGTCCTGACCCCGCACCACCTCCGTCACCCCTTGCAAGGCGTCGTCGACCACCACCGAGAGGTGATAGCTGGTTGGCGTTTCCTTGCGCGCGAGGATGACGTCGCCCCACGCTTCCGGCCGGGCAGATACCGCGCCGGCCTCGCCGTCGGGACCTTCGCCGTGCTCACGCCAGCCGAGATTGCCGGCGCGCGCGCAGGCCGCGGCCATGTCGAGCCGCAGCGCGCCCCGTCGGGGTCGCGCGGCCAGCGGCCGCTCGCCTCGCGCCGCGCTACGAGTTTTGCAATCTCGGCGCGGGTCTCGAAACTCGGATAGACGAGGCCCTGGGCTGAAAGTTTCTCGAGCGCCTCGCGATAATCCGCGAGATGCTCCGATTGCCGCCGCACCGGGGTTTCCCATGCGATGCCGAGCCAGGCGAGGTCTTCATGGATGGCGGCCTCGAATTCGGGCTTGCACCGGGTCAAGTCGATGTCCTCAACGCGCAACAGCAAGCGGCCGTCGGTTTGACGCGCCAAATCGAAATTCAGCAGCACCGAAAAGGCGTGGCCGAGATGCAGATAACCGTTCGGGCTTGGCGCAAAGCGGAAAACGGGTGGCGGCATTGAGCTCTCAACACTTGTCATTGCCGGACTTGATCCGGCAATCCATCCTTCAAGAGTCTGTTACGATATGAGATGGATGCGCGGGTCAAGCCCGCGCATGACGACCTAGCGAGTTGATCTTTCGCAATGCTCATCCACCTCAACACCCAGGCCGACCTCGAAGAGGCCGTCCACGCGCTGCTAAGGCAGGACCCGCGGCTCAAGCCGATATTTGAGCTGGCGGGCATGCCGGCGCTACGGCGGCGCGAGCCCGGCTATGCCGGCCTTGCTGCGATCATCTGCGGGCAGCAACTCTCCACCGCCAGCGCCGCGGCGATCTGGGCCCGCGTCAGTGCCGCGTTCGATCCGTTTCACCATGACGCGTTGCGCCGCGCCCGCGCCGACCGGTTGGGCCGGCTCGGATTGTCGGCGGCGAAGATCAAGACCTTGAAGAATCTCGCGCGCGAACTCGCCGCGGAACGGTTGAATCTCGACGTGCTGGCGAACGAGGACGCCGACGCCGCGCACAATACGCTGACGGCGCTGCACGGCATCGGCCCATGGACTGCCGACGTCTATCTCTTGTTTTGTCTTGGGCATGGCGATGCCTGGCCCGCGGGCGATCTCGCCGTGCAGGAGGCGCTGAAAATCGGGCTCGGGCTAAAGACGCGCCCGACCGCGAAACAAATGGCGCCGCTGGCGGAACCGTGGCGGCCATTGCGCGGCGCCGCGGCGCATCTGTGGTGGGCCTATTACCGGGCGGTGAAAAAGCGCGAGGGCGTGATCGGCGGCGAGCCGAAAGCGAACGCCGTTTTAAACAAGATACCTGTTGCAAAACGGTCATCACCAAACGCAAAGATCGCGACTGGAAAAAAGCCCGGATCGAAAACATGAAATCCACCGACTTCATCGTTGCACGCCATGATTTTCAGCAATGCAAATTCATCGAGACGCAACTTCCTGACGCCGCCGCCCTGCCCGATGACGCGCTGCTGATTAAGATCGACCGTTTCGCCCTCACCGCCAATAACATCACCTACGCTATTCTTGGCGACCAGCTAAAATACTGGCAGCTGTTTCCAGCGCCGGAAAATTTCGGCAGCATTCCGGTATGGGGATTTGGCGAGGTGATTGCCTCAAGGCATCCAAGCGTTGTAATCGGCGAACGCCTGTTCGGCTATTTTCCGATGGCGACGCATCTGGTGATCGAGGCGGCGCAAGTCAGCAAGCGCGGCCTGCGCGATGCCGCCGCGCATCGGCAAGAGGTGGCGCCGGTGTACAACGCCTATGCGCGCGTCAGCGGCGATCCCGCCTTTGCCGGCCGTCAGGGCGATTATCAGGCGCTGCTGCGTCCGCTGTTCATGCTGTCGTTCCTGGTCGACGATTTTTTGGCAGAGAATGAGTTTTACGGCGCGCGGAGCGTCATGCTGTCCAGCGCCTCCAGCAAGACCGCCTTCGGCCTTGCGCATCTTCTGCATACGCTGCGCAAGCCGATACGGGTGATCGGACTTACCTCGGCGGACAACAGCGATTTCGTCAGATCGCTCGGCTGCTACGACGAGGTGGTGACCTATGACCAGGTGGCCTCGCTGCCGCCAGATCAGCCGGTCGCGTTCGTCGACATGGCAGGCAATAGCGCGTTGCGCGCAAAACTGCATCGGCATTTCGGCGAGGGGATGAAATATTCCGGGCGCATCGGGCTCACCCACCGCAGCTCATCGCCGGATGAACCGCAATTGCCGGGCGCCAAGCCGGCATGGTTCTCTGCGCCTGACCAGATCCCCAAGCGCGCCAGGGAATGGGGACCGGGCGGGATCGACATGCGCTTCAGCGCGGCGTGGGCCGGTTTTGCCCCGATGCTGGATCGATGGCTCAAGGTCACGGAAGGCCGCGGTGAGGGGCCGGTGAAACAGGTTTATCTCGACACGCTGGCGGGGCGAGTTCCGCCGGATCAGGGGCACATCCTGTCGCTGGCGACATAGCGGAGTTCTTCTTGCGCCCTTTCTGCGCGATCCCCTCCGGTATAGGCTTCGACCTTGGGAAAACGCTGCGAAAACGGCCGGTCAAGAGAAGCGCCGATGCTGGACAGAACCGACGATATCTCGATCGCTGCGGAAAATTGGCTCGCGCAATTCGAAACGGCGCTGGCAGAACCCGACGACGACCTGCTGAAGACGCTGTTTCACCCCGACAGTCATTGGCGCGATGTGCTGGCGCTGAGCTGGAACCTGCAGACCATCAACGGCGCCAATGCAATCCTCGCCGAGTTGGAGACTCACGCCCGCCGCGCCGCTCCCAGCGGCTTCCAGATCGATCCGGGCCGCGCTGCGCCGCGCTGGGTGATCCGCGCGGGCACCAACGCGATCGAAGCGATTTTCAAATTCGAGACTGCGCAAGGCCGCGGCAGCGGAATTCTGCGGCTGATCCCCGACGTCGGCAATGGCAACAGGCTGAAAGCCTGGACGCTGCTCACGGCGCTCGACGAATTGAAAGGTTTTGAGGAGCAGCAGGGAGGATCGCGGCCCCGGGGCGAGGCCTATTCTCGGGATTTTCGCGGCCCCAATTGGCTCGATCTGCGCAAGGCCGCCGCCGAATATGCCGACCGGGATCCGGTCGCGCTGGTGGTCGGCGGCGGACAGGCCGGACTTTCGATCGCGGCACGTCTCAAGCAATTGCAGATCGATACGCTGATTGTCGACCGCGAGGCACGCATCGGCGACAACTGGCGCAATCGCTATCATGCGCTGACGCTGCACAATCAGGTGCAGGTCAACCACCTGCCCTACATGCCGTTCCCGCCGAACTGGCCGGTCTATATCCCGAAGGACAAGCTCGCCAACTGGTTCGAGGCCTATGTCGATGCCATGGAGCTGAACTACTGGACCGGCACCGAGTTCGAGAGCGGCGCTTACGACGAGGTAGAAGGGCGATGGTCGGTGGAGCTGCGCCGGACCGAAGGCTCCAGGCGCGTGCTGCATCCGCGGCATGTCGTGATCGCCACCGGCGTCAGCGGCATTCCGAATCTGCCGGATATTCCCAGCCTGAAAAACTTCGCCGGCACGGTGCTGCATTCCAGCCAATATGGCGACGGCGAGGCCTGGCAAGGCAAAAAAGCGCTGGTGATCGGCACCGGCAACAGCGGCCATGATATCGCGCAGGACCTCTATTCGAGCGGCGTTAACGTGACGCTGGTTCAGCGCAGCCCGACCCTGATCACCAACATCGAGCCATCGGCGCAACTGGCCTATGCGGCATATAACGAGGGCACGCTGGAGGATAACGACCTGATCGCGACCTCGATGCCCTTGCCGCTCGCGAAGAAAAGTCACCAGTCCATTACGGAGCTGTCGAAGGAGCTCGACAAGGATCTGCTTGATGGCCTGCGCCGCAAGGGTTTCAAGCTCGACTACGGCGAAGACGGCACCGGGTGGCAGTTCAAATATCTCACGCGCGGCGGCGGCTACTATTTCAACGTCGGCTGCTCCGATCTGGTCGTGCGCGGCGAGATCGGGCTGCGGCAATTTTCGGATATCGAATCCTTTATCGCCGAAGGCGCCCGGATGAAGGGCGGCGAGACGCTTGCCGCCGACCTGATCGTGCTGGCGACCGGCTACAAGGGCCAGCAGCATCTGGTACGAAAACTGTTCGGCGATGAAGTCGCCGACCGCGTCGGCCCGATCTGGGGTTTCGGCGAGGGTCAGGAACTGCGCAACATGTATAGCCGCACCGCGCAGCCGGGGCTGTGGTTCATCGCCGGCAGCCTGGCGCAATGCCGGATCAACTCCAAATATCTCGCGCTGCAGATCAAGGCGATCGAGGAAGAACTTTTGCCGCGCGTCCCTCGCGCAGCAATGCCTGAGGCAGCTTTGGCGTGAATTCCATAAATGCCTTTCCGGGGCGCGGGTAAGCGCGAACCGGAATCTCGAGATTCCGGGGCTGGTCCTTCGGACCATCCCGGAATGACTGCCATAAGAACAACGTCATGGGGGGAAGCACACATGCCGACCATTCTCGGCTCGGGCGAACACCGCTACCGCGTGGTGGAGAACTGGGCGAAGCTGCCGGAGGACTGGAATCTCACTGATGTCGCATCGGTCGCGGTCGACAGCAAGGACCGCATCTATGTCTTCAATCGCGGCGCCCACCCGATGGTTGTGCTCGACCGCGAGGGCAGTTTCATCACAAGCTGGGGCGAAGGCCTGTTCAACCGCGCGCATGGGCTGCACATCGACACCGAGGATAATCTCTATTGCACCGATGACGGCGACCATACGGTGCGCAAGTGCTCGACCAACGGCAAGGTGCTGCTGACCATCGGCATCCCGAACAAGCCGGCGCCGTTCATGAGCGGCGAGCCCTTCCACCGCTGCACCCATACCGCGCTCTCGCCCAAAGGCGAGATCTACGTCTCGGACGGGTACGGCAACGCCTGCGTCCACAAATACACGCCGGACGGCAGACTGATCAAAACCTGGGGCGAGCCGGGCACCGATCCCGGCCAGTTCAACATCGTCCACAACATCGCAACCGACGCCGACGGCTTTGTCTATGTGGCGGACCGCGAGAACCACCGCGTCCAGGTGTTCGACGGCAACGGCAGGTACGAGACGCATTGGAATAACCTGCACCGGCCCTGCGCGCTATATTGCTGCGGCGGCAAGCAGCCGAATTTTGTCATTGGCGAACTCGGTCCGGGCATGCCGGTCAATCGCAAGGTGCCGAATTTGGGTCCGCGCCTGACCATCGTCGACGCGACGGGAAAGCGTCTCGCCCGGCTCGGCGGGGAAAATGGTCCGGGACTCGAGGCCGGCAAATTCCTGGCACCGCACGGCATCGCGCAGGATTCAAGGGGCGACATCTATGTCGGCGAAGTCGGCGTCACCGATTGGAAGACGAGTTTCCCGGATTCCCCGATGCCGGCGGTGGTGCGCTGCCTGCAGAAGCTTGAGAAGATCTAGCACGTCATTCCTGCGTCATTGCGAGGAGCCAACGGGTCCCGCCTTCGGCGGGCCCGATGATAAACTCCGCGACGAAGCAATCCACTCAATCCACTCTGCCTTGTCTAGATGGATTGCCTCGCTGGCGCGCTCGCAATGACGGATGAAGTAAGCAGCGCTGCACGAATAACACGTAGCTCCGTTATTCCGCCTTGAGGTTGGCCGCCTTGATGATCGGCCACCAGCGTTCGGTCTCGGCTTTCTGGAACGCGCGCAACGCTTCGGGCGATTGCTGCGCGAGCGGCGTGATCTGGATGCCAAGCTCCTCGAAGCGCTTTTGCACCGAGGGATCGGCGAGCAGTTGCACCATCGTCGCATTCAGCCTGGCGATGATATCCTTCGGAGTATCCTTGGGCACCCAAAGTCCGTACCAGAGCGAGGGGCAGCCGCGCCCTGCCGGTGATCGCATAAGGCTTGACGCTTCCGGCGCCGACCAGTGACTTGAAGTTCGACGATGGTTCGATCATGAAATCGATCTGCTCCGCCAAGAGGTCTTGCATGGCCGGGGCATTGCCGCGATACGGCACGAATTGAAATTTGGTTCCGGTCGCCTTCTGGAAGGAAATGCCCGTGAGATGACCGGTTGCGCCGACGCCGGCGATGCCCACCGACATCTTATCGGGATTAGCCTTAAGATATGCAATCAATCCCTCCAGATCGTCCGCCGGCAGGCTCTTCTTGCCCACGATCAAAAGCGGCTCGCTGCCGATCAGAATGATCGGCTCCAAATCTCTCAACAGATCGAATTGAAGCGCGTAGAGGCCTCCGGTCAGCATGTGCGTGGTCGAGGTGCCGATGCTCAGCGTGTAACCATCGGCGGGTGAACGAACGGCGCGGCCGACGCCGATGCTGCCGGCGGCTCCCGCAACGTTCTCGATGATCACGGGTTGACCGAGAATTTCCCGCATCCGCTCGGCCAGGAAGCGCGCCAGCGTGTCGGTTGCACCGCCTGCGGGGAACGGCACGATCATGGTGATCGCACGCGCCGGATAGATTTGGCCGGCGGCCATGCCGGTCGATCCCAGGCCAAGCAGGACCGCGACCATCACCATCAGCAATCTGCGCATGTGGTCCCTCCGGGATTAAGCGCACGCGGGTGCATGTTTATCACTCGGATTCCGGTAGGGTGGGCAAAGACGCACTTGCGCCGTGCCCACCCTCTACCCGGCGAATACATCGGTGGGCACGCTTCGCTTTGCCCACCCTACCGACTTTTCGGTTATGCTGTTTAGACATCGCCGACGGCCTCGCGCCGCCGTTGTTCGGATTCTTCCGCATAACGCCGCATCGCGTGGGCTTCGGTGAGGATTCCGATCGGCCGGTGTTCGCCGCCGGTATCGACCACGACGAGCGATTCCGCTTCCGCGGCGTCAAAGACCTCGATCGCTTCCTGGATGTTCATGAGGGGGTGCAGCACGACGTCGCGATGATGAAGGATGCCGTTAAGGCCGCTCTTCGTATCGATACCCGGCGCGTGCGCGTCGGCCACCAGCGCCAGTCCGACGTAGCGGTCGGCGTCGTCGACGGCCACCACCTTGGTCTTTGAGCCCAGCGGAAACTTGCCGCGGAATTCTTCAATCGGCATGTCGGCGTTCACGGTGCTAACGTCCGGCCGCATCAGGCGCCGCACCGTGAGATCGCGGATCCAGCCCACGTCGGCGGCGCTCCGAATGGTCTCGCCGCGCAAGTGGAATCGCCAGGTCGCGAATGAGTAACCGAACAATTCGCGGGTGATCTGGGTCGAGATCATGACCGCGACCAGCACCGCGGTGGTGAGCCAGAGATTGCCGGTGGATTCCAGTGCGATGAACGCCATCGTCAGCGGTCCGCCGATCACCGACGCCGACAGCGCGCTCATGCCGACGATCGCATAGACGTTCGGATCGAGGTTGAGGCCCGGCCAGATCGTTTCAATGCCGGCCGCGAACAGGCGGCCGCCGAGCGCGCCGAGAAACAGCGTGGCGAAAAACAATCCGCCGCGAAATCCACTGCCAAGCGATATCACCGATGCAAGCGCTTTAAGCACGAACACGATCGCAATCATCGCCAATGGCATCGAAACAATGCTGGTAAAATGCAGCGCGCCGTGCCCCGACGACATCACCTGCGGCGTCAGCAGTGCGAGCAGGCCTACGGCAAGACCGCCAAGCGCCGGGCGGAGCGGCAGCCAAACGCCAGTCTTCGCCAGCAGCGACTCGCATAGCGCCACGCCGCGCATGATGGCGATGCCAAACAGCGCCGCCAGAATCCCAAGCAGCGCCGCAACTGCGAGGTCGCGCCCCAGCACGTCGCCGACCGGGCCGACGCCGATGCCAAGTGACAGCGCGGCAAATCCATGGGTGACAAAATAGCCGGCGACCGCGGCCACTCCGACCGACGTCAGGCTGGCCGGGGTGTACCCGCCGATCACCAGTTCAAAGGCGTAGAAGGCGCCGGCGAGTGGCGCTCCGAACGCGCCCGCGATCGCGGCCGCGGCGCCGCAGCCGACCATGATGCGCTGATCGGCCCGTCGCAGATGAAAGGCGCGGCCCAAGGAAGCGGAGATCCCGCTGGCAAGCTGGGTGTAGCCGGCCTCAAGTCCCACCGAAGCACCGACGCCGCTGGACCAGACCGTCTGCAACGCCACGATCACACTGCCGCGGAACGACATCCGCCCGCCATGCAGGGCATTGGCCGCGATCGGATCGATCTCACGCGCCGGCCGCCATCGCTGCAGGAGGAGCAGGGCCAATCCCAGCACCAGCCCACCCAGGCTCGGAACCAACAAGGCGCGCAGCGGGTCGATGCCGAGCTGGCTGGAGAGGCGCTCCTTGATATCGATGTTGAACAGGAGCGCATGAAGCGCGGCAACCGCAACGCTCATCGCAAGCACAACCCACCCGCCGATGGTTCCGACCAGCGCCGCAAGGACCACCAGACTCGTTTCATGCGCGCGAACGAAGGCCCGCAGCCGCCGCGGCGCCTCGAGATAGCGTGACGTGGTGAGCATTTTGCTGTGTCCGAATGCGGCCAAAACGTGCCATCCGCCTCGTTTAACGGTCTTTGCGCTGATCGTGCAATCCGGACGTGACCCCGCGGCGGCGGATAAAGGCAGCTAATGCTCTTCACAATCCCGTCACGCTGCCTGTAGTATGTCAACGCAAGCTGCTTCGCAGCTAATATGGGGGCCAGGAGCGTTACTTGAACGCACATGTCTCGCAAGGCGGTTGGCCGGTTCTGGTGCTGAATGCGGACTTCCGGCCGCTGAGTTACTATCCGCTGTCTCTCTGGTCGTGGCAGGACGCGATCAAGGCGGTGTTTCTCGATCGCGTCAACATCGTCGAGCACTATGACCGCGCGGTGCGCAGCCCCTCGTTCGAGATCCAGCTGCCGAGCGTGGTGTCCCTGAAATCCTTCGTCAAGCCCACCACGCATCCCGCCTTCACCCGGTTCAACGTGTTCCTGCGCGACCGCTTCGTCTGCCAGTATTGCTCCTCCAACGACGATCTCACCTTCGATCACATCGTCCCGCGCAGCAAAGGCGGCCAAACCACCTGGGAAAATGTGGTCGCCGCATGTTCGCCGTGCAATCTGCGCAAGGGAAACCTGACGCCGCACCAGGCTCGGATGTTTCCGCGGCAACCCCCGTTCGCGCCGACGGTGCATCAGCTGCATCGCAACGGCCGGCTGTTCCCGCCGAACTATCTGCACGACAGCTGGCTGGATTATTTATACTGGGATACCGAACTCGATCCGTAAGGACTGGGCGCGCACCTGTCGTCGTAAGGCTCGCTCCGGTGCAGTTTCCGATTCACTTTTCAAAGAGCCGAGAGGGTGTGCATCCGCATTCTCGCGGCGGGATACGCCCGAGGTTTTGCGAATGTTTGCCCCTCAGACATCAGAGGGCGCAGGGAATGCCGGGCGCGCGATGCACCCGCAGCCTCGCGTACAAATGAAAAAAGTACACGAGCATAGTCACCACGGTCACACCGGAACGACCCGGCATTCCCCGCGCAATGGTTTACGGCTTACTTCGCGCTCTCCCCGGTGACCAGGCTTGTTTGACACCGTCGCCTGCGCTTCTTATCGCAGACTTGACACC
>WNFQ01007979.1_pt1 | contig 10266 bp, 4 predicted proteins | sample 5400171 | NCBI WGS metagenome assembly WNFQ01 (sample SAMN13153356, study PRJNA577476) | soil metagenome | isolation source: 20 cm soil under Madrone tree | place: USA:California | collected 2016-06-14 | reverse complement strand
CGGCCCCTCGACGGTGCCGTAGTAGCGCGGGCCCGCGAGCGGCACGTGCGCCAGGATGCGCTCGTACACGGTGCGCTCGATCCGGCCCCCCTCGCGCGTACACCGCTTCGCGATCACCGCCGCGCCATCAATCCCGACCCCTTCGAGCCGGTACACCGTGAGGTTGGGCCGGGGCTTGTTCGGCTTGAACTTGGCCGGGGTGATCCGATCGGGCACCACGCGCTCAGGGTCGAGCTGTTGCCAGGCCCGGACCGCCGGGTGCGCGAGCAGGATCTCGCGGCGTTTCACGGACACGGCAGGTGCGGGGGCGCACGCCGGGGGGGCCGGCGCGGCCACGACCGGAGCCGGCGTTGTCTGCGCGACCACTCTGCCGCCGTCGACGGTGAGGAACGCGGAGCAGCCGGCGAGCGTGGTCGAGCGGTGACTGATGACGATCACGGTACGGCCCTGCTTGAGGCGCTCGAGCGCTTCGACGATCGCGGACTCGGTCTTCGCGTCCACCGAGCTCGTGGGCTCGTCCAGGATCAGCACGGGACTGTCCTTCAAGAACGCGCGCGCCAGCGCGACGCGTTGCCGCTGCCCACCCGACAGCTTCACGCCCCGCTCGCCGACTTGGGTTTGGTAGCCCTGTGGAAAGCGTTCGATGAACTCGTGCGCGTTCGCCGCCTGGGCCGCCGCGACGACCTGCTCCCGGGTCGCGCCAGGCGCCGCGTACGCGATGTTTTCGGCGATGGAAAGGGAAAACAGCACGGGGTCCTGGAGCACGACCGCGAACTGGCGCCGCAGGTCGAGAAGCCTGTAGTCGCGCAGGTCCACGCCGTCCAACAGAATCGCTCCCTCGATGGGGTCGTAGAAGCGGGTGAGTAGGCTGATCAGCGTAGTCTTGCCGGCACCGGTCGCCCCCACGACGCCGAGGCGCGTGCCCGGCTCGATCTCGAACGACACGTCATGCAGGACGGGGCGGTCGGGTCCGTAGGCGAAGGACACATGCCGGAAGGCCACGGCGCCGGTGGCACGCCCGATGGCCCGAGCGTCTGGGCGCTCCGGCACCTCGGGCTGCTCGTCCAGCAGCCCGAAGGCGCGCTCGGCGCTCGCGAGGTAGGATTGGATCCCCGCCGCCTTCTTGCTGATCGTCTTGAGGGGTTCGTACAGCTGGCCTAGGTAGGTCAGCACCATCCACAGCTGCCCGAGGGTGAGGACGCCTTCACCCACGTGGCGCGCCCCGATGAGCAGGACCGCGGCCGTGCCGAGCGCGCTCGTCAGCCCGACCAGGACGCCGTAGCGGCCCTCCATCAACGCCAGGCGGATGCGCGCCGACACCCCCTCGGTCGAGCGACGCACGAAGCGGTCGGTCTCGCGGGTCTCCTGCCCGAATGCTTTCACGACACGGAGCGCGCCGAGGGTTTCCTGCACGACCGCGAGCGCCGAGCTTTCGAGCTTCTTCACGTGCCGCGACTGGCGGCGCATGCGGGGCCGATACAGGCGCGACAGCACGAACAGTGGCGGCGACACCCCCAGAGCCACGAGCGCGAGCTGCCAGTCGAGGCGCGTCATGACGACGATCATCATGGCCAGCGCGATCCCGGCCGCGACGAACGGAATGATCCCTTCGACCATGATCTTGTCGATCACCGCGGCGTCCTGATTAATGCGGTACAGCGAGTCGGCGCTGCCCTTCGAGTCGTGGTACGACAGGGAGAGGCGCTGGGCGTGCTGCACCAACTGGGTGCGAAACGCGAGGACCAGGCGCTCGCCGACGTAGGCTTGCATGAACTTGTTCGCGAGCCCCTGGACCTGGGCGAGCGCCGCGACGGCGATGAGCAAGCCGATCGCGACCGCCAACAGCGTGGCGGGGGAGCGCGTCGCCGCCGCCGGCAGGGCGGCCGCGAGCCACGCCGGCAGCGGGCGCGAGCCGAGCACCGAGTCGACCACGATCTTGAGCGGCACCGGGTTGAGGAGCGCGATCGGGCTCGCCAGCAGCCCGACGCCGAACAGGACGGCGAGGTGGAGCCAGTAGGGCCGCGCCTGGCGCAGCAGGCGCCGGTACAGGGCGAGCTCGCTCATAAGAGCTCACTGCGACGCAGCCGGTCGACGATCTCCCGGATCGTGGCCGTCGCAGCGCTGCACTGCTCCACCGCGCGCGCCGCGAACAGGAGCGCGCCGAAACCGAGCACCGCGGCGGCAACCCAGGCTTGATCGCCGAGCGCGCCGCCCGTCAGCACGGCGAACACCAGCGTGAGGAGCGGGCCGGCGGCGGGCATGACCGGCCACCAGCGCACGCGGATGAGCTGCTTCCCACCCGCGTGCTCTTCTACGCCCATGAGGAGGCGGGCCGCCCCGAAGGAGCCGCCGCGCACTTCCAGGTCCCAGCGGCCATCCCGCCCGCCGCGTAGCGCGCACACTCCGTCCGTCCGGAGGTCCGTTTCCATGGCTCGCAGCCGTTGGTCCTGCTCCTGCCAGTGCTCACTCCACACGGCGGCCGTGACCGGCCAGAGCGGCCCTGGCCGTCGCGGGCACCGCCGGCGCCACGGGGTGAGGCCCTCCTGGATGCGCCCGCGCAGCCGCGCGACGGGCTGAATCAGGTGCAGCACCGCGGTCAAAGCGCGGCGCAGCAGCCGCGCCTTCGCTCTCAGGGCAGCGGGGAATCGCGCGCGGGCGCCCCCGAGGCACGCCTGGGCCACCGACGGCAGGATCGCGGCGAGACCGAGCGGCAGTGCCAGGCGCAACGGGCTCCACGCGACGCTCAACGTCGCGATCGCCACGAGCGTCGCGGTCATCAGGTGCCACTCGGGCATCTGGGGCAGTGAGGCCAGCAGCGTCGGCGCCGGCTCGTACAGGGATTGGAACGGCGCCGCGCCCCACACGCCGTGATACACCCGGGCGCGCCGCCACCCCAGGATGTAGGGCAGTCCGCTGCCGTACATCCGGCCCGTCCACCGGACGTGCCCAACGTCGTTGTACTTCTCCGGCCATTTGCGCTCCAGCATCGCCTCGGCGCGGCCATAGCCGATTTGTTGCCGCCAGTACGTGCGCACCGAATTGCGACGGTGGTGCCACACCACGGCGGCTGGGTGGAAGCCGAGCGTCCAGCCGCGATCCTGCAGCCTCCAGCACACGTCGACGTCGTCTCCGGCCGTTCGGAACCTGGGATCGAACCCACCGACCGCCTCGAGGTAGGCCGTGCGGAACGCCATGTTGCAGCCGGGGATGTGCTCGGCCTCTCGGTCGGTGACGAGGACGTGCACGGGGCCCCCGGGCGCGCGGGCGACACACTCGGCAATCGGCCCGTCGCCCGCGGGGGCGATATTCGGCCCACCTACACCGACGTGGGACGTGCTCAGGAACGTGGCCGCGAGGTAGGTCAGCCAGTGCGGATCGGGATAGGCGTCGTCGTCCAGGTAGGCGACGATCTCGCCCGTGGCCGCCACGAGCCCCGTGTTCCGCGCGCTGGACAGCCCGCGGTTCGGGGTCCGGATCAGACGAACGTCGTACTGGCTCGCGATCGCGGCGGTGTCATCGGTCGAGCCGTCGTCCACGACGATGACTTCGTAGTTGGGGTAATCGAGCCGGCGCAGCCCTTCGCACGCGTCGCGGATCGTCCGCGCTCCGTTGCAGGAGCACACCACCACCGAGATGCGCGGCCAGGGGATGCTCGGCGCGAACGGGGCTTCGGCGAACGCCTCCCGCACGGTCTCGAGGGCGGGCTTGGGCGAGCGGTCGGCGCGCGTGAGGCCGAACGCCCAGTCCTCGACGTCGTGGCCGTGCCGGTACCACTCGTCGGTCCACGCGAACACGAACACGCCGCCGCACCCCGCGGCGAACGCCGTTCGCACCTGCCAGTCGAGCGAGCGCGCTTGACCACCCTCGCCGTTGCGCAGGGCGTCGAGGCCCAGCTCACTCATGAAAAGCGGTCGGTCCCCCGCGATGTTCTGCAGGCGCGCCAGGTAGGCCTCGAAGCGATCCTGCGACTCGAGATACACGTTGAAGCAGACGAAGTCGAGGAAGGGGAGCCTGAGGTATTCGGTCGTGGGGTAGTTGACATAAGTCACCAGCCCCTCGGGGTCCTCCTGCTTGACGATCTGATACAGCCGCTCGAGGTAGCGCTCGACCTTGCGCCGGCCGAGCCACCGCGCCATCAACGCGGGAATCTCATTACCGAGCGCGTAGCACAGGAGTGCCGGGTGATGCGCACAGACGCGTACCCGGCTGCGGATCAGCGCCTCGACCTCCGGCGCGCCGGGCCGACGATCGATGAGATACCCGACGTACTGCTCGGCGCTGAGCCCGACCATGACCCGCAGACCGTGCCGTGACGCGATGTCCAGCAGCGCGCGGGGCGGCGTCGTGTGGGGGATGCGGACGGCGTTGATCCCGTTCGCCGCCATCTGGGCGAAGTCCCGCTCCACCGTCACGAGATCGTGGTACTCGTTCCCCGCCCCGTCGGGGGTGAACGCTCCGTAGGTCACGCCTCGTACGTAGAGCTTCTCGTCGCCGACGAACAGGAACTTGCCGCGCACACAGGGCCGGACTCCGGGGGCCGGTGCTGGGGCGGCTTGAAATGCCGGCGCGGCTGGCTGCACCTCGCCGCCCAGACGCGTCGCCGGAGTCACCACGAGCCTGCCGTGGTTACTCTCGTTGGTCGACCCTTCGGTGGGGCTCTTTACGATGCGCCGCATGGCACTCCTAGGGCGTGTAGACGTGCGCGACGATCCAAGCTGGCCGTCCCGCCCGCAAACGGCATGCCGTATGCAGGGGGACCGCGGGGACTCCGCGAACTGCACGGCGCGCGGACGGAAAGCCATGTAACAATTGGGCGAAGGAAGTGCTGCTGATCTGCAGCGGTCCGGCCCGGCGGTGGCCGCTGGTTCGACCGCGCTGCCGATGTGGAACAGTCGCCGACGCGCGGCCGCATCACGGCTTATGTGATGCGAGTAACGACGTTACCTGATCGAGCGATGGTCGCTCTTTAGCTGTTTGGCCCTACGGTTCGGTCCTGAGCCCGATCACCTCGCGGTACGTCGCTCACCGATGACCCACGATTGCCGGACGGGCGGCGGTGCCGACCCCGGCCGCACGCTCTCCCAAATCTCGCGATTCAACTCCATCTCGTCCGCCTCATCCGCCCCTGCCAGGTCACGCGCCGGGATCCGAGAACGGAAGGCACTGGGATTGAGTTCGTGGAGGGGCCACGTGCTCGGCAGATGGACAAAAGGCGTCGAGTCAGGGCGTCGCGTGAAAGCGTTCCACAGAGGCGTGGCGCCGGCGTCGTACTGGCTGAGCGGGGGGAGGCCCAGGATCCCTTCGATGGTGCGCAACACGGACGCCGTCGTGTAGAACGTGCTGTCGACCGCGTCGCGGCGGGCATACGGCGACGCAACCAGGAGAACCGACCGGTGCGCGTCCACGTGGTCGGGGCCGTTCTGCGCGTCGTCTTCGAGCACGAAGACCGCGAGCGATGCCCACGCTGGTGATTGCGAGAGGCGCTCGACGATCAAGCCGAGCGCGAGATCGTTGTCGGCCACCATGGCCCGGGGGCTGGGTCGTGAAGCCTGGCGGCCGAGGGTGTGGTCGCGCGGCAGCCACAGGATCACCAGGTCCGGAAAGCGGTTCTGCCGGTCCCAGCTCGTGACCGAGTCGGCAAACAGTCGTGCTCGTGTCGTGTCGGGAATGGCCAGCACGAACCCGGGGTAGTTCGCGGCCGTGATGTCCTTCAGGCCGGGGATGTTGGTGCGCCCGGTGCGCGTCCTGGTTGAGTCGTCGTCGGACTCGGTCATCTCGCCGAAGTTCACGATCCACAGCCCTTTTCGCCGCGCGGCGTCCCACAGGTAGGCGCCGCCGGGGTTGGCGAGATCTTCTCCGCTCGTGAAATCCCACTCGCGCCGATGCGAGTAATTCTGGGGCCACGTCTTCTCGTTGTAGTCGCCCGCAAACGCCCGGGTGGTCCACTCGTGGCCATCGGCCGAGACCTCGCCGCTCACGTAGAAGTTGTCGAACAACACCCAGCGAGCGGCGATCGCGTGCGCGTTGGGCGTCACCGCGTTGTCGAAGATCGCCAGGCGCGCATCGCCGTTGCCGCGGGCCACGTCGCCCAACACCTGATCGTAGGTCCGATTCTCCCGGATGATGTAGACGACGTGCTTGAGCTCGGGGGGACGGTCGGAGGGTCGAACCGTGGGACCGAGGCGCGGATTGGAAAACGGACTCAGAGCGTACACCCGACTGGTGTATCGCTGCAGCCCGGCGGAGTCGGGAACCGGGATGATGGACACGGAGCCCGTGATGACGTTGCCGATGTACGTGCCGTCCGCGTTCGCGCCGGAGCCGTTGCCCTTACCGTTCGCGACGTAGAGGGCGCGCCCGTCCGCCGAGGTGGCGACGGCGGTGGGATACCACCCGGCGGGGAGGAGTCCTGCGACGCGCATGACCTTGGCGCCGAGGCGCACCACGGCCACCGCGTTGCTCCCCGCCATGGCGACGTACAGCGTGAGCCCGTCGGGAGACAGAGCGAGCGCGTTGGGATCGCTCCCCGGAGGTGCGTGCGACGCGAGTGCGACCGTGAGCTGTTCGCGCACCTGGCCCGTCGCGAGATCGACGCGCGCCACGCCGTTCGCTCCCGCGAGCGCGACGAACAGCTCCGAGCCGCGCAGGGCCAGGGCGGAGGGATGGGGCCCGACGAAGAGGGCGGACCGGCGCACCGGCGGACTGACGGACAGGTCGATGATGGAGACGGTCGAGTCGCCCCAGTCGCTGACGTAGAGGCTGCTCCCGCCGGCGACCGCGGTGTACGGCCGGTGGCCCACCGCCACCGCCCCCCGGCGCTCGAGCGTGGCGGCGTCGATGAAGTAGACCGAATCGCTCAGGTTGCCGACCACCGCCACCAGCCCCTGGCGCGGAAGCGGCGCGAGGCCGGCGGCGTAGAGCTTCGCGCCGGAATCGGCGAGCGCCACGCTGTCCCGGATCCACGACGCGCCGCCCTGCCACGCGAAGCGATACACCCGATTGGTCGTGCCCCCGCTCGCCCACACGGTATCGCGCCAGTCCCGGCCCGTACGCGCCAGGCCGAGCCACGCCGCGGGCAACGGCACGCGCCACACGACGTGGGCGCGCACCGGGTCGATGCGCATCAGACTGTTCTCGCCGTAGCCGTCGTTGGTGACGAGCACGGACCCGTCGGAGAGTGTCACGAGGTTCAAGGGGAGCGTGCCGACGGGGACGGCGCGGCCGGCCGGTCGGATATGCCAGCCGGAGGGGAGCAGCGTGGACCCGTCCGGCAACGAGCCCGGGACGAGACGCGTGGCGAGGAGCGCCGCGCCGGCGATGGCGGGCAGCGCGAGCAGGGAGCGCTTGAGCATGAGTCGCAATATGGCCGCTCGCGGGACTCCGGGCATCCCCTTAGCCTTAGGCGCGATGACCGGGCTGATCTTTCATCTGATCCCGCACACCCACTGGGACCGCGAGTGGTATCTGCCGCGCGCCGCGCTCCAGGCCCGCCTCGTGGCGGTCACCGACGATCTCATCGAGCGGCTGCTGGCAACCGGACCGTGAAGGCGACGTCCGGGCGCTCGTGAAGACGGGCCGGCTGCAGGTGGGGCCGTGGTACGTGCTCGCCGACGAGCAGATCCCGTCGGGCGAAGGGCTGGTGCGGAACCTCCTGCTCGGCGCCGCGGACGCGGAGCGGTTGGGCGGGCGCCTCGACGTGCTGTACTCCCCCGATGCCTTCGGGCATCCTCCCGCCTGGCCGACGCTGGCGCGCGAGTTCGGGATCCGCTACGGCGTGGTGTGGCGCGGTTTGGGGGGCGAGGTGGGTCAGGAACGCGACCTCTACCGCTGGCGCGGGCTCGACGACAGGGAAGTCGTGCTGTGGCACCTGCCGCGCGCGGGGTACGAGATCGGGGCCGCGCTGCCCGCCGATGCCGAGCGCCTGTTTGCCGCCTGGGCTCCGGTGCGGGGTGAGCTGGTCCAACGCGCCACCGGCAAGCACATCCCCGTGTTCATCGGCGCCGATCACCACGCGGCGCATCCGGACGTGCCGCGGCTCCGCGACCTGCTCGCGGAGCTCGATCCGCAGAGCGCGTTCCGTGTATCACGGCTCGATGAATTCTTTCAAGCCGCGGCGGACGGCGCGAAGCCGGCGCCCCTCGCAGGAGAGCTGCGCTGGTCCTATCGCTACACGTGGACACTCCAGGGCGTGCACGGGACGCGGGCACCGCTCAAGCGGCGGTATTCCGCGGCCGAGCTCGCGGTCGTGCGCCTCGCCGAGCCGCTCGCGGCGCTGGCGCGGCGCGCGGGAGGACGCGACCGGCGGCCAGTGCTCGAGCTCGCGTGGCGCGCATTGGTGCGCTGCCAGTTTCATGATGCCATCGCGGGCTGCGCGGGCGACGACGTCGCGCGCGCGGTCGACGCCCGGCTCACGAGCGTCGAGGCCCTGGCGCGGGAGGTGGTGCGGGGCAGCGTGCACGACCTGGTGCACCACGATCCCGACGCAGCGCGCGGCCGCGCGGCGTCAGCGTCGCCCACGCTCGTGGTCTGGAATCCCGCGGCCCGTCCCCGCCGCGGGGTCATGATCGCCGACGTCACCCTGTTCCGGCGCGACGTGCTGGTCGGTCCGCGCGGGGATCGGGTCCCGCGGGAAGGGCCGGGCTACCGGCCGTTCGCGCTCGCGACCTCGGATGGCCGCATGGTTCCCGTGCAGGTGCTCGACCGGCGGATCGGGATGGAGCGGCTCGACGCGGCGCACCATTACCCGGACCAGGACGAGGTAGACGAGGTGCGCATCGCATTCCGGGCACCCACGGTGCCTGGACTGGGGTTGACCGTCGCCGGCCTCGCGGCCGGTGCGACGGCGACGGGCGGTACTCGTCCTCCAGCCGAAGGCGCGCTCGCCAAAGGACGCTCGCTCATCAACCATTGGATCGAGGTCGGGCTCGAGCCGACGGGTGCGCTCGCGCTGCACGACCGGCGCAGCGGACAACGCTTTACGGACCTGCTGCGCATCGAGGACGGCGGCGATGCCGGGGATACGTACACCTACTGCCCGCCGACGGGGGACCGGCTCGCGCGCGCGACGGGTCCGATCAAGGTCAGGCGATTGACAGCGGGGCCTCTCGTGGCGGCGCTCGAAGCCCGGCTCGAGATCGGGCGACGCGTGGGGATACGGCTCGTCGTCATCCTGTACGCCGACAACCCCATGGTCCGCTGCATCCTCGACATCGATAATCAGGCGGCCTGGCACCGCGTACGCGCGCGCTTGCCCGTTGGTCTCGCGGGCGCGGCCGCCGTCGCGGGGACGGCGTTCGGCACCGTGGCGCGGCCGCCGGTCACCGTCGAACCGGCGGACTACCCGCTCGAGACGCCGGTTCGCACGGCTCCGGCGCACGGGTTCGTGGCGGCGGCCTCCGGAGCGCGCGGGCTCGCGCTGTTCGCGCCGGGCTTTTTCGAGTACGAGTGGACGAGTCGGGGAGACCTGCTGGTCACCCTGCTGCGCGCGGTGGGCGAACTGTCGCGTGGCGACCTCCCCACCCGGCCGGGCCACGCGGGCTGGCCCCTCTCCACACCGCTGGCGCAGTGCCCGGGGCGGAGTCGGGTCGAGCTGGCCATCGCGCCGGTGTCGCAAGCCGAGCTGGAGCGCGGCGACGCGCTCCCGTCGCTCTGGGAAGACGCGTTCCTGCCGCTGCGCGGGTTCTGGCTGCGCGATGCCGTGGAGCTCGCGCCGACGGCGGTCGACATCGCGCTGGAAGGATCGGGGCTCGTACTGTCGGCGGTGAAGCCCGCACAGCAGGGGTCGCCGCTGCTGCTGCGGTGCTACAACGCGACCGGGGGGCGTGGCGATTCGGTGAGAGCGTGAAGAGTGCCCATCGGGTACGCGCCGACGAGCGCGAATCGGTCGCCCTGGTGCTCGAGGGGCGGGGCAAGACGGTGCGATTCGTCGCCGAGCCGCATGAGGTCGTGACCATCTTAGTGACTTAAGTGCGGAATGCGGAATTCGGAATGCGGAATTGAAGGGTGGATGTCGATTCCGCATTCCACATTCCGCATTGGGGGTGGGAAGATGCAGGAGCACCACATCGGAGTGACTCGCAGCGCACGCTACTTCACCCTGGGCGACAGTTCGCGGGGGGTTGGGGAGGTCTGGTTTGCGTGCCACGGATATGGTCAGCTCGCAGGTCGATTCCTGGAGAAGCTGCGCGTGCTCGACGACGGGCGGCGTTACCTCGTGGCGCCGGAGGGCCTGTCCCGGTTCTACCTGAGCGAGAGTCCCACGGAGCG
>WNFQ01009678.1_pt1 | contig 10267 bp, 11 predicted proteins | sample 5400171 | NCBI WGS metagenome assembly WNFQ01 (sample SAMN13153356, study PRJNA577476) | soil metagenome | isolation source: 20 cm soil under Madrone tree | place: USA:California | collected 2016-06-14 | reverse complement strand
GAAAACGGCGTCGGATTGATCTGGCGCCGCTGCCCGGCGTCAGCCATTCCAGAAACAATCATGCCGGCGACGGCGATGATGAGACAGATGACGATACGCCGGAGCATGAAGCTGGTCCTCGAACGCACACAATCAAAATGATCATAGGCATAGTGATGCGCACGGTAGACGGTATCAAGCCCGACCTCGTTCACATCCCCGCGTTCACTTCCTTGCGTTCATGGCCGAGAGTTCCGCGATCAGCGCCTTCTCGCTGGGCTGGTCGAGCACCCCGGCGGCATACAGCGAAATGCCGCCATACAGCGTGATGTAGATTTTCATCACCGCGCGGCGCCGCTCCGCCGGAGTTTCGATGTCCCGGCAGAAAATCCGCATCGCCTCGGTAATGACCTCGTGCACGGCGCTCTGCAAAGCCGGATTGTGTTTCATGGTGGCATGCGGCCGGCTGGTCATCAGCGCATAGATCGCGCGGTTGGCGAGCGCGAAATGCACATATTTCGCGGTGTAGTCTTGCGGCGTCCGCGCTTTCACCAACTGGGCGGCGAGCCGCGTGTAGGCGTCGGTGGCGACCGCATCCAGCAACGCCTCGCGGTCTGCGAAATGATTATAGAGCGAACGGTGCGCGACGCCGACGGCGTCGGCGACCTCGCGCAGGCTCAGCTGTTCATGACCGGCCTTTGCCACCAACGCAAAGGCGGCTTTGAGGGCGGCGGCTTTCAAATTGCCATGGCGATAGGTGGCCCGGTGCGGTTTTGTTGTCATGCGCCTTCATACAAAGCGACCGGCCAAAATGCCACCGTCCGGACGCGCAGCGGCGCTTTCCTCAAGCGGACGCGCGGCCGGCGACGCGATCCCTGCCATATTGCGGGGTGATGTCTTCATCGATCATGCCGCGGATCATGCTGATCACGGCGCCCCGCGCCCGCGCCTTGGTGGCGGCGTGGGCCGCCATGTTGAGCGTGCTCAGTGCGTGGGCCGCCTCCTCCGCGCTACGCTCCAGCTCACTGGCGGCAACCACGCGATCGAAGAAACCGGCGGTCACGGCTTCCGGGGGTGCGAACATTTCCGCTGTTATCACCACCCGGCTGAAATAGGCCGGCGTCAGCCGTTGACGCGCGATCTCGATGGCAAAACGCGGCACCGTCAGCCCGATCGCGACCTCGTTCATGCCGATCCGGTAATTGCCCTCGGCGGCGATACGGTGATCGGCCGACATGATCAGGAATGCGCCCATCGGGAAGGCATTGCCTTGGCAGGCAGCCACCACCGGCGTCGGGAACGACAGGATGCGCAGCGCCAGCTCGGCGCCGGCTTTCAGCATCAGATACTGATCCTCCGCGCTGCCGTTGGTGAATACGTTGAGATCGAAACCGCCCGAAAAATGCTTGCCGCGCGCTTTGAGGATCGCGACGGTCTTGTCCTTTTCGGCCTGGTCGAACGCTAAGTGCAACGCGTTTAGCATGGCCAGCGACATCACATTGGCCTTGCCGTCGTCCATCACGATGGTGCTGACCGGGCCGGAGCGGGAATAGGTCACGAGATCTTTCATACTGGCCTCCCTCGAAACATCCACTGGATACTTTAGCAAAATCGCGGAAGCTTCAAGGGAATTTATGGGGGATGCCTGCGTATGGAGGCCTCCGCTGTGCGCATACGTGCCCACACCCAACCGTCATCACCCGCGAAGGCGGGTGATCCAGTATCCCGGAGCGTTAGTGATAGAGCGAGAAGCCGCGGCGTACTGGGTCCCCGCTTTCCGCGGGGACGACAATCTACCGGCACGACGGTACGCAGCCTCACACCTTCTTCTTCACATCCTTGATGCTTGAAAAAGTGATGCCTTCGGCGCGTTCGCTGACATAGCCGAGATAGAATTCATTCTTGGCGAGGAACACCGGATCGCCGTCGACGTCGTCGGCGACGCCAGAACCGTTGGCTGATATGAACGCCTCGAGCTTCTTGCGGTCGTCGGACGAAATCCAGCGCGCCAGCTGAAACTCGCTGACTTCGAATTCGACCGGCAAGGTATATTCGGCATCGAGCCGGGCCTTCAGCACGTCGAGCTGCAGCGGCCCGACCACGCCGACCAGCGCCGGCGCGCCATCGCGCGGCCGAAACACCTGGACCACGCCCTCCTCCGACATCTGCTGCAGCGCCTCTTTGAGCTTCTTCGCCTTCATCGCATCGGTCAGCCGCACGCGGCGGACGATTTCCGGCGCGAAGCTCGGCACGCCGACGAAGGTGAGTTCCTCGCCTTCGGTCAGGGTATCGCCGATCCGCAGCGTGCCGTGGTTGGGAATGCCGACCACGTCACCGGCAAAGGCCTCATCCGCCAACGCGCGATCCTGCGCGAAGAAGAATTGCGGGCTCGACAGGCTCATGTTCTTGCCGGTGCGCACCAGCTTCGCCTTCATGCCGCGGGTCAGCTTGCCCGAGCACAGCCGCGCAAACGCGATACGGTCGCGGTGGTTCGGATCCATGGCCCTCGCGAAACGCTTCCAGCTCGAACGGCTTGCAGGCTTCCGATACCAGGGCCAATTCATCCTTGATGGCGCCGACATCGAGATTGGCGTTACGGCCGGCGAGATCGGCGATGTCGATCTGTTGCGCGGCACCGGTCTTGGCGCCGCCGCCTTCGAGCAGGCGCACGCCGCCGGTTGCGACATCATAGGTGCCGAGAAAATCGCGGCCGCGGCCGACCGGCCAGGTCATCGGCGTGGTGTCGAGCGCCAGCGTCTTTTCGATTTCGTCCAGCAAATCGAAAGTGTCGCGGCTTTCGCGGTCCATCTTGTTGATGAAGGTGATGATCGGAATGTCCCGCAGACGGCACACCTCGAACAGCTTTCGCGTCCGCGCCTCGATACCCTTTGCAGCGTCGATCACCATGACGGCGGAGTCGACGGCCGTCAGGGTGCGGTAGGTGTCCTCGGAGAAGTCCTCATGGCCCGGCGTGTCCAACAGGTTGAACACAAGGCCTTCGAATTCGAACGTCATCACCGAGGTGACGACGGAGATGCCGCGCTCGCGCTCGATCTTCATCCAGTCGGAACGGGTGTTGCGCCGCTCGCCCTTGGCCTTGACCTGGCCCGCGAGATTGATGGCGCCGCCGAACAGCAGCAATTTCTCGGTCAGCGTGGTCTTGCCGGCGTCCGGATGCGAGATGATCGCAAACGTGCGCCGGCGCGCGACCTCTTGGGCGAGCGGCGAGCGGGACGGCAATTCGGCGGTGAGGGCAAGGTCGGTCATTGCGCGAGCGTTTGGCAGGGAAACCGGGTCGGATCAAGCAGGAACCGCCCCCCATATAGGAATTGCTCGGCTAAACCCAAATCAGTGGACTATTCGCAGCAGCGCCACCGCCCAATACGCCAGCGCCGCGACGCCAGCCGAGGCTGGAATGGTGATCACCCAGGCATAGACGATCGAACTGGCCACGTTCCAGCGCACCGCCGAAACCCGCCGCGCCGCGCCGACGCCGACGATGGCGCCGGTGATGGTGTGCGTCGTGGAGACGGGAACACCGAGCCAGGTGGCCATGAACAGCGTCGCGGCGCCGCCGGTTTCCGCGCAAAATCCTTGCATCGGCGTCAGCTTGGTGATCCGCAGTCCCATGGTGCGGACGATCCGCCAGCCGCCCATCAAGGTACCCAGCGCCATTGCTGCCTGGCACGCCAGCACCACCCAGAACGGCACCGAGAATTCCGTGCCCAGATGTCCCTCCGAGTAGAGCAGCACGGCGATGATACCCATGGTTTTTTGGGCATCGTTGCCGCCATGACCGAGCGAATACATCGACGCCGAGACGAATTGCAGGATACGGAAAGCGCGATCGCCCGCGAACGGCGTTGAGCGGACCGACGCCCAGGACACGATCGCGACCAGTACCAGCGCCAGCAAAAATCCAACCAGCGGCGACAGCACGATCGCGAGCAATGTTTTCGACAGCCCGCTCCAGACCGCGGCCGAAATTCCGGCCTTGGCCATTCCAGCCCCGACCAGTCCCCCGATCAAGGCGTGCGAACTGGAGGACGGTATCCCCAATCCCCATGTGATCAGATTCCAGACGATGGCGCCGATCAACGCGGCGAATATCACCTGCGCGTCGATGACGCTGGGCTCGATGATGCCGGTGCCGATCGTATTGGCGACGTGGAGCCCGAACACCAGGAAGGCGACGAAATTGAAGAATGCCGCCCACAGCACCGCGTATTGCGGCCGCAGCACGCGGGTCGAGACAATGGTCGCAATCGAGTTGGCGGCGTCGTGCACACCGTTGAGGAAGTCGAACAGCAGCGCGACTGCGATTAATCCGACCAGGATCGGAAGACCAAGCGTGGCATCCACTGCGCGGCCCTACCCTATACCTGTTCGATTACGATGCTGTTGATCTCATTGGCGACGTCGTCGAAACGATCGGCGACTTTCTCAAGATGGTCGTAGATCTCGGCGCCGACGATGAAATCCATCGTGTTGGCGTTGCGATGCTTGAGAAAAAGCTCCTTCAGGCCGATGTCGTGGAGATCGTCGACCCGGCCCTCCAGCTTGGTCACTTCCTCGGTGATGGCCGTCAGCATGGCGACGTTGTTGCCGATCGATTGCATCAAGGGCAGCGCGCGGCCGACGAGATTGGCGCATTCGACCAGCAGCGTTCCCATTTCGCGCATCGGCGGCTCAAATGTCCGCACCTCGAACAAGATGACCGCTTTGGCGGTCTGTTGCATCTGGTCGATGGCATCGTCCATCGAGGTGATCAGGTTCTTGATATCGCCGCGGTCGAACGGCGTGATGAAGGTGCGGCGTACCGCGGTGAGCACCTCGCGGGTGATATTGTCGGCGTCATTTTCAAACTGATTGACGCGCTGACAGAATACCGGCGTCTCCTCGCCGCCGCGCAGCATGCCCTGCAACGCCAGCGCGCCCTGCACGACCGTCTGGGAGTGGCGGGCAAACAGATCGAAAAACCGCTCCTCCTTGGGGAGAAAGGCGCGAAACCAACGCAGCATCTCTGGTGTCCATTGTTGTGGAAAATGACAAGCCAGGGCGGCCTGTCACGCAACTGTCATAAACCATTTCCTGGGGAAAGCGGCAGGCAGCCGCCAATGGAACCCGGCCATCCACCGCTTTGTAGGCCGGAAATGCCCCGAAAACCGGTCCTTTTAGAGCGACCGCCGGAAATAATGCGCGATCTCGCCGATCACGCCGCGCCGGAACGTCAGCACGCAGACCACGAAGATCACGCCCTGGATCACCGTCACCCACTGTCCGAAGCCGGCCAGATATTGCTGCATGGCGATGATGACGAAGGCACCGACGACCGGGCCGAACACGGTGCCGAGACCGCCGACCAGCGTCATCAGCACGATTTCTCCGGACATCGTCCAGTGCACGTCCGTGAGCGAGGCATTCTGCGCCACGAACACCTTGAGCGAGCCGGCAAAGCCCGCCAGCGTGCCGGAGAGGATGTAGGCGAGCAGCTTGTACTGATCGGTCTTGTAGCCGAGCGAGATCGCCCGCTGTTCGTTTTCCCGGATCGACTTCAGCACCTCGCCGAACGGCGAATTGATGGTGCGAAAGATGACCAGAAAACCGAACAGGAACCCGGCAAGGATAACGTAATAAAGCACCGTTGGGTTCGCGAGATTGAAAAGGCCGAACAGATATCCCTGCGGGATGCCCTGGATGCCGTCTTCGCCATGGGTGAACGGCGTCTGCAGATAGATGAAATACAGCAGTTGCGACAGAGCCAGCGTGATCATCGCGAAGTAGATGCCCTGACGCCTGATGGCAACGAGGCCGGTGACGACGCCAAGCCCGGCGGCACCGGCGGTGCCAATCAGAATTCCAAGCTCGGGCGTAAAGCCCCAGACCTTCATCGCATGCGCGGTGATGTAGCCCGCGGTGCCCAGAAACATCGCGTGACCGAATGACAGCAGTCCGCCGTAGCCGATCAGCAGGTTGAAAGCGCAGGCCAGCAGCGCGAAACACAACGCCTGCATCACGAAGAACGGGTAGACGCCGGTCAACGGCACGATCAGCAACAGCGCCGTCATGATGCCGAACGCGATCATCTCGTCGCGGAGGGTGCGCGGGGTCACCGGCAAGGTGTCGTCGGTCATCGCCGTCATGGTCAGGCCGCCCGTCCTGTCAGTCCCGAAGGCTTCACCAGCAACACCAGTACCATGAGGACAAATACCACGGTGTTGGAGGCTTCGGGATAAAAGTATTTCGTCAATCCCTCGATCACGCCAAGCGCAAAGCCGGTGATGATCGATCCCATGATGGAACCCATGCCGCCGATCACCACCACCGCGAACACGACGATGATCAGGTCGGCGCCCATCAGCGGCCGCACCTGGTTGATCGGCGCCGACAACACCCCGGCCAGCGCGGCAAGGCCGACACCGAGGCCGTAGGTCAGCGTGATCATCCGGGGCACGTTGATACCGAACGCGCGCACCAGCGTCGGGTTTTCGGTGGCGGCGCGAAGGTTGGCACCGAGCCGCGTCCGTTCGATCAAATACCAGGTGAGCAGGCACACGACGAGCGAGAACACCACGACCCAGCCGCGATAGATCGGCAGGAACATGAAGCCGAGGTTCATGCCGCCCTTCAGCTCATCCGGGATTGCGTAAGGCAGGCCGGACGAGCCGAAATAGTTCTGGAACACACCCTGGACAATCAGCGCGATGCCGAACGTCAGCAGCAGCCCGTAGAGATGGTCGAGACCGGAAAGCCATTGCAGCATCGTCCGTTCGAGGATCATGCCGAAAATACCGACCGCGATCGGAGCGATGATGAGCGCCGGCCAATATCCGATGTTCATCACGCTGAGCAGGAAATACGCGCAGAACGCGCCCATCATGTAGAGCGCGCCATGGGCGAAATTGATGATGTTGAGCATGCCGAAGATCACGGCTAACCCAAGACTGAGCAGCGCGTAGAACGAGCCGTTGATCAGTCCTACCAGAAGCTGCGCGTAGAGAGCTTGCATCGATCGATCTTTCGCACTCAATCCCGTTGTAATGCCCGTGAGCGCCCGCCGGCACGAGGCCGGCGGGTCACGTTGTTACTTCTTTACCAGCGGACAAGCGCTTTCCGAAAGCGGTCTGAAAGCCTGCTCTCCCGGGGTGGTTCCGATCAGCTTGTAATAGTCCCAAGGTCCCTTGGACTCGGCCGGTGTCTTGACCTCGAACAGATAGGCCGGGTGAATCTTGCGGCCGTCTACGCGAATAGTGCCCTTGCCGAACAACGGATCGTCGGTCGGCATTTCCTTCATTTTCGCTACTACCTTGGCGCCGTCATGCGGATTGCCACCCATTGCTTCAAGCGCCTTGAAGTAGTGGACCAGGCCCGAATAGACGCCGGCCTGTATCATGGACGGCTGCGCCTTGTTTTTCGCGCGTTCGGAAAAACGCTTGGAAAACGCCCGGGTCCCGTCGTTCAGATCCCAGTAGAAGGTTTCGGTGAAGTTCAGGCCCTGTGCCACCTTCAGACCGAGCGAATGAACATCAGTAATGAACAGCAGCAGGCCTGCGAGTTTCTGGCCTCCCGCGATGATGCCGAATTCTGACGCCTGTTTGATCGTGTTGGTGGTGTCGCCACCGGCGTTAGCCATGCCGATGATCTTGGCTTTGGACGCCTGCGCCTGCAGCAGGAACGAGGAGAAGTCCGACGAGTTGAGGGGATGCTTGACGGTGCCGATCACCTTTCCGCCCGACTTGACGACCACCGCGGCGGTGTCGCGCTCCAGCGCCGCGCCGAACGCGTAGTCGGCAGTCAGGAAGAACCAGGTGTCGCCACCGGCCTTCACCAGCGCCTGACCGGTGCTGTTGGCGAGCATGTAGGTATCGTAAACCCAGTGAATCGTGTTCGGCGAGCACTGGGCGTTGGTGAGATCCGACGACGCCGCGCCGGTATTGATCATGATGGCGTTCTTCTCTTTCACGAGATTATTGACCGCGAGGGCAACACCGGAGTTCAGCACGTCCATGAAGATGTCGACCTTCTCGACATCGATCCATTGGCGCGCGATGGTGGTGGCAATGTCGGGCTTGTTCTGATGGTCGGCGGAAATCAAGTCGATCTTCCAGCCCTTGGCCGAAAGTCCGGAATCCTCGATCGCCATCTGGGCCGCCAGGGTAGAGCCCGCGCCGCCGAGGTCGGAGTAAAGTCCCGAATTGTCGGTGAGGACGCCGATTTTCACGGTCTTGTCCTGCGCGAGCGCGCAACTGCTGGCCGCGAAGGTCAGCACGGTGCCCAGCAACAACGAAGAGAGAATCTTGCTTCTCATATTGGGCTCCTTGTTTGATGTTTGCATTGGTTTCAGACGCCGAGATAAGTGTGAAGCTTGTCCATATTGGCTTGCAACTCCGAGTTCGCGAAACCGTCGATGATCTTGCCGTGCTCGACGATGTAGAAGCGGTCCGCCACTGTCGAGGCAAAGCGGAAATTCTGTTCGACCAGAAGGATGGTAAAGCCTTCCGACTTCAGCCGTGCGATGGTGTGGCCGATCTGCTGGATGATAACCGGCGCAAGGCCCTCGGTCGGCTCATCCAGCATCAGAAACCGCGCGCCGGTACGCAGGATTCTGGCGATCGCCAGCATCTGCTGCTCGCCGCCCGACAATTTGGTGCCCTGGCTGTTGAGGCGGTCCTTGAGATTGGGAAACAGGTCGAAGATCTGATCCAGTGACAGACCGCCGCTGCGCACGATCGGCGGCAGCAGCAGATTCTCGCGGACGTCGAGGCTGGCGAAAATCCCGCGCTCCTCGGGGCAAAAGGCGACCCCCATCCGCGCAATCTTGTCCGACGACGCCCGGATGATATCCTGATCGCCAAAACGGATCGAGCCGGTGCGCTTGCCGATAATCCCCATCACCGATTTCAGCGTCGTCGTCTTGCCGGCGCCGTTGCGTCCGAGCAGCGTCACCACCTCGCCGGCGTTCACATTGAAGTTGATGCCGTGAAGGACGTGCGACTCGCCGTACCAGGCTTCGAGATTCTGAACCGACAGCACCGGCATACCGGCGCCGGACGCTGCGGACTTCGTGGTGGCGGCATTGGCCATTTTCAAATCAGGCATGACCCGCCCCCAGATAGGCTTCCTTGACACGCTCGTCTTTGGAAAGGTCGGCGTAATTGCCTTCCGCAAGAACGTGACCGCGTGTCAGCACGGTGATGATGTCGGAAAGGTCGGCAACCACGTTCAAATTATGTTCGACCATCAGGATGGTGTATTTCGCGGAGATGCGCTTGATCAGCGCGGCGATCTTGTCGATGTCTTCATGTCCCATGCCGGCCATCGGTTCGTCGAGCAGCATCATTTCCGGATCGAGCGCCAGCGTCGTCGCGATTTCGAGCGCGCGCTTGCGCCCGTACGGCATCTCGACCGCGGGCGTCTTCGCAAACTCGCTCAGGCCGACATCGTCGAGCAGTTCATGGGCGCGGCCGTTGAAACGGTCGAGCACCGTTTTGGAACGCCAGAAATCGAAGGAGTGTCCGTGCTGACGTTGCAGCGCGACCCTGACGTTCTCCAGCGCCGTCAAATGCGGAAACACCGCCGAAATCTGGAACGAGCGCACCAGCCCGAGACGCGCCACATCGGCCGGCGCCAGCGCCGTGATATCCTGGCCCTTGTACAGGATTTGCCCGGCCGAAGGCCTCAGGAACTTGGTCAGGAGATTGAAGCACGTCGTCTTGCCGGCCCCGTTCGGCCCGATCAACGCATGAATACTGCCACGGCGAACCCGCAGATCGACACCGCGAACGGCAAAGAACCCCGCGAATTCCTTGGTCAATCCGTGGGTTTCGAGAATGAACTCATCGGCCAATCAAATCTCCCCCATCAGCCCTCGCGCCCGACTTGCCGTCGTGCGTGGCCAATCCTTGTTAACCGGCAGGTCTTCCAGACACCCTGGAAATCCCGTCCCGGACCTACCGCCTCCGGCCGGAATATGCCGTCAACGGCGCGGATTAGGCAAGGTGCAAAGCTGGGCATCCGCCGGGAGCATTAAGAAGCGCGGATGCGTCATTGGATTGCACGAGCGGAGCGTTTGGCCGGTTACCCGATACGTCCGGGTTGGTCGGTTCATGCCGCCTGGAAAGCCGCCATTAACGGTATTTCGATGCAATTTTACGCTTTCACAGAATATTCGCGCCTGAAGCCGATGGTTCAGTGGTTTGCATCGAGAACGGATTGCAGCCGTGGAATTTGAAAGCGCCAACCCGACGATCGTCAAATCGATCAAGCAGCGTGATCTCTTGAACACCTG
>WNFQ01005090.1_pt1 | contig 10268 bp, 9 predicted proteins | sample 5400171 | NCBI WGS metagenome assembly WNFQ01 (sample SAMN13153356, study PRJNA577476) | soil metagenome | isolation source: 20 cm soil under Madrone tree | place: USA:California | collected 2016-06-14 | reverse complement strand
CGTCGTGCAGGCGTTGATCTTCGAAGGCGAGATCTTCTTCGACGACGCGACGAGCGCCGCACCCGCCGGTCACTGACCGACTGAGTCGCTCGCTCTTCCGCGACTACGCGCGCCGACGCGGGTCGCGCGCCGACGAACGACGAGCACCTCGTGATCGTTGACGGCGATTCGCTGCGGTGCCGCGAACGCCGGCGGCATCCCGGGTGCGATACGCCGGGCCTGCCGCCAGCGTCGGAGTTCTTCGGCCAAGCTGCTCATCGGTGATCGGCGTCAGGCGCTCTTCTTGAGGTACTCGCGCGGTCCCGTGATGCTGTGCCGCTTCCCGTTCACTCGGCGGAAGGGGAACCGGTACACGGTCGAGCGTCCTTGCTGCGCCTTGCGACGCTCCGCCTCTTTCCAGCGCATCATGCCGGCACGGAGGTAATCGGCGTCGAGGTCCAACGCGCCGCAGATGTTGTCGAACGAGAACGGCCACTCCCCACTGGCGCCGGACACCCACTCCTCGACGTCCTCGACGAGCCGCTGGCTGCGGCGCGTGTGGCCGATGGCGTGCCGCTGAAACGTCGCGATCGCCTCCTCCAGCACTGCGAGCATGAGCCGCTTCTCGGGCTGAAAAGCCGCATCCGTGCCGACGCGATCGAAGTACTGCGCCGGCACCAACGTGTCGGGTCCAAACAACGAAGCGCTCTGATCTTCGCTCTCGGGCGCGTCGAAGAACGCGGAGATGAGCCTCGTCCCGGCGCCCGCTGCTGCGAGCGTGAGCACATCGCATGCCACCATCGGCGACGCGTGCGCGTGGACGCGCAAAGGCATAAGTATGCGTGCATCCGCGCGTCGCCCGACGGCGACGGCGAGCGTGCTTCGGGTTGGGGCGGTGAAACACGACTGCGCCTGCCGCGAAATGCGACAGCCGGGCGCCGGTGCCTTTCGGATTGCCAGAGGGAGGCGATCTGGTACGTTCCGCCCGTGTCCGAGTTTCAGGCGGGTAGCGAGCCGGGCTCGAGCGAGCCGATCACCGATACGCGTGAGCTCGGTGCCTACATTCGCGGCGGCGCGAAGCCGCGCGCGGAATGGCGGGTCGGAACGGAGTACGAGAAGGTCGGCGTGGGTCGCGACAGCGGTGCGGCGGCGCCGTTCAGCGGCCCCCAGGGAATCGAGCGCGTTCTGCAGCGACTCGCGGAACAATACGGTTGGATGCCGAAGCTCGACCGCGGCCGCATCGTCGCGCTCTACGGCCGTCAAGCCAACATCACCGTCGAGCCCGGCGGTCAGCTCGAGCTGAGCGGCGAGCAGTGCGAGAGCATCCACTGTGCACACAGCGAGCTGCTCGAGCACATGCGCGAGATCCTGACCGTCAGCGAGGGTCTCGGGATCGTCTTCCTCGGCCTCGGTATCCAACCGCTCTCCACAGTCGACGAGATCGAGTGGGTGCCGAAGCGGCGCTACGAGATCATGGGTCCGTACATGCCGCGCGTCGGACGTCTCGGCCAGCGCATGATGAAGCAGACGGCGACCGTCCAAGCCAACTTCGACTTCGGCGACGATCGCGACGCGATTCACAAGCTGCGCGCCGCAATGGGCCTGGTGCCGCTCGTCTCTGCGATGTTCGCCAACTCGTCGGTGAGCGAGGGGCGCTTGAACGGCTTCATGACCCTGCGCGGTCACATCTGGACCGATACCGATGCCGCGCGCTCCGGCATGCTGCCGTTCGTCTTCAATCCCGACTGCGGCATCGAGGACTACGTCGAGTACGCGCTCGACGTGCCGATGTACTTCATCATTCGCGGCGGCGAGTACGTCGAGGCGACCAGCATCACCTTCCGCGAGTTCATGCAGCACGGCTATCGCGGCGAGCGGGCCACATTGGATGATTGGGCGCTCCATCTGACGACACTGTTCCCCGAGGTACGGCTGAAGCGGTACATCGAGGTGCGCAGCGCCGACAGCCAGCCGCCCGAGATGATGCTCGCGCTTCCGGCGCTGATGAAGGGCGTGCTCTACGAGCCCGATTCCCTCGATGCTGCCTGGGATCTCACGCGACGCTGGACATGGGAGGAGCGCGTCGAGCTCTACCGCGCCGCACACCGGCACGGTCTCAAGGCGAAGTTTCGCGGCATCGGCCTCGACGATCTCGCGCGCGAGGTGATCACGATCGCCGCGAGCGGCCTCGCCCGCCAACGGCAACTCAACGCGAACGGCGAGGACGAGCGGATCTACCTCGATCGCCTCGAAGAGCTCGTCCGCCACGGCAAATCGCAGGGCCGCTTGCTCGCCGAGCGCTGGGCGGGCGAGTGGCACCAAGACATCCAGAAACTGATCGCGCACACGAGCTACCGCCTGCCGATCGCCGCTTGACGTTTCGCCTTACCTTCGCCTATAACCAGACCGCGGAGGTGACCGGGTATGGCGTCGCGGGCCGTCAGTTCGGTGAGTGATTACGGCGAGAGTCTCCAAGTGGTGCGCGCGCGGCTGGAGCCCGGTCGCCGCATCCCGCTTCTCGGCATGATCGCGGCAGGGAGTCCGCTTCCGGCGTTTCAGGTTCTCGAGAGCATCGACGTTCCCGGCGGCAGTTGGCAGCACCGCGAGGTGTTCGCGCTGCGTGTGCGGGGAAGCTCGATGGTGGAAGACGGCATCCTCGATGGCGATTACCTCGTCGTCGCGCCGCGAACCGACATTCGCGACGGGCAGACTGTCGTCGCGGAGATCGACGGCCACGCGACGGTGAAGCGCTTCTACCGGCAACGAGACGGCTCGATTCGATTGCAGCCCGCGAACGATCGGCTGCTACCGTTGATCGTCGGCGGCGAGCGCGTTCATGTCCGCGGCGTCGTTGTGGGGGTGCTCCGGAAGCAAGGCTTCCGTGCGTCGTCGCCGACGAGACCACCGCGCGCCGCCAATCCGGCGACCGATCTCGCCGCGCGCATCCTCGAGCAGCACGCGCTCGAAGCGAGTCGCATTGCCGCCCGTACCAGCACGTCCGAGACTCGCCGCGCTCGCGAGACGAAGGCGCTTGCGCAAAGCTTGCGGGCGCTGCACGCGACGTACATCGAAACCACGCATCCGCGGCTTCGCAAAGCGCTGCACGACGAGGCGATTCGCGTCATGCGGCAGCTGCGTGCGATTTCGCAGCACACGCGTTGACGCGATTGCGTTGAAGCGAAACTCCTGGCTCGCGAGGCGCTGCTTAAGCTCGGCTTATGAACGCCTGTAAATTTTTTCATTTCTATGCGGCAAGGGTCCTCGCTACCTTTGCCGCATTGCGGCATAGGAAAGGGAGAACGATGCAAGCACGGACAAAGAAAACCGAGGGAGGCAGCGGCGGGGGTCTCTTCGAGCCGGATATTCTACTGCCCAATCAATACTTTGCAGCTTTTCGAAGGGGCCGAGCGGTCGAGGGTGAGCGCCGCTTGATGCTGGCAGTGCTGGAAGACGCCGTGGACAGCTATCGCAAGTACGCGATCGCGCGCGATCCCCGGGAACAGGCGTGTTTTCTCGAGGCGCGCGAATGGTTCCTCTCCGACGACCGGTCGTGGCTGTTCGCCTTCGAGAACATCTGCGACGTCCTCGAGATGAACGCCGACTATCTACGTGGGGGGCTCGACAAGTGGCGCCGTACGCGGACGGCCGCGGCGATGCACCGCTCCGACCTCAGTTACGACGAGGTGCTCCGAAACGCGACCGCCTGAGGCGGTCGTGCGCTAGTCGGTCGCGGCGGTCTCCAGGCGCCGGTCACGCTCGATCGCGACCGGGATACCGCTGCGATCCGCCAACGCCTGGCGTAGGCGCGCGCTGTCGACGCGATCGGTCCAGCCATGGCGCGCGAGCAGGGTCTGCGCCTCGTCTTCGAGGCTCGAGCGGAGGGCGTAGATGTCCTGCTGAACCTCCACGTACACGAGGTCGTTCCGAATCCCGACTTTGACCGGCTGATACACGAACTCGCCCGGCGTGCCGACACGGACCTCATGGAAGAGCGCCGCGATGTCCTCGTTGTAGAGGCGGATGCATCCGTGGCTCACCTGCATGCCGACGCCCCACGGCATGTTCGAGCCGTGTAGCGCGTAGAGGGGCAACGTCAGCTCGAGACGAAAAAGCCCGAGCGGATTGTCGGGCGTGCCGCCGGGGATCATGGCCCGATCGTCGCCACGCTCGCGGATGTGCTCGGCGCGTATCGACTCCGGGATCACCCACGTCGGGTTCTCGGTCTTGCCGCGCACCCGGAAGCTGCCTTGCGGTGTGCGCCAGTCGTCGCGACCGAGGCCGACGGGGTACGTGGTCACGAATGAGCCCTCATGGCTGCTGCCATGAAAATAGTAGAGCCGCATCTCCGGAATGTTGACCACGATCCCCTGATAGCTCGCCTCGGGCAGCACGTACTCGGTGGGAATGAGCAGCACCTCCCCGACCGGCGGCAGCCACGGATCGACCCCGGGATTGGCGGCGACCATCTCGTTGTATCCGAGGTCGAAATGGCGTCCGACGTCGAGCATCGTGTCGCCTTCCTGCACGATGTACGTCGCGAGCGCGCCGACGACGGCGTCACGTCCGTTGACGGGGTAATTCGTCGGAATGCGGTGAGCGAAGTCGTCCTCCGTCCACTGTCCGGCGGTCGCCCAACCGGAGCTCACCAGCAACGTCACGATGGCTGCCACCACCCCCGTCCGCATCTGCCGACACATCGCCATCTCCAATCACCTCCTGCGCATGCGCGCGTCTACCTGGATTTAAGCAGTCGCCGAGGCGAACGACAATTCCAAATTGCGACGCCGGGGCCGCCTGGCCCACGTCGTCGCTTGTTGCCCATGAAGCACCTGTGGAATAATTTTCCGACGGTGTTGGCGGCGGTGCGAAAATCCTGTGGGAGGTCGAGGATGAGGAACGGTTGGGGTGGGGTGGTGATGGCGGCGTTGGCGTTGCTCGTTCCCGCGAAGGCCTCCGCGATCATCGGCGATCCGCCGCGCGTCGCCGCGCGCGCGGCGTTGGTGATGGATGCGGACAGCGGCACGGTGATCTGGGAGCGCAACGCCGACCTGGAGCTGCCGCCGGCGAGCACGACGAAAGTCCTGACGGCGATTCTCGCGCTCGAGAGCGACGCGCTCGGCCGCAGCTTCGCGGCGAGTCCCGAAGCGTGTCAGACGGCGCCCAGCAAAGTGAACTTGCTTCCGGGACAGCGCCTGAATCTCGAGGACCTCGTGTACGCGGTGCTGCTCAACTCCGCGAACGATGCGAGCGTCGTCGTCGCGGAGAGCCTCGCAGGATCGGTGCCGGAGTTCGCGGATCGGATGAACGCGCGCGCGCGGCAGCTCGGCGCGTTGCGTTCGCATTTCGTCAATCCGCATGGCCTCACCGCCGACGGCCACTACTCGACCGCGCGTGACCTCGCGACGATCTTCCGTCACGGTTTGGAGCTGCCGAAGTTCCGCACGATCCTGAGCACGAAATCGGTGACGGTAAGCGTGGAGAACAGCGCACGCGTGATCGCGCTCCACAGTCACAATCGACTGCTCGAAGGGTATCGAATTCCGGTGATCGGCAAGACGGGATACACCATTCCCGCCAAGAAGTGCTTCGTCGGTGCGGGGACGTTCGACGGCCGTGAGGTCATCGTCGCCGTGCTCGGGTCGACGGATCTCTGGGGCGACACGAAGCGTCTCTTCGAGTTCGGCTTCGGCGATGCGCTGCCGCCGGCGCCGCTCCTACGGCACGCCGCCATGCGCCCGGCTCCGCGGCGCGCCCGGCACGCCGGCAAGCATGCCGCCGTACGCGGCGTGCACGCCGTCGGTCGCAAAGGGCATTACGCGATTCAGGTCGGCACGTTCCAACGGATCGACGGCGCCAAACGCCTGCAGCATGCGCTCGGCCGTCGCGGCTACGACGCGGCGATCGACCGCGTCGCGCAGGGCACGGGCAAGCACAAGCGTACCGAGTATCGGGTGCAGGTCGGCGCGTACCCTAGTCGCGATGAAGCCGAGTCCGCGGTGCGCACCATGGCGACGCAGGTCGACATGCCGGTACGGATCGTCGAGCGCTGAGGATCACGTGACCGGTACGATCAAGAAACTCATGCGCGACAAGGGATTCGGGTTCATCGTTCCGGACGACGGCAGCGACGACGTCTTTTTCCATCGTTCGCGGCTCGGACCGAAGATGCAGTTCGACGATCTCCGCGAGGGCGACCAAGTGCAGTTTCAGGTACGTCCCGGCGAGAAGGGTCCGCAAGCGTTCGACGTCAAGGTACGCTGAGCGGTCTCAACCGCGACGTACTCGCGCGCCGTCGAACGCCGCGCCATCGCCGTCACCGAGCAGCAGCGACGGCAACTCGCGTATACCGCTGACACGGAGCTCCGCGCCGCTCCGATCGCCGACCCCGACGTACCGTACCGCGGCGGCTGCCGCCGCCGCGCGGTCGAGCTCGGTGTCGCCGACGTAGACGGCCTCGGACGGACGTACCCCGGCGCGATCCAAGCACCCGAGGAGCAGATCCGGCGCCGGCTTCGGCCGCGGCACGTCGAGAATTCCCATGCAGATGGGAAAGAACTCCGCGAGCCCGAAACGCTCCACGACACCGCGTACCGTCGTGCCGCGATTCGTGGCGAGCGCGAGCGGGCAGTGGGCGCGGAGCCGCCGCAGCGTCGGCTCGAGCTCGTCGGCCGGCTCCATCAGCGCGTAGAACGGACCGTAGTCGGTCCTCCGCGCCGTCTCCGCCATGCGCTGCTGCATCTGTGGATCGTCGCGGAAAAGGTGCGCGTATAGCTGCGGGCTCGACAGCGTGTGACAGAGCCGGCGCCCTTCCTCGTCGAGCGGCGGCAGGCCGAGCGTCGCGAGCACCGCGTCGTAGAACGCGACGTTCGCCTTCCACGACTCGAACAGCACCCCGTCGCAGTCGAAGATCACCAGGCGCAGCTCGCTCGCGGTCGGCAAGCGCGCGGCGGGCGACGTGCCGTCGTTGCGCGTCGTCATCGCTGACGGCCAATGCTTATGTCCGACCACGCGCGGTCACGCCTCACCACGCGCGAGCGCGACGCGCTTTTTCCATCCCGCCATCGCCGACGCGCGCTCGTCGCTCGTGGTGCGCGGCTCGAACAACCGCTCGCGTTGCCAGATGCGCGCGACCTCACCGCGGTCACGCCAGAAGCCGGTCGCGAGCCCGGCGAGATATGCGGCGCCGAGCGTCGCCGCGTCGACGACGACCGGCCGCTCGATGACGAGTCCCGTCACGTCGGCTTGGCACTGCATGAGGAAATCGTTCTGCGACGCGCCGCCGTCGACGCGCAGGACGTCGATCGCGGCGTTCGGCGAATCGGCGCGCAGCGCCTCGATCACCTCGGCGCAGCGAAACGCGATGCCCTCGAGCACCGCGCGCGCGATCTCCGCGCGCCCGGTGCCGCGCGAGATGCCGCCGATCAGCGCCCGCGCCGAGGCGTCGAGATACGGCGTCCCGAGACCCTGGAACGCCGGCACGCACCACACGCCGCCGCTGTCGGCGATGCTCGTCGCGAGCGTCTCCGACTCGGCGGCGTCGTGGACGATCCCGAGGCCGTCGCGCAGCCATTGCACCGCGGCGCCGGCGGTGACGGCGCTGCCCTCCAGGCAGTAGGTGACGCCGTCCTCGAGCCCCCACAACACGAGTGGGAACGCGCCGTGCGGCGACAAGCGCAACGACGGGCCGACGTTCACGTCCATCATGGCGGCCGTGCCGTAGGTGATCTTCATCATCCCGGGCTCGGTGCACAGCTGGCCGAACATCGCCGCCTGTTGGTCCCCGGCGCGGGCCGCGAGCGGGACTCTGGCGCCGAGGAGATCGTCGTCGCTGGTGCCGCACGTCGCGCTCGTCGGCGCGATCGTCGGCAGACACGCCGCGGGTAGCTCGAGCGCGTCGAGGAGCGCCTCGTCCCAGCGATTCGCGAAGAAGTCGTAGATGCCGGTGCACGACGCGTTCGACGCGTCGGTGACGTGGCACGCGCCGCCGGAGAGCTTCCACGAGATCCAGCTGTCGATCGTCCCGAGCCGCAACGTGCCGGCGGCGGCGCGGGCGCGCGCGCCGGGGACATGCTCGAGGATCCACGCGAACTTCGTCGCCGATTGCAGCGGATGGACGATGTACCCGCGACGGCCAAGCTCCTCGCAGCGCGCGACCGTGCGGAGATCCTGCCAGCCGATCGCGGGATAGATCGGGAGACCGCTCGCCGCGTCCCACACGAGCGCCGACGCGCGCTGGTTCGCGACGCCGATCGCCGCCAGGGCGCTCGTCGGGATCGCCGCGTGCTCGACCGCCGTGCGTGTCACGGAAAGCGTCCGCTCCCAGATCGCGAGCGGATCGTGCTCGACCCATCCGGGGCGCGGATACGAAAGCCCGATCTCGGCGTACGCGGTCGCGATCTCGCGGCCGTCGTGATCGAAGACGTAGGCACGTACGCCGGTGCCGCCTTCGTCGATCGCGAGAACGTGCGAGCTCATCGCGGCCGCACGAGCGCTCCGGGGTTCATGATGCCGGCGGGGTCGAGCGCGCGTTGCAGCGCGACGAGCGTGCCGTATGCGGCGCCGAGCTCGCGCGGCAGCCATTCGCGCCGCACCCGTCCGATGCCGTGGTGATGCGAGATCGTCCCGCCGGCCGCGAGCGTCGCTTCCATCGCGGCCGCCCAGATCCGAAAGTAGAGCGCCTCGATGTCGGCGCTGTCGTCCGGCTTGGCGGCGAAGGTGAAGTAGATGTTCGTGCCCGTCGGGTAGGTGTGCGAGCTGTGCCCGGAGGCGACGATCACCCCCGGCACCGCGCGCATGGCCGTGAGCACGCCGGCGTAGAGCCGGTCGATCTTGTCCCACGTCGTCGCGACCTCGATCGTGTCGACGATCATGCCTTGCCTCAAGAAGACCTCGAAGCCGGGAACGGTGTTGCGGTGGTGCAGCCAGCTCTCGACCGGACCCGAGCCGACGAGACGTCCGCCGGCCTCCGCGCACGTCGCCTCGACGGCGGCGCGCTCGGCGGCGACCAGCGCCGTCGGCCCTTCGCAGAGAACGAGCAGCAGGCTCTCGCTCCCGCCGACCGCACCGGCGAACGCGCGGCCCGCTTCGATCTCGTCGTACAGCCGCAAGACCGCCGGCCGCCACCCCGCGCGCACGATACGGCGCAAGGTCTCCAGGCCGTCGTGCATGCTCGGAAACGCGATCGCTTGACGCTCCGTCGCTGCAGGACGCGGATGGATCTCGAACGTCACCTCGGTGAGAATCCCGGTCGTCCCTTCGCCGCCGAGAAAGAGGTGGCGCAGGTCGGGACCGGTGGAGGCGCGCGGGACGGCACGTGTACGAATGATCTCGCCCGACGGCAGCACCGCCTCGAAGGCGACGAACATCTGCTCGATGTTCCCGTACTTCGTCGAGAACTGCCCGGCCGAGCGCGTTGCGACCCAGCCGCCGACCGACGACAGCGCAATCGACTGCGGGAAGTGTCCCATCGAGTAGCCGGCGTCGTTCAGCGCTGCCTCGAACTCGCTGCCGAGGAGTCCCGCCTCCGCCGTCGCGAGCAAGTTGTGGCCGTCGATCGCGCGCAGCGCCCGCATCTCGCCGAGGTCGACGACGATCGACGTGGCGTCCGGGTCGATGCCGCCGCACACCCCGGATCCGGCGCCGAAAGGAACGACGGCGACGCGCTCGCGTGACGCGTAGCGGAGGATCGCCGACACCTCCGCCGTCGAGCGCGGCCGGACGACGCACGCCGGCGGGGGCGGCGGAGTCGCCTGCAGGCTGCGCCACACGGCGATCACCCAGGTGTCGCGGCGCGCGCGGGCGATGCGCGTCGGATCGTCGACGATGCGGTCGGCGCCGACGAGCCGCGCGACGTCGTCACGAATGCTCGCGGGGCTGCGACCGCTCACGCGTAGCCTCCGGATGCCGCGACTGCCGTCGGAGCCGACGCGCGCCACCCGAGCCGCGCGTCGCATTGGCGGCGGAAGGCGGCGACCTCGCGGTCGCGGCGCTCGGCGCTCCAGCCGAGCTCGGCGGCGACGATCACCGCGACGTCGGCGGCGATCGCGCGCGCGCGCTCGGTCGCGAAGAGCGCGATTCGCGACCGCCGCTCGAGGACGTCGGCGAGCGTGCACGCCATCTCGCGACGCACGGCGTGACGCACCTCGGCCGGCGAGAGCGGCACGTCCGGCGCGAAGGGCGCCCACGCTGCGGCGTCGTCGGCGAGCGCACGTACCTCGCCGGCGTCGCTGCCGTGCACCGTTCGCAGGCGCGTCCACGTGTCGCCGGGCAGTGTCGATTCGCCGCCGGTC
>WNFQ01004390.1_pt1 | contig 10268 bp, 12 predicted proteins | sample 5400171 | NCBI WGS metagenome assembly WNFQ01 (sample SAMN13153356, study PRJNA577476) | soil metagenome | isolation source: 20 cm soil under Madrone tree | place: USA:California | collected 2016-06-14 | reverse complement strand
CCCGGCGCACTAGCACTCACAGCCCCCGCACTCATCGGCCAACCCCAACACATCACAGGGCACAATCAACAGATATCATTTTGGAGATAAACTCGAGCCCACACTGCCAGCCGGCCTTCTTCTTACCCGCGGGTTATTCGGCGTCTCATCATCCTGTGTCTTCCCCCCCCTCACTACACTGTTACTAATCCCACCATTTCGGCACTTTACTAAATACACAACACGACATCTTCACAATCTCTTCACTCCACATTAATTAATTAACGCGGGCCATTTTACAATGTTACAGTATTCAGTTGCTCTCGACCGACCAATCAGATTTGCCAGTATTTTAGCTGACTAAATTCGGTTTACATTTATATTTGTAAAATGCCCTGGAACAGTGGGGCAGTGATATCCTAGCTCTCTCATGGGGGCGGATCAAAAATATGCAGCCGTGTTCGAGATCGTGAGGGCCACGGCGACAAGGCGTTGTTAATTCAGGTATCATAAAAGTTTGCTTGTATGACATTGATACATTGACACATCTTAGGTATCCAATACGAGACTTACACTCGTAATTTTCCACATCAACACCAGCTACACAACGTGATAAAATGCGCAAGGCAACCCTTCAGTTGTCCACCTCCCTTCCTAAAATGGATTGAAACAAAAAGAAACACTGTGGGATTTACATGCAAGAACAGAAGATCTTGGATGGTTCGGAAGTTAAGTTGAGTGCGAAAACATAAAGATATCGAAAGATAAGGCAAAACAATAGATAGAGTGATTCAAAGCTAAAGAAGCGGAAGCCATTGGCCTGTCAACGGATCAGTGTCATGTTCATGCTGAAACAACAATCGTAAGGACAGACCTATAACAAGACTCGGTAAATCAAACAGATCGCGACGGATGTGGAAGCAGAATGTCGTAGGAACGGGCGTCCCATCAGGTTTCAATAACACGCAGTGTGAGTAGGCCGATTGCGCCGCGTTCTCGAACGCATGCGTCGCAAAATTCTCCCAGTACTCCACAACCGACTGATTTTCAAATAGCTAGTGCAGCAATTGTGTGGCATGAGTCCATATTCAGCTCGGCAAACGCTCGAAGTGCTTACCTCCCAGATATACTTCTTAGTACCCAGTAATTCCTCTTTACTCCAATGCGTGAGCATAGAAAATTCAGGTCCAACGAGACATATTTCGCCTGTCCGTCGCCACACGACAGTGGGAGTGCCACTGTATGATATGAGCTTATTCAATTCCTGATGGATGGCGCAGCGGCTACGGTCAACAGAGGCACGATCTCGACTCGTTGCTACTCACAATCACCGATCGTAAGACACATTTTTCAACTAAGATTTCGTCCTCCTCGGAGAGTGGCATTTGAAGGGCTATTAGGGATGGCCGAAATATGGCGAGAGCTCGGACTATCCGTAGGATGTCGTTCTTCTCAAACCTTAGAACCGTCGGTGATCACGAGGAACCATTATTGGCGGTCTTCGAACATACCTGAAAGGGAGGACCTTCATCAAAAAGTGGTAACCTTCGGTATAGTCATACGGCTTTGTGATGCTCCTATACACTTCCTCAGCAGTCTTGGGACCAGAAAATCCAAGCCCACTGTCACGGTCAATGATGACGAGATAGCGCTTAGTAATGAAACATGAAAGACGACTAAGATAGCTTACGCTGATTCGGTGGAGGGTGGAGGCCAAGGGAGAGAAAGCGGATTCAACGCTGACTGTGAGGGCGACATTGCCGAATATGCTTGAGTTGCGGGTGTAATGAACGAGTCCTGCGGAGTATGAGCAGATAATGTCGTGGCACTACTGCCGGAATCGATCGATGTAAATGTCTGACTGAGAAAGTCGGCCGAGGAAGGAGACCCTGAACTTGTCTGTGAACGATCGGTAAAAGGAAGAGTAAATCGGCTATTTTGAAGAATGGTCTGAATGCCGCTTACCGTAACAAAAGGTGAAGGGAGGAAGCCGTTAGGCTCAAAAGACGGTAATGGGTTGCCAGGGGCACCAGTCCAGGAAGGTGGGTACTCTGATGACGAAGTGGAGAACGTATGTACGGAGGGCGGCGGGGTGGCAGACGAATGGGGATCCGAACTTGGATTGCTTTCGGGAGAAGGATTGCCCAGGATTGCAGTAAGGATGGAGTACTCGAGGTTGGCGGCTTCAGAACCAAAGGTGAAAGATGGTGTATTAAGGGACGTATTGGATAAGGGGCCCTTTGCGGCGAAGCCGTCCATAACTGGGAATAAAAGTTAGACAAGAGAAGGGGGCCGTGGGTAAAATTGTGCATGCCTGAAGGGGCCTTGGGCGTGGACGCTCGGACCTGAGGTGGTGGGGATGTGCTCTCAGCAGATCCGGGTTTCTGCTTCTTGAGAAGCTCTGTTTGAAGGATCAGGTATAGCTTGCGTTCTATGATGAGCGAGTGACCAACCCAGTTCGGTTTCACCCAAGAGATATTTCGCGCGTTTTCGATGACCCTCAACGCAGGAGCTCGCCATCCCGCGCTTGGTACAGCGCTGACAAGGACGCGCTAACAAATCACGCAATTCCGGTTGGCCAAAATAAGTCGAATTAATATCAGAGGATACACACAGTCGTCACAAGTCAGGTGGGCCCTCTGGCAATGGATACAAGCCCTCGCGGCTTTCTTCTTCCTAGGCACGTCCTTATCCTTCCGCGCGGTTCTAATCGGACCTGTTCCTGTCGCAGAGGACTGATTCGCGTAGGCGGTGGTGTCCTCGTCCTGGCGTCGTCGCTTGGGAGAGGAAGATGGGGGAGTAGAGGATGTGGGAGTCGAGGGTGCCGAAGATCGAGTGGGACTTGTGACCGTGATGGATTGAGGAGAGTCGACGGCGGTCATTGCGGAGAGCGATGTCGGGTTGACAGTAAGGTGGAGAAGGGGAAATGGCATGAGATGAAGGGGGCAAGACGGCTGGAGACGACGAGGACTTTTATAGAGGAATGAAACAAATGGACGGTGAGAGCGCTCAACGAGGTGAGCTCGCTTGACTAACATTGAGAAGATCTTGAACCCACTCGTCCAATCGATTGGCGCCCGTCACCGCGGCCGCGGGTGGATCTCATCTAGATCCATTCTGCCCTAAAACGCCGGTGTCCCCAGCCCATGCTGAGTCACCACCCCCCTGTGATGTCTGACAAAGAAAGAGCGATCACATCCGTGAACGTGATCCACTACTTTACGAACGTCCCGACTCCGGACTTGCCTCGATAGCGACGCCGACCGACATCCGTCCGTCCCGGTCCGCCGCAACGCCCACACCAAAACTCGTGTCGTGCGCATTGCGCCTTGCATGTCTCTTCTTTTTCCACGAGGCCCTTCGATCCCCTGTACTGTACTGGCTGGCCCGAACATCAAATCTCACGCACATTAACCTTCACTTTATTTTTTATTTTTGAAAGCCGGATTTCAATATAAAAGAAGTAGGACGTAGTGCCAGCCCTGGACGCGTGTCTTTCTTACAACATAACCCGCAAGGCGCAAGGCGCAAACAGTTGATTCCGTCTTTCTTTTTCTCCTTGCGGTCCGTCGTACGTTTCGTATGTTTGAATTGCGTTTCGGTTTATCGCTGATAAAATTCGGGCCCGGCGGGGTTGGGCGGGCAGGGGTGGGCAGCAGGGATGATGAAAGATGAAAACGAGGCTGGTTAATACTACCTGGAAGCGGTCACGGTACCGGGTAAAAACGTACAACGTACGGTAATACGGCAGATTAGATAGGAGAGGCAGGCGGACTGAAACCGGATTGATATTGGGGTGCCAGGACATGAGATGATGGGCTCTACACGCGAGCACCAGATCGATTACCGAACATGTATCTTAACTTAACAGGGGCGGGCGAAGAGATAAAAAGACTCGAGTCGGAGCCCGGTAGACTTGAGCCGGAGGGAGGTTAGACCGAAGTGATCATTTGCTTCCATGTGCTCTACCGCTACTGGCCTGGCCTTTATCTCATGACGATTGATGATAACACCTATTTTTGCGTTTTGGTACGTATTTCCGGTCGCCCGGCATTGTCACAACTTCAGCCTATTCCCGACGTGCCCCCAGGCCACGATCTTCTATTTATCTAGGGTCCATAGATTTGTTCCCTAGTTCCCCCAAAAAAACACTTCGACAATCAGCACAGTAAGCGCTGTCGTGACGAAACATGCATGATACATGCATCCATCATCCTTTATCAGGTCACATCAGATCAAACATGCAATCGGACCATGGACTTCACGACAAGGCCAGTGTAAGTTTCCAGAAACGGCCTTATGTGTGGGAAGAGCGGACTAAGCGACGCACGGACGTTGTGTAAAATGACATTTATTTCATCCAAGAACGCAGTGGCTACCGTGGTACCGTGGCCTGGGGCTACAAGCATAAGATCAAGGGGAGATTGGTAGGAAAAGAGAAGCCGCCTCGCATGAAAGTCAAGGCGCAGACGTTACCCATGGGCAGACGGTAGTAGATGAGAGAGCACAACATTTCAGATCCGATGCAACAAAACAAGTGCGAAAGCAAAACGATGTGTGATATGATTGTACACAAGATAGATGGGTGTGACGGGAGTTTAGGGCAGCCGCTGTAAAAGCGGTGTGTAATCGGGATGTTGTAATCGGGATTAGGTGGCGTCGCGCACACGTGATTTAGACGTGACCGACGCGAAGAAAGGTATCTCCCTCACGTGGCTCTATAGGCGGAGGAGGAGTGCAGGGCAGGAGAGATTGAGAACGGGTGAAAGGAGAGAACGAGGAGACCAACGATATACACCTAAGCACGGCGGAATGGGAACATTCTCACGTGCAAAGAACGACACATGGGGAATAAAAAAAGTACTCACGGACAGCGTAGTACAGGAAAAGTTCCACACAAAATACATCGAAATACACCGAGTCAATCACTGGGCAGCGGGCGCCAGAGCATATTCTGGTCAGGATTTGCGTGATTTTCTAGATCGGGATGATGTCACTCCCGGGCGGCTTCTCACCGGTCTCACCCTTCGAGGGGGGGCTTCTGCGATAGCAAGCTTATCGATTTCCGCGGAGCTTCGCAAACTGGTCGTGCCGCCCCGCTTCCTGGAGGGTTTCGACCCTGCTGCATCCCTCGCAGAAGAGCGTCTGGTCCGGGTCGATCGCTTTCCCGCCGCCTCTTCATCAATCTCTTCCTCCTCTTCGGTTTCTTCTTCTGGAGCCACTCCTGTCTTTGCTTTGCCTTTGCCCTTGTTTCTATTGGCACTGGTTTCGGCAACTACGGTCGTGCCGGTGGAAGAGGCAGACGAAGAAGAACGGGCACGCTTAGAGTTGCCTCCGGCGGCAGAAACGGCAGTCGATGATCCGGAGGAGAACGAGGGAGACCTTTCGCGTGTGCGGCGCACGGAGGAGCGAGAAGGCGCCGGGTTGGCCTGCGCCTTCTTGCCCATGGCATCCTTGCTGCGTACACGTGACGTGCCTGCTTGAGCGACGTCGTCCTTTGCCGGAGAATGGGATTCGGGTGGTAGGGAGGAAGTGATCGTAAGCGGACTGGGAGTGACATCCGCGTTCCCGTGCGCCTCGTGTGAGCATGACATCGTAGATTTGTTGTGTGGTAGCTCTGATGGTCCCGCCTTGTTGTTTGTCGATACGTCCGATTGATCGAGCACAACGCAAGTAGTTGCCTCTGATCCCTTTTCATTTTCATCTGGTTTGGATATCTTGTTCCTCTTGCGTGGCGGCTCGGGAACTTCTGAAGGTTCCCTACTGAGCTCCTGGAGAAGTGCCTGCGCTGGTTTGCGCTTTCGGAGTGAACGGCGTGTAGGGAGAAGGGGCTGAACACTCGTCCTTCCGCCTTGCGATTTGAAGTACTCTTTCTGGATGCCAGTGAGTTGCCACAGCATATCGTTGATGCCCAACCAGGTCATTGGGGCCGTTGAGATGGGCGAGGGCTTCATAGCTGAAGGAAGTAGAGGCAAATAAGACTCGAGAAAGTTCCGAAAGGGAGAGGAATCAGTGCGACGTACTGACGACTTTGTGGACAAACATGGCAGTGTTCTCTTTGATGTCCGGATGCCAAAAGGCGTCATAAGCGGGGTGACTAGGGCTGTAGAATACATGGAGGGCGGCAAGAGAATATATGGCAGCAGATGTTCTAGATGTGAGCGAGGGAGGTGAAGTAGGGGACTGGAGGAACGCATGGACACTGGGATGTGCGGTGGTCCAAGTACCATCGCTGAGGACGCCGCTCGCGACGTGGCTGGGGAAGTAGCGGGGATTGAAAGACGAACAGAGGGCTTTCCGTGCAATGGCGGGCTCGTCCTGTGCGAGACTGCCAAGGGGATCGTACCGTGCTGGGTGGGGCTCTGGGGGCAACCCCGCGGGCCACCGAAGACGATCCTCAGAAGTGGGGAAGCGGGAGCATTCCCAGTGCTGCTGTCCGTCAAGGGCAGGATGATCGAGGAGCGAATGGCTGGTTGGGTGGGTGACACGGCGCGGATGGGGATGGAGAAAGTCCATGCTGGATGTCTAATGAAAGGCAGGTAGCGAGATGTGTGTGGCGGGGACGCCTTGCAAGGCGGAGTTTAGAGGATGATATAGGCTGGGGAGGTGTGTGGGCGTGGTGAGGACGTGGGAAGAAGGACAGGGAGAGAGGAGAGGAAGGAGCGAAGGAAGCGAGGGGAGGAAGAGGAGTGGAGGAGACGAAGGCCGACAAAGGATAGGCTTTGGCTTGTTTGCCCCTTGGCCCGCTGCACTGCACACCATCGCTGGGCATGAGGCGAGTCTGTTCGTTCAAGCGCGCATAATTAGATCCATCGACTATTGATTCATTGGAACAGTTATCAGGGCTGCCCTCGAGTCTTTGCTCGCTCCCCCCCAGATTCACGCTGGCAGCCCTCTCACGCGTGGCAGAGATAGTGCTGCGATATGGCCTGTTTTGCTCCTCAGAAACTTCCGAGAATCTGACACTTGACTGACGCCAGTCAGCGCCAATCTGTCGGGCACATCTCCCATCCCGCCATCAATACATCCGAGATATCCAACACCAACACACTCGTCGTCCCAGCGCAGCTCAATTGTCTCAACTACCAGTGTGGGTGGAATCGAACGTCGAGAAGAAAAAGTCGAATGTGGCGTCTGTGGCCCCTTAACGAAATCCGCACGTAAACCACCTGCTGCACCCATCACGCGGACTTCCGTTTTGCGCGCATAAATCCAAAAAGGGAAAGCCGACGTTATCGATTCTTACCACGATCGACTCGTAAGCCAACCCACCTGACATAATCGTCCTTCGCCCTGGCCCAATCTCTTTTTTGTCGACATAACGCAGGACTACAAGGGCCCACAACACATACAATTGTACATCCACCCAAATCTGTACCCATGGCAACAACGTGGTCCGTTGTCTTCATATCGATCGAATATTCGCCTTGTGGCAGCACATCGAAGACATGAGAGAGTATCACCCTCGCGAGCATCACCCTGGAGCAGATAAATATCCGAGGGAGAAGGGTCTGACGAGCCCTGAGCGTCCTTACGATGTGGACACGCAGGATCCACGCTCATGCCGGCAGGGGGCCGCACCACATTCAAGTTCTTGTGACCCGAGCCCAAAGTTGATGTTCACATTCCTCCGAGCACTGTAACGCCGACAAGTCGCGTGGGTGGGTCCGTAAGGATAGAGATTAAGAAATGGGGTGTTTAGCATTCTAAGGGCAGAGAATAACACACGTCGGTTCGGCGGCTCGGTTTGTCATCAACACTTGCTGGCTGGCAGAGAAAGGGAGGGCAAGAAAAGAAAAGAAAAGACCGCCCTGGGACGGCTGGCACGCAAACAAAGGGAGAGAGACGGGAGTCCGCGCAGAGAAATCGCGGTCCTGTCGTGCTATAAGAGAACCCCCCGAGAACACCGAGTGCAATGAAATGAGTGCCAATAGTTGCAAACGAGAGGGAATTAAACTGAAACTAAAATAGATGAAAGGAACCGCTAACACGCGTTGGAGGAGAGATCGAAGCTAGGATGCTCCGGAGCAGTCTGTTACGAGCGCAGCCACACGCACGGTCCACCTTACAGCACGCCTATACGTGAAAATAGCTCATCAGCCGCGCCCGGACATCCGTAGTGGCAAAGCCATAGGAGCGTGCGGAGTGTCGCACCCGAGCTTACCAGACGCCTCCATCTCCGTAACCATCGCATTCCAGAGCCCAATGTCTACATCCGGGGAATCGAGCACTAGGATCGCCTGCAACGATACGTGACGAATGAACACCACATCTTCACGGGGCAGCTGCAATGGCAGAACGTGTGGCAAGCGCATTTCGGCCTGTCTGGCATGCGGTGCCTGTCCCTCCACTTCGTCAGTCTCCACGGAGATGATGCACTAAGCAGGTGCAGAACGTCACCTGGGTTTGCTCCAGATAGCCAAACAGGGTTATAGTGCTCCCGGGCTCCCTCATCCACGACACGCTGCCTCTTGTGGGTAGACAAAGTGAGACATCGGCAAGGACGATGTGGCAATCGTTCCACAGCAGGATAGTGGAAGATCCAACGTCATGACTCAGTACCCTGGAACAAAGGGATGTGAGCTCAAGAGCTGAGAGAGGAGGTACGTCGGCCTGATTAGGGAACATACTTGCCCACAACACGCAATTTTTTTCCGATGAGTTCATTTCGTATAGATGACAGCCGAGTGGGGATAGCAGAGTCCACTCTTGAGGACATTCACGCTCTTATGAAAGGGGCGTGCAAACTGCAAACATGTGCAGTTCCCTTCATCACGTGGTATTTGTAACTACAGACATTTACACGTCAAAATCTCGCACAGTCACGTCGCCTGTTGCATCTGCACTGATGATCCTACGTTCGTCAAATGCAACCGTGCCGCGTAAGGTTGAGGGACCGTCTTCATCCAATTCGGGCCAACTTGACCGGGGGGCGCTTGCCGAAGATTCCACTTCTGTCCCCGACCCATTTTCCAAATCCCAAACCCACACCCTCCCGTCAACGCCAAGGCTCACGCATCGGCCATCGGCCAGCGCTAATGCACTCACTGGGCCGGTCTGCCCGAGTAGACTCCGCACAAAGGTGAGCTTCGGTGCTGCCCCTGCGCCGGCGCGGAGGGGCCGCGAGGAGAGACGATACAGCTGCAATGGGAGACTAGCAGGTGTAAATCCACCAGGTGGGGGCACCTCCCCTCGCACTGAGGGCGCGAGGACGACCCATCTTCCATCCGTTTGTGTGCCAGCTACACTCCCGACTTTACGGCCCCATTGCTCTCGTACGACGTGTAACTTCGCCTCGTCGATCCAACCAGCAGGAATGTCGAATGCACGCGTGCTGCGCGTGGAAAGGAGTAATGATGGAGGTCGCGTAGGCGAAGTGAAAGGTGAAGTCGGCGCATGCAAGGCAGCGTTTGAGAGAATGACCTCGGTAACGCCCACGCTCCAGTGTGCCGGGTATACGGGACTCGCGTAAGTTAATATCAACTTATAGGTTTGGGATTCGGGCATGGTCAACACAAGGGAAGATGGGGGAAATGAGGTGAATGAGGTGAGAACATGGATAAGTTGTATCCCCTCATGAGCGAGATCGTACACAGAGAGAGTAAAGCTCTCCGAGAGCGTGACGAGCACAGGGTGGCAGTAGGCGATTTGGACGATCGGCGCAGTCCGCGGCGTCTTGAATGGCGGCGCGTAGTAGTGCTTGCGAGAATACGAATGGAGCTCGTGCACATAGATATCTCCGTTTGAGAGGCATGCCGCAATGTGCAGATTCGCGCTCGTCCGAGATGATTGGTCAACGGCGAGGGCTGTAATTCGAAGTGGGTGTTGTGTACGAATAGGTGCAACGTGAAAGACGTGTTTTGAACCGGAAGCGGAAAAAACGAGAATGGGTGGGGAATGCGACGATTCAGGTGAGGATATGATCATGTATTTGCCGGCCAAGGTGATCCGCGGTACCTTATTGCCCTGTTCTTGTCCGGACGAGCCGACTTGCTGTGCGGGGCTCTGATAAATGCCACCGAGCGGAAATGACAACATGTCATCTAGGGTAGAGGCATGACAACGACCTTTTGCCAAAGGCAATTGGTAAACTTCTACTCGTAGATCAACGGTATCAGCTACACGTACCGCTACGCCAGTTCGTGCTAATGCGAAACATTCGTTTCCAATCCTGGGTCTCTTCCGCAACCATGCGACTGGGGAGGTTTTTGGATTCGCGACCGTCTCTACGGCCGACGAAGCCCCTGGGACCCCTCAAGCGGAGCCTGCCAAACTCACACAAGTAGAGG
>WNFQ01005923.1_pt1 | contig 10272 bp, 8 predicted proteins | sample 5400171 | NCBI WGS metagenome assembly WNFQ01 (sample SAMN13153356, study PRJNA577476) | soil metagenome | isolation source: 20 cm soil under Madrone tree | place: USA:California | collected 2016-06-14 | reverse complement strand
CCCCGGACGCACCACCTCTCTAACAATATCATGTCTCCATCACCTCTCGACAACTTTAACCCCAACGGCAACTATCCGTTCATGAACCATACCAAGAGCGCGTTGCCCATACCCCCGCCGCCTTCAAAGTACCCGCAAGGAGTACCCTCGGCGAACCACATCTATACGCAGAAGCCACCATCGCCTCCGGGTACACAGCCTCCGAGTCCACTCGCTGCTCCGATGCCACAGTATCCACCACCACAGATGGTCTCCTCTTACTCCACATCATCCGCATCTTCATCACCCACGGGTTCCGGTGGCATCTTCACGCTCTACAAGCCAGACGGCCGCAGGACCCCCGAGTTACCAGATATCTTATCGACGAAGAAGAAGCCAACATGGAACCAAAAGTAGCCATCCAAGTAGCCATACCACATTCCTCCGGGCCGTATCGCCCGCCGATTTGATACAGTAGCTGATAAGTTACTCACTCGTAGGCTGACTGTGCGACTTGATGCGCGCTTTCATTGTATCTACCGTCTTTCGTCTTTTACCCTTCCTAATGAGTCCACGTACGTACGGGAGAGTGTGTCGGATCACATACACAATGTACTCTAATACAGACTGCCCCACGTGCTGGCTCAAACATTTGTGTTACCATTACATAATTAAGTTCCTTTTTTTTTTACGAGCAACCCTTTGGCTTCGCTTATAACTGTCAGCGCGAATCGCGGCTTTTGTGAAGAGGAAAAAGGCCTGTACTGAACATTTTCCCTAGTACATTCATCTGTTTATGAATCTCCCAGGTTTTGTAATCATGTTGTGGCAATAAATGGAACTGAGCCGATTGACAAACTGCTGGCGCCCTACTGATCCGTGGGCGCCCCGACTTCCGACATGTCTGATCGCCCTCCTGTAGTAAGTTACATGTGGTGTAACGTACTGAGCCGGGCAAGTACACCAAGTATTTTATTTGGATTCCGGATGAGGAGTCCGCGCGTACCTGGCCAAGCACAGCGCATAGCGAGTCCCTGCGCCGGGGCCCGTTCTACTCCCCGAACCAGGCCGACGGACGCAGATCAGGATGCCTGAGGCACTCACTCTGGAAACGTACAAAGCTGATCTCCAACTAGATACTATCATGTGTTATGGGTCTCAAAATGGTTGGGAGTTTCAAAATGCAGGTTATTAAGAGATTGTGGGCATATAAGCTCTGATCTTTGGTGAGGTAGTTTGGCTATACACTTCTGTAATCAACTCCATAAGAGAAATGAGGGGATCAAGCCATGGATGCGTTGCGATAAAGGCAACATTTTTGGGTTATATGAAAAAATGACTTTAAACAGCTCCGTATTCAAGTATTGCTCCATGAAATATTACTAAAACTGTGAAATTCTGGAGCATCCAGAGCAAAGGAACAGAAGATACAAAGGATTGAGTGTTTTAGCGTGACAAGGGTGACTTTTCCTGTATCATATTTTAAAGTCCGCAACTCAACAAGACGACTCGCTCAGGGCATGCCCCTCAGAGGGCGTATGAGTCAGCGTTACTATCCCGTGACAGAAAATTTTGAAACTCCCAACTTTTGACCGGCTTCATTCCGACGCATTAACACACACACTGTTTTCTAAGTTACGACGTGGGTATACTTTTCAGAAGTTATGGCACCGACTCCAAAATTCCGATTAGCAAAAGGTGTCACCGATGTCTATCTATTCGCAATTTATTGAAAATTTTGAAACTCCTAAGTAGTGATAGTACGAGATATCAACTTATTAGCGAGATGAAGTCACGTGGAGATGGTTGACCGAGTTTCTGGTCTTGGTTTTACTCGTTCAATCAATCAACCCCTCCTGGTCGTGCCTATGCACAGTTATCAATGCGGCTATCAGCATCGTCTATGATACCGCTGGGTGGCCCGTTTCAACTCATTCTCACAATCACGCGGCACATGTGATCTTTAATTTGTTCGATTTTCTCCGACATGGCGACGGGTGGAGCTCACCTATGCCGTGAGACGTCCTGATTCCATCGCACACTGGGCGACGGTTTTTCCCAGTGCATTTGCGGAGCTTCGAACTGGACCTGATTGCGTCCGGCAAATGTTCATGTGCTTCCACTGTATTTCCGTCATTTATCACTCATCATTATTTTCTCCTCTACCGTGACCACTCTGGTCTTTGGAGGCACACCACTGGACTTAAATGCGCCCACCTAAACCCTGGGCTGAACCATTTTCTGTCTCCGTCTACATTTTTGGGACCCCGTCCCGTCCTCCAACGTTATTCTACTTATGGTCTACCCTGCCGCGTTCTTTCCATCACGTTCACCATGGCATCCCGCTGGCATGAGATCGTACTCACCTGTTCCCCTTCCCTCGTGCGGTTGATCTCGACGCACTCGCAACTCCTTAGCCACCGTGTCATCTATTGTGTATATCCCTGAAGCGAAAATCCGGACGGTGTGGGTTGCTGAGTGTATGCGCATTTTTTGCTCCCAGTTACGGTCAAACCCGGCTCATACTTTCACATTTTGCAGGGCTTTTTTGACACAGGGTAGCGACTTTGTACCTCTCCGTTATTCTGGGATCTCCCACACATCGTCATCAGCGATGAGATCCCCCCACTGGCCGCTTTTGCCCTATCAAGTCCTGAAAACTCACGACATCCTCACCGCTGGCTGCCTGCTTGGAGGCATGCATTTCTCCATATTCCTATAACACGCACGCAGACGAACCATGAACATATGAATTTCGTCACCATCACCTCATGGCTTGTCTCCGTCAAGGCACCTCCCAGTCTACGTGTCGGCATCTTCCGGATCGTCCCCCTCCTCGTCCATCTTCAGTTCTTCCCTCAGCGCCTTTGAGGTGACGTCGTACACCACCTCTGCCGGGTGCACAGACTACCAGTCAGGCCAGATCGATCTCTATCCCGACCCTTCCTCACCTCCACCGGTATGACTCGCCTCGCCGTCGCCTCCCCCTGGATCGGATGCCAACGGATGCGATGCTCTACTCTCGATCTTGTCAGGGGGTTTCGTTTGACACTGCCCAAACAACCGTGAGATCAACAGGTCCCCAGATTGGTATATTTGATACATTCCGACTTCTTTCAGTGCATCGAAAAATTTCCCCACCCAGAATTTAGCTCCATAAACGTGAAGTCGTACAACGCACCGTCGCCGGGAGAGACCGCCCTTATGTTTGATGGCGCAAATACTGGAAGGAGTCGGAGGCCCGTCGGAAAAATCCATGGGAGTCAATGCAACATGGGGATGTGAAGTCAGTCGGTTTTTCCTCCCTGCCACGTACATTTAATCCCATGATTTTTTCAATTTCTGTCTCCGTCCAGAACGCGATTTTCGTCTCTGCCCATTGGCCCTGGTTATCCCGGATCCTTTCCCGGATCCTTTTTTCATTTCCTCGTTGGATCTGAGCCGCGAGTTTCAAGGACCATCATCTTTCACGCGTCTTTCCTTTCCTCCCCTTGACTGCCCGTGTGAAGCGCCAGCCTCGGGGGATGGGCATTGGTTCTCCCTTCAAAAGGCTCCTGGAAGTAAGGAACCAGTGAGACCAGTCGATCCACCCCTCCTTCGAATTACACAAGTCTGCATCGTCTCCTGACAATGACAACAGCTGCCATGGCACAAGTTGATGATGGCGGTACTGTCAACCACGAAGTCCATTTTCTGAACTCTGATAATCCCCGCCATGGCCTCGTTGTCATGAGTATGAATCCGCCCACATACTACGAATTTCGAACATTCAATGGCCTCGGGCAAACACATACAACTGTGCGTGTTGATCCCCCACCCCTCTAATTCCTTCCCATTTCCTCTGTTTCCGCTCAAGCGACTTGCGGCTGATATGCCAACTTATACACCATGTTATGATTCTACACACAACTAGGTGACAGACGCAGACAACCGCGGTGCGACCATAGTAACATTCAACTGGATTGGATCAAGAGCTCTGGGAACAATGACGTGGCCCGGTCCTCCTTTCCGCGTAGTCCACATGGGCGAGCTCGTTATGCCTCATCAGTCTATGCCAAAGTAAGAACAAAATCCAATTAAAGAATAACCCGCTTCGTTCCCCTACTTCCCCTTCCCCTTCCCACCCCTGCGCTCGTTCTTCTGTCGTTATGATAGACTTGTTCTTTTACTAACGCTGTTTTTTTGTCTTCGCGTTTTCTCGCTTCATACCTCTATTCAAATCCGTGTGTGATGCTCGGCACGCCTGCTTGTGTCGGTTCTCGTGCCCTTTTATGCCCCGGCAGCTCCCGCGCATTCGTCTGCGAGGGTTCAGATAACGTAGTGCGTCGTTTCTGGTGGAGGCGCCTTGAACGAGGCGATTACGATGTGAGTCACTCGATGCTTCCCTGTCTTCCTTTGGCGGCTCACCCACCGCTTGTGTCCATCGCTTTTGGGACTGTTGGGTTTGCACCCCATTTTGGCCTTGTTTCCTCCTGATTTTCTTGCAGTTATACGCCGGTCCTGAACCTGCTGTGCGCATCGGGCTATTTCGCAAGCATTATCCACCGGAGGAGCTCCGCGTCGGGGATAGCTACGCAACGTTCTACTTCCCGTTCTTGCACACGCCGCTCTTAATCAATGCGCTACTCGCGTTATCTTTAAATCGTTGGCTCGACTTTGAGGACGGCCCGCAGCAGTAGACCACCAGATTGCGTGCTCGCATGAACCCAGCCAATTCTAGATCACGCTCGTGTTATCATCATCTAGGTATAGAGACATTCATATTATCCTGGAACCATGACATCTGACCACCGGATAGAACCGCCTTTGTAAACATGGATCGAAATAGTAGACACATGTGCAGTGTTTAGCCACGCCTCTATTTATTATATTATATAGTTTGCCCAATCAGAGCCCCAAAGGAAAATGTTAGTGTGCAAAATGAGAGTAGTGAGGATCCAAGAAAAAAGAGTGCGTCCGACACAGGGTGAGAGGCAATAGAGGCTATGGCGACGCAAGCGAGTTCAACATGTGCTCTAGGCGCTCCTCGACGGTCCAATGGGGTGAATCACGCTGGGACGAGGAGTTTGCGTCATGAGCTGACGGAAGGATGTTGAACGAGCCAGAATCAGCTCCATGCGAGAGGTTATCGATCAGTCGTCCTATCTGAGTCGACGAGCTGAAGAAGACCTAGAAATAATCGCGTAAGAAAAAGAAAAGGAACAACAAAACCCTAAATCCATTTGAATTTCCCAACTTTACCTTGGTCTCTGGGCGCTTCGAAGACGCCTGCGTGGCCTTCTTGCGTGATAGGAAGGACGATTGGCTGTCTTTGGACCCTGTCCTCCCGTGCTCTTTGAAGAACACCTGCACCCCTTCGTCACGTAAGGAGTACTCAGACACGAAGCTGGCGCGGTTCCCGTAAAACGATTCCTCCTCGTCATCACGAAGACCATTGACGATGGACCTACAATTATCGTGGGGGTAAATCGGTGCCATTTAATTTAATCTCTGAGTGTCTATCGGAGTTCTAACAAGGGAACTCACCAGATAGTTTCACCGTTTGCCAACTCTAAGACTTCGACGGCTGTACCTGGCTCTAGGTTGTGAGGCACGCTTGGATTAGGACCTGGGTTGTCAGGCAGCTGTACGTCTGCTGTAACTGAGGTAGCAGGTTTGCCATCGCCGGTGTACATTTCATATCTAAAAAATAAAAGTTTTAGAAAGGTAAACACAGATGTGATAGCTAGAGATAGTCACAGAGAATCATAGGCGGAGTTAGACTTTTCTAAAGGAACGGCAGGCGCAGACTGGGGCGCGTTAATAGCCTCTGTCTGGGCCAAGAGGGAGTTGGGTATGTGAGGCATGGGTGGTGATTGTTCAGCCGAGAAGCGCCGGCCAGTTGAGGATTTTGGGGGTGGAGGAGTAGGGACACGGTCGTGAAGGGGACGGTTGGAATGCATCGACGCTGCACTTGTCGATCGACGACGGCGCGTTGACGAGCTTTTGCGGAGACTTGCACCAGGTTCTGGAGTTGGCTGCCTCGCCTCCGATGGGAAGATTAGTGTTCGCCGCACTATCGTCGAATTGGCGGACTCTGCCGTGGTCCCGTCGTGGGCGAGCGGTCTCCGAATGGGCGCCCTTTCGACGATTTCACCGGATGGCCGCGGCGCTGTCTGCACAAGACTACGTTGCGTGGTTGAACCGGCGGCAGATGCTGGCGCAGGTTCACTCGCAGGAGGCTCACTCCTGCCTTGTCCTCTATCGGGCACACGCGATGTGGTAGACACGTGCTTGGAGCTCCGAGTAGTCAGCCTTGAGCCAATTGTGTTAGAGCGGGATAGTAGCTCTGTCAGGGCGTCTTGATCAAGACCAAGATTATTGGCAGCGTCAATGAACTGCTTTAATGCACTTTCGTCTACGGTGCGCGCTGCGCTAGCATCAGGGACTGAGGAGGGTACGGGAGGTGCAGAGGGGGGTTGTTTGTGTAGCGGAGAAGACTCAGGAGACACGGGGGTATCTGGACGGAAGGACTTATTGACTGGAGGTGCGGATTGCGTAATTTGTTGAGAGACGCCCATCTCAAGCTGTCGTTCTGCTTGTTGCTGTGCAAAATATGACGAAACGGACACCGAAGCGGAAGCGGAAGAAGACGGCCACTGTTTTCGGCGGTCAGGTTCTGGAGTTTCTCCTGAACGCGGCTTCAAGAAACGGGATACGAAGCCTTTCAAGCCCGGGCCAGTCGTGCCTACGGGCGCCTGCGGGGTGGCAACAGCGAGCTTGGGTCGAGAAAGTTCGGCCGCACCAAACGGTGAAGGTATGTCAGGCGTAGCTGCCAGTGCACGATCACCATAGCTCGAAGATAAATCGGCAATGTGCTGGGATCCGTCGCTCGCAGGGAAGTTCTGCTTACTAGCCCTTAGGGATCCGCGAAGCTTTTTAAAGCGTGTTCCAAACTTGGTCGAAGTCGGGGATTGATTTTGTACCACGGGCAACTGTCCCGATGCCGCAGACTCGGAACGCACCGGGATTGTATCGACGCTGGTGGACGCAGAGACCAGCCTCGGTCCAGAAATCTGCCCTGGTTCAACGCGCCTTCGTTGGGAAGCAGCATTGGAGGGCATCCTATTTAGGTCTGCCATGGCTGCCTCAGCCCTACGCTGCACCTCTTTTGCGAGTTCCTGCTGCTTATTGGGTGGCTCCGTCGCGGAGGACGATGAGGTAAGAACACCGGCATTTACAGAGCGATATGAAGGAGAAAGCGTGTCACGGAGGGAGCGGGCGCTAGTGCTAGCGGAGCTCTCAATCAGAAGGGGGCGTTCTGCAGGTAAACCAGAGCCAGTATTCGGCTCGTCCGTCGGGGGCGGGGATAGGGACGTGAGAGACTGATCCGAGTCTGAGGCACCGAATAACGCCTGTGCAAGCGCATTTTTCCTACGCGTTGCGCTCGAAGTTTCAGGGTCAGTGGAAGAGTTGGCGACGACATCCGCGTCCGTTCTCGATTCACTCAGGGCACTGGAAGTCTTCGATCGCGGTCCTTGTATGCTATCCAACACAGAGTCCAGAAGGGCATTAGCTTTCGACACGTTATGCGGGGACATTGCTCGCGATGGAGACCCTTGTTGAATGGCATCGGTAATCTAGACACTATTCAAATCATCTGTCAGGGTCGATAACTGGATCCGACTCACGGTTTGTGACGCAGATGGCCGTCTTCTGCGGAGTGAGTTCCTGCGTTCACGGGGCTCGGATACCTCTGCTTTTAACTTGGCTGCAAATAGAAGTCGCTCTTGTATAGCAATAAAATCGTTCTTGTTCAACCCCGAGTGCTCCTGCACAATCTCTTCAACGTCACCATTGGGACCTGAAGGAAGTCCGCCTGCTGTGTTGGAAAGGTCGTGCCACGCAGGCGGCTGGGGCTCGAGCGTCGCGACAAGTGGTATTGTCCGATCCTGCTTGTCCGCTTCCCACGTGCGGTAGCTCGAACCTGCTGACTCCAGCGATGAGCGCGAAGAGTTCGCGAGTGGGGAGAGGACGAGCGTCTGCGACTGGTTCAGGGAAAATGGCGAGGTCACAGCCTGATGCGAGCTGCGCTGTGAGCTACGACCAAGATCGGGCTCGGAGAAAGCCGGTGGGGTGGAAGTGCGTGACGGATATTGGGTTGGCGTTGGTGACTTCAATGCGGCACTCCCCGGAGGCGATGAGCCAATATCATTGCCCATTGATGATGGCTGGCCTTGCCTGGACAATGTGAAGGCTCCAGTACTTTGCGTCGCACTTTCAAATAGAGGGGAATCTGGTAATGGCGGGGATCGTAGTGATCGGCTGCCTAGCACGGATCCAGAACGGCTCAGCTGCGCAATCTCATAAAAATCACTTGAACTCATGTTGCTATCGTTCCTCGTGTGCACGGAAGGTCTATCAAACCCGTTCCGAACCTGTGACGGTAGCCCAGAGACGGCGAAGTCTACCTCGGAGAAACCTATGACACTTCCACTGCGGCTCTGCCCGCCACTACCTGGCGAAGCCGGTGCTTTCCATGTGACGTTACTCGGCGTCGAGGGGCGAGAAGAGACCGTCATACTCTGATACGTGCCTTGAGAGTAGGGCGAGACGGGTCGGCGTCGGCCCAGAACAGATGAGTCAAAAGGGTTCCCAAAGTCAACAGATTGGCCATCTGGGCTTTGTGAACGGTCTGGCGTAAAGCGGTCATTGACCCCAGATAACAGGGAAGCGATCGGGGCACCTGTATTAGTCAATAAAGGAGACGCGGCACGGCGCGACTGCCGGATGGATGTTGAATCGCGACGAAGGGGGCTATTCGAGGCGAAGGTCGGGGAAGTAGCCCTATCCGTACTAGGGATACGGGGGGATGTGGCGCGTGGTGTCGAGGAAGACGATGTAGGGACCTCATCAGGATCAAAATTCGCCTCGCGAGGTGTCATGGGTCTTGGCATCCCTGGGATATAGCCTGGCAATCGAGGGGTGGGCGAGGTTTCTGCACGAGGGTAGGGAGATGGGGTGGAGCGGAACATCGCGGCATCCGCTTGTGTTTGGGGATCCGGAGAGACCGCTGTCCCTGTTTCGAATGTACTGGTTTCGGTTAATGGGACTGGACGGGGTTTGTCGACCTGCACGTGCGTTGAGACCATAAACGAAACAAGTCCCCATCAACACAGCCACTTACCGATACTCTCTTGAGACCGGAAGCACGTTCGGGTGCAGGAGACCGTGGAATTAAGATTTTGTCATCACCATCGCCATCACCATCACCGTCGACCTTGTCCTCGAACTCGCGTATTACCTCGTCCAACGCCATTGATGCCCTTTGTAGGTGACCCGGCCGGAAGGTTTTCACGATGCTCTGCTGCAGCTCAGACGTAGATGACTCCGCGCCAGACGCAAGGGCAGTCGCATCGGAATCATGGGCAGAGAGCTCATTGTCTGTAAGCGTGGATTCCTCTGGTATAGGTGCGTCTGACGCCTTATAGTTGTGGGTATTTATTGAGGAATTAGCCGTGCTCCGCTTTCCAGCGCTTCCTTTCCCAGCACGTTCTTTCGCCACGCTGCGAAGATAAGTATGATCCTTGAATTTACCAGAGCCGAACATGTTGTTGCTGTAACGTTTTGTCGAGCCCGAGGTGGACACGACGGAGCTGGTGGTCGTGTCGGTGGAGCGTAAAGACCCGCGAGCCGGGCTGTGGATAGAGTCGCTGCTAGTAGAACTAGCGGATGGCTTGGAGCGCATGCGACCGAGGGTTTGCAAAAACATGTCAGTTTCTTCTTCTGAGAGATAGTTTTCCGCACCGCGGGCACGCTGGTCGGCAAGCCTGCTCTTGAGATCGTCTAGGGAGACAGAATCGCCAGATGCGGCGCGAAGGAGGGTGAAACGGCGTGAAAGACTAGGAAGAGTGGCATCACGCATTTTAGGAGGGGAAGGTAATTGAGCAAAATGAGTTAAGGACGCACTCTGGGAGGATAAGCGATGTGCGGAAGTCGCCGACAGCGAGGGCTGGCAAGGGCGCAGTTTCGACTGGTGGTGCGGAAGTGCGCGAGGCAGCGGCGCTAGTGCGCAAAGATTCTGGAACAGCACTTCGCCTAGGGTCTGACTTGTTACTGTCGGTCGGGAGTGATGATAGTGCGGAGAGAGACAAGAAAAAAAAACAATGGAGATTGTGACTGTGAAGAACACCGGCACGGGGGAACCGAGGGCGTACGTACCGAAACCGACGCATTGTTATTATTGCCACCTCGTTTTGCGCACGCTATGGAAAGCGCCTATTGGGGTAAGGACAAGGGAAAGGGGACCAGAGA
>WNFQ01004781.1_pt2 | contig 10279 bp, 16 predicted proteins | sample 5400171 | NCBI WGS metagenome assembly WNFQ01 (sample SAMN13153356, study PRJNA577476) | soil metagenome | isolation source: 20 cm soil under Madrone tree | place: USA:California | collected 2016-06-14 | reverse complement strand
CCCTTGCGCGTCGAGGGTGAGCATGTCTTTGAGACATTCGACCATAGCACGATCGTTAGGTTTCTGCGCTCCACGGCCATGTGTAGAGTATAGTCGGGAGAGTGTGTCACAACAGGGATCAGACCAAGCAGAAAGTTGGATGAGGAGAGAGGGAAGCAAGTTGTGAAGTTTTTGTTTATCGACGTCCCTGAAGTCGAAATAAAAGTAGGCCATCGAGGCCCTCCCAGCATCGCGCAAGACCATGATGTCTTGTATGATCGAAGAACTAAACAAAGATGTCAGTTCAACAAGGTAGAAAGAGCCGAAGAACGACAAACCAGAGTATACTTTTGCCTGATCCCGCTACAGAGTCGATAGATGGTCAGGACCCGGTCTACGCACGGTAAGGGTTAAGAGTAACATACGCTTTCCATGTATCCACAAGAAGGAACCGGTGGATTTCCATTGATCGAATATACTGCCTTGAAGAAACCATTGAGCAGTACCATTGTGATGAGCTTTGCAGGCAACGTTATGATGGATGGATGGATCTGGCGGAGAAAGCCACCGTAAAAGACTATCTCTGAGTTGATTCCCTGTGTCGCTGTCTGAGCCCATTGAATGATGTGCTGGAATTTAAGAGATAACGAACGGTTGACCTCTCGAACTTCGCTGGAAATGTCTTTTACATCATTGCCAATGTGTTGCACCCTATTGTCGACACCATGGACCTTGTTGCCAACATCTTGCACATCGACTTGGATATCTTGTACCCTCTCGTCGACATTTTGAACCTTGTTGCCAACACCTTGCACGTCCCCGTGGACACCTTCTACCTTCCCCTCGACATCCTTCACTCTATCACCGACGCCATGTGTGACCTTCAGCAACTCCGCAGATGCCATCCGTGCCTCTTCTTGTGTCAACTTGTCCAGCCTCTGCACGCCATCCTCGATCTCTGTGTTTCCTACCAACTTCTTGAAAAACATTTCTGCATAACACGTCAGTCAAGAATAGTAAATCTACACAACATCCACTCGCTCAGTCGTCCGAGGTTTACTTCCTTCGTCGCGATCGCAAGGATGGTGAGCACCTCGACCATAATATCAACAATTATGTTTGTCATAGCTGGAGTCGGTGTTATGCCAGTGTAAATCTCAAGCCGATGAAAGAAATGCTCGATGCGGCTAAAAATTTCTGTAAGCTTGTCATGGCTAGCACGAGCATTTTTAGCCGCCTGCGAGTCCCGGGATGTCAAACAAAGTTGAACAAAGATAATCGTGAAGGACACCAACCGAGAGGAGAACGCTGATCCCCGCAAAGATTATGTGTGCCGGTGGAAATGCCTGAAAAATAAATATTAGAGCACAGTGCGTCTTCACAAGGGAGTAATCCGCATATTCACCAGTCCAGCAACCCCGCCAAGGGTGGATGAAAATGAAGATAGGACGTTCACAGTCGGGGCGACCCATTTCGCGAATCTGTCATCCTCATTCTGGGATTGGTTGAGCTCGGGGGTTTGCTCTCGAAGGACGGTGAGGATGGCATCGGGCGAATCGCAGGATTGAAGCCTAGGAAGGAGCGGATGGGAAGCCAGGTCTTTCTTAGTCTTGCATTTATATGTTTCCAGAGCCGCGTTGAAAATGGAGGCAAAGTTGGAGTGTGAGGTAAATGTGGAAGGGACAGTAGACATGGTGGGACTGGCCCGAGGAGAAGAGGGGGAGAGGGATAGTTGGCGATGAGTGATTAGCCTGGGAATGTTACACCGTAAGAGACACGAGGCAACACAGTGGCAACACAGCTCACTGTCAATGGTGCAATGAACGCCTATGATACAGTAGTCTTACCGATCAATTTACTTTCTGTCTGTATTTGCAGAGCAGCTTGGCAACCTCCAAGTCACAACTGAACATCAACATGAACATCAACATAGATCATCACTGTTACTAGGCTAAGTTAGTAGTTCTGGCCGCTGTGGGGAAACTAAAGTTGGCGGGCGTGTGATGGAACATCGATCGACTAACAATTGGATTATTGTAAATAAGAAACATGCGAAGGTGATTCTTCGATTCAGCTGAGCAATACAGTACAAACCTGGCAAACAGACGAGAACGCCCTCACTATTTGACGCAGAGGGGGAGCATACAGAAATTGAGTTCCTTGTTATTGTAAAGTCTGAGTTGAGTGTATACAAACCATACGATTTCTGTACAGTAAATCCGTCCTTTCCTCAGGTCTTTACTAAAATAGCAAGCTGTAACTTGCGCAATACGACGACAACATTATGTTCATACACTGCGCCTCAGTTGTAGGTTTTGAGAGATAAATGAAATGCTGGCACTAACGAGAAGACACGGTAAAAAGTACGTTACTATAAAGAAAAAGATAAGAGCTTGAGAAAATTACAATACATAAAGTAAAAGCATATTTTTCTTCATTTCCTTCTTGACACTGTCCCGCCCTTCTAAAGTCGGCTCTCAACAAGCGGATGCGCATCCGCATGCCACGGCAACGAGCCAGGTCCAAAAGCAGCATCGAGCACCTCGCGCACCGTCCTCGCAAACACGAACTGTATGCGCGCACGTACCTCCTTCGGTACATCATGTTCAACGTCTTTCCTATTCGCCCACGGCAGGATCACCCTGTTGGCGTCCACACGATGCGCACCCAACACCTTTTCTTTGATCCCACCGACGGGCGAGACACGTCCGCGCAGTGTGATCTGCAGACAGACGTCACTCATGTTAGCGCGCGCGTAGGGAGGAACTGATTTTTGCGCACCTCGCCGGTCATAGCAGTCGTAGGAGGTACACACTTCCCCGTCAAAAGGGATACAATCGCACAGACCTGCAACCCCAACAGTCAATTTAGCACCAAACCCACTCAAAAAAGGCGGACTACACACCATAGCGACACCTGCGCTCGGACCATCTTTCTTCTGCGCTCCTGCCGGAAGGTGTAGGTGTAGGTCAATCACGGCATCCGGTATGCGCAGCGGGTCCTGTGCGCGTTTATTAGTGATGCCAAGATCGTACGCGTGTGTCTTGACCCAACTGAGCGCGAGCTCCGCGCTCTCTTTAATTACCTAGATAGCCATCAGCGACATGTCCTGCCCGATGAGGGTGGTAAGGAAAGGAGAACGCACATCACCAAGCGAACCAGTGAGCTTAAGGTTCCCATTACCAGGTGTCGCTATACACTCGACGGGCATGATCTCGCCCTCGCCCATGCCAGTCACGACCAGGCCCCAAACAATGCCTCGTCTCGCCTCGCGATCACGGTCTTCGCGGTCATGACGTGACAGCCCTAGGATCTTTTCAAGTTCGTCCGCCTCGACAACTGAATCGTATCCAGCATCGCCATCCCTTGCATTCTTGTCCAATTCGCTGGGGGCGTCGGTGTCGGCTACAGTGGGTGAAGACGGCAGTGAAGAGACAGGAGATGGCGGTGACGATGGTGATAGTCCCCGCACATCGACGTGCGCTGCCCACTCGACGGCCTTGAACCGCACAACCCCACCAATGGCACGTTCGAGACCACGTACACCCGCCTCGCGCGTGTATTGTGTGACGATAGACAGCAGCGCTGGCTCTGTCACCTGAACGTGCGCTTCAGATAGCCCGTTTTGCGCGAGTTGTTTCGGGAGGAGAAAACGCCGCGCAATGTGTAATTTCTCATCGTGCGTGTAGCCAGAAAGCTGAATCGCCTCGCACCGATCGAGAAGTGGTGGTGCAATGCTATCCAGAGTATTAGCCGTACAGATAAATAGAACCTGGGATAGATCGATCGGAACATTGATGTAGTGATCCTGTCAAATCATTTGTATCGTATCAAGCGATCATGTCAAGATATGATACGTAAAACACCCATACGTTGAAAGCGACATTTTGCTCTGGATCGAGCACCTCGAGCAAGGCAGCAGCAGGATCGCCGTGATAATTTGACTGTCCAACTTTGTCGATCTCATCTCTATAACAGTTAAAGCCCAGACGATGCAGGGAAAGACTATAAGACTCACAATAAGATAATAGGATCCATGCGACCAGCCTTTCGCAGTGCCTGTGCGAGTAAACCGGGTCCGCTAGCAACATATGTCCGACGGTGACCGCGGATCTCAGCTTCATCGCGGACGCCACCAAGCGCGATTCGCTGGAACGGTCGTCCGAGCGCACGAGCGATCGACTGACCTAACGACGTCTTCCCAGTTCCCGGTGGCCCGACGAACCTGCAGTTTTCACATCCATGACATCATCTCGCAATGAGAGTTGGATGAGACACGCACAACAATATTGGAGCTTTGATGGCTTTGGTTACTTTGTGCGGCCCTTGTACCTCCATTGAAGTTGGTGACGGTGACAGAATCTCTCCTGCCCTAACAAGAGCCTTGGAAGCTTTGTCATTATCTTTAACTTTCTGGTCCGCGATGGCATCTTTGAGCGCAACCTCCTGCACTTTGGCCTGTTCTATCTCCGCCTCTTGCGCAATCAACGCGCGCAGACGGACAACAGCAAGGTACTCTGTTAACCGTCTCTTGACCTTATCAAGGCCGAAATGGTCCGCATCAAGTTGCGACTTTGCGTTGGGGAGGAAGTCAGACCTCGTAAGGGCGTCGGAGCCAGGAGGTGGTGGAGTCCAAGGCAGAGCGGTGAGCCATTCAAGCTGAACGTAATATCAGCACGTGTCGGGTGGAGAAAGGAATTGGAGTATGCACATAGTTCCTCACGACGCCATGTTCTGCGTTTTGGGGAGGAATTCGCCTGAGGCGGCGTGCCTCGGTCGAAGCAATGCGGCGCACTTCGGTGCCTGCAGGAAGAGAATCGACTCTACGAACGACCACATCAAGATCGTCCTCATCCTCAGTGATATTCCCACCACCGTGCAAGTCGGTGTTAGCCGGCTCGAGGCGCTGCAGCTCTGCGTTGATGGCGGCGAGCTGCTGGCGCAAGAAAAGCGCCTTCTGTTGCTTCGAGAGGGACTCGTCCACCGCCGTGGCGATCTTCGTGCTGACTTCAGCAATGGAAAGCTGCTTTGTCAACACATGTGTGACATGCTGGAGACGCAACGACGGAGACTCTGTGGAAAGGAGAGCTAAACAAGCAGAGTACGGGTCAGCAAACCTATTTTTGTGCAGAGTGACGGATCCTGAAACGTGAACGCAGGGAGAGCGCTCAGAAGAGCAGAAGCAAGCAGATGACACGGAGGCGAGGGCGGTGGACAGATGCCAGACACAATACCCAAAAAGAAGGCGATTCTTCTCCTGCCACGCGGCGCTTACGGAGATCGTATGCACGCATAAAGGAGAAAGACATCACTCACCGAGCTTATCCACATGTTCCGCGCCGACCGCAGAAACGATAGCGTCCGCAAGCGCAGCAGCCTTATCCGGTTCCGTCTCATCAACGACATGCGCAATGCGCACCCAGCTCTCGCGTTTACGCGCCGATTGCGATGTGTCCTGTGTGAAGCGTTCTAGTAAGCGGATGGCGGCTGCTTTGAAATCTTGTACGATCTCCGTGGCGGGCGGTGATTGGGTGTCTGGTGGGGGGTGGATAACAGCTACGCGAGCGAGGGGGTGGGAGGAGGCGTCGGAAGTGCTGGTAGCGGTCACGGTGTTATTGGTGGATGGACGGGTGGTGCTGGTGGTGTTAGCGAGGCGAATGCGGGTGATACCGGTGAGTGTGAGGAGGTAAGGCTCGTCCGAATGGGCGCGGGGATGGACGAAACGGGCTATGCGGGCGGTGACGCCCCAGTCGTGCAGGGATGTTGTTCCGTCATGCTGGACGAAGGGGACGGCGGCAAAGATGGGGTTAGCGGTAGATGAGTCACAGAGGCGAATGAGTGCATCAGCTTGGTCGTTGGGGATTGGGAACGTTAAGCGTGCAGAGGGGAGGAGGATGAGCGGAAAGGGGAGAGGAATGAGTGGGAGACGAGAGTGGGAGACGGAGACGGACATGATGACGATCGAGGTCAAGTAGGGAGGAATCACATGATCGTACGTAGGGCCTCCCTACTGGCAGATCAAGAAAAAAAGTGTATTGAGAGGTGATATCAATCGATACACTGAGAGGGAGAGGATTATCATGAAAAGCCAAAAAAGGTGACTGTGGGCTAGTATGCAATATAACCTGTAATCTGGGACGAGAGAAATTTGGTCTACGTAACGTATCAACTACTACTGCTACTACTACGGCGACGACTGCTGTAACAAACAGAACTGACTTTAAGCTTTTGACTAACTGTGACGTTGATAGAGATCAATATGATGATGTGTTATGCCTCCTTCAGATGGCTGGTGATTGTGATGAAACAAGTTGCATGAAAAGAAAAGAAAAAAACGTGACGAGACTGAGACGACATGGCAATAGCGGGAATATCGTCGACAGTAGAGACTAAAAAAAAATACAGTGAAAGAGAGAGAGAAAAAAGTCAGAACGAGTGGAAATTAGTGGGATGAACGCAGTGCGCTGAGCTCTCATGCTGTCGCATGCTTCACCATCTACAAGGTTGCAAGCCCAAGTCAGTCAGTTCACACAGGCAGACTGCGAGGCCAAGGAACGACATACCTCGCGTGCCCACTTGACTGTCGTCTTGGTTTCCTTGTCGTAACCTTTTCGTGAAACCAAACTTGTCCCAATCCACTCGGCCAAAAGAACCGGCTTAAGTTCCCCGTTCGGGAACGCGTCCGCGAGATCACCGACCACGCCAAACGCGAGCTTGTCCAGAGGCTCACCACTGTTGTCGTCCGCGAGTACCTTTTGAACGAGCTCGAGAATCACAGTCGCGTGAGGGACCAACAGTTGTGCTTAACAAGTATCTCAGTATCGTCCACAGGGGAGAAAAGGGGCAGTGATGGTAAAAGATTGATACATACCCCGATCGCTCTTCTTGAAACCCGTGATGATGCCTGTGTGTGCCTCGAGGATCCCTTCTCGCAAACTTGCGATATAATCGATGGATTCATAGTCGAGCTGCAGACCAAACGATCAAAGTACTCAGAAAATGTCTAGCCGCGAGACCAACGTAGCGTTAACACGCACAGGGTTGGCTTGCAGCACCGCTGCCTGCCTGAGCACTGTCATCGCAGTCTCCAAGTACGGCTCAAACTTCGGCCCGATCGCAATCGCAATATCACCAAAGCACGCCAAGATGGAAATCTTCACGTTCCGGTTCAGCACATCACTCGACAAGTTTTCAAGCAGCACTGTCACAAACGCCTGCGCGTATTGCTCTGTCTGGTCACCAAGGGCGCGCGAGATGTCACCGATGATGCCTACGGCAACCGTACATAATTGTGTATCGTCGTACGCTTTGAGTGCCGGATAGAGGAATGGCAGGAACGCAGGGATGTAGGGCGCGAATTTGAGCTCTATCGCTGCAGAGAGTGAACCAACGACGAGGAAAGCATCTTCGAGGATCGTCGATGTCTTGCCAGCCGACTGGATCAATTGGAGGACGAGCGTCATGATACGGTCAGCAAGGGGCTGAATTCCAGCGCCCAGCTTGCGGATAACACTCTGCCGAGGTGTTAGTGAACACAAGTCAAGTCCGGGAAAGAAAGTGGAGATACGCACAACAGAGACACTGCACAGGTTACTTTGCAAGTCATTCCAGTTGTTACGGTCATCAGCGCCTAGGATCTGGTTCTAAATGGAACGGCGTCAGCCGAATCCGAGTGCTAATACACTACAACCGGACCTGGACGTTGAGGAGGTGCTCCATACGGTCCAGGATCTTCAAAGTTGTATTGGAGACGACTTGCAAGCAATCTGTAGTTGCCTGCTGGACGAAAGACGTGATAGCCTCGTAAGCGGAGGTGCGATAGTTCGACTCATTTCCCGCACTAACACGAGAATGTCAGCATGCCCGAAGCCTGTCAGTGAGAGAAAAAAACTCGATCACGTACGTTTCTGTGACCTGCAACAGTGCTCCAACGATACCCTCAAAGTATGGCGAAAGCGGACCGGTGTTCTGTTCATCGGTCGAGTCGTACAATTCGTACAGCCCATCCGCTAGGTTCATCAAAGCCCAACAACAATTTGCAATGATATGTGGGCTGTCTCGCAACCCCGCAACGAGCGCACTAATGAGCGCGTGCAAATGCACGTCCGGCTTGATCGACGTAATGAGGCTCTCGCAAATACGGCCGAGGGTCCAAGCAGTTGTATCCTTCACTTGCGATTGTGGGTCTGACATCATATTGATCAAGATAGGCAGCGCTTGGTTGACAAGCGGGGTAAGCACGGTAGGGTCTGGCCCGACGAGTATCGAGCCAAAGGTCATCACAGCCGCCTCGCGTTGGTGCCAGTTCTCCTGCTTGATGTTCGCCTCAATGAACGGGATCACTGCGGGGACAATCGGGTCGTGCACTGCCTGGGCGAGGAAAGAAAGACATGTGCCAGCGGCCATGGAAACGTTCCATTCACCCTCCTCGGCATCCTCATCTTGGCGGGTAAGGAGCTGAAGGAGCACAGGAACGACTTCCGGAAGTGCGATCTTGGCAAAGTACTTGGGAGGATCGACATCGCCGTCGAGGAGGCCCTAAAGGGTTATATTAATCGCAAGAAGCCCAGGAAACGAAATCTCGACTGCGTACATCTTGAGCATCGAGGTAGTCACTCTCGAGGTTAGTTTCCTCCTCAGCAACCGACGTCCAAAACTCAATCGCCTGGAGCGCGACGGCCTCCTCTTCTGATTTCATGCCCATCACCGTAAGCTACCATGTGTGGTCAGTCAGGAAATAGGCTGGACGAAATGACGTAAATGATCTACCCCAAAGAGCGCACGCTCCATATAATAGGCCATTTTGCCATAATATAGGGTCATAATTCGCACTAGGCATTCGAAGGCCATGGCCTGCACTTGAACGGATGAATTCTGGGTTGACTCGCATACCACCTGCATGATGTAATTACGCTCGCCCTTTGGGAGTCAGGTAAGCTGATGTTGGAAAATGGCAATGATGTCACGCACCTCGCGTTCAAAGTTCTCGCGAATGAACGACAGAGAGTTATAGAGGGCCTGCATGGCAGCAAGTTGGACATCCGTCGACGGTTCCTCCTTCCGTGCTCCATGCACGACTGCGGTCAAGATCTCATCCGCGCGCACGCTCAGTACATCAGGGTCCTAAAAAAAAGTAGACAAAAGCGCATCGAATGAATGAAACATAAATCCTTGCTCAAAGAAAGAACAAAAGACTCTTACCAGAGCCTCGCAGATGAAGCCGATCGCGCTGAGCGTCGACTGTCGTAAGGGGACGCTCGTGCCAGTGTTGACAAAGCGCAAGAGGATCTCGATTAGATCTGGCCATTGGCCCTGGGGGAGTTCCACGGTGGCGATAGCTGCGACGCTCTGCGCAGAAACTGTGCCAGCCTTGACCTGCTCAGAGTGGAGTCCACGCAGGACAAATTCCTTGATCTCGCTGCGGATCTTGACATCGAGAGCAAGCCAGCGGTTTGAGTACTCGACCTGACGCGCGCTGTCCTGAAGGAGCCCAGCAGGAAAGTGAGCAAAGAAGAGAGATGGACATGGGGAGGATCGGGAAAAGGAGGTGGAGTGGCGCGACGTACGCGAGCAGTAAGTGCGTTCTTCAGTGCGAGGCCAGCGGCATTGCGGACGAATACGGGGCTTGCTTCATTGGCGAGCTCTGAGGCGAGCGTGTGCATGTATCCGGGCTATGTGCACGAGTCATCAGAAAGGGGAAACAGGGACGAGGGATGGGGATGGGGGTGTTCGCCGTTTCGAACGCACATAGTTCTCCCGGGAAGCCTGCTCCAGTTTTTGTGTGGCATTTTCACGCGTAGCCTGGTCTGAGGGCGGAAGAGGTTGTGGAAAACTCGGAAGGATGGAGGGGGGAGGGGAGGGGGGGAAAGACGCGGAAGGACGGCTCGGCGGCAGGACGGGACAAGGAGACAGAGTACTTTACCTGACGATAGGGAATTGGCCAGAAGCTCGCCGGCGTTCATAGTCATAAACTGGATTGTGAGGGCGGAGAGATGAGAAGGAGAAAGGGAAGAGGAGAGAAAGGGGAAACCTTACAATCTTACAAGAGGAGGGAATAAAAGAGAGAGAGAGAGAAGCACAGTACAGCAGTGCAGCAGTAATAATTGTGTGTGTATGTGTACTGCGCCGGAGCTCCTGCCAGTGGGCTCTCTCATTCAAGGGGAAAAATCTCTAGTCGAATCTCTCTCTCACAAGAGAAAAAAAAACAACTACAGTAGAGCCACCAAAAAAATCACCTGAGATTCAACTAAAAGTCACATTCATCTCACAATCCACCACACGCACGAACAAAACGACCATG
>WNFQ01004381.1_pt1 | contig 10279 bp, 9 predicted proteins | sample 5400171 | NCBI WGS metagenome assembly WNFQ01 (sample SAMN13153356, study PRJNA577476) | soil metagenome | isolation source: 20 cm soil under Madrone tree | place: USA:California | collected 2016-06-14 | reverse complement strand
ACATCGACGAGGTCAAGATTGCCATCGCGCGAGAAGAAGCCGCGGCGTCGAAAATCTCTAACTTGGAATTTCGCGTTTGCAACCTTTGCGAAACCGAGCCCGAAGCCGAATTTGATCTGGTTTATGCCAGATTTCTTTTGACTCACTTGCAGGATCCAAGCGCATTGCTCGCCAAAATCTTTCGGGCTCTGCACCCCGGCGGCACTTTGGTTGTCGCGGACATCGACTTCCGTGGCTATTTCAGCTATCCGGAAAGCCCGGCTCTTGCTCGCTACGTCTCTCTCTATACGGAAACCGTAAAGCGACACGGCGCCGATCCGAACATCGGCCCGCGCTTGCCGGCTCTGCTCGCGGCGGCGGGCTTCGAAAATGTCCAAATGACCGTTGCGCAGCCGGCCGCCTTGGATGGCGAAGTGAAGCTGATGAGCCCGCTCACCATGGAAAACATTGCGGACGCTGTGATGGCGGAAGGTCTGGCATCACGATCCGAAATAGACCAGATCGTAGGCGAACTCTATACCTACGCCCGCACCCCAGGAACCATCGGATGCATGCCCCGCGTTGTCGAAGCCTGGGGCCGGCGCTCGTCCGTCTAGGTCCCGGCTTTTTCAGAGTGCGGCCTACCACCCGTTCGCTATTTTTTCTTGAGTCGCTGCCTTTCCAACATCCCTCCTAATTTCAATAAATTCCGTCCTCCTTTTCGATTCGAATGGATACACACAAAGTAAACTATTGACTTGTATAACTTTCTATGCTAAAGTGTTTTATGAAACTTGCCCACCCGCCTTTCTTCTCCGCGAATCCTCTGCGCACTCAGCCTCTCTGCGTGAGATTTACTTCTGTTTTCTCTGCTCACCGGCCGAATCCCCGCGTGTCTTCCCGCTCCATACCTGCCTCAACCTGTAACTCTCCTCTATTCAACAGAATACGCAAAAAATCGGCACCAATAAATCGCCACAGCTCCGCGCGACCGCGTTCACTCTTTGCTCACTTTTTTCACTCTTGCAGAAATAAGTCCTGCCTGCCCGAGTTGGTCGAGGGGCACGTAAAGAACGACCCGCTCTTCTTCCTTGCGTTTTTACTCACAATCTTCTAAAACTCGCGCAGTTAACCCCTTCGTTTTCAATCGCACCGTTCCACTTTTTTGCAGTTTGTTTTCACTCTTGTAGAAATAAGTCCTGTATTTGCCAGGCATTACGAAAAAATGTTGGAGGTACCCCCTCCGCCTCGCCACCAGATAGGGACTATATTTCCGGTTTTACTGAGCCCAAACGACTTACGCTGTCCCACCTCGTCAATGCCTGCAGCTTCAAGGCCCGCCGCGTGATGGAACTATGATCCGGGGCTCGTCCCGCTTTGCCTCTTCCGCCTGCGGGAACTGTCCGCGCAAGAACTCTATAAATCTTCGCGATCGCGGCCGGCCATTCGACCGCAGAGTTCCCATCCGGTAGAGAAATACCGCCACATGAAACACGCTGGCGTCTTTCACCGCACTGGAATTTCCCTTTTCGGCGGCTTCCTCCTTGATCTCATCCAGAAACTTCGTCAACGCCAAATACAAGTCCCGCTGTACCGGAATTTCCGGAATCCTTTCGTACAGCAATCCGCTTTGCAATGTTTTGTACGTTCCCGCGAGCGCAGCAATCGCGGCCAGCACATCCGGATCAGTCGCAGTCGATTCGGCGCTCGCGAACTTCGCAATCTGGAACGCCAGCAGGCTCATCAGTTGCTGTTGCGAATGCAAAATATCCTGTGGCAATCGTTCTTCGATGAACGGTGTGTCGGCGGGCATCGCGCGCTTGTGTTCGTCCTCGTAGCGATGCGCCGCAATCAAGTAGGCGCAATCCGCCGGGCAACTGATAGTCACTTCGCGTTCCGTCCCGCAGCACACCGGGCAAATCTGCTCGCCTTTCGCCGGGCAATACCGCGTGGCTTTGCGCTTCCTGCAAATCGGACAGGTCACAATTTCTCCTCTGAATTTTCTGCTCGGAATACTTGCAGCGACTCGGCAGCATACTCCGCACATTCACGAAACACAAAAACAACATCGGTTTATGGAGCGCGGCCTCTACGTCCTCGTCTTTCTTTTGAATTTTCTGCTGCGGTGCGCTTGCGGACTTGTGGGTAAAACGAGCTACGCCATGATCACTTTGTTCTGGAATCGCCGCGCGGCGATCAACAGCAGGAATGTTCCCATGGTGAAAAGCGCCAGCGCATCAGGCCACAAATGCACAATCGTGGCTCCGCGCAGGATCACGCCGCGAGTAATATCGATAAAATATCGCGCCGGAACAAAATAACTCAGCGCGTAGAAAAACTTGGGCATCGTTTCCAGCGGAAAAATGTAACCGGAAAAAAAGATGCTCGGCAGAATGGTCAAGAACGCCAGCTGCATAGCTTCGGATTGAGAATTGGCTTTGCTGGAGATCAGAATTCCCAGCGACAACGAAACGAAAATGTAAGGGAGCGACAGAAACGCCAGCAAAATTACGCTGCCGTGAATCGGCACGCGAAATGCGAAACGCATGAATGTCAAAATCATGCACAGCTCAAAAAATCCGATTCCCAGGTAAGGCAACAGTTTGCCCAGCAGCAATCCCATCGGACGCACCGGAGTAACGAACAATTGTTCCAGCGTGCCGCGTTCTTTTTCGCGCACGATCGAAAATGCCGTCAGGAACGTGGTCACATTCAACAACAGAATCGCCGTGAGTCCGGGCAGAAAAAAATTCGGCGAACGCGAATCAGGATTGAAAAGCAGCTTCGGCCGCATGTCCACAGCAAAAGTTTCGTTGCTCACTAGCGCGCGCCGCAGCGATTCATCCAAACCAATCGAGGTGGTCACGTTAATCGCTTGCCCCGCGACCGACGAATCCGAACCATCGATCAGCACCAAAACCTGCGCGCTCATCTGATGCAACAATTTATCGGAATAATCGACGGGAATCTTGATGCCCACGTGTGCCTTTCCCGCGATGATCATGTTGTTCATTTCCGCATCGTTGTTCACGTAGCGGATCACGTGAAAGGTGTCGGAATTCTTCAGGCGGTCCAGGAGTTCGCGGCTTTCTTGCCGGCCGTCGGCATTAAAGACAACTGTGTTGATCTGCCGGATGTTGGTATCAATTCCGTATCCCAGCAGCAACATTTGCAGCAAGGGAATAATCAAGGAAAAGAACAGCGTTCCGAAATCGCGCCGCACGTGCAGCGTTTCCTTGTAAAAAACGGCGCGGAATCCACGGAACATGTCACGCACGGTTGGCCTCCGTTTCCTTCACGCCATTCGCCTGGTTTTTGTACGTCAGCTCTACGAAAACATCTTCCAGACTCGGGGCCAGCGGACGAATCTCCGCGACGACAATGCCATGTTCTTGTAACTGTTCGCGCAAATCGTCTAGATCAAAGTGTTCTTCGATCAAGGCATGAATCGACTGTCCAAAAATCGTAGCGCTGCGGATACCAGGAATCTGCCGCGCAATTTTCAATGCGCGCGTTACTTCCGGTGTCGTGATTTCCACGCGAATCGTTCCTTCTGGGGTGACGTCGGGAAGCTCGCGCAGGGAATTCGGCGTCCCATCGGCAATCAGTTTCGCGAAGTAAATATAAGCGACGTGGCTGCAGCGTTCCGCTTCATCCATGTAATGCGTGGTCACAAAAAAAGTGATGCCATGTCCGGAAAGGTCAAACAACAAATCCCACAATTGCCGCCGCGCGACAGGATCAATTCCAGCTGTCGGCTCGTCGAGAAAAAGCAATTTCGGTTCGTGCAGCATTGCGCAACCCAGAGCCAGCCGCTGTTTCCATCCGCCGGAAAGCTGAGCGGCGAGACGATTCAGATACGGATCGAGGCCGTTCATCTGAATGATGTCATCCATGCGTTTTTTCAGCCGCTCCGGACTCAATCCGTAAATACGCCCATAGAAAGTGAGATTTTCCGTGACCGTAAGATCGGGATACAAACTGAAATTTTGCGACATGTAGCCGATACGCTCGCGCACCCGCTCCGCGTCGGTGCGAACGTTCAGACCTTCCACGCTGGCTTCGCCTCCGCTCAGCGGAAGCAAGCCGGTCAACATTTTGATGACGGTGGTTTTGCCGCTGCCGTTTGGCCCGAGAAATCCGAAAATCTCTCCGCGTCTGACCGTGAAACTCACATCGTTCACGGCGGTAAAGTTTCCAAATTTTCTTACCAGGCCGCGCGCGGAAATCGCTGGATCCGGCGCATCCGCTGCGCTGGTTGCGTCCGCTCCGCTGTTCGACTTGGTGCCGTTGGCCGGCATCGCTATTTCTCGCCCACAAGTTTTACGTCCGCGGCCATTCCTGGCAGCACGTGGTGCGATGGATCATCAATACGAATCTTCACGCCGAAAACCTGGTGCACTCTTTCCTCGCGCGTCTGCACGTTGCGCGGCAGGAATTCCGCTTGCTGGTTGATCTGTTCGACTACGCCGTCAAAAACCTTTTTGCCCACGGAATCAACGGTGATCTGCGCCTTCTGCCCTACGTGCACACGGTAGATTTCGGTTTCCGGGATGTAGATGCGCACGTAGATTTCATCGCGCTCCAGCAAGGTCGCGACAGGTGTATTGGGTGCAATCAAATCGCCGGGCCGCACATCGAGAACTTCCACGGACGCAGCGTTGGGCGCGAGAACCTGGCGTTCGCGAAAACGCGCTTCGTCGTATGCCATTGCCGCTTTCGCCGCGTCAATGTCTTCAGGGCGGTTGCCGCGCACATATTTATCGAGCGTGGCTTGTGTTTGAAGATAGCGTGCTTCCGCACTGGTGATTTCTTCGGGACGGTAGCCGCGTTGCAGTTCGTCGAGTTTGTGTTGCGCGTTATTTTTTTGCGCGACCGCCATTTTCCAGTTCGCTTCGGCGGTATCGAGTTGCTGTTTGGAAACAAGGTCTTTTTTGGCGAGCGCGTCGTAGCGCTGAAAATCAAGACTGCTGCGGGTCTCGTCCGCGGCGGCGCGATCGACATCGGCTTGCGCCGCGGCGATATCTTCCTTGCGGTAGCCGTTTTTACGCATCTCGTAATCCGCTTTTGCCTGCATCGCAGCGGCGCGGGCTTCTTCAATATCCTCGCGGCGGTATCCACGTTTTGCTTTTTCCGCATTGGCGCGCGATTGCGAGAGGGAAGCAAGGAGTTCCTTCTCGTCGAAAGTCATCAAAACCTGTCCGGCCGTGACCAAATCGCCCTCACGCACCAGAACTTTGTCGATGCGTCCGCCGACTTCGGAACCTACGCGGATGTTGCGCGCCTCGACGGTGCCGGAACCCTGCAAGCCGTTATCATGATGAAACCATCCGCCGAAGAAAACTCCCGCGGCGATAACGATCGCGATCAGGACGATCACGATGATGACCGGCTTAATTTTCATCCTTTGTCTCCGGCTTTTTTGCGGCGCTTTACATTGTCCGCGGATGGACGAAAAGCAATTCCGGTCCACAGCACGCTCAGAGATTGTTCTATACGCTCGGTGAGAGAGGCGTCACCTGCCAGCGACCAGAAAAGCAGCGTGCCAAAAATGGTTTGCCGCCAGACTTGCGCAATCTCTTCCGGCGGCAAATCAGTGCGAATCTCGCTGCGTTCCTGGCCATGGCGGATCAGTTGTCCTAGCAAGGCACGGTTGCGATCGTGAATACGCAGCATCGCCCCGCGCACGCGCACCGAAGAAAGATTGGCCAACAACAGCGCGCGAATAATAGCTGGGTTGCGGATGGGTTCTTCCGTCATGCGAAGGACGAGAATGCGCAAAACGTCCTGCATGGGCAGGTCAGATTGCTTTGCGTCGCGGACGATGGCCTCCAGCTTTCCCAGCTGCATTTCGCCAAATGCCATGAGTATGTGTTCCTTGGTGGGGAAGTAGTTGAAGAATGTTCCCTTACCGACATCGGCAGCTTCGGTAATGTCCTCGACGGTGGTTTCGGCATAGCCTTTTTTGCCGAACAGGACCAGCGCCGCGCGGAAAAGGCGTTCACGGAGTTCAGCGCTGCGGCGGACTCGCCTGGAAGTGGCGGGAGCATTACCCGAGAGGCGAAAGGCTGTGCGGGGTGGTTTCATGACTACAGCTCATTTATGACTATAGGTCATTTTGGCAATATCGCCAAGTCTCTCACGGTTGCGGTGGCCTCCCTGCTATACTCGCTCGTGACGGAGCCAGAATGACGCTTTCGCGCAAAGACGTTGTCGTCAAGGATCCCGAAATCCTCGGCGGCGTTCCCGTCTTTCGCGGAACTTGTGTGCCCGTCCAGAGGTTGTTCGATTATCTCGAAGGCGGCGAAACACTTGAGGAATTTCTCGCCGGATTTCCCACTGTTACCCGCGAAATCGCCATCGCGGCGTTGGAAGCAGCCCGAGAACTCTTGTCCGCCAGGGCATAAATGAGGGTTCTGATTGACGAGTGTATCGACGAGCGACTCCGGAATTCCTTTCCCACCCATGAATGCCACACAGCGCGATTTGCAGCTTTTGCAGGACTGAGAAATGGCGAACTCCTGGGCGCTGCGGAGTCAGGGCAATACCACGTTCTGGTGACCGTAGATCAGGGTCTGGAGTACGAGCAAAATCTGACCGGCCGGAGGCTCGCCATAATTTGTTCTTCGCGCAAAATCAAATCGCCTCAAAGATCTGCTCTCGTATGTGCCGGCTTGTTTGGCGTACCTATCCTCGATAAGACCGGGCGAGATTGTGAAATCCCAGGCTAAAACAGAAAAGGGGCCGACGGAATGCATTTTTTCTCAAGAGGGCGTGAAAAAGAACGATGGCCGATACTGTGACAGCCGTCGGAAGTCAGGCGAGGGAAACACGACTTGATTTGAACGATCGGGCAAGCTGGGGCGCAGCATGCTGCGCCCCTATGAGGAACTTTTGACTTCGAATCACCGTCCGGTGAGGAATGGGATCGAGTTGTTTCAATTTGGTTAGACAGATTTACTTGAGCGATTCTGGGTCGGAGAGATTCTTGGGAGTTTTCTTGTTCAGATACTGGACGAGGGGCCGAGCGGGTGGTGGGACGCGGACCGCACCCTTGAAGACGATGTCTTGCGCTTCAACTTTCTTGCCATAAACTCTTTCGTTGGCGCTATTGTCCGGACGAACCGTGGAGCCCGCGAGAGAGATGCCGGCGAAAAGGCCGCGAGCCCGCGAGTAGGTGAGGACTTCTGCGCGCAGGGTCACGTCGGTAGAAGCTTCCGCGTTGCGACCCTTGGGGCCGGCAGCAGCGGACGCGTCCGCGCCAAGCTTAACCTTGCTGGAAAGAATGGAGCGAGCACCGCGCGGGTTCATGACCAGCAGAACGAAATCGGTGGCCTGGCCGCCGAGTTGGAAGCCGACGCTGGCACCTTCCAGAGCCATCATGGTTGGAGCGCCCCAAGGACCGGTGAAATGTTCGCCGGTGCGGCAGACCATTGCGCCGCGGCCGTAGCTGCCTCCGACGATGAACGCAGCTTTCAGGACGGACGGATAAACAATGATGCATTCCGCTTTGTCAATGAGGTCCTGCGGAATGTCATCGGGAATGTCCATGATTTCCTTGATGACGGTGCCGCAATTTTCCAGGCGGTCCGTTTCCTTAACGTCGGATTTGTCTTGAGCGCCGAGCGGCAGTCCCAGAGCTAAAACCAGGAAGGTAGCCAGTGTCTTTTTCATTTTGCTTTCTCCTTAGAAACTTATGAGCCCGCAGAGTGCGATGTTTGCAATATCGCGTGAGCTGTGTCCGAATCCAGTGTCGAAGCTGAGCGGCGCTGGTGGCCGCGCGCTTCGAGGAAATGTTCCGTGTCGTATGGAATATACTTGGCTTGACAGAAATATTCCAGCAGAGGAAAAGCGGGGTCCATGTTGCAGGCGCGTAGCGTTCGAGTGTGGCTGATTTGTGCTGTGGTCGCCTTGTGTTTCGCGGCGGGCGGTAAAGCGCAGGATGCAGGGCAGCCGCAAGAGGCTACGCGATCCAATGCAAGCAGCCCGCAGGGCCGGGAGAAGTGCTGCGCCAGCGCGACGCACGATGCAAAGGTCGGCGGTGAACAGGCAGCGCCGAAGCTGTCTTCAGTGGACCTCTTTGCAGCGCGCGCGCGAATTATTCTGGGAAGCGGGCAGCCGGCAAAAGGCGACTGGGGATTGCTGATTGCGGATGGCGGCACTGGGCAGGTGCTGTTCGAGGAAAACGCCGATAAATATTTTGTGCCGGCTTCGAATATGAAATTGTTTACGACGGCGCTGGCGCTGGCGAAGCTCAGCCCGGACTTCCGGTTTCGAACCACGCTTGAGGCGACAGCCGAGCCGAATGCAGCTGGAAAACTGGAGGGGCCGCTGTACCTGGTGGGGCGGGGAGATCCGAACCTTTCGAACCGCAAGTTCCCGTATATGTCGAAAGAGGAGTTCGACGGCCCATCGGAAAGAGCGATTGCAGAGATGGCGAATGCGATTGCCGGGAAAGGAATCAAGGAAATTTCCGGCGACATCATCGGTGACGAAAGTTATTTTCCGCGGGAGCGCTATCCGAACGGCTGGGAAATTGATGACATGGTGTGGGAGTACGGAGCGGCGATTTCGGCCATCGTGGTGGACGACAATACGGTGCAACTGACGTTGACCGCGGGCGAAAAAGCCGGAGACAGAGTGAATGCGGTGGTTTCGCCGGACGCGCCGGAATTCACCGTCGACAATCAAGTGATTACGTCGGCGGCGGGGGTGAAGTCTGATCTGACGCTGAAGCGCGAACCCGGTTCGAACGTCGTGACGGTTTTAGGAACGCTGCCAGCGAAAAGCCCTCCGCGAAAATTAACATTGGCGATTCAGGAGCCTGCTCTGCACGCGGCTGCGATGCTCAAGCGGCTGCTGCAAGACCGCGGCATCAAAGTGGATGGAACGGTGCGGAAGCTTTCCCTACCGCCGGGAGCGCCGGAGGGAGAGAAGCGGGTAATGCTGGCGGGGCACCGGTCGATTCCGCTGGGAGATTCTGTAAAGCTGGTGAACAAAATCAGCCAGAACCTGCACACGGAAATGTTGCTGCGGACGGCGACGAGACAGGGTGGAGCGTGGGCGACGCCGGAGGATCTGGCAAATTTTGCAGCGAGTTTTTACGCCGTTGCAGGAATTCCGTCGGGCGACGTGGTGCAGACGGACGGATCAGGACTCTCGCGCCATGACCTGGTGACGCCGCGAGCGCTGGTGGCGCTGTTGCTGTATGCGGAAAAGCAGCCGTGGTTTGACGCGTATTTCGCGTCGCTGCCGGTAGCGGGAATCGATGGGACGCTGGAAGATCGTATGAAGAACAGCATTGCCGACGGAAGGCTGCACGCGAAGTCCGGATCGGTCGAGCACGTGCGGACGCGTTCGGGTTATGCGGACTTGCCTAGTGGGAAACGGCTGGTGTTTTCGTTTTTGAGCAACAACATGGGTTCGAAAGGGCACGAGGCTACCGATGCGCTGGATGCGTTGAGTATTGCGATGATGGAGGAGTTTGATGCGGCGGGGGCGGCTTGTTGCGTGAAGGCGCAGTGAGGGGAAATCGGAGTAATGAAGCAAGGAGGAAATGAAGTAAAGGAAGTAATGAAGTAATGAGAAAAGGGAAGCAGGCTGTGGGGAAGGGAGGGGTACCGCGACGCAGGGTTAAGAAAAAGAAAAAACGAGAGAAAGATAAGGAAGAGAAAAAGAAAACCCACCCTTAAAAACGAAGGGTGGGGCACGCGCGGAGTAGAAGATAAAAGAGAAGAAGAAAAGAAAGAAAAAGAAAGAGCAGCGGCGTAGAGCCGCTGCTACACAATGCGGGAATAAGGCATGAGTCGGAGCGCCGAAGAGGTATTGGAGTTTGACAAGCTGCGGGAGTTGTTGCGGCTGAGGACTACGTGTGCGCCGGGGCGGCGGGCGGTGGAGGCGTTGGCGCTTTCGACAGATGCGGAATTCTTGCGTGGGCAGTTTGCGTTGATCCGTGAAGCGCGGGAATGGCTGCGCAGCGGAAATGAATTGGGATTTGGCGGGTTGGCTGATGCGGAGAGCTGGTTAGAGAAAATTTCCGGAATTGGAGTGGCGCTAGAGCCGGCAGAATTTCTGGATGCGGCTTCGTTGCTGGAGACTTCGGCGTGGCTGCGCGGGCAATTTCGCGAAGAGGCTGCGAAATTTCCTTTATTGAACGGCCGAGCGGCAGCGGTCGGGGATTTTCGCGACGTGCTGGCCGCGATTCGACGCAGTGTGCTGCCGAATGGAGACATCAGTGATGATGCTTCGCCGGCTTTGCGGCGGATTCGCTTGAGCGTGGCGCAGACGCGGGAAGCGATTC
>WNFQ01004380.1_pt1 | contig 10280 bp, 9 predicted proteins | sample 5400171 | NCBI WGS metagenome assembly WNFQ01 (sample SAMN13153356, study PRJNA577476) | soil metagenome | isolation source: 20 cm soil under Madrone tree | place: USA:California | collected 2016-06-14 | reverse complement strand
TGTGGTAGCCGAGGTGGACCGACGGTCCCAGCGCGGCGATCTCACCCTCCGCCCCCGGGGCGACGTCGCGCTCCGACTCGTCGATCAGCCTGAGCCCGAGGCCGGAGGAGACGGTGCCGACCGTCCCGGTCACCGCCTCGGGGTCGTCGTCGAGCCGTGTGTAGGTGTGAAAGCCCGTCTCGAGCATCCCGTAGAGCTCGATCAGGTGGCCGTGCATGCGCGCGCGGAACTCCCGGATCGTCTCGATCGGACACGAGGCGCCGCCGGTGATGATCACGCGCAAGGACGCGAGGTCGAACCGCCCGAGCTCGGGGTCGTTCAGCATCGCGATGATCGACGCGGGCGCCGTCGGGATGTAGGTCACGCGCTCACGTTGGATCAGCTCGAGCGCGGCGCGCGCACTGAACTGGTCGAGCAGGACCGCTCGCGCTCCCGTCATCACCGTCTGCACGAGCGTCAGATAGCCCCAGTTGAGGCCGAGGGGCAGGTAGATCAGGAAGACCTCGTCCGGGGAGACGCGCATGTCCGCGTTCAGGGTCCGGCACGTCGAGAGCGTGGTGTTGTGGCTGTGGATCACGCCCTTGGGGTTGCCGGTGGTGCCCGACGTGAACGCCATCCGCATGACGTCGTTCGCGCCCTGACCGGCGCCCGGCGAAGGCACCGCGGCCGCGTTCTCCAGGAGCGCGTCGAGCGACACGAGGCCCGACGTCGCGCCACCGGCCGGGCTCCCGAGCACGCACACCGCCTTGAGGTCGGGCAGACCGGGTCGCAGCTCGCCGATCATCTTCACGTAGTCGAAGCTCTTGAAGGTCGCCGGGCAGACGAAGGCGCGGCTCTCCGAGAAGCGCAGGATGTAGTCGACCTCGCGACTGCGGAAGTCGGGCCCGATCTGGTTCGCGACCGCGCCCAGCCGCTCCAGGGCAAAGAAGACGTACGCGAACTCCGCCCAGTTCGGTAGCTGGATCGTGACGACGTCTCCCGAGCCGATGCCGAGCGCCGCGAATCCCGCCGCCGCCCGGTCGACTCGCGTCTTGAGCTCCGCATAGCTGACGCGGCGTCCACGGTCGACGAGCGCGACCCGATCGGGGTGGGCCGCGGCCCGGGTGGACAGAATCGCGTAGAACGTCTCGGAGCCCCAGTGCCCCGACTTCTGATAGCGCGCGATGAGATCGTCCGTCAGCCGAGTCTCGAACTTCATAGTGATGCCTCCAGCTTACCGATCATCCGCCGAGGTAGGCGGCCCTGACGTGCGGGCTCTCGCGGAGCGTGGCCGCGGGACCGCTCAGCACGATCCGGCCGGTCTCCATGACGTACGCGCGGGCGGCGACGGCCAGCGCCATCCGCGCATTTTGTTCCACCAGCAATACCGCGACCTTCCGCTCGCGGTTGATCGACTCCACGATGGTCCGGATCTCGCGCACGATCAAGGGGGCCAGGCCGAACGACGGCTCGTCGAGCACGAGCATGGCCGGGCTCGACATCAGCGCGCGGCCGATCGTGAGCATCTGCTGCTCGCCCCCGCTGAGCGTGCCGGCGAGCTGGCGGCGCCGCTCGCCGAGCCGCGGGAATCGCTCGAGGACCTCGGCGAGCGTGCGCTCGATGGCCTGCCCGTCGCGCCGCCGGTAGGCGCCCATCCGGAGATTGTCGAGGACCGTCATCTGGGGAAAGAGCCGCCGTCCCTCCGGCGCGTGCGAGAGCCCGAGGGTCACGATGCGATGCGCGCGCCACCGCGAGATGTCGACGCCGCGGAAGACGATCCGCCCGCCGCTCGGCCGGACGAGCCCCGAGAGCGCGCGCAGGGTCGAGGTCTTCCCGGCGCCGTTGGGGCCGATGATCGCGACGATCTCGCCTTCCCGCACGGTGACCGAGACGCCGTCGACGGCGGCGACGTTGCCGTAGTGGACGGAGAGATCGGTCAGCTCAAGCACCCGGCTCCTCCGCGCCCAGGTAGGCTTCGATCACCGCCGGGTTCGTCTGGATCTCTCGCGGCGTGCCCTCGGCGATGCGGACACCGTGATCGAGCACGGTCCCCGTGTCGCAGACTCCCATGACCGCCTTCGTGTCGTGCTCGATCAGGAGGACGGTGATGCCCTGCTCGCGCAGGCGCCTGAGGACGGCCGTCGTCTCGACCTTCTCCCGATCGATGAGCCCGGCCAGCGGCTCGTCGAGGATGACGAGCTCGGCGCCGGTGGCCAGGGCCATCGCGAGCGCCAGCGCTTTCTGGTCGCGGTGCGGAAGCTGAGCGGCCACCTGGCTCGCGACCGCGCCGAGCCCGAGCGACTCGAGGAGCGTGCGTCCCCGCTCGTGGGCGCGCCGCTCGCGCTCGCGATAGGCACGAGACCACACGAGCGCCGGCGCGAGCCCGGGGGCTGCGAGCAGGTGGGCGCCGACGAGCACGTTCTGGAGCACGGTGTACTCGCGGAAGAGCGCCGTCGCCTGGAACGTTCGCGCGACGCCGCGACGACAGATTTCCGAGGGGCGGAGGCCGGAGATCCGCTCGCGTTTGAACAGGATCTCGCCGGCCGTGAGGGGAATGACGCCGGTAATCAGATTGAAGACCGTGCTCTTGCCGGCGCCGTTGGGACCGATGAGGCCGTGGATCGATCCGGGCGCAACCGTCATGGTGAGGTCCGCCACCGCTTGCAGCCCGCCGAAGCGCCGGGAGACCGAGCGCAGCTCAAGGAGCAAGGCCGGCTCCCGTGGGCGCGGGTGCGCGTCCAGGCGGCCTCCGGAGCAGGCGACGGACCGCGCCCGGAAGCGCCACGAGCCCCTCGGGCGCGAAGAGCATCGTCAGGATGAGCACGGCGCCGAAGACGAGGATCTCGTAATGGTGGAGCTCGCGGAGGAGCTCCGAGGCGATCGTCATCACGATCGTGCCGACGACCGGTCCCCACACGCTGCCGGTGCCGCCGATCACGGCGAAGACGACCAGCAGCACCATCGGCTCCAGGCCGAAGTCGCTGGAGTGCAGGACCTGGCGGTAGTGCGCGAAGAAGACGCCGGCGAGCCCGGCCACGAAGCTGCCGAGCACGAACGTGGTCAGCTTGTAGCGGAAGACGTTCACGCCGAGCGTCTCCGCCACGAGGTCGGCCTGGCGGATCGCGCCCGCCGTGAGGCCGAACCGCGAGTAGTCCAGACGCACCAGCGCCAGCACCACGACGACACTGATCACGGCCATGAGCCAGTAGAGCGCGAGCTTACTGTCGAAGGCCAGGCCGAGCAGGCGGCCGGGCTTCGGAATCCCGACCAGCCCCGAGGGCCCGCCGAACAGTCCTTCGAAGAAATTGTTGAAGAAGAGCCGCACGACTTCGGAGAACGCGAACGTGATGAGGAAGTAGTAGGGGCCGCTCACGCGCAACGCGACGCTCCCGATCGGGACGGCCAGCAGGGCCGCCACCAGCGCGCCGATCCAGAGCGTGGCCCAGAACGACAGTCCGACCCGCGCCACGAGGAGCGCCGACGCGTAGGCGCCGATCCCCATGAACGAGATGTGCGCCATGTTGATCTGGCCGGTGCTGACCTGTAACCGGAAGCTCATCGTCAAGGTGAGGTTCATGAGGATCGTGGTCGCGACGTCCAGGTAGTAGGAGTCGCGCGTGACCAGCGGCAGCAGCGCCGCCGCCACCGCGATCGCCACGACGCCGGCGGCGGGGGCTGCGGCGCTACGATCCACCGACGAGCCCACGGGGCCGCACCAGCAGGACCACGATCACCATGAGGAAGCCGAGGATGTTGACGGCGGCGCTGCCCATGAAGAGGGCCCCGAGGCCCTCGACGCCGCCCAGGAGGAGGCCCCCGAGGACGGCGCCCGGCAGGCTTCCCATTCCGCCGACGATAATAATGATGAACGCCTTGACGACCGGCAGGGCACCCATCGCGGGGCTCACCGCGAAGAGCGGGGCCAGGAGGCCGCCGGCGCCGCCGGCGAGCGCGCAGCCCACGCCGAAGCCGAGGGCGGAGACCGCGTCGATGTTGACGCCCTGCAGCGCGGCGGCGTCCGGATCCTGAGCGACCGCGCGCATGGCGCGCCCGGGCCGGCTCAGACGCAGGAACAGATAGAGCCCGATGATCAGTACGATCGCGATGAGGCTCACCACCATCCGCTCGACCGACATCACCAGCCCGAAGACACGCACGACGCCGGAGAACGCGGACGGCACCGGCTTGTCGAGCACGCCGAAGGCGAGCTGCGCGCCGGCCTGCATGACCCACAGGAGCCCGAGCGATACGATGAAGGCGTTGAGCGCTCGGCCGCGGAGATCGTGGAAGATCAGCCGCTCGGCGACCACGCCCGCGATGCCGACCGTCACGATCGCGAGCACGAGCGTCGCGAAGTAGTTCAGGCCGAAGACCGCGTAGACGTAGTAGGTGACGTAGCCCCCGAGCATGTAGAACTCGCCGTGGGCGAAGTTGATGATCTCGAGGATGGAGAAGATGAGGGTGAGGCCGAGGGCGACCAGCACGTAGGCCATCGCCAGGCCGAAGCCGTTGAGCAGCGCCTGGACGAGGAGCTCGATCGACACGGGTCGCCCGCGGCCCCTAGCGCGCCGAGTCCCTCACTTCTTCAGCGCGGCCGGCAGCACCTGAGCGACGTCGACCACCTTGCCGTCGCGGATCTCGCTGATGACCATCGGGTACAGGAACTGCCGGTCGATGCCGTATGTGTCCTTGCCGCCGAGGACCAGCTTGCCCCACACCGTGTCGAAGGGCTTCTGGGTCAGCACGGCCAGCACCTTGTCGGTCTCCAGCGAGCGCGCGTCCTGCATGGCCTTGGTGATCACGTCGAAGGCCGCGTAGTTGGCGATGGCGATCACGCCGGGCACTTCCTTGTAGCGCTTCTCGTACTCCTCGCCGAACCGGCGCACGGTCTGGCTGACGAAATCGCTCTTCACGTTGATGTTGAGCGGGCTCCACACGCCCTCGGCCGCTTCCTTGCCGGCGACGCCGATGATCGTGAACGGGTTGGTGCCGGCGGTCCAGCCCTTGGCGCCCTTGAATCCGAGCTCGCGCGCCTGTTTCAGGATGAGCCCGCCCTCGCCGGCCGGCGCCGCGGCGACGTCGAGCATGTCGGGTTTGGTCGCCAGGAGCTTGGTCAGGATCGGATAGAAGTCCTTGGTGCCGCGCTCGTAGTACTCGTCGGCGGCGACCTCGAAGCCGAGATTCTTGAGCGCTTTCACCACCGCGGTGTTGGTGTCCTTGCCGCTGGTGTCGTTGGGCGAGATGAGCGCCACGCGCTTCACTTGCGGATGCTTCTCCTTGACCCAGCGATAGAACGGCTCGGCCACCTCCCACTGGCTCAGCATCGCGCGGAACGAGTACGGCTTGTCCGGGCCGAGGTTGGCCGTTCCCCAGCACACGAACGAGAAGAGCACCTTCTCGGGCTCGGTCACGGTCTGGACGGCGTTGCAGGTGGCGCCGACCGCGTTGCCGATGATGTACTTCACCTTGTCCTGGAACACGAGCTTGTTGGCCGCGGTCGCCGCGTCCGCGGCGAGCGCCTTGTGGTCGTAGCTCACGATCTTGATGTGATAGACGTCGTTGCCGACCTTCAGACCGCCGGCCTTGTTGATCTCGTCGGCCTTCATCTCGGCGCCGCGCACCAGCTCGACGCCGTACGACGCGGCGCCGCCGGAGAGTGGCCCCAGCACGCCGATCGTGAGCGTCTTGTCCTCCGCCGCGCCGCGCGTCGCGCTGCCCGCGGCGGCCACGAGCGCGACCATGGCGATGGTCGCGAGGCTCGCTCGGATCCTCATCGTCGCTTCCTCCTCGTTGAAGAGCATCGGGATGACATCCTCGGCGCGGCGCGTGGCGCGCGTCCGCTCCGGGCTCCCGCGCTCGCCGGGAGCGCGACGAGTCTCGCGCGGTCGGCGAGCGTATTCAAGCCCTCCGCGGCATGGCGGCGGCGCCTTGACGTCTGTGCGAGGCGCCCCGATAATCCGCGCGTGGCGATCTCGGCCGGCCCGCGGGGAGCCCTTCGCGAGGATGTGCTCGTCGAGTCGCCGGTGGTCGGTCGGCGGCGACCGTCGGCGGTGCGCCGCCAGGAATCGTGGCTCGCCTGGAGTCTCCTGAGCCCGACGCTGCTCGTCATCCTGTTCCTGGTCGCGTATCCGTTCTTCTCCGCGATCTACCTGAGTTTGCAAGACAAGATGGTCGGCGCGCCTGGCCGCTTCGTCGGCGTCGACAACTACGTCGACCTGCTCCGCGACGAGGTCTTCCTCCGCACGGCCTGGAACAGCGTGCTCTACACCGCGGCGGCGATCGGGCTCAAGTTCGTGCTCGGGCTCACGATGGCGCTGATCCTCGATCAGCCCCGGCGCTTCAACAACGTCTTTCGCACGCTCCTGTTCGTGCCGTGGGCGGTGCCGGTCGTCATCGTGGCGCTCAACTGGCGGTGGATCTTCGACGACCTGAGCGGGTTCCTGAACAACTTCCTGATCACCTTTCACATCACGAACGACATCATCTCGTGGCTGGCCGATCCCCGGCTGGCCATGGCCTGCGTGATCGCGGTGGTGGTGTGGTCGGGCACGCCGTTCTATTCGATGACGTTCCTCGCCGGGTTACAGGCGATCCCGAAAGAGCTCTACGAAGCGGCGGAGATCGACGGCGCCTCGACCCTGCAGCAGTTCTTCTTCGTCACGATCCCGCGGCTCAAGACCATCTTCCTCACGACGGTGATGCTCTCGACGATCTGGACGGCCACGAACCTCCAGTTCGTGCTGATCCTCACGAAGGGCGGTCCGGCGAGCCGCACCGAGATCTTCCCGCACCTGGCGTACACGACGGCGCTCGGCGCCCGCCGGCTCGGGATGGGCGCGGCGATCTCGCTGGTGTTCTTCCCGGTGCTGGTCGTCCTCATCGTGCTGCTCACCCGGCGCATGCTGCGCCCGGCCGACGACTAGGCGATGGTGCGGACGACGTCGGGCTCGCGTCGGATCTTGAAATGGGTCGGGAACGGTCTGCTCGTGGTGCTGCTGGTCTGGACGCTTCTGCCGTTCTACTGGATGATCGCGACCTCGCTCAAGGCCGACCGCGAGATCTACGGCTTCGACGCGACGCTCTACCCGCACCGGCCCACGCTCGCCGCCTACGGGCGGTTGTTCGGCACCACCCCGTTCATGAAGTACGTCCGCAACAGCACGATCATCGCGGTGGGCAACACGGTGCTCTCGCTCGCGTTCGGGTGCCTGGGCGCCTACGCCCTGGCCCGGCTGCGCTTCCCGGGGCGCGCGCTGATCGCGCGGGGGCTCGTCGTCACCTATCTGGTGCCGCCGGCCCTGCTGTTCATCCCGCTCTTCGCCGTGCTGTCGATCCTTCGTCTCATCGACACTCACCAGGGGCTGATCCTCACGTACCTGAGCTTCTCGGTGCCGTTCTCGACGTGGCTCCTGATGGGCTATTTCCGGTCGGTCCCGCTCGAGCTGGAAGAGGCGGCGCTCGTCGACGGCTGCAGCCGGCTCGGCAGCCTCATCCGGGTGATCCTGCCGATGTCCTTGCCGGCGCTCGCGGTCGTCACCTTCTTCTCGTTCACCCAGTCGTGGAACGAGTTCCTCTACGCGAACGTGTTCGTGAACAGCGTGGAGGTCCGGACGATCACGACCGGGCTCTCGCTGTTCGTCGTGGAGGACGTGTTCTTCTGGGGCCCGATGATGGCCGCGTCGTTCCTCAGCACCTTGCCGCCGCTCGTCATGTACCTGATCTTCCAGCGCTGGGTCGTCAAGGGCTTGACCCTCGGCGCCGTGAAAGGCTGATCACACAAGGAGACCCCGCATGAGCTCGATGAATCGGCGTGACGTCCTGAAGCTGGCCGGCGCCGCCGGCGTGGCGGCGACGAGCCCGTGGTGGCGGGTGGGCAAGAGTCACGCGCAGCGCGCCAAGAAGCTCGTCTACTGGCATCTGCCGAACTTCACGCCGCTGGCCGACCAGATCCAGAAGGACCAGGTGTACGAGTTCGCCAAGCAGGCCGGGCTCAAGGAGTCCGAGGTGGAGTACGCGGTCGTCGCGAACGAGCAGGCGGCCGCCAAGCTCGCGGCCTCGATCGAGGCGGGCAACCCGCCGGACGTCATCCGGCTCTACGAGTCGAACGTGCAGTTCTACGGATCGCAGGGCCACCTGATCGACGTCACCGATCTCGTCGCGAAGATGCGGCGCGAGCCGAAGGGCATCTTCGAGTCGAGCATGACGGCGGTCATGTACAAGGGCCGAGCGCTGGGCGTGCCGCTGGCCGTCAATCCCTGGCCGGTCCACGCCCGGCTCGATCTCCTCGAGCAGGCGAAGGTCGAGTATCCGAAGACCTGGGACGAGTTCATCGAGACGAGCAAGAAGATCCAGTCGCCGCCGCGCCTGTTCGCGTTCGGGATGTGCCTCGGACTCGTCGAGGACACCACCGACAACGTGATGAACCTCCTCTGGTGTTACGGCGGCAAGATGGTCGAGGCCGACAACAAGACGGTCGTCATGAACTCGGCTGCCAACGTGGCCGGCGTCAAGGTGATCGAGGCCATGTTCAAGACCCACAAGATCATCCCCCAGGGCGCGATCTCCTGGGACAACTCCGGCAACAACAAGGCCTATCAGTCGAAGCAGGCGGCGTTCGTGATGAACCCGTCGAGCATCTACGCCTATCTCGACTCGAACGACAAAGATCTCCAGAAGGTCACCGGGCTCTTCCCGGTGCCGGCCGGCCCCAAGGGCACCGTCAACCAGATCGACACGTGGTCCTACGGCGCGTTCAAGAAGAATCCCTATCCCGACCTCGCGCGGGGGCTCATCGACTACTTCATGCAGCCGGCGAACTACGACAAGATCATCCAGTCGACCGGCGGCCGCTGGGTGCCGGTCTACAAGCGCCTCTTCGATTCCCCCTTCTGGCGCGAGAAGCCCGAGTTCAAGCACTTCATCAACATGGCCGAGACCGGCGTGCCGGTGAGCTATGCGGGCGCGCCGACGCCGGCGGCGGGCGAGGTGCTCAACACCCACGTGATCCCGAAGATGATTCAGCGGGTGCTGGTCGACAACTGGGAGCCGGCGAAGGCGCTCGAGGAGTGCGACAGGCGGATAGTCGAGATTTACGCTCGGTATAACAAAGCGTGACCGCAGGCGGCCGAGAAGAGCCCATCTGCTTCGTTGGCGTCTTCGACCGCCGCCTCGCATCTGGGCCCTTCTCGGCCGCCTGCTTCGCGTCAGTCGCTTGTCGGTTCGCGCATGAGTCGCCTGCCGGTTAGCGTATAAGTCCGCCGCCCGCTCACGCGTGGTTCACGCGACGCGCCGCGAAGTCGTGATCGGAAGTTGGGGGGTCGCTAGCCGGTAAGGCCGGGGACGAGGTCGGCGCCGACTTCGATGGTGATCGACGAGCCGGCGAAGTCGCGGGTGCGGTCGATCGGCTGGGTCGCGCCGCCGAGGTGCTTGGCGAGGAAGGCTTCGGTGACGGCGCGGAACGCGATCTGATTCTTGGGTTTCGAGAAGCCGTGGCCTTCGTCCGGGAAGACGACGTAAGTCACCGGCACGTTGCGCTGCCGCAGCACCGCCACCATCTGCTCCGATTCGGCCCGGGTCACGCGCACGTCCTCGAGCCCCTGCACGATCAGGATCGGCCGGAAGGCGCGGTCGATGTGGGTCAGCGGCGAGCGCTCTCGCAGAAACGCGCGACCCTCCTCGGTGTCCGGATCGCCGATGCGGTTCTTCCAGACGCTGAACGAGGGCGCCCAGTAGGGCGGGATCGCCGCCATGAAGGTTATGAGATTGGCGATGCCGTAGATGTCGACGATGCACGCGAACACCTCCGGCGTCTTCGTGGCCGCGGTGAGCGCCGCGTAGCCGCCGTAGCTGCCGCCATAGAAGCCGACCCGCTTGGGGTCGGCGATGCCGCGCGCGACCGCCCAGTCGACGCCGGCGATCAAGTCGTCGTGCATCTTGCCGCCCCACTCGCGATCGGCGGCGGTCACGAAGAGCTTGCCGAAGCCGGTCGAGCCTCGATAGTTGATGCTCAGCACCGCGTAGCCCCGATTGGCGAGCCACTGGTGCGTGGGATTGAAGCCCCATTCGTCCCGGAGATACGGCCCACCGTGGATCACCAGGACCATCGGGACGTTCTTCGCGTCGGGCGTCGGGCGGGTCAAGTAGCCCTGGATCTTCAGGCCGTCTCGCGCCGGGAACGTCACCGGCTCGAGCGGCCGCAGCGGCAGGCCGTCGAGATTGCGCCGCGCCTTGAACAGCGGACGGATGCGCCGCGCGGCGCGATCGTAGAGGATCCATTCCGGGCTCGCGGCGTCGTGCTGGAC
>WNFQ01009413.1_pt1 | contig 10283 bp, 9 predicted proteins | sample 5400171 | NCBI WGS metagenome assembly WNFQ01 (sample SAMN13153356, study PRJNA577476) | soil metagenome | isolation source: 20 cm soil under Madrone tree | place: USA:California | collected 2016-06-14 | reverse complement strand
ATGGAAGGTCATAGTCGAGTTGGTCGAGGCGCACGGCCAAACAGTCTAGCAAATCGGCTAAGCGAATGAAAAATCGCGAGTTACGGCGTTTCCTGCTCATTTTTAGGTCAATCTCTTGGCAGAATAGACGCTAAGTTTCAGATGGTGGCATCGAAACAACTAGGTTAAGTTTCAGTGAGTTACAGAAACCAGCAAGAGAGCCCAAATTGTACTTGACAGTCTTACACTAATATTTTATTATGTTCCTGCAGTCATCTAAGGAGGGACATCTATCATGAGAACTTTGAGCCGTTTCGAGCCCTTCCGCGGGGCTTCTACTTTGCAGGACCAACTCAATCGTGTGTTCAACGAGGTGTTTGAGCGGACCGGAGACGAATCCAACCTTACCAGCTGGGCGCCGGCCGTCGATATCTTCGAGACCGAGCACGAGCTGGTGGTGAAGGCGGATCTGCCGGATGTTGATCCGAAGGATCTGGACATCCGTGTGGAGAACAACATTTTGACCATTCGGGGTGAACGCAAGTTCGAGAGCAAGGTGAGCGAAGACAAATACCTGCGCGTCGAACGCGCGTATGGTTCGTTCAGCCGGAGCTTCTCGCTGGCCAACACCGTGAATTCGGAGGCCATCAAAGCCGATTATCAGAATGGCGTACTGACGCTGACTATTCCTAAGCGCGAAGAGGCCAAGCCGAAGCAGATCAAGGTTAACGTCGGGGCACCGGCGATGGCCGGCGCGAAGTAAGCGGCAACTTGTGAATTGTAAGGGGCTGGCGAAAAGCCAGCCCCTTTGTTAGAAGTGGGAGTTGAGGTGCTGTCATGCTGCGATTTGACAAAATGACGGTGAAGGCACAGGAAGCGCTGCAGAGCGCCCAGGAAATTGCCGGGCGCCATGAAAACCAACAGATTGAGCCGATTCACCTGCTTGCCGCGTTGGCAGCGCAGACCGACGGTGTGGTGCCGCCGCTGCTGGCGCGTCTGGGCATTCGCGCGGAAGTGCTTTCGCAGGACATCGAGCGAGAGATTGGGCGTTTGCCGCGTGTGACCGGATTTGCGCAGCAACATATGGGCAAAGCGCTGAACGACGTGCTGGAGCGCGCGTTCGATGAAGCGCAAAGATTCAAGGACGAATACGTTTCGACCGAGCACATGTTCCTGGCCATTGCTGGGCAAGAACGCGATACTGCCGGCCAGTTGTTGAAGAAGCACGGAGCTTCCCACGAGGCTATCTTGCAGGCGCTGACCAGCGTGCGCGGCACGCAGCGGGTGACTTCGCAAAACCCGGAAGCAACTTACGAGGCGCTGGAGAAATATGCGCGCGATTTGACTGAGCTTGCGCGGCGCTCGAAGCTGGATCCGGTCATCGGCCGCGACGAAGAAATTCGCCGCGTGATGCAGATTCTGGCGCGTCGCACCAAGAACAACCCGGTGCTGATCGGCGAACCTGGCGTGGGCAAGACCGCTATCGTAGAAGGCCTTGCGCAAAGAATCGTTTCCGGCGACGTTCCGGACGTGCTGAAAACGAAGCGCCTGGTGGCGCTGGACTTGGCGGCGCTGGTGGCCGGAGCAAAATACCGCGGCGAGTTTGAAGACCGCTTGAAAGCGGTGCTGAAAGAAATCACCCAAGCGGAAGGCCAGATAATTCTATTCATCGACGAGCTGCATACCCTGGTGGGCGCGGGTGCCGCGGAAGGCGCCATGGACGCTTCCAACATGTTGAAGCCCGCCTTGGCGCGCGGCGAACTGCGGGCCATTGGCGCCACCACGCTGAACGAATACAAGAAATACATCGAAAAGGATCCCGCGCTGGAGCGCCGCTTTCAGCCCGTCATGGTGGAAGAGCCAAGCGTCGAGGACACCATCGCCATTCTACGCGGCCTGAAGGAACGCTATGAAGTGCACCACGGCGTTCGCATCAAGGACGCGGCGATTTTGGCGGCGGCCACGCTTTCGCACCGCTACATTTCCGACCGGTTTCTACCGGACAAGGCGATCGACCTGATCGACGAAGCCGCAGCGAGTTTGCGCATGCAGATCGATTCGCTGCCCGTTGAAATTGACGAAATCGAGCGGCGCATTATGCAGCTTGAAATCGAGCGCCAGGCGCTGCTGAAAGAAAACGACGCGCACTCCAAGGAACGGCGCACGCAAATCGAAAAGGAACTTGCCAAGCTGCGCGAAGATTCGAGCGGACGGAAAGCCCGCTGGCAAGCCGAGAAAGCAGCCATCGGCAAGATTCGCAAGCTGAAGGAGCAGATCGAGCAGCTTAAAGGGGAAGAACAGCGCTATGAACGAGCCGGCGAACTCGCCAAAGTGGCGGAAATCCGCTACGGCAAGGTCGCTGTCGCGGAGCGTGAGCTGAAGGAAGCCGAGGAACGTTTCCGGTCGGTGCAAAAAGAAGCGCCGATGCTGAAGGAAGAGGTCGACGAGGAAGACATCGCCAAACTGGTGAGCAAGTGGACCGGCATTCCCGTCGGGCGACTCCTCGAAGGCGAGGCGCAAAAGCTGGTGCATATGGAAGAGCGTTTGCGGCAGCGCGTGGTCGGGCAAGACGATGCTCTGGCGCGCGTGGCTAATGCGGTCCGCCGCAACCGCGCCGGGCTGTCCGATCCCAAGCGGCCAATCGGCTCATTCATTTTTCTCGGACCCACCGGCGTCGGCAAGACCGAGCTGGCGCGCGCGCTGGCTGAGTTTCTTTTCGACGACGAAAAGCTGATGATCCGCATCGACATGTCCGAGCACATGGAAAAGCACAGTGTTTCGCGCTTGATCGGCGCGCCTCCGGGCTACGTTGGCTACGAAGAAGGCGGCCAGCTCACCGAGCAGGTTCGGCGTCATCCGTACTCGGTGATTTTGTTCGACGAAATCGAGAAGGCGAACCCGGACGTGTTCAACGTGCTGCTGCAAATCCTGGAAGACGGCAGGCTCACGGACGGCAAGGGCCGCACGGTGGACTTCCGAAATACAGTTTTGGTGATGACCAGCAACGTAGGCTCCACGGCGATTTTCGAGCTTGCCCATCGCGACCCCGAGCGCGCGAGGAAAGAAGCGATGGAGGCGTTGCGCGCCGCGTTCCGGCCGGAGTTCATCAACCGCATCGACGAAATTGTGATCTTCAATCCCCTGGGCAAGGAGCAACTCGAGCGCATCGTGGAGTTGCTGTTGCGCAGCGTGGAACAGTTGCTGGCGGAGCGCCGCATCAATGGTGCAGGATCCGCTGGCGCTGCAAATCCTGGACGCCAAGGTGCTCCCCGGCGATCATATTCGGGTGGACCGCGACGGCAAGAGCGACTCCATGCGTTTCGAGCGCGTGCAGGCCAAGAAACCGGCTACTGCGGCCTGAGAAGGGCTCGAGCCAGACGCCCCGCGATCACGCACTGCTCACGTTAGAGGAAGGTCCGGGATTACATATAGTGATAGGGAAATTCTATGAGAGTTCTACGCACGACATTTCTATTGACCGCGCTGACGCTGGTGCTCATTACCCTGGGCGCGTACTTCGGCGGCCGCAACGGCATGACTATGGCGCTGATCGTTGCCGTGATCGGCAACGCGTTCGCGTATTTTTTCTCGGATAAGATCGCGCTCTGGTCGAGCGGCGCGCAACAGGTCAGCCGCGAGCAGGTGCCCAGACTTTACGAAGTCATGGAGCGCCTGGCCGCTAAAGCTAATCTGCCCGTTCCGAAACTGTACTTAGTTCCCGAAGCAGCGCCCAACGCCTTCGCTACCGGCCGCAACCCGCGCCATGCTTCTGTCGCCGTTACGGAAGGGCTTCTCCAGCTCATGAATGACGACGAGCTCGAGGGCGTCATTGCGCATGAACTGTCGCACGTGCGCAACTACGACATCTTGATCAGTTCCATTGCCGCCACGATTGCGGGTGCGATCACATACCTGGCTCGCATGGGCCTCTGGTTCGGTTATGGCGGGCGCGATGACGACCGCGAGGGGAGCGGCTTGGCGGGAATTCTGATGTTGATTCTCGCGCCATTTGCGGCGTTTCTTTTGCAGCTCGGCGTCTCCAGGCAGCGCGAATATTCCGCCGACGCCACCGGCGCGCGCATGGTCGGCCAGCCGTACGGCCTCATCAGCGCGTTACAGAAACTCGGCGCCTACAATAAGCGGATCCCGACAACTGCGGTCTCCCCGACGACGGCGGCGCTCTGCATCGTCAAGCCGATGTTCGGCTCGGAGACTCTGTCGTCTTTGTTCAGCACGCATCCTCCCTTGGAAGACCGCATCGCTGCCCTGCGGGAAATGACCGTGGTGCCGCAGCGCTAAGGCCAGCCGTCCGCGACGTAATTTCACGGCGCGCAGGGATCTCTCAAGACAATCGCGCCTGCGTTACGGCGCATTAACAAATACTAAGCGGCCGAGAGCCGCCGCTGCCATACGCTGCTAAATTTCTTCAAACGGCCTATCACCAGACGCCTGGAATGTTGTAGAGTTTACTGCCAATAAGCAGCGTGGTGGTGGGCCGCTGCATCTTAAGAAATTTGCGAGCTTGCCGGCGTTTCCGGAAGCTCCGCGTCCATTAGGCAGGGGAAACTTTGATTACCGATCAGACGGCCACGCACGCGCCGTCGCAGCAGTCCAACTCGATACACTGCTCCATCGCGGCGACCGCCACGGCGCTCCCGCCACATACCATCACCCGCGACGACGTGAAGTATTACATGGGGCGGGTGTTTGACATTCCGGACCGCAAGCTCGAAGCCATGATGAGCATTGTCGACAATGCGCAGGTGCACAAGCGCCATGCCATTTTTCCGATCGAGTACACCGTCGAGCCGCGCGCGCTGTATCAGACCAATCAGGAATATATCGAGCACGCTGTCAAGCTCGGGCGAGAAGCCGCGGAAAAATGCCTGCAGCGCGCGGGCGTGCGCCCGGACGAAGTCGACCTGATCATAACCGTTTCCTGCACGGGCTTCATGATTCCCTCGCTCGATGCCCATCTCATTAATTTGATGGGCTTCCGCTCGAACGTCCGGCGTATGCCGTTTACAGAGCTCGGCTGCGCGGCCGGTGCCATGGCCCTGGGCCGCGCCGCAGATTACCTCAAGGCAAATCCCGGCGGGAATGTTTTGATTATCGCCGTCGAGCTCCCCTCGCTCACGTTTCAGCGCAAAGACATTTCACAGGCCAACCTGATTTCGTCCATCCTGTTCGGCGATGGCGCCGCAGCGGCTCTGGTTACCGGCAAAGAATCGCACGGTCCCAAGATAATGGTGTCCGAGACCTACACATTTCCTGATTCACTTGGGGCCATGGGCTTCGACCTTCGCGATTCGGGTTTCCACATTCTGCTCGCCAAAGACGTTCCGGAAATGATTGGGGCAAAAATCCGCGGGTTAATCGACGGATTTCTCGAGCGCCAGGGCAAAAAATTTCAAGATATCAAGGGATGGATTCTGCACCCCGGCGGCGCACGCCTGCTGGGCAATGTTGAGACCGCTCTCGGCCTTACGAAATGCCAGACACAGCCGTCGTGGGACATCCTCGGCAACGTAGGCAACCTGTCGAGCGCTACCATCCTCTTCATCCTCCAGGAATGGCTCGAAAAGCGGCCTTTGAAGCCCGGTGAGTACGCGCTGGCTGCCGCTTTCGGGCCCGGATTCAGCGCAGAGTTTTTGCTGCTGCAATGGACATAAGCGTCATCGCGTTCCTCGCGCTCTTGCTCGCCGTTGCGCTACTGCGCATTTTCGAGCTAGGCGTCTCCCGCCGCCATCAACAGCAGATGATCGCTCACGGCGCGACGAAAGTGAACGAGCCGCGGTTTCGCTGGATCGTGCTGCTTCACACCGCTGTTCTTGTCGGCGCCGCCCTTGAAGTTGTTCTTCTGCACCGGCCGTTCCTTCCCGCACTTGCCGCCGTGATGCTTTTGCTCTTCCTTGCCGCGAACGCAGTGCGTTTGTGGGTGGTGCGAACGATGGGGCAGCATTGGAACGTGCAAGTGATGAACTCCACGAGCCTCGGCGTTATTACTTCGGGGCCATTTCGCTTTGTCCGGCATCCAAACTACGCGGCGATATTCGTGGAGATGTTTTCGCTGCCCTTGATCCACACGGCATGGATAACCGCCCTGCTGGGTTGCGTTGGCTTCGCGGTCACCATTTCGCAACGCATCGCGGTGGAAGAGGGCGTACTTTTAGCCAATCCGCAGTATCGTGCTGCCATGGCCGGCAAACCGAGATTCTTGCCAGGCCTGTTCTGATTTGGATGTGAATCGTGCACAAGTGTTTCTGCATCCTGGCTTTCCTTGCCCTGCTTGCGCCGGCAGTCCGTGCCGCGCAGGAAACCCCTGCGGGGTCGACACCGGCTTTCTACCCTGTGCCGGAACTGATGGCCGGCTTCAATTTGCTCTACCAGCAAAAGTTTACCGAAGCTCGCGAAACGTTTAACGATTGGCAATCGCGCAACCTAGACGAACCATTTGGTGCAATCGCTCTAGCCGCCTCCTATCTTTTCGAGGAGCTGTATCGCCAAGGCGTGCTGACCAGTGACTTCTTCCTGAGTGAAAAGAAATTTCTGCACGGCATCGACGGCAAACCCGATCCCCTTCGCATGGCAAGTTTCCGACAAGCACTCACTCGCGCTCGAACCCTGGCCAGGCAGCGCTTGAAGACAAATCCGAAGGATCCGGAAGGCCTGTTCTCGCTCACTCTAGCCGCTGGAATGGAGTCGGACGCCTACGCCATCCTCGAAAGGAAGCAGCTCGACGGCCTGAAACGCCTGAAGGAAGCCAACGAGTACGCGAAGCAATTGCTTGCGCAGCGCCCTGACGCCGCCGACGCCTACGTCGCGCCGGGTATCGCCAACTACATCATCGGCTCGCTGAACCCTGGCTACCGCTTCGCCCTGTGGTTCGGCGGGATTCACGGCGACAAGAAGCTCGGCATGGCGGACGTTGCCAAGACCGTCGCAAATGGCCGCTATCTTCGCCCCTTCGCGAAAATCATGCTGGCGCTGGCGGCTCGCCGCGAGAAACAGAACGCCCTGGCTCAAAAATTATTGCGCGAATTGAGCGAAGAATTCCCTTCCAACGATACCTTCGCAGCCGAGTACGCCAAGGCCATGGGTTTGCCGGTCCCCGCAATCCTGACGCGCTGATTCATTCTCGGTGATTTGCGCGCCGAAATCCGCAGCTTCTCGCACCCGAATGCACTAGAATCCCGATGCCGTAGAAATCGAGAGCGGCACTTTCCTGTTAGGCGGGGGATGCGTGTTTCAACGAGACATGTTGAAGGATCGCGCGATTTTCTTAACCGGCGGCGGCACCGGCCTGGGCCGTTCGATGGCCTTGCACCTCGCCATGCTTGGCGCGCGCATTTTTCTGATTGGCCGTCGCGAACAACCCCTGAAAGGCGTCCGCGATGAAATTCACCGTGGCGGTGGCTCCGCGGCTTTTGCTACCTGCGATGTTCGTGACTACGGCGCCGTGGAAACCGTGGCGAATCTCGCCTACGAGCAATTCGGGCGCATTGATACGGTGATCAACAACGCCGCGGGAAATTTCATGGCCCGCACCGAAAAGCTCACGCCCAACGCTTTCAACGCTGTAGTCGGCATCGTGCTGAACGGCACCTTCCACTGTACGCAGGTCTTCGCCAAAAAATGGATTGCGGAAAAGCTTGGCGGCAACGTGCTGAACATCGCCACCACCTACGCTGCCGCCAATTGCGGTTCTGCTTTCGTGGTGCCGTCCGCCTGCGCAAAGGCCGGCGTACTCGCCATGACCACGTCGCTGGCTGTGGAATGGGCGAAGTATCACATCCGGGTGAACGCTATCGCACCAGGTCCGTTTCCCACCGAAGGTGCGTGGTCGCGGCTCATGCCTTCCAAACAATTTGAAGAGCACGCCAAGGAATCACACCCGATGAAGCGATTCGGTCGGCACGAAGAACTGACCAGCCTCGCCGCGTTTTTGTTGAGCGACATGGCTGAATACATCAATGGCGAATGTGTGGTCATCGATGGCGGCAACTGGTTGCGCGGCGCCGGTGAATTTAATGATCTTCTGCTGATTCCCGATTCCGCATGGGAAAACATGGAGGCCGCTCGGAAGAAAAGGTAAGGAGCGTCCCAAAGGGTAAAGCGGTCCATTCGCAGGGGTGAAATCGCACCCCAGCGTACCCAGGCCTTAGGAGATTCTCTTACGGTGCGCGTATCGATATAGATTTTGACATACGATATTGCAATCGATATACTTTCCATGAGGGATTCACCCGTGGAAACCGTCAAGGTCTCACCTAAATACCAGGTCGTTATTCCCAAGAAAGTTCGCGAGCAGCTGCAGCTTAAGCCCGGCGTCGAGCTGCATGTCTATGTTCTAGACGGAACCATAAGGCTGAGCCCTCCCCGGTCCATCACGGAGCTTCGTGGGATAGCCAAAGGCATGCGCTGGAAGAACGAGGACCGTGACCACTCTGAACGCTTCTAAGCGATACATCGTCGATTCCTCAGGCTGGATCGAGTACCTGGGCGACGGTCCTAAAGCAGAGGCTTTCGCGCGTTTCTTTGAAAAGGAAGAAGCGCTCCTACTGCGTACGATTATTGTCTACGAAGTCTTCAAGAAGCTCCTTAAGGAGCGCGGCACCTCGCTTGCCGAACAGTTTTTCGCTCAAGCGCGCCAACTCGCCGACAGCACGATTGTGCTCGATACGGACTTAGCCGTTCAGGCCGCTACGTTGAGCTCGGAGACAGGACTGCCGATGGCGGACGCAATCATCTACGCGACCGCTCATGCGGCTCAAGCCGAACTCATCACCTCAGACGCGCACTTTTCGGGCCTGCCCGGCGTCACGATGATCTAGTTGAAATCGAGCTTCGTCTCTTTCTGCCTTCGCCTTGACCCTGCACCGCCGCGCCGATAAGCTTCATTCTTTCCCTTGCAGGTGGAAAGCGCATGGACCCTATTCACATCACATTGCCGGACGGCAAAGTCCAGGAGGTGCCCAAAGGCACTACGCCTGCGGACATCGCCAGAGGAATTTCGCCCCGCCTCGCGGATGCAGCGCTGGTGGCGCGCGTAGCCGCGCCTAATGACGGCGCTGGAGAACTAGTCGATCTACGCCGTCCGCTGGAGCATGACGTCAAGCTCCAGATCCTCACCGAAAAAGATCCTGACGCGCTCTTCGTCTTCCGGCACTCGGCTGCGCATCTTCTCGCCGCTGCGGTCATGGAGCTCTATCCCAACGTCAAGCTCGGCATCGGTCCGCCCATCGACACTGGCTTTTTCTACGAATTTCTGCGCGACGAGCCGTTTACTCTCGATGACCTCGCCAAAATCGAAGCCAAAATGCACGAGCTCGCCGCACAGGATCTACCGAACGAGCGCAAGCTCATTCCCAAACCGGAAGCGCTCGAGCTTTACCAAAAGTCCAATCAAGTCTTCAAGTGCGAGCTCGTCCAGGAAAAAGCCGTTGAGCCCATCGTTTCCTTCTATACCACTGGCAAGTTCATCGACTTCTGCCGTGGCCCGCACATTCCGTCCACCAAGCGCATTCAGGCCTTCAAGCTGATGAGTGTCGCCGGCGCTTACTGGAAAGGGCAAGAAGGAAATCCGCAGCTGCAGCGCATTTACGCCGCCTGCTTCTTCACACAGAAGGAGTTGGACGAATATCTTCATCGCCTGGAAGAAGCCAAGCGTCGCGATCATCGCAAGCTCGGCACCGAGCTGGACCTCTTCAGCATTCAAGACGAAGCCGGCCCCGGCCTCATCTTCTGGCATCCCAAGGGCGGCCTGATCCGCAAGATCATCGAAGACTGGCTGCGCGATGAGCTGCTAAAACGCGGTTACGACCTCGTCTACACTCCGCACATCATGCGTCTTGAACTCTGGAAGACCAGCGGTCACACCAATTTCTACAAAGACAGCATGTTTGGCCCGATTGAAGTAGAAAAGGCCGACTACCAGCTCAAGCCCATGAACTGCCCCGGCCACATCCTCATCTACAAATCGAAGCTCCACAGCTACCGCGATCTTCCCGTGCGCCTCGCCGAACTCGGCACCGTCTATCGCTACGAGCGCAGCGGCGTCCTGCACGGCTTGCTCCGCGTTCGCGGCTTTACGCAAGACGACGCGCACATTTTCTGCACTCCCTCGCAAATTGAAAAAGAAGTGGAAGCCTGCGTCGATTTTGCTTTCGCGGTGATGAAAAACTTCGGCTTCGAGAAATTTGAAGTCGAGCTTTCCGATTGGGATGCTTCGCATCCGGAAAATTACGAGGGCAAGGCCGAAGACTGGCACCGCGCCTCCGCCGGCCTGGCCGACACCTTGAAGC
>WNFQ01016976.1_pt1 | contig 10284 bp, 7 predicted proteins | sample 5400171 | NCBI WGS metagenome assembly WNFQ01 (sample SAMN13153356, study PRJNA577476) | soil metagenome | isolation source: 20 cm soil under Madrone tree | place: USA:California | collected 2016-06-14 | reverse complement strand
AGATTAGTCGAGCTATCGCCAAATTGATGCCAACTCCAGTACGTTGCACCAAGCGCAAGTCCCGCCGCCACAACAACAATAATCCAAAAGATTGCCTTGCCGTTCTTGCCCGGCTCTGCAACGGCCTTTTCTTGTCCAGACAGTTGTTGCTCTTCCGATCCAGCCTCCAAGGGAACGTATGCGCGCCCCGAACGCGTGCCGCGGTAAGAATCACCCTCTTTCTTACCAGTTTTGGCTTCGGGTCGCATCAGCTTTGGACCCGACTGGTTCGAGGCGGAAGCGCGGGGAAGCTCCTTTCTTAACGGCGTATCCGGGGATGTGGTTTCCGGTTTTGGGATCAATTCCATATGCAACTCACTATTTCCAGCTCACCGCGTCAATCCGAGAATTCCTGACTCAATTTGCAGCCCCACTGGGAGAAACGGCTGGAGTTTATCATTTCGGTCTCGAATGTCCATCGGGTAAGTTATTCGGTTTTCTCACCTTTGTGGAAAATCAGGATTCCAACGGAGAGACGGCCAGTGTACGGCGGGTTGCGTTGAAAACGGAAAATCTCTACTGATGCGGGAAGTTTTCCCCCTCGCTCCAGCCTAAAGTTGGGTTATAGCGTCAAAGCATGCTCGATATCCGTCTCTTGCGCGAAAAACCAGACTTCGTTCGTGAACGCCTAGCGACCCGGAGCGAAGATTTGTCTGCTCAAGTCGACGAAGTTCTTGCTATCGACACTCAACGCCGGCGCGCCGAAACCGAGCTGCAGAAGCTCAATGCCGATTTGGAAAGACGTGTTCGCGCAATCGCTGAAGAGATCACGCAACAGAACGCGGTGGTCACAACAGCGGACGAAAAGCAGCGAAATCTGCTCCTGAACCTACCAAACCTGCCGCATCTGCAAGCGCCGATTGGTAAGAGCCCCGATGATAACCCGCTCGTTCGCGAATGGGGGGAGAAACCTTCGCTCGGTTTTACGCCACTCGGTCATGTCGAGCTGGCGACTGCACTAAAATTGATCGATTTCGAAAGAGCTGCGAAAATTAGTGGCAGCGGTTTCGTTTGCTTCACTAACCTCGGCGCTCGGCTACAGCGTGGTCTGCTCCAGTTTCTTCTGGATCTGCATACGGCTGAACACGGCTATATCGAGGTCAGCCCTCCCTACCTGGTTCGACGCGAGGCAATGATCGGAACAACCCAGCTACCTAAATTCGAGCACGAGATGTGTTACGGATTGGAAGAGGATCAACTCTTTTTGATTCCAACGGCCGAGGTACCAGTCACGAACTTGCATCGGGAGGAAACGCTCGCTTTAGCCGAGTTGCCGAAGAAATATGTGGCCTATACGCCTTGTTTTCGACGAGAGGCAGGAGCCGCGGGAAAAGACACCCGCGGTCTCATTCGCATACACCAATTTGATAAGGTAGAGCTGGTTAAGATCGCGACGCCGGAAACTTCCTATTCTGAGTTGGAGACGCTGACCGTAAATGCCGAGAAGGTGTTGCAAATCCTTGGGCTGCACTACCGAATCATCGAACTTTGTACCGGCGATCTTGGCTTCGGTGCAGCAAAGACCTACGACATCGAAGTTTGGGCACCCGGGCAAGGGCGTTACCTCGAAGTGTCTAGCTGTACCAATTTCGAGGATTTCCAAGCGCGCCGGATGAATCTCAAATACAAGGATGCCGGCGGAAAGAATCGCCTTTGCCATACGCTCAACGGTTCTGGAACCGCCTTGCCCCGACTACTCGTCGCTTTGATTGAGACCTACCAACAATCGGATGGATCAATTCGGCTGCCGGAGCCATTACACGATTACGTACGGCTAAAAGAAATCCGATGATGGCGTCTTTCAGCGGCGACTGTCCGATGCGCGTTGCAGATTCGTGTTTTTCGGTAGCGGCGACTGTCCCGTTAGGCCTCTGGCTCTACCCGGCCGACAAAATTTCATCGAAGCGAAACGGTACAGCACCCACCAAGAACCGCAGTCGCGATACCCTCGTCCGCTCGAAAGAGGTTGCGACTGCGCGAGCAAAATCGCACTAGTGCAATGTTTTTGGCGGGTAGAACCAGGAACGTAACGGGACAGTCGCCGCTACCGAAGAAGACGGACCTACCAAGCGACTTGCATAATCGGATCTCGCGGATGTGGGACGCTGATGCAAATCGTCCTCTACTGGACGGGTTACCAAACGGTTTCCGCTGGTAGAAGTGTCGCATCCCCACAGATCCACAGCGCAGCAAGATATTCGCCCTCCCAGTTAAAGGCTGCCAACCGATTTCGAGGACGAGCTGGAGAACGAGAATGGTTGTCAGGCTGGCACGCCAACCCCGGACCATGGAACGGCACACGCAGCCGTTATGAGCGGACCATTCCAGATCCTGATCGCATGAACTTCGCGCTCGTACGCGAGAATGGACAGTGTGCTGGTGTGCAGCAAAAAATGGCGACCGTTATCGGGCGACAAATTGATCCAGCGTGACACCAAAACCCGCAGAAAATGACCGTGGGAAAAAAGGGCCACATTCCCATTTATTTGCTCGCAGCCAGCGAGCACTCGATCGGCTCGCACCGCCACCTGCTCAATGGTCTCTCCGTTGGGGCAAGGGTGCGTCCAGACTGTCCAGTTTGGCACCTTCTCCCGAATCTGCTTGGTCGTAATCCCTTCATAATCGCCGTAGTCCCATTCACGTAGATCATCGTCTAACTCGACTCGGTCTTTTAGGCCGGCGAGATGAGCGGTTTCGAAAGCTCGCCCCAAAGGACTGCTCAAAATGGTTTCGAATTCCATGACTTCAAAGATTGGGCGCAGAAATTCAGCCTGCTGCCGCCCAGTCTCAGTCAGCGGTATATCAGTACGACCGGTATGCCGGCCATCACGCGCCCATTCGGTTTCACCGTGTCGAATCAGGTAAATCTCATGTTCCGGATGATTTGCCATACTGGTGTTCAAAGATAAGCCACCGAGGGCTGCTGCCAAGCGCTAGCTCCATCGCTTTCGGCATAGAGGAGACTTGCGTCGACTGACCAATTGTGCGGCAGGAAAACCGTTGCCCCAGTGACGGTTCGAACCGTATCGATGGTTGTGTAGGTTTTCGTCGGCCCAAATTCAGTAAACCAAGTGCTTATCGGTGATAGAGCCACTCCAAACGGATTGTTTGCCGGAACGGTAATATTGTCGCCGGCCGCCGGACTGATTGTTTCGATCTGACCTTGGTCTTATTCCGCTGATAGGAAACCGAGACACAATCTCAATGCGCCTCTGCCAGCTGAGATTTCCGTCTTTGCCGATTCTTGATCCGAGCGTACTGCCGGTCAACCCATTCCTGCAGATCCTCGAGGTAGAGATAAATGGCCGGGGTCACGTACAACGTAATCAACTGAGAAACGATTAGTCCGCCGACCAGAATGAGCCCAAGCGGACGGCGAGATGCCCCGTCCGCTCCCAAACCCAAAGCAATCGGTATTGCTCCCATCAGCGCCGCCAGAGTAGTCATGATGATGGGCCGGAAACGTTCCACGCTTGCTTCGTGCACCGCTTCGACCGAATTTTTGCCGGCCCGCTGTTGTTCGACCGCGAAGTCGACCATCATGATCCCGTTCTTCTTTACGATTCCGATAAGCATGAACATCCCGATGTAAGAATAGAGCGACAGCTCTGACTGGAAGAGGACCAATGTCAGTAAACCACCGACCGCCGCCACCGGAAGCGAAGAGAGCACTGTGATCGGGTGGAACCAGCTCTCGTAAAGAATTCCGAGTATTACGTACATGATGAAGACAGCGACAAGTAACAACACCCCCAGCTGGGCAAAGGTGTCGCTGAAGGTTTGAGCCTCACCCTGGAGCGCACCCCGTATCGTGGGCGGCAGTACTTCGGCCGCGGTCTGCGTAATAAACTTGGTGGCTTCGCCCGTGGAGACTCCTGGCTTTAAATTGAAGTAGAGCGTTACCGCCGGGAATTGGTTGAGATGATTCACCGAGAGCATTCCGATCGTTGCTTGAGGATCGGTCACTGTCTCATTCGGAATGATGATTTGGCCCGGACCGCTGGCAGGTTTATAGTAAAGCTCGTTAAGATCACTAGGCTCACTGCGCTGTTTGTCGTTCGCTTCGACAATGACCTGATACTGATCGATCGGGGTCTTAATCAGATAGGTGTAGTTTTGGGAATAAGCATTTTTCAGCAGCTTCTCGACGTCGACATTGTTTAAGCCGTACGACTGCAGCTGCAGTTCGTTCAGATTAATTCCAATCAATGGTGTGCTTGCAAAATAGTCGGAGGAGACGCTTTGGAAACCGGCAAATTGGCGGCACTTGGCGATCATTTGATTCGCCGCGGCGTATACTTGAGCGGCGTCGACTCCTGATAGGGAAAACGCGTATTGGCCTTGGTTGTTCTTCGTTGCACCCGTACTGATCTGCAGCACCGGATCGGGGCGGACCAACGGGATGATGCCTGGTATCTGTCCGAGCTGCTGAATGAGCTGGCCTACTACGACATTGATGGGCGCGCGTTGGCCGGGATCCTTCAGAAAAGCTAGAGCTAACATTTGATTTGAGGATAGACCCTTCGAAAATCCGGATAGAGTAAATGTCTCGTCTACCGCCGGGTTCTTGCGAAGCACTTGATCAACCTGCGCTTGAATTTCACGAAACCGGGCCGGCGAGATACCTTCAGGACCAAGAATGATTCCGCGGATGAACGAACTGTCTCCCGCCGGAATAAAAGTCTTCGGCAATAGGCCGAACACCCAAACCGTAAGCAGCAGGCAGCCCACCCAGGTGACTGCCGAAATCCAACGATGATGCAGGAAAAAATAGAGGCTCCGCCCATAGGCATGACTGACCCGTCTAATAAAGCGGCTGACGTTACGTTCCATCCAGGTTTGGTCATGTTCACCGCGTGCTCCCAGGATCCGAGAGCACATCATTGGCGTAAGCGTGATCGACACAACGCCGGACGCAAAAATCGCGACGATAATTGTGACTGAAAATTCCCGAAATATACGTCCGATTAATCCGCTGACCATCACCAGCGGCAAGAAAACTACCGCGAGCGAGACCGTCATGGCGATGATGGTGAAAGTGATTTGCTTGGCGCTACTAATCGCCGCCTCGAGTGGTTTCTGGCCCGCCTCCATCAAGCGAACGGTATTTTCCAGGAAAACAATCGCGTCATCGACGAGAAACCCGATCGCCAAGGTAAGCGCCATCAACGTGAGGTTATTCAGACTGAAATTGAGCGCGCCCATCACGAGGAAAGTGATGAGCATCGACAACGGGAGAGCGACTACCGGAATAAAGGTGTCCGTCGCGCGACCGAGAAAAGCGAAGATAACAAGGACAACAAGCGTGAACGCGATGAGGAGCGTGTGCTCCACTTCCTCCGCGTTCGCGATGATCGTCTTGGAACGATCGTAGAGTGGTAGAAGCGTGACCGATCCGGGCAGTTGCTTCTGAAATTGAGGCAATAAATCCTTGACCCTTTGAGCCACTTCGACCGCGTTCGCTCCGGCTTGGCGACTTACCGCCAGCACCACTTCTGTCGCAGCTTCGCCATACTGCCGTGCCCAGAAATTCCGGTTGATCCGCTCATCCTCCACTGACTGCACAACATCGGCGACATCCTTCAGATAAACTGGCTGACCGTTCGGGCGAGCAATGATGACGTTTTGGTACTGTCCAGGGGTTGTCAGTTGACCATTCGGACGAAGCAAATAGGTGCGATATTTCCCATCAAACTGGCCGGCGCCCTGATAGGCAGTGCTTTGGCCCACCGCGTTGGTGACGTCGGTCATCGTCAACCCAAGCGACGAAAGCTTGTTCACGTCGACCTTGACCCGGATCGCGCTCCGCGCACCATAAACGTTGACCTGACTGACACCATTGATAATTGCAATCTGCTGGCCAAGCTGAGTATTGCCGTAGTCAAAAAGCGCGCCTTCCGTCAGCGTATCGCTGACCAACGCGATGTAAAAAATTGGTTGATCGTTCGGGTTTGTCTTAGTAAACGACGGAGGTTGCGGCAGGTCGGTGGGAAGAAATCCTTGAGCCCGCGAAATAGCGGCTTGTACGTCTGTAGTGGTCGAAGTTACCAAATCAAGGCCCGGGATTTGGAGGAACTGCTTCTCCAGGGGCGTGGCAACTGTATTGGCCATCGTCTCCGGACTGGCACCGGGATAACTTACGCTAACCTGGATGACCGGGTAGTCCACCGCAGGCAGATCGTTCACCGGAAGCTGTCGGAAAACCTGGACGCCGAACAGCGTGAGACTGATTGTCAAAAGCAGCGTCATAATCGGACGCCGAATGCAAAGTTCGGAAATGTTCATAAAGCTGGCTTGGGGCTGGCAGGTGGATCCACCTTGCTATTTGAATCCTCAGAATGGCGGCTTTGGGTAAGACCGCTAGAGGAAGGCGACCCGCCGGGCGTACCCGCCCGATAGGGAGAAGGATTGACTTTCGCTCCGTTACCAATCGTCAGTTGTCCTTCTACCACCACTGTCTCGTCTGCCTTTAGGCCATCGGCTACCACCGCTAAATCTCGATAGCGGACTCCTTGAGTTACTAGTCGTTGTTCTATGGTGTTGTCAGGCTTAACTACAAATAAGTAAGGACCTTTCCCCCCTAGCTGGATGGTTTGGCTAGGTACAACCACCGCTCCCTTTAGAATTTGGAGTGTTAGCGCCACCTTCACGTATTGTCCCGGCCACAAATAATGATCGCTGTTCGGGATGGTTGCGCGCAGCAGTACAGTGCCGGCTTGCGTCGAGACAGCGTTATCCAGAAAAGTCAACGCGCCTGACTTTGTCACATCCGGTTGCGTAGGAACTACCACATCCACATTAAGTTGATTGCCTGGCATGTCCTCCCGAAGACGGGCAAGGTCGTTCTCGGAAATGTGAAAATCCGCATAAACCGGATCTTGACGCTGAATGTTTACCAAGCTGACTGCACCAGTGGCCACGTAGTTTCCCGCGTCCACCAATCTCCGACCGGTTCGCCCGTCAATCGGAGAACGGACATAGCAATATTCTAAGTTGAGTTTCGCTCGGTCAATCGATGCCTGGTCTCTGCCAACCGCGCCCTGATAGTTCTTCACGTTCGCCTTGTCGGTATCGATTTGTTGCTCCGAGACGAAGTGCTGCGTTCCGATCTTTTCGTCGCGCTGCAGATTGTTTTGATTGAGGTCCAGCTGGGCTGAATCGGATTGAAGTTGCGCCTGCGCTTGCTCCAAATCGGCTTGAAACGGCCGGGGATCGATCACGAAAAGCAGATCGCCCTTCTTTAGGTCCTGTCCTTCTGTAAAATGGACTTCGGTAATTCGACCGCTTACTTGCGGTTTCACGTCGACCGTCTCGGGAGCAGCAATCCGCCCAAATTCGTAAAGTTGGACAGGGACATCTTTGCTTAGCGCCTTTGTCACCAAAACGTTTTTGACCGTTTGCTGGGTGCTGCTTGGCGGACTCGAAGGGCCACACGCGGCGAGCGCGCAAAAAATTGGAAGGAAGATCCAAAGCAGGCGCATAAGGGGGGCTAGAATACTAAGACTGATCGCGCGGTTTACCTACTCGTTCATAGGTTTTTTCCGCCGAGGCGATCGACCGCACCAGTAGAACTAATCGGAGACTGCCTTCAGTGCAAAGCACTTATCAGCCGTCGGAAAACCCGATTACCCACACGATTACTTGGCAGCTTTATGCCACCATTGCCCGGCCCGAACTGACCTGAGGTTGCTCGCCGGAATTGACCGAACGGATGGCGTGGATCAGCGCGAGGCATCCGAGGACGTTCAGAGGTCCGTTACGTCGTTCCTCCAGCTTTCGTACTCGTGAATGCTTGGCCGATTTTCGGTTTCTACTGACAGAATTTTCGTCCGGGAGAATGGAGTCGGCCCATCGCCTCGTGTTTTGTTTAATAGCCATGTTTAACTACTCAAGCAAGAGCGATGCCAATAGAATAAAATGCGGCGCAACATACTCTCTACAAGGTGGTTATATCTCATAGATTCCAACTTGCCGGTCGAGATCCGGCTACTAACTTCCCGCTTTCGGGAAGCCGTCATCCCATTTTTGGGCCCCCATTGCGACCAGTCGAGCGCCAATATTCCGGAGCGTATCTCAGTCTTCCCCAATCTGCGCAGAAGAATTGGCGAGAGCCATCGCAAGACGTCCACCACGCCTGCGTACCATGAGCGGTGCTCCAAACGCCTCGGTCATTAAGTTCGTGACCACCACTTGCCGTACCGGACCTCGCGCCAAAACCCGCCCATCTCGCAGCAAGAGGGCACCCGAAAAGCAAGGCAGAATTTCCTCTACATGATGGGTGACAAGAATCAGATTTGGTGTCCCTTCCGAGCATGCTAGCCGGGACAAGAATTCGAGGAAACGTTCCCGGGCCACCGGATCGAGTCCGGCACAGGGCTCATCAAGTATCAAAAGCTTGCATCGCGCCATCAGGGCTCGGCCGATCAAGGTCCGCTGGCGCTCTCCTTGCGAAAGGTAGCCCCATGGGCGGTCCACCAAGCGCTCACATTCGACTTGCTCCAAAAGCTGCATAGCTTCTTTTCGCTCTGCGCCTTTGACCGGGTACCAAGAATTGATTTCGGCTCGGCGTCCGCTCGCCACAATCTCTATTCCGATCTGGTCATCCTCAATCATCTGACGCACGCTCGAGCTCACTAATCCGACTTCTTTACGCAACTCTCGCCAATCGGTTTTGCCATACTGTTTTCCGAGGACCTGAATCATACCAGCCGAAGGAGTGACGTAACCAGTTATGCAACTCAGCAATGTGGTTTTACCGGAACCGTTCGCGCCAAGGATTACCCAGTTATCTCCAGTTTGGACTTGCCAGTTTATGTCCTGAAGAATTCGAGTTTTGCCGCGGCGCACTTCGAGATGTTCAATAGAGACGATCGACATAGCAGCCTATCGGCCTTAAAGGCTGAGCTGAAGGGTAGCTTGTTGGTCTGTCATGAAAATCTCGGCCCTCGATAGGCTGCTCGAATTCCGCTTCGCAGAGAGGAATGATTTTCCTTTCGCGAAGCGATTTTTCAGCAGCCCGTCTATACGGCTCCCTCGCCTCTCGTCTAATTGAATATTAACGATGCCACTAAATACCAAATCCGACGGGCTGCTAGCTACTCAACCAAACTGGCAATCCAATGCAAGTGCCTGCTTCAAGAGCCGCATATACTTCGCTCTGGGGATCTCGACGGCGCTTCTCTTTCCCGCAGCCGTTCGACGAGAGCTACCAACGCCACCTTCGACGCGTCGGTTTCTCGATGAAACATCGATTCTCCAAAGAAGGCTCCATAAACGCTGACGCCATATAGTCCGCCTACCAACTGATTGTCTCGCCAGGTCTCGACCGAATGGGCAAACCCAAGTTCGTGCAGATTCAAATAGCTCTGGACGATTTCAGGGCTGATCCAGGTTTCCGGGCGTTCGCCACAAGCGCGAATAACCGCCTCAAACGCCGTATTAATGCGCACTTCAAAACTGTTTTTCCGAAGACTTCGCCGGAGCCCATGCGGGACATGAAATGAATCGAGCGGTATGATCCCGCGCGGATCGGGCGAAAACCAAGCGATCTCGCCAGCTTCCACTGCCATCGGGAAAATCCCGCGGCAGTAAGCCTCCAGCAGCAATGAGGCCGGAATAATCTGAGATCGTTTTCGCTGGCGCACAACGCTCTTAGAATACTGTCTGGATGCGATTTTTTCCATGGAATCGTAGTTGGCGGGCACCGAAGGCGTGACACGCGCGAAGCAGAAACGTTTGCGTTTGTCCGGAGCCCCTCTTCGGTAGCGGCGACTTGCCTGTCCGAAATAGTCTGGTAACTGACAGTAGTCGCCGCTCCACCGGGACGACGTCGGATCCCTCAAAGGCCTCTGGTTTTGATCGGACCTCGAAATCAAAACGGAGCTGCTCGGCCGGCCCCACCAAGCCATCGTGTCGCTGCGTTTCGGCTGCCCAATCCTTCCATGTGTTGGGGCATCCGCAAACCAAACGACGGCGACTGCATATTTGGGTGAGGACGGCTTACTTCCTCTCGTTCAATATCTCTGGAAGGGTCGCGTGTCTAGCTTCCGGGGGACAGTCGCCGCTGATATCAGTGTCGCAGTTATTCATGACCGAGCGAGGCGGTCCTGCACAGCAAGGCGGAGGGAGGTTGTGAATAACTGCGCCGCAGGCGAGAGTTTCGCCGGCGGACGTCCTGCCCCGGCTCGATCACAGTCACAGTCGCCGCACCCCCAGAGGGTTATTGGTAGGCTACTGGCCGAGCCG
>WNFQ01004377.1_pt1 | contig 10285 bp, 14 predicted proteins | sample 5400171 | NCBI WGS metagenome assembly WNFQ01 (sample SAMN13153356, study PRJNA577476) | soil metagenome | isolation source: 20 cm soil under Madrone tree | place: USA:California | collected 2016-06-14 | reverse complement strand
GCTGAAATCGTCCGTGAGTATGGACCCTTTCCGGGTGTCGACCGCGTGAATGGGGTCACGTATGACGGTCAGCAAGTCTGGTTTGCTGCCGGAGACAAGCTGAACGCCTTGGATCCGGTGAGCGGGAAGACGCTGCGCTCGATTGATGTCGCCGCGTATGCAGGAACGGCCTTCGACGGCCAGCACCTGTTTCAGATCGCCGAGGGTCGCATCCAGAAGATCGATCCGAAGACCGGCCGTGTGCTCGCCACGATCCCGGCGCCCGACGGAGGCGGTCACTCGGGGCTGGCGTGGGCCGAAGGGACGCTCTGGGTGGGGCAGTATGAGGACCGGAAGATTTATCAAGTCGATCCCCAAACCGGGGCCATTCTTCGCACCATCGAGACCAGCCGTTTCGTCACCGGAGTCACCTGGGTCGACGGAGAGCTCTGGCACGGCACCTGGGAAGATGACGAGAGCGATTTGAGGCGAGTCGATCCTCGAACGGGAGAGGTCCTGGAGAGGCTCGAGATGCCGCCTGGAGTAGGCGTGTCGGGGCTCGAGTCAGACGGCGGCGATCAGTTCTTCTGCGGAGGCGGAAGCAGCGGGAAGGTGAGAACCGTCCGCCGACCCAGGCGAGGCTCAGCGGCCGGCAGCGGCTCCGAGAACCCGATCGACTCCACGAGCAAGTAATCGGTGCGGCCCTCACGGGCGAGGTTCGCCGAAGCCTTGCGCGAAGGCGAACACGAGGACCTGATCGGGATCTTGGAATTACTCCCCTTCTCTTCAGGCTTTCCGCACTCCGTAATGTAGCGAAGAGGTTAGGCCTCAAAGCACATTCGCTATGACCAGTCGATGATGGCGTCCAGGATGGGAGCCAAGCTCCAGCCCAGCTCGGAGATGCTGTATTCCACTCTTGGTGGAACCGTGGGATAGACCTTTCGTGCGACAATTCCGTCGCGCTCTAGGTTGCGCAAAGTCTGTATCAGCATCTTCTCAGTGACACCGCGGATCTCCCGACGCAGCTCCGCGAACCGGCGCTTGCCATTGCGTAGGCCAAAAAGAACAAGAATGGTCCACTTATCCGCGATGAGATCGAGCGTTTTCCGGGACGCGTTGGTCTGGTCCAAAATACAGGGAGCATCCTTCTTCATAACTTACTTTGTGGTAGGTACCATACTTAAAGGTCGGTACTTGGCAAGATAGCAAGTTCAGTTACGGTGACATTCAGAATCAGCATTCGAACAGGCGCTGAGCAAAAAGGAGAATCATTCATGCCCAACAAACCCAAGATCCTCGTCCTCGGAGCGACCGGCTAAGTCGGAAAGGCCGTTCTTCCCCACCTGGAAGCCGACGATAAAGTCGAAGTGATAGCGGCCGCTCGCAATCCTAAGAAAGCAGCTTCTCTTGGGATTCCAATGGTGCGCCTCGATCTTGACCAACCTGAAACCATCGCGCCGGCCTTGCAAGGCATCGACCGTGCGTTTCTGGTCACGGGCTATACCATCGACATGATGCGACAGAGCAAAGACTTTCTGAATATCGCGAGGAAAGTCGGCGTGAAGCACATCGTGCACCTCGGTGCGTGTGGCGACGACGACACCAGGGTCGCTCATTATGCTTGGCATCAGTTTATTGAGCGTACGTCGAATGGTGCGGCTTCTCCTTCACCCATCTACGGCCGGAATTCTTCATGCAGAACATGCTCGGCTACGGTGGAGAAAGCTATATCCAAAAGGGCGTTATTCGGCATTACATTGGTGACGCTCGCCTAAGCTGGGTCGACGTGGACGATGTCGGTGCTGCGGCCGCAGCCTGCTTGGCTCAGCCCGAGGAGCATAATGGCCAAACCTATCGATTGGGTTACCAGGCGGCGACCTATCACGACATCGCAAGAATATTCACCGAGGTCATTGGACAACCTTTTTCGTATGAAGCGCGCCCACCGGAAGAGTTCTATCGGAACGTCCTCGCAGCCGGCGCCGAGCCCTCCTACATGAAATGTGTATTCGATAGCTACACGGATTACACCGCCGGGAGAATTCCGCTTTCCGATGAAGTGTTTGACAATCTGCCCGCCATTGCAGGGCGAAAGCCGATCACGTTGGCGGAATTCGCAAAGAAGCACGCAGATAAATTCCGTTATTAAACATGAATACGCAGAGCAGCAAAAAGATTCGGGTTGGAATCATCGGGGTCGGAAACTGGGGCCGTTATGGTCACATTCCTGTACTCCGGCTCCTCACCGAACTATGAGATTGTGGCCGTCGCCAGCCGCCGCGAGGAATATGGGAAACAGTTGGCAAATGAGTTTGGCATTCCCCATGTGTTCAGAGAACCGGCCGAACTGATCGGCCATCCCAACGTAAACCTGGTAGTCGTCCTGCCTCCGGCGCCGCAGCACGCAGCGCTAGCCCGTGCCGCCACCGCGGCGGGCAAAGACGTCTAGTGCGAGTGGCTACTAACCACGACGGTCGGAGATACCGAAGACCTGCTCGACCGCGCCGAGAAAGCCGGCGTTCGACACGCGGTGGGACTGCAACGCCGGATGGGCCCGAGCGCACGCTACGTCCGAGATTTACTGGCGAAAGGTTACGTTGGGCAGATTCGCTCCGTCCGGATGCACGTCAGCATGAATTATTTCCAGGCGCACCGTCCGCGAGACCTCGCCTGGACCGTACCAGCGGAGAATTTCTCCCACATTCTTTCCATCTATGGCGGCCATTTCATGGACATGCTTTTCCATGTCGTAGGAGCGCCCCAGACTGTCTCAGCTGTCGTTGTGAATCAATTTCCGACGATTACCATCACCGATAACGACGAGACATTGCCCAACACGACTCCCGACCAGGTGTTGGTAATTGGAACCTTGGCAAATGGCGGTTTGTTCACGATTCAAATCGAGGGCGGGAAACGAAATAACTCAGGGCTCCAAATCGACATCACCGGAATGAAAGTTTATCCTTCCAGAATGCGAAAGACAATGTGGTGGAAGGTTCGCAAGCCAATGGAGAATCGCTTCGCACCCTTCCTATCCCACCTGGTTATTCCTCGCTTCCTGCCTCAACATTGGATGCCAGCGTGCTCGATTTGGCCCACCTGTATGCGGCCTACGCGAACGACCGCGAAGCGGGAACGCATCATGCTCCCAATTTTGCCGATGCGGTGAGGATCCACCGACTGATCGACATTATTTCCAAAGCTTCCTTAACCGGTACCCGTGAAACCCTATGAGCGAATTATTGGATTTGGCTGTGAAAGCACACGGCGGTCTTGATCGTTGGAACAAGGTGAAGGTGACAAAGGTTGCAGGAGTGCTCAGGCGACGGCTGAGCGAAAGGCGCGGCGTGAATTTTGGGCAGCGTAAGTAGTGAGGATCGCGGCGAGCAATGTCGCCGAAGCGTTCCTTGAGTTCCGCGCAACGGGTCGTGTTGTGCATTTCGACGCCCTTGCGTTCGCTGTGGATCAGGCCGGCTTCGCGCAGGATTTTGAAATGCTGGGAGAGGGTTCTATTGCAGTGGTCGGCGGGTCGATCTATTCGGCGACCAAGGCTGCGGTCATTTCCCTCGGTAAGAGTTTAGCGGTCGAGTTAGCCCCGCGCGGCGTGCGGGTGAATGTGTTAAGCCCCGGACCGATTGACACGCCGATACTAAAGAAAGTCGGCCTTCCCGCTGACCAGCTGAAAGAGTTTGAAGCATCCTTTGCCGCCAGGTCGCTCTTGAAACGGTTCGGCACATCCGACGAAGTGGCCCGGGCAGCAAGATTCCTGCTGTCGGAGGATTCGAGCAATATTACTGGCACGGAGCTGATCATCGACGGCGGCGTTCGACTGAACTGACCATGCCCGAACTATCTCTTCCAACTGGAGAGAACGTCGCCCAGGATTTTTTGATCAGCCATAATCGGAAGTGTCCGAAAATCCGAATTTATCCGTAGTGCTCAAACCTTCCCCGCCAATGTTGATCTTTTTTTTGTTTTGCTGGCCCTCCGTTCCGTCTCCAACTGAACTTTGTGAGCGTTGACGATGGCCGCAATTAGCCCGGGAAAGCGTTTTTCGACCTCCGAGCAGCGCGAGCTGTTGTACATTTCTACGCCCCGTCGTTCGCTCCGAATCAAACCTGCTTCTCTTAGAGCCTTAAAATGTTGTGAGAGCGTTGACTTTGGGATGTCCTTCTCGCTGACCTTTAAAAAGTTCGAGCAGTTGTACGAACAGTCCGACCCGACTATATCCGAATAGATCGCCACACGCACCGGATCAGATAGTGCATGGAGGATACCTTCGACCGTAACGTCCTCGATCGATGGGTGAAAAAGAGGCTTCATACATTCCTAATATAGGCCACTTGACATCTTGTTCAATAGTTCGTACTTTCGGAACCCTGGTCCATATGTTCCGAACTAAGGAATAAATGAGGATTCTCTGTGTTCAGAAGCAGCTGTCCATTTTATCAAAACCGACGTGAAAAGAAACAGACAAGAGCAAGCTAACCGGTAAGGTCGCGGTCGTCATCGGCGCATCCAAAGGCACCGGAGCAGCCGTCGCGAAATCACTCAGAATGACGATCGTACTTGGCGCGAGCTCTGAGCCGGTTTCGATACGGCCCTCAATCTGGCGAAAGGCTAAGCTCGGCAAGATGACGCCCGGGAATTAAGCCCCCGAGAAGCTTTCACGATTCTCAGGAACATTTTTGTCAGGTCCCGAGAGCTTCAGATGCCCTCTTCTTCAACCAGCGCCGACCGCAACTGGCGACGATTCGTCCTCTTTCGAGTTTTGTTCAATTCGCGGTTTTATTATCCCGTTCTTGCCGTTCTATTCCTTGACCTAGGTCTGAGCGCGACCGAATATACGCTGCTTAATTTTGCTTGGGCGGTAGCCATCGTTATCACCGACGTTCCCGCCGGTGTTTTGGCCGATCGGTTCGGCCGTAAGCCTCTGGTGTTGGCCTCCGCCGCGTTCATGGTGGGTGAAATGGCCCTCCTGATTCTGGCACCCCGAAATGGAGGCGTAATGCTGTTTCTTTTTTGTCTAGGGAATCGCGTTCTCAGCGGTGTGGCCGAGGGAATGGCGAGCGGAGCCGATGAGGCGCTCGTTTTTGACTCGCTGGCTGAACGCAATCGTTCTGATGAGTGGCCACTGGTACTCGACCAGGTTACGCGCTGGCAGTCGGTGGGTATGGTCATTGCCATGCTAATCGGCGGTGCATCTTACGATCCTGTTTTCATGAATCATCTCGTCGGCATGATCGGGCTTCGGCCTCATCTGGAGCAGTCGATAACGCTCCGCTTTCCCATTTGGCTGAATCTGGTGACGTCGCTCTTGGCATTAGCGACAGTCTTGGGCTTTCAAGAACCGATCCTTAAGAAATCCCATAGGGCACCGGGGAAGCCCGAAACGACTTTGAACGCCTGGAATCTCCTTTTTTCAGCAGGAAAATGGATCGCCGAGACCCCGGCGGTGCTGTTCGTCCTAATCGGAGGACTATTGTTGGACAGTGTTGTTCGGCTTCTTCTGACTTTTTCAAGTTCCTATTTCCGCCTCATCTCCCTACCGGAAGCCAGTTACGGCCTAATCGGCGCCGGCTTGAGCGGACTTGGGCTTCTCGTTTCTCCCGTGGCCCGATGGATGGTTCGTACCCGGTCGCTGGCGGAAAACTACGGCCTCATCGCGGTGCTGATCTTGAGCGCCTTAATGGCAACAGCGTGTCAGTGGCCCCTCTGGGGAGTGATCTTTGTGGTGCCTCTCGCCGCTGCGACGACGGCTCTTGGATTTATGGTCTCCTATTACCTCAATGCATTGGTCAACTCGCACCATCGTGCCACGGTACTTTCCTTCAAAGGGCTGGCTTTCAATCTTGGCTACGGCTTCGTCGGCCTTCTCTTCGCGGTGATCCTTAAAGCATTTCAGGATGGAACCCGACCCGATTACGCTCTCTCCCAGGGATTTCGTCTCCTCCCGCTCTGGCTATTCCTGACCTTCGGTCTTTGCGTGTTTTCCTTTTGGCGGTACCGAAAGGTGATTAGGGCAAAATATTGACGTTACGTTTTCAGGAAGGTCAGCAGGTCGGCGTTAATGGTATCGGCCTCGGTCGTGGGCATGCCGTGCGGAAAGCCCTTGTAGGTTTTGAATGTGCTATTCTTCAGCAACTTTGCCGACAACGGTCCCGAATCGGCATAAGGCACGATCTGGTCGTCATCGCCATGCATCACCAGGACTGGCACGGTGATCTTCTTCAGGTCTTCGGTGAAGTCCGTCTGGGAGAAGGCGACGATGCCGTCATAATGGGCCTTGGCGCCTCCCATCATACCCTGGCGCCACCAATTCCAAATCACCCCCTGAGAGGGTTTCGCACCAGGCCGGTTATAACCATAGAACGGTCCAGCCGGCAGATCGTAATAGAACTGGGCTCGGTTGGCGGCGAGTTGCGCCTGAAACCCGTCAAAAACCTCCTTGGGCAGCCCGCCCGGATTGGTCGCCGTCTTTACCATCAGCGGTGGCACCGCACTGATGATCGCCGCTTTTGCCACCCGGCTTTCGCCGTGGCGCGCTAGGTAGCGCACCACTTCGCCGCCGCCGGTCGAATGGCCGACATGCACCGCATCCTTGAGGTCGAGATGTGCGGTCAGTGCCGCCAGGTCATCGGCGTAATGATCCATGTCATGGCCGCCGTCGGTCTGGTTGGAGCGGCCATGGCCGCGCCGGTCGTGGGCGATCACCCGGAAGCCCTTGTCGAGGAAGAACAGCATCTGCGTCTCCCAATCATCGGCCGACAGCGGCCAGCCGTGGCTAAACACGATGGGCTGACCTTTGCCCCAGTCCTTGTAGAAGATCTCAACGCCGTCTTTGGTGGTGACCGAGTTCATTTCGAGCGATCGTAACGGACTGAATTCTCAGTGCAAATTTATTCTTCTGACGGTCAAAGCCCCCTTCAGACATTCCGTTGTTCGCTTTCTCCGCGATCACGGCGTTCACAGCGTTGATTAGGCGGGGAGATTTTCCAGTCCCCCAAATGAGGGAGAAGGAATTCGCCTCTTGGTGACAACGGAATTTGTCCCTTAGTCGCATCAGAAGGTGGCACTACAAAACCTAACTCACGCACTGATGCGGATGCTGTGAGCAGCACGTAGTCTTGTGCCATGACGACACCTAGAAAATCGACTAACCAAATAAATATCCGCTAAGCGCCTCGACTGGTTAACTCATCCGTAGGTAGATCTCACTTTTTTCACTCTAAAATATAACAATTAGCAGTATCGGAGAAATACCATGCAAAGAAACCTCGAAGGAAAGATTGCACTCATTACGGGCGGCTCGCGCGGCATCGGTGCGGCAATCGCTAAGCGTCTGGCCGCGGACGGAGCGAACGTGGCCATCACATACACGAAAGGTGCCGACGCGGCCGCGTCGGTCGTCAAGGAGATTGAACGCGCCGGCGGAAAGGCGATCGCGATTCAGGCCGACGCCACCAATGGCGACGCCAGCAAAGCCGCGGTCGAAAAGACCGTCGCGACCTTCGGCCGACTTGATGTGCTTGTGAACAATGCCGGCACGGCCATTCCCAAGACGTTTGAGGAGACCACGCTGGAGGAGCTGAACCGCGTGATTGATATCAACGTCCGCGGCACCTTCTTCGCGACGCAGGCAGCCCTGAAGCACATGAAGAGCGGCGGCCGCATCATCATGATTGGCTCGTGCGTAGGCGAGCGTGCCATGACGCCCGGCTTGGTGCCCTACTCGGCCACGAAGGGAGCAGTCAAGATGTTCACTCAGGGGTTGTCCAGGGAGGTGGGGACCCGGGGCATCACGGTCAACAATATCCAGCCCGGTCCGATCGACACGGAGTTAAATCCCGCCGCGGGCGATTGGGCCGCGCCCCAGAAGGCCAATACAGCGCTCGACCGCTACGGATCGGTTGACGAAGTCGCCGCGTTGGTAGCGTTCGTGGCCGGTCCGGAAGCGTCATACATCACCGGTGCGAATCTGACCGTCGACGGTGGCACGAACGCCTGACCAACGGCAGCGATTAGTACCTGAAACGCAATCGCTGGAACCTAAGCTGCTTCCACCATGTCTTTACGCACGTGTAACGCTTTCTTCGACCGCTTGGAGAAGTGAGTCGGACAACTTTTGGTCCGTCAGTACGCGCGACATTGTTAGGGCACCGATCATCGCCGCGGCAGTGGCCATGGCCCGTTTCCTCGCTTCCGCAGGTCGGGCCTGGTCAAATTGAGCGGCTAGAATTTCGACCATCCTCGAAAACCCGGTCGTTGCAATATCTCGAACCCTTTTATCCGACCTAGCCAATTCGCTACCGAGCGCAGCCAAAGGACAGCCATCGCGGGGATTGTCCCGATGCTCCGCGCAGACGTAGACCGCTAAGGCTGCTTTCAAACCGTTCCGCCCCTTCTTTCCGGAGGCCGCGCTAGCCAAAGTGTGAAGGAGCGTATCAAGAGCGGCGGCCGTAGCCTCGGCCACGAGTTGTTCCTTCGATTCGAAATGCCGGTAAAATCCACCGTGCGTTAAGCCGGCCGCAGCCATTAGATCGGCTATGCCAGACGCGACGATTCCATGCTGGCGAAACTCGTCGGCCGCCATTTCGACTATGCGTTTGCGGGTCTCTTCGGTTTCCCTTTTCGATTTTCTCATTTTGAAGCCTGGTTAATGGGCCGGCCCGAGTAGGCCAATAAAAGACTTTAGATGCGTTTGACATCATAATTTAACGCGACAACGGTTAGCTGTCGATTATAATCTAAACCAGCCCTGAGGTTGAGGTAATCCGTGGATCAGCAAGGTATGAGCCGGGATGCGCAAAACAGAAAAGTCTCGCCTTCTGTAGTGCACCTGTCTGGCCGCGTTGACTGCTTATACGGATGGATTCTGTGCACCGTCCACGATGAAGTTGCTGCCTGTGATCCAGCCGGCGCGATCCGAAATGAGGAACCCGACGATCTCTGCAATATCCCGCGGAATGCCCATCCGGCGCAAAGGAATCGCGGCAGTCACGGCCTCCGCGGTAATGCCAAACGCCTTCGTAAAGTCGGCGCGGACGACATCCGCTCCAGGCGTGGTGACGTTCCCGGGAGTCACCGTGTTCACGCGCACACCATGCGGCGCTATTCGGTAGCGAGCGTCTTGCTCCACGCGTTCATCGCCGCCTTCGCGGACGAATTTGGATCATTTACGAAAGAAGTCATCGGTAACCGCCGTTATTGATTAGCTATTTCGAGAGGAGATCCCATGGCGCAAGCTCCTCTCACCCTGAATCAGACCTGCGCCAGACCGCCATCGACGAATACTTCGCTTCCTGTCATAAAGCTGCTGTCATCGGAGGCGAGGAACAAGGCCACGGCAGCTGTTTCGTCCGGGTTGCCGACACGTTCAAGTGGTGCCTGACTGGCAAGACCGGCAAGAAGAGCTTCTTGCATTCCCGTCTTCGCCAGTCCATTGAGAAGACCTGGCGTCGTTGTCGCCCCCGGCGCGAGTACATTGACCCGGATGCCTGTACCCTTCAGGTCCAGCGCCCAGCTTCGAGCAAAATTCCGGATAGCGGCCTTCGTTGCGCTGTACACGCTAAAGGCGGGCGTTCCCATAGAACCGGTAGTCGATCCCGTGAGTATGATGGAGCCGCCAGCCCGCATCGATTCCCGAGATCTACTCAGCATTATGAACGGAGCCCGGCATCTACTTCGTCCGTGTTTCCCGTCACTCCTTGCCAACCGAGACCACGAATGCGGTGGGCGATCGGCTTTGCGACGGCATGCAACCCAGTTTACTGAATCGGCCGCACCTGCCGTCGTCCGCGTTACATGTTTCAATATTTGACTTCTGTCACACATCGCGTACACTGGCCCATGTCAGCACTGGAAAAGAGCAACACAATGAGTGAAGCCACGCTCGGAGGGCGGTTCACGTTCCCCGGCACGTCATTGACAGTCCAACGGGTAGGCTACGGCGCGATGCAGCTGGCTGGCCCGGGCGTGTGGGGGCCGCCCAAGGACCCGGACGGTGCTGTCGCCGTTCTTCGCGAGGCCGTCGCGGTCGGCGTGAACCATATCGACACGGCCGACTACTACGGCCCGCACATCACCAACCAGATCATCCGCCAGGCCCTGCACCCGTACCCGACGGGGCTGGTGATCGTCACCAAGCTCGGGGCCCGCCGCCCTCCGGACAAATCGTGGCAGCCGGCCATCTCGCCCCAAGACCTAACCGCCGGCGTCCATGACAACCTCCGCAATCTGGGCCTGGACGCGCTCGACATCGTCAACTACCGCGTGATGGGGTCGGGCCACGGCCTCGAGGAGGGGT
>WNFQ01005957.1_pt1 | contig 10288 bp, 6 predicted proteins | sample 5400171 | NCBI WGS metagenome assembly WNFQ01 (sample SAMN13153356, study PRJNA577476) | soil metagenome | isolation source: 20 cm soil under Madrone tree | place: USA:California | collected 2016-06-14 | reverse complement strand
GAGGGGAGTTCGAGAAGAAGATTTACGTGAAGAAGGATGCGGCGGCGCTGCTGGCGCAGGACGTGTCGCGCAAATATTCCTATTCGTCGGAAAAATCGGATGGCGAGAGGCCGGACCATATTGCGATCGGGACGGCGACGGATCCGTACCAGCCGGCGGAGCGGGAATATGGAGTGACGCGGGCGTGCCTGGAGGAACTGGCGAAGCGCGAAGGATTGAGTATTTCCATTATCACGAAGTCGAATCAGATTGTGCGGGACATTGATGTATTGAAAAAGATTGCGGTGCGCTCGTCTTTACAAATCGATATCACGGTGACCACGCTGCGGACGAGGCTGGCGCGATTGCTGGAGCCGCGCGCACCGCAGCCGCACCTGCGGCTGGCGGCGGTGAAGGAATTGCGTGAGGCGGGGTTGCAGGTGGGAGTGTCGGCGTCGCCGCTATTGCCGGGGATTACGGATGGCGAAGGGGAACTCGAAGCGGTGGCGGCCGCTGCGAAAGAAGCGGGAGCGCAATGGTTTTTCTCGGGAGTGCTGTTTCTGATGCCGTCGTCGGCGAAGCAGTTCTTGCCGTTTGTGCGGGAGAAATTTCCGCGGCTGGCGAGGCAGTACGAGCAGTGGTACTCGAAAAACGGCTACGCGCCGGAAGAGTACCGGCGCAAGGCTTCCGAACGTGTAGCGCGGATACGCCGGAAGTATGGCTTTGAGTCGCGACCGTGGGTCCCTGTCAACCAGAAACTTACTTGTTCGCAAATGGCGTTGAGCTGGGATGCGGCGGTGGCGCCGCCATCCGGAGCGCCCACGATGGCCGGACTGCGCTCGTGCGCGACAGGATAAAGCGAGAGAGGGAGCACAGCCAGGATTCATCGCGCAAAGATCACGCGATGGAGAAGAGCTTGGCTGTGCCACGAAAACCCGCTAGGGGGCAATGATGCGGGATTCTTCGCGCTTGAGATCGGGGGCGGCGGGGAATTGGCCGCGGAGGAATTCGATGAAGCGGCGCGAACGCGGGCGGCCGTTGGTGCGTAACAATCCCATGCGGTAGAGAAAAACCAGCAGATAGAAAACATCCGAATCTTTGAACTTCGCAGACGCGGCGCGCTCGGCCTGCTGTTTTTTGATTTCGGTGAGAAGGACAATCAGAGCAGCGTAGAGTTCGCGCGGGAGCGGAGCGACGGGCGGTTTTTCGTAAATGATGCCGGAACTTAGTGTCTTGTAAGTTTCGGCGAGAGCCTGGAGGGCAGCGAGTACATCGGCATCCGCGGCGGCGGGCTGGACGGAGCAGAATTTGGCGATGGAGAAGGCCAGGGCGGTCATCAGCTGCTGGTGCGTGTAGACGATGTCCTGCGGAATTTTTTCGTCGAGCAACGGAGTATCCGCAGGAATGCGGCGTTGATGATCGTTTTCGTAGCGGTGGGCAGCGACGAGATAGGAACAGTCTGACGGGCAATCGATGGTGACTTCGCGCTCGGTGCCGCAGCAGACCGCGCAGATCTTTTCGCCCTTTGCGGGGCAAAATCGCGCGGCTTTGCGCTTTTCACAGATCGGACAGGACACCGAATCTCCTATGGTTCCATGCGGTCGTTCAGCAGAATACGCCGCGGGGACGAAAAGCACAAAAGACGACGCGGGTCATCCGAAGGCCTCGCAAGGTGTGTGGAGTCAAGAACGCCCCGGATTGAACCGGGGCGTCCCGAGAAGTACGATTTGTGTGCGGTGACTACTTCAGGGATTCGGGGTCCGAGAGATTCTTCGGAGACTTCTGGTTCAAGTAGGCAATCATTTTTTGAGCGGCGGGAGGAACGGCGACAGCACCTTTGAAAACAATGGATTCTGCCTCGACCTTCTTGCCATAAATGCGCTCATTGGCGTCGTTGTCCGGGCGAACCGTCGAGCCTTCCAGCGAGAGACCCGCAAAGAGGCCTCGGGCGCGGGAGTAGCTCAATACTTCGGCCCGCAAGGAGACATCGGTAGATGCATTGGCGGTGCGCCCCTTCGGACCTGCCGCTGCCGAGGCATCCGCGCCCAGCTTGACCTTGTTACTTAGGATGGCGCGAGCACCACGGGGATTCATGACCAGCAAGACGAAATCCGTGGCCTGACCGCCGAGCTGAAAGCCAATGCTGCCGCCTTCCAAAGCCATCATGGTTGGGGCGCTCCACGGTCCGGTGAAGTGTTCACCACTGCGGCAGGTCATGGCGCCGCGGCCGTAGCTACCGCCGATTACAAAAGCCGCTTTGAGGACAGAGGGAAAGACAATGATGCATTCTGCCTTGTCAATCAGGTCCGGCGGAATATTGTCGGGGATATCCATCACTTCCTTGATGACCGTCCCGCAATTATCCAGCCGATCGGTTTCCTTCTTGTCGTTGGCGGCGGAGAGCGGCAGGGCGACGAGTGCCAGGGCCATAAGACAAGACAGCATTTGCTTGATCACAATTCACCTCGACGTAGTTTTCCGGGCTTGAACATCATAGAGTGCCCGCGGGCTGGGTGCAACCTTGGGCCTTGGAACTGGTGTGATGCGCGGGTGCGCTTCCAAAAGTAAGACGCGCGGGGGATGGAATACGTTGCCTTTCGACTATACTTTTCCTGGGCGATTTACGCGCGAAAAAGGATGAAGATAGAAAAAATGGGACGACGATGGGCGGCGGTCATCCTGATGAGCGCGATGGTTGCGTTCACGGGTGGTGTGGCGCAGCTGGACGCGCAATCAAAAACGAAGGCGGATGCCTCGCCGCGTGGAGCAAAGAAGAAGAGTGCCGCGTCGAAGAAGGCCACCGCGAAATTTGGGGCGCGGGCGGATGCTTTGCTTGGTGCGGCGCCGGCGAGCAAAGGCGAGTGGGGCCTGTTGATCGCGGATGCGGAGAGCGGGGAGATACTGTACGAACAGAATGCGGACAAATATTTTGTGCCGGCGTCGAATATGAAGCTCTTCAGCACGGCGCTGGCGCTGGCGAAACTCGGGCCGGATTTCCGGTTTCATACAACGGTGGAGACGCGGGGAGCGGTTTCGAGCGAAGGAGTGCTGAACGGAGACGTTGTGCTGGTGGGCCGGGGCGACCCGAATCTTTCGAACCGGAGGTTTCCGTACCAGTTGAAGGAAGAGTTTGACGGGCCGCCGGAGAAGGCGCTGGCGGAGCTGGCCGATGCACTGGTGGCGAAGGGCATAAAAGAAATCTCCGGAGATGTGATCGGAGACGACAGTTATTTTCCGCGCGAGCGTTATCCGAACGGCTGGGAAATCGACGACATGGTGTGGGAGTACGGCGCGGCGATCTCTTCGATCGTCGTGCATGACAACACTGTCACGCTGACGTTGACGCCGGGAGAGCTGGCGGGGAGTCCGGTGCACGCGGTGGTTAGCCCGGCGACGCCAGATTTTGCCGTTAAGAATGATGTGGTCACTTCCGCTGCGGAAGTGAAATCGGATTTGACGCTGAAACGCGAGCCGGGGGCGAATCTTGTCGTTGTGAAAGGCACCTTGCCGGCGAAAAGCACGCCGCGGAAACTGGTCCTGGCGATTGAAGAACCGGCGCAGCATGCAGCGGCGACGCTGAAGCGATTGCTGGAAGAACGGAGGATAAAAGTAGGAGGGACTGCGAGGGCGCGGCACGAGCAGGCGGAAGTTCCCGGAGATCCGACCGTTTTGGCGGAACACGTTTCGGTGCCGCTAGGAGATTCGGTGAAGCTGGTAAACAAGATCAGCCAGAACCTGCACACCGAGATGCTGCTGAGGGCGGTGGCTCGTCAGAATGGGGAGTGGAGCTCACCGGACGATTTGATGAAGATACCGGCGGATTTCTACACGGCAGCGGGGATTGTGCCGGGGGACGTGATTCAGACGGACGCATCGGGATTGTCGCGGCACGATCTGGTGACGCCGCGCGCCGTCGTGGCGCTGCTGGGCTTTGCGCAAAAGCAGACCTGGTTCGTGCCGTACTACGAGTCGCTGCCGGTGGCGGGAGTGGACGGCACGCTGGAAGATCGCATGAAGAACACGCCCGTGGCGGGACGGGTTCACGCAAAGACGGGATCGGTGGAACACGTGCGGACGCTATCGGGGTTTGCCGAGACGCTGAGCGGACGGCGTTTGATATTTTCTTTCTTGAGCAATAATCAGGGCGGGAAAGGCCGGGAGGCCGCGGACGCGCTGACGGGGCTGTGCGTGGCGATGATCGAAGAATTTAGCGCGACACCGAAGAAGCGCGATTCAAAGCAAAAGCAGCCCCGCTGAATCCGAGAACGCGCGATGAGCCAGGAAAAAATTGTGACGGTGTTCGGCAGTTCGCGGCCGCGCGAAGGAGAAGCGGATTATGAGGAAGCGCGCGTGCTGGGGCGCGCCTTGGCGAAACACGGTTTCGCCGTTTGCAGCGGAGGATACGGCGGCGTGATGGAAGCAGTTTCGCGCGGAGCGAAAGAGGCCGGAGGAAAAACGTACGGCGTGACTGCGGAATTTTTCACGGCTGCAAGGCCCAATTCGTGGATTGACACGGAAGTGCGCATGAAAACCTGGGAAGAGAGACTATTTGAATTGATCCGGATGGCGGATGGATTTGTAGCTTGCAAGGGCGGGACGGGAACGCTGGTGGAGCTTGCGGTGGTCTGGGAGATGCTCAACAAGTCGGTGATAACCGGGAAGCCGGTCGCAGTGCTCGGAGATTTTTGGCAGCCAGTGCTTGATCGCGTCCGTGAGGTGGAGCTGGGGCATCCTGCGCCGTGGGGCGAAGCAAATGGACGCCTGGTGCACGTGGCGGCCGGTCCGGGGGATGCCGCGAGCTACCTGCAAACTCGTTTGAAGCAATCCTAGCGATGTCACGGACGGCACAAGAGGTTCTCGAATTTGACAAGCTGCGGGAATTGCTGCGGCTGCGGACGACGTGTGTGCCGGGGCAGCGCGCTGTGAAAGCGCTTGAACCGGGCACGAATCGTGCTGCGCTGGAGTCGGCGTTTGCGTTGATCCACGAAGCGCGAGAGTGGCTGCGAACGGGTCGCGAGCTCGGATTCGGGGCGCTGGCCGATCCGCAAGCGTGGCTCGAACGCATCGAAGGAGCCGGAGCGGTGCTGGAGCCGGCGGAATTTCGGGATGCGGCGTCGCTGCTGGAGACAGCGGGATGGCTGCGACTGCAGTTTCGTGAGGAAGCGACGAAGTTTCCGCTGCTGGCGGCGAGCTCCGCTTCTCTTGGTGATTTTCGCGAGGTGCACGCGGCAATCCGGCGGTGTGTGCTGCCGAACGGCGAAATCAGCGACGAAGCATCAGCGGCGCTGCGGCGCATTCGCGGGAACATTACGCAGACGCGCGACTCGATTCAGAAAACACTGAAGCAGATTCTGCGCGCGCGAAATGCCGAACCCGGCGAAGACTACGTCACGCTGCGCAATGAACGCTTCGTGATTCCCGTCCGTGCCGAGCAGCGACGCAGCGTGCAGGGCGTGGTCCACGGAGCAAGCGGCACGGGACAAACGGTTTTCATGGAGCCGTTCGAAACGGTCGAACCGAACAACCAGCTCGTTCAGCTAGGCGAGGACGAGGCCGCGGAAATTGTACGAATCCTGCGCGAGCTTACGGAGAAGCTGCAAGTGATTCGCGGGCCGCTGCTGGTGGCAGTGGAAACGATAGCGGAGCTCGACAGCACTTTTGCGCGAGCGCGGTTCGCGAAGGAATTCGACGCGGCGATCCCGGAGTTTTCGGAGGGCAGCGAACTGCGTTTAGTGGACGCGCGGCATCCGGTGCTCGAAGACAAACTGCGCAAGGAGAATCGCGCCATCGTTCCGATGTCTCTTTCTCTCGGAGGCGATGAGCGCGTGCTGGTGATCAGCGGCCCGAACACCGGCGGAAAAACGGTGGCGCTGAAAACTACAGGAATGGCGGCGCTGGCCGCGCAGTCCGGCATTCCGGTGGCGGCGCAGCGCGCAGTGTTGCCTCTGTTTGATCGCGTGCTCGTAGACATTGGCGACGAGCAATCGATCGCAGCGGATTTGTCCACGTTTTCCGCTCACATGCTGAACTTGAAAGGCATGCTCGAGGCAGCGACGCCGCAATCGCTCGTGCTGGTGGACGAAATGGGCACGGGAACGGCGCCGGAGGAAGGCGCTGCCCTGGCGGTAGCGCTGCTCGATGAATTTCGCGCGAAGAATTGCATTGTGCTGGCAACCACGCATCACGACCGGCTCAAGACGTATGCGTCGACGACGCCGGGGGTCGTGAACGCGGCGGTGGAATTCGACGACGTGAATTTGCGGCCGACGTACCGGTTAATGGTCGGTGTGCCCGGCGGATCGAGCGGAATTGCCATTGCGCAGCGGCTGGGGATTGCGGGTGGGATCATCGAGCGGGCGAGGTCGCTGCTCACGCCGGAATCGCGGGAAACCGCCGACCTGATCGCCTACTTGCACCGCAGCCGTGACGAGCTGGATCGCATGCAGAAGCAGATGGCTGCCGAGCGGCATGCGCTGGAAGAAGAACGCAAGAAACTGCGAACGGAGTGGGTCGAGCGGCAGCAAAAGCGCATCAAGGAACTGGAAGCACAATTCGCGGAGATGCAGAAACGCTTCGACGAAAACGTCGCGCGCGTCGTTGAGGCGGTGAAAGAACGCGAGTTGCGCGGCCAGATGGAAAAAACGGCGCGGCGGAAAATGCAGGACGTGCGCGGTGAGGCGCGCGAGGAGCTGAACGCAGCGGTCGTTCAGACCATTTCCGATTCCCAAGCGGACCTCGGCGTGACAGCTGCTTCCTTGCAGGCCGTGACCGCGGAGCGGTTGCAGCCGGGTGTGCGAGTTCGCGTTCGCGGATTCAGCAAGCCGGTGGTGTTTCGGCGGCTCGACGGTACGTCGGCGGAGATTGAGGCGGGGCCGCTGCGGATGAAGGTGGCGCTGGATGAAATCACGGGCCTGGAGGGGGATGCGGCTGCAACCAAATCCGCCGCGCCCGCGAGCAGGCTACAGGGCGTGACGGTATCTGCCCAGCGCGGCGAAGGCGGCGCTACCGACGAGATCAACGTGATTGGCATGACCGTGGAAGAAGCCACCGGACGACTGGATAAGTTTCTCGATGACGCGGCGCTGGCGAATAGGTCTCAGGTGCGCATCATCCATGGGCACGGGACCGGCGCGCTTCGCAAGGGCATTGGGGCGTTTCTCGCTTCGCATCCGCTGGTGGAGAAGCATTCGTTTGAAACGGAGGAGCGCGGCGGAAAAGCGATCACCATTGTGGAGTTGCAGAAATGAGGAACTGGAAACTGGAACTTAGAAATTGGAAAATGGCGAATTGGGAATAGAAGCTTGCGTGGTCGTCGTTTCAAGCAGGTGTGCGTCAAGCTGGTTTGGTATACTCGCCGCGTTTCGATGGCCAACTTACAACGAGGTGCCTTGATGAGGGGTTTGCAGATGTCCATGCCGCTTGCAAAAGCGGCGAGTCGCACGACCCGGCCGGCGCTCTTTGCCGCTGCCGCGGCGGCGATGCTTCTGGGAATATCGGGGACGGCTCACGCGCAGGCGCCGACGCCAAAGCGGACCATCGTCCGTGCAGGGCGCGTGCTCGATGTGCGCACAGGGCAAATGCGCGCGAATCAAGCGATCGTAATCGAAGGTGAGAAGATCGCGCAGATCATTGCGTCCAGCGAGGTGAAAGCGGCTGCCGGGGACACGACGATCGATCTGCCGGATGCCACACTGCTTCCCGGCTTGATCGATGCGCACACGCACCTGACATTTGAATTGAGCTCGCTCGGGTACCAGGGATTGGCGATCTCAACAGCGCGCGAGGCGCTGCACGGCGCGAGAAACGCGCGCGTCACGCTCGAGGCCGGTTTTACAACGGTGCGAAACCTCGGCGCGAAAGATTACGCGGACATCGCGCTGCGCGACGCGATCAACGAGGGCGACACCATCGGACCCCGCATCCTTGCCTCTGGGCCGGCGCTGGGCATCACCGGCGGCCATTGCGATGAAAACTTGCTGCCGCCCGCGTTTCACCGCGAGGCAGAGGGAGTGGCCGACGGGGTCGAGGCTGTGCAACACAAAGTTCGCGAGGTCATCAAATATGGCGCGGACGTCATCAAGATTTGCGCTACCGGCGGCGTGCTTTCAAAAGGAGATGATCCCAACGCCTCGCAGTACACGCTCGAAGAGATGAAGGCGATCGTGGCGGATGCCCACCGGCTGGGCCGCCGCGTGGCCGCGCATGCGCATGGCGCGGAGGGCGTGCGCTGGGCGTCGGAAGCGGGTGTGGATTCCATCGAGCACGGTCACCTGATGGACGACGCGGCGATTGCCACGCTGAAGAAGAATGGGACGTATCTCGTGCCGACACTTTTTCTGACCGAATATATGCAAGCCAATCTGGAACGCAGCAACGTGCCGGAGTTTTCAAAACAAAAGATGCGCGACGTTGCCGCGGCCGCCCAAATCAACGTAAAGAAAGCGATTTCTGCGGGCGTGAAAGTGGCGTTCGGCACGGACGCGGCGGTGTATCCACACGGATTGAACGCCGGCGAGTTTCACGTTTACGTGAAGCTGGGCATGACCCCGCTGGCGGCGATTCAGACGGCGACGATCAACGCAGCGGACTTGCTCGGCTGGACAAAATCCATTGGCACCGTTGAAGTGGGCAAGTGGGCGGATCTCGTTGCCGTGGACGGCGATCCGACGAAATGGCGGAAGCGGGATCATTTGCGGAGAAGGTGAAGCAGCAAGCGGACATCGTCCGCGTGGTGGGGGAGTACGTCCGCTTGAAGAAGAGCGGGCAGAATTTCACGGGCCTGTGTCCGTTTCACGCGGAAAAGTCGCCCTCGTTTGCGGTCCATCCGACGAAACAGATTTACCACTGCTTCGGCTGCGGGGTGGGCGGCGACGTCTTCAAGTTTGTGATGGAAATGGAGAAGTGCGCGTTCCCCGAGGCGATTCGCATCGTCGCGGAGAAATGCGGGATTTCGATTCCCCGGCCGAAAGAGCGTTCGCCGGAGGAGCGGAAGGAGAATCAGCAACGCACCGTGCTGGTGGAGATGCACCGCGAGGCGCAGACGTTCTTCGTGAAGGAGCTGGAAGGAACGCTGGAGGGCAAGGCCGCGCGGGCGTATTTGGAGGATCGCGGCCTGGATAAGGATGTGCTCGCACGGTTTGGAATTGGCTATGCGCCGAGCGGCGGCGACCTCCTCCTCCGGCACCTCAAATCGAAGTACGCGGAGAAATTGCTCGCCGAGTCCGGCCTGATTTCGCGCGACCAGAGCGGGCGGCTCTTCGACCGGTTCCGGCGGCGCATTACGTTTCCAATTTCGAATGAGTCCGGAAAAATCGTCGCGTTTGGGTGCCGCGCGCTGGGCGACGACCAGCCGAAGTACCTGAATTCGCCTGAAACGCCGATCTATTCGAAGAGCAACGTGCTGTACCACATGGATCGCGCCAAGGAGGGAATCCGGCGGCAGGACTTCGCGATTCTGGTCGAAGGCTACATGGATGCGATTGCCGTGGCGAGCGCGGGAATCAGCAACGTGGTGGCGAGTTGCGGGACGAGCCTGGCGGAACCACAGATCAAATTACTGGGCCGATTCACACGGCGCGTCGTGGTGAATTACGACCCGGACGCCGCGGGACAGACGGCAACGGAACGATCGCTCGTGTTGCTGCTGGAGCAAGATTTTGAAGTACGCGTGCTAGCGCTGCCGCCGGTGGGGAATAAGAAAGCCGATCCGGATTTGTTCATCCGCGAAAAAGGCGCGGAGGAGTATCTCAAACTGCTCAAGGAGGCGCCGCCGTATGTGGATTACCTGATTGCACGGGCGAGGCAGATGGATTTGACCACCGGCGAAGGAAAGCTGCGCGCGGTAAATTTTCTTTTGCCTTACGTGCAGAAAATCCCCAACCGCATCCTGCGCTCGGAATGGGCAACGCGAATCGCGCAGCAGCTTCGGCTGGACGAGCCGGTGCTGCGAGCGGCGTTGAGTAAAGCGGCCTCGGAACGCCGCAGCGAAGTGAAGACGCAGCCGGAATTGGTCGGGCGCGCGGCAAAGCCTGCGGAGCGACGGTTGATTCGCATGCTGGCGGAGGCCGAAGGATTCCGGCACGAACTGGCGCAGCGTTTGCAAAATGCGCGCCTCTACCACGGCCTGGAAACGGAGAAAATTTTCGCGGCGCTGGTCATCGCGAGCCTCGCGGGCCAACCCTTGCAGGCGACGGAAGTGGCCGCGGTGCTGGAAGAGCGCGACCGGCGGCTGCTCTTCGAGATTTTGTTCGAAGAAACCAACGAGCCGACCTGGGAAGAGGCCCTGAGCTGTATCGAGGCACTCCAAAAC
>WNFQ01012923.1_pt1 | contig 10291 bp, 9 predicted proteins | sample 5400171 | NCBI WGS metagenome assembly WNFQ01 (sample SAMN13153356, study PRJNA577476) | soil metagenome | isolation source: 20 cm soil under Madrone tree | place: USA:California | collected 2016-06-14 | reverse complement strand
TGCGACGTAAAAGATTTCGTAGCCGCGACGCCGATTTCCGGACCGGCGTGCATATAAACCCCTCCATCGCTCTCGCGGGCAATCGTGCTCGCCACGTTGTTACAAATTCCCAGAGTGCGAAAGCCTTTGCGCCGGCTTTCGCGCAGGGCTCCGAGTGTATCCGCGGTTTCGCCGCTCTGGCTGATCGCAAAGACCAGCGTCTCAGGAGTCATTGGTGTATTACGATGGCGAAACTCACTCGCGTATTCGAGTTCGGTTGGAATGTTCGCAAGTCGCTCGATCAAATATTCACCGACAATGCCGGCATGAAGCGCGGTGCCACAGCCTGTAAGGACGATACGGCCGACATCGCGAAGCTCGGGAGGCGTCATGTTCAAGCCGCCCAGCTTTGCCGTGCATTCCTCCGGGTCGAGCCGGCCACGCATCGCGTCGCGCACCGTGTTTGGTTGCTCAAAGATTTCTTTGAGCATGTAATGGGGATAATCCCCTTTTCCGATATCTTCGGCGGTAAATTCGACTTTACTGACGGGATGCTCGCTGCTGTCTCCCGCGAGCGAAGTGATCTCGAATTTGTCGCTTCCCGCAGCGACTATGTCGAAATCGTTTAGATAAACAGCGTCACGGGTGTAAGCGACGATTGCACTGACGTCACTGGCCAGCAAATTTTCGCCGTTGCCTACTCCAAGCACCAGTGGGCTTCCCCGCCTTGCCCCGATCATGAAATCCGGCACATCGGCGTGGACCAGAGTAATACCATACGTCCCGATCACCTGTCGAAGCGCGGCGCGAACAGCCGCAAGCAGTCGCGCCTTTTTTTCGGGAACGTCCACGGTGCTGGCGCACGATTCGTCGTAGAATTTCCCAATCAGATGCGCGAGCACTTCGGTGTCGGTTTCGGAACGAAAGTTCGTATCGCCGCCTCGGATTAGCTCATCTTTGAGGGCCTGATAATTTTCTATTACCCCGTTGTGGACCAGTGCCAGTTTGCCGCTGGCGTCAAAGTGCGGATGCGCGTTTTGGTCGGTGACTTTGCCGTGTGTGGCCCAGCGCGTGTGACTGACTCCGAGCGACCCTGAGACCGGTTGCTTTCGCATTAGTTTTGAGAGCGCCGCGATGCGTCCGGCGCATTTGCGCGTTTCCAGGCGCCCGCCTTCTATAATGGTGATGCCGGCTGAGTCGTAGCCTCGATACTCAAGGCGACGCAGTCCGTCGAGCAAAATGGGCGCGGCTTGAGCGCGCCCAACGTAGCCAACAATTCCACACATCTTTTTTGGAGTGTAGCGGCGGCTGTCCTCAGCCGCAAGAAACAGACGCTTTCGCTTGCACCTTTCATGAAAACTCGAGTCGCCGGCGTCGCTTTAGCTCACGCAAAAAAGTTACCGCAAAGAAGCAGTCGCTGAGTTATTGATTGTTAACAATGCAACACCGGCCGCAGCGCGACTCCCTTCCAAAAAATCCCAGCGCAGAAGCGTTCGGGGCATTGCCGCCGGGCACGACCCAGCGAACGCTTGCCATAATCATGGGCGGTGGTGCCGGCAGCCGTTTGTTCCCGTTGACGAAGGATCGCGCCAAGCCGGCTGTGCCGCTTGGAGGGAAATATCGGATTGTCGATATTCCCATCAGCAATTGTCTCAACTCCGGGCTGCGCTCGATCTATGTGCTCACCCAGTTCAACAGCATGTCGCTGCATCGTCATATTCAAGCCAGCTACAAGTTCGACAATTTCTCGCGTAGCTTTGTGGACATTCTTGCCGCTCAACAAACGCCGACCGGCTCGCAGTGGTATCAGGGGACTGCTGACGCTGTCCGGCAAAATATGCGCTATTTTCTCGAGCGTCCGTTCGATTATTACCTGGTCCTAAGCGGCGACCAGCTTTACCGGATGGATTTTCGTGCGCTACTGCATCAGCACATCCGGCTTGGCGCAGACATCACTTTGGCTACTAAACCCGTAGCGCTGCATCAGGTTTCTGAGTTTGGCATTATGCAGAGTGGTGTTGATCGCCGAATCACGCGTTTTGTCGAGAAGCCAACCGATCAAGCAGTCTTACAGGAAATGAAGATGAGCCGGGAGCTTCTCAGCGCCATCGGCTCCAACGACGATGAAGAATTGTTCCAAGCCTCGATGGGAATTTACGTCTTCAACCGCGACGTGCTCATCCAATCGTTGCAGAACGATCTGGTCGATTTCGGAAAACATATTATCCCGCAATCGATCAAAGACCGGCATGTCAGCGCATTTATTTTTGAGGGTTATTGGGAAGACATCGGAACAATCCGCGCTTTCTACGAGGCGAATCTGGATCTCACGGATGTAGTGCCCGAATACAGTTTCTTTGAGCCCGAGTCTCCGATTTACACGCATCCGCGCTTTTTGCCGGGAAGCAAAATCAATGGCGCCACCCTGCGACAGGCAATCATTTCGGATGGATGCATCATCTCGGATGCGCATCTGGAACGATGTGTGGTGGGGATACGCAGTGTTATTCAAAGCGGCGCGACGATCCGGAACAGCATCGTGATGGGCGCGGATTATTTTGAATTAGAACAGACCGATTCGTCAAACCTGCCCATAGGCATTGGACGTAATTGCGTGATCGATCGCGCCATCATCGACAAAAATGCTCGCATCGCTGATGGCGTTGTGATTACGCCGGAGGGTAAACCCTCAAATTTGGATGCAGAGAATTACTTTATCCGCGACGGCATTGTCGTGATACCCAAAGACGCAGTCATTCCAGCCGGTTTCTGGATTTGATCGGTTTCCTTGTAGCCGGGGTTGATGAACCCGAAAGGCTCTTTAGTTCCTCACTGCCGCGGTCAACGCCGGCGGCTACAGTCACCGCTGCTAGCGCCTATCTGTCATTCCCGCAAACTGCCCGGTGGTTTCCCATTTTTCTTGCTTATTCCACGGGATCTGTGAGTCGTGACGATCGTCCGGATCTCTGACCAGGGCAGTTTCCTTCTGTGTCGCGCAGGAGGACATGCCTACCACGAACGCACACAGCAGAACAGGGACGACAATTGTTCGAAGATTACGGATTTGTGCCAGCATAAATTACGTTGTCTCCGGGTTGCATTTGAGCGCCGCGCGCCAAACTGCTGGTGATGATATCGCCGATAGCGGTCGCCGGTTCAACTGAAGAAATGCGAATTTTTCCGACCAACGTTCCATCCCGCAGAACAAGCATCTCCGCATTCGACTCGACTCCGTGGCGAGTGCCGAGATTCAGTACCACGAAGTTGTAGGCCTGATTGACTGCAAGGATCGTCCCGCGCAAACCTGTTCGGTGGGAGACAGTCTCGCGCACAGCTTCCCGGCGTTTCTTTCCTTCCTTCGGCTGATCGGCGCGATCCTGGATGGCCTGTAGTTTTTCGGAAAGAAAAGACTTTTCTTTTTCCGCGCTGTCCAATTGACGGCGAAGATCATCGATTTGCGACTGCAAATCCGCGGCCGGCGCTGTCGCGGAGTTGTCAGCCGGCAAAGCATTTGGATTTTTTTCCGCTTCTTGCATGGGTGTCTGTAAAGAAGCTATCTCTTTCTGGTTCTGGTCTAATTTGGTCTGCAGATCGGCCTTCTCTTTCTGTATTTGGGCGAGTTCTGCCTCGGCTTTTGCGGCTCTGTTTTCCGCTTGCGCGACTTTACCCTGGTCTTCTACGGCACCACTGGCCTGCGGATTCAGTTTCTCGCGTATGCCGCGTTCTGCTGCATTGCGCGCGGCCTGTGCAGTCGCCACCGTTGCGCGAAGCGTTTTCATTTTTTGGCTGTTTAAGAGACCGAAAAATGCTGCCAATACGAGCAGCAAAATGGCAAAGCTGGCCACGCCTTTCGGTGTGACCGCGGAAAGCGCGGATTCCCGGTGCGTCATAGGAGTGTGTGAGGAGTGAGGCTTTTTTAAACGAATCACGCGGAAACGCAATCTTGATTTCGAGGCGAATGCTGGAAGGTGAAACAATCGGAGTTTAATCAGATTGCGTTTCCTGTCGTTTCAACCGATAGACATTCCGTGGGACAACAGCACCGTGTACGAGGCAAACGCAAGCGACGTAAGGCGTATCTGGAGCGCAAGAAAACAGCGCTGCGTACCAGCGCCATGCAACCAGCGTCGGGCAAGCAGCGGACAAAGAAGGAATCCAACGCGGAAGAGTAAATTCGACTCAATCGCTGTGTGACGACCTGGGTTTGGTGATTTCATGCACAGACGTAGCAATGCCGAACCGAGCCCGCTATCTGATTGTCGATGGGCACAGCATTATTTTTGCCTGGCCTGAATTGCGCAAGCTCCAAACGCGGCGGTCCTCGCTGGCCCGTGAAGCGCTGACAAAACGCTTGCGAGATTATCAAGATTGGACGGGCGTGCATGTGGTAGTCGTCTTTGATGGCAAAGGAAAAAGGATCGACGCGACTTCCGACCCGGCTGACGTACAAGTCTTTTATTCCCGCACAGGGCAGACAGCCGACGCTATCGTCGAGCGACTCGCAAGCAAATACGCGAGACGATTCGAGCTAATGGTCGCCACTTCCGATTCTTTGGAAGCAGAAACGGTCGAGGCGTGCGGCGCAGAATGGATTTCTCCTGAAGAGTTGCGCTCGCTTCTCCTTCGCGCGCGACGAGTCTAAAGTCCCAGTTTCTTCTCAATCTCTTTGACTCGAGCGAAAAGTTTTCCGAGTCGGTGGATCCCAGCAATTTGTCGGTGTGCCTCCACAAGTGGAACCGCGGGAGAGCCGCACCAAACGCCTCCTGGAAGGTTCTTCGAGAAACCGCTTTGCGCACCAATCGCCGTGCCGTCGCCAATTTCAAGATGCCCTGCCATGCCAACCTGCCCTCCCATCATGACGTGTTCGCCCACGCGTGTGCTACCTGAGATGCCAGTCTGCGCCGCGATGACCGAATTTTTTCCAATGATGACGTTGTGCGCGATCTGCACGAGATTGTCGATCTTCACACCTTCCTGGACCCACGTCCGGCCGAACCGGGCGCGGTCGATGGTCGTGTTTGCGCCAATCTCGACATCATCATCGATCTGAACGATCCCGAGTTGCTGAATCTTTTGCTGCCGGCCATCGACCACTTCAAAACCAAAGCCGTCCGCGCCAATGACTGCGCCGCTGTGAAGTATTACTCGCGAACCAATCCGGCTGCGCTCGCGAATGGTCACGAGCGGATAAATCAGGCACGCCGACCCGATTGTTGTTTCATGTCCAACGTAACTTCCAGCGCCAATAATTGTGTCATCGCCGATTTGGGAACCGTCTTCGATGACCGCATGAGGCTGGATTGATACACGTTCTCCGAGGCGAACGCCGGATCCGACAATCGCGCTCGGATGAACACCCGAAGCAAAGGTGATCGGATTCGGCGCGAATTTGAGCACAACCTGTTCGAACGCTTTGGTAGGATTTGAGACGCGAACCTGGGCCGTCGCCAGCGGTTCGGCGAAATCGGGCGGAACGAAAACAGCTGAAGCCCGCGTCTTGCGCAACAGCCCGATATATTTTCGATTAGCGAAAAAACTGATCTCTCCGCTGCTTGCTTCTGCGAGCGATGCAGCGCCGGTGATGTTCAGCTTTGGATCGCCAACCAACTCGCCGCCAGACATGCTGGCCAGTTCTTGAAGAGTGAAGGACACCACGAAGTTCGTTAATCGTTGAACCGTTAAATCGTTGAAGCCGACCAGTGGTCACAAAGCGCCGTTACAGTCCGCTTTCGCGCCGTTTCGCCGTTTCGCCGATTCCTTCTTGTTTCCAGCGCGGCGGACGCTTGTCAATGAATGCCTGAACGCCTTCGAGCGCAGCTTCATTCATCATATTGGAGGCCATGGCCCGTGCAGCCGCTTGATAAGCTGACGCAATGTCCAGTTCAATTTGCCGGTAAAAGAATTCCTTTCCTATCGCCACAGCGGCACGCGGTTTCGCGATGATTGCCGCAACGAGTTTCTCGACTTCGGCGTCGAGCTGTTCCGGATCCACAACGCGGTTAATCAACCCGCGCACTTTTGCTTCATCGGCGCTGATAAATTCGCCTGTTACTGCGCGAAAGCGCCACGCCCGGTGCCGAGCAAAAAAGACCGAGGTTAACTCCGCTGACCGCGAACTTGGCAGTGCTTGCCGCTACGGCGAGATCGCACATCGCCACCAATTGGCAGCCTGCCGCAGTGGCGATACCTTGAATACGAGCGATGACCGGCACAGGCAATCGCTGAATGCCAAGCATCATCTCGGAACATTGATTGAAAAGCCCCTCGTAGTACTGAAGCGATGGCTTTGCCCGCATCTCTTTGAGATCGTGACCGGCGCAGAATGCCTTGCCCCCCGCCGAGAGAACGACTACCCGCACTGACTCCTCTTTGGCTATTGCCTCGAATTCGCGCTGTAGTTCCGCAAGCACCGTCTCCGACAGGGCATTGAACGCATGCGGTCGGTTTAGCGTCAGCGTGACGACGCCGCGTTCGTCCTGGCTGCATAAGACAACGGGTTCCTCACGCTCCAACGGTTTCGCCGTCGGGACAGGTTCGATTGATACTGAAGGAGCTTTCACACGCTCTTAACGCTACTGCTGAAATTTCAAATCTGAAATCCGAAAAATTTAGTTTCCGTTTGCAGCGACTGGCAACATCATCTGGCCAGCTTCAAACACGGCAAACAATGCTCCAGTCCGGATCGATTAGATTGACTATTCTGATTTATGAAGATCGTCGCGATCGCTAATCAAAAAGGCGGCGTAGGCAAAACCACTACGGCCGTAAATCTCGGCGCAGCACTGGCTGAAATCGGTCATCGCATTTTGATTATCGATCTTGATCCACAAGCGAATGCTACCAGCTCGTTTGGGTTGCAAGCAGTAGAGCAAACCAGTCTTTACGAGCCGTTACTTGGCGGCGCTTCCATTACGGAAAGAATTTTTCCCACCGAACGCGAAGCCCTGTTCATTGTGCCTTCCGATCTCGATCTTGCTGGTGCCGAGGTCGAGATTGCGCGGATGCCGAATCATCTCACGCGTCTGGCGGAAACGCTTCAGCCGCTTCACGCAGACGACACATTTGATTTTGTCCTGCTGGATTGTCCACCGTCTCTTGGAATCCTGATGACCAACGCGCTCGCGGCCGCCGATGAACTCTTAACCCCAATACAGTGTGAGTATTTCGCCCTGGAAGGACTGGTCAAAATTGTTCGGCTGATCGAGCAGGTGCGCGATTCGGGCGCGAACAAGCGCCTCGAACTTGGCGGTATCGTTATGACGATGTTTGACGCCCGGACAAATCTTAGCGAGCAGGTGGTTGCGGAGGTGCGCCAGCATTTCGGCGAGCGCGTTTATCAAACGGTGATTCCGCGCAGTGTGCGCTTGAGCGAAGCGCCCAGCTTTGGGAAATCAATTCTGGAGTACGCTCCGGCTGGAGCAGCCGCCGAAGCCTACCGAGCACTCGCGCGCGAGTTCATCCAGCGCCACTCGCCGCCTGCCATTTCTCCCGAGACAACGCAAACACAGTCGTCGGAAAGCCGCGAAACGTAATTTCCTTTTCCGGCGTCATTCCAATTTTCTCGGCCACACGACGCGAGGGAATGTTTTCCGGATGAATCAGGGAAATCACTCGTGGTAATTTTAGACCGACAAACGCATAATCGCGCACGGCGCGTGCGGCTTCCGTGATCAGACCACGGTTCCAATACGCAGGATCCAGCCGGTAACCAATTTCGATCTCTTCTGGTACTTCATGGTGATGGAGAAAACCGCAGTAACCCAGGAGATGGTTATTCTCACGAAGAACAACTGCAAATTGCGAAGGCAGACCAGCGTGGTTCCGAGAGAGGAATTTCTAGAGTACGGTCTCCGTTTGCTCGCGCGTGTATGGGCCGAGCGAAAAGCGCATGAAATCGCGGCTGGCCATCAATTCGGCAAGCCGCCCGATGTCTTCGTCTTGGAATGGACGCAGAATTAGTCGCGATGTTTCTAGAATCATTTGGTTAAACAAACACAAATTCTAAGGCAGTTGCGATTCATAATCGAAAGATGGCGACAGGCACTGAAGAATACGCGCGCCCAGCGCAACCGCCGGACACGTCAAACTTGGCCGGGTTGCGCGACGCGGCGCGCGAATGCAAAGCGTGTCATCTCTACAAGCGGGCTACACAAACCGTGTTTGGCGAAGGCCCGAAAGACGCGGCGATCATGCTGGTCGGCGAGCAGCCTGGCGATTACGAAGATCAGGAGGGTAAACCCTTCGTTGGACCCGCTGGAAAAATCATGGATCAGGCCCTCGAAGAAGCGGGAATTGATCGCAAGGAAGTTTACGTCACGAACGCGGTGAAACACTTCAAATGGGAGCCCCGTGGGAAGCGCCGGATTCATCAGAAACCAAATTCGCGCGAAATCGCAGCCTGTCGGCCATGGCTGGAAGCGGAGCTGCGTCTTGTGAAGCCAAAGTTGCTGGTGTGTCTCGGCGCCACGGCAGCGCAGACGGTCTTCGGTCCAGCATTCCGTGTTACTCGCGAACGCGGCAAGGTATTATCTTCGAAACTTGCGCCGAGAACCCTCGCCACCGTGCATCCATCATCTCTTCTTCGACAACCGGACGAGGAATCGCGGCAACGCGAGTATAAGCGGTTCGTAGTGGATCTGCGCGCGGCACGAAGGGCAGCCAGCAAAGAATAGATTAATGGTAGCGAGGCTGCGCTGCGCTGTCCCTGCCTCATTCGACCCTAAGCAGATCTCGCGTTTTGTATTCAGCTGCAAACGCTTTGCGAAATCGATCGAATGTTCCCCTTTCGATTTCAGCGCGCGCCTGATTCATCAGATTCAAATAAAAATGCAAGTTATGCAGCGTGATCAGGCGAAGACCAAGAATTTCTTCTGCCTTGATAAGGTGTCGAATGTAGCCACGCGTAAATTCACGACAGACCTCGCACGCGCAGTTTTCTTCTATCGGATTCTTGTCCAGAATGAACTCGGCGTTTTTTAAATTGATCGTGCCCGCCGCCGTAAATGCTGTTCCATTTCGCGCCAGGCGCGTCGGCAAAACGCAATCGAACATGTCCATCCCGCGCGCGATCAGCTCCAGCAGTTGCGGCGGCGTGCCGAGTCCCATCGCGTAACGTGGCTTATTCGCGGGCAAGAATGGCTCCGCCCATTCGACGGCTCGCATCATTTCCTCCTCTGGCTCGCCCACGCTCACGCCGCCGATGGCATAACCAGCGAAATCAAGATCCACAATCGCTTGCGCGCTTTCTTTGCGCAGATCTTCAAACGTCCCGCCTTGAACGATGCCGAAGAGCATCGAATCGGCGAGTTCCGGTCTTGCCATTTCGGCGTTTCGCCGTTTCCACTCCCGGCATCGTTTCGCCCAGCGCGTTGTCATCTCTGCGCTTTCCGCTGCGTAATCGTATTCACACGGATACGGAACGCACTCGTCGAGCGCCATTGCGATGTCGCTGCCGAGCAACGTCTGAATTTCCATGGCGATCTCCGGTGAAATGAATGCTCGCGCGCCGTCGATGTGATTTTGAAACTCGACACCTTGCTCTGTGATTTTCCGCAATTTGGCCAACGAAAAAATCTGGTAACCACCGCTATCCGTCAGAATGGGGCCATCCCAGTTCATAAAGTTGTGCAAGCCGCCAAAATGTTTGAGCACATCGAGTCCGGGCCTAACGAATAGATGGTACGTATTTCCGAGAACGATTTGCGCATTCAGTTCGTGCAGCTCCCGCGGACTGACGGCTTTCACCGAACCTTGTGTTCCTACGGGCATGAACGTCGGCGTATCGATCTCGCCATGCGCAGTCGTTAGGCGCCCACGCCGGGCATTCGAATGGCTATCGGTAGCTAAACGTTCGAAGCTTTGCTGCATCTCAATCAGAGATTGCTCGACTCCGTTCGGAATGACAAACGGAGTATAAAATATTTTTTGCAGACCGCGTTTTTCCCTCTATATTCGGGGCTCACCGCATCAGGCGCGTGAGAGAGTTTGCGCGCGACCTGGGCGGGTTTTTTGTCGCCCCGGGCACGACGCTTTTGGCGGCTCTTTGTTTTTGAAATTTGGAAGATGCCCACGATTAATCAACTGATCCGGAAAGGACGCCGAAAGATATCGGTGAAGTCGAAGTCACCTGCGCTGGCCGATTGTCCGCAGCGGCGTGGTGTGTGTGTGCAGGTGATGACGCGCACACCTAAGAAGCCGAATTCTGCGCTGCGCAAAGTGGCAAAAGTGCGGTTGACGAACGGTCAGGAAGTGATTGCCTACATTCCGGGCGAGGGGCATAATTTGCAGGAGCACTCGATCGTGCTTGTACGTG
>WNFQ01004372.1_pt1 | contig 10292 bp, 12 predicted proteins | sample 5400171 | NCBI WGS metagenome assembly WNFQ01 (sample SAMN13153356, study PRJNA577476) | soil metagenome | isolation source: 20 cm soil under Madrone tree | place: USA:California | collected 2016-06-14 | reverse complement strand
GACCCTCTATTCGGGGACCGCCTGGAAAAAGTTGCCTTTAATGCCCTGCCCGGCACCTTCCGCGACGACATGTGGTCTCACCAGTACGACCAGCAGCCCAACCAGATTGCTTGCACGCGCCGATCGCGGCAATGGTCCACCAACGGTGTGGATGCGAACTTGTACGGGCTCACGCCTGAATTTGGATGTTGCACCGCGAACATGCACCAAGGGTGGCCGAAACTCGCATCCAGCCTGTGGATGAGCACTGCGGATGACGGCCTGGCACTGGTCGCCTACGCGCCCAGCGAAGTCGATGCCGTTGTGGGACGCGACGTCAAGATTCATATCGCCGAGGATACCGAGTATCCCTTTCGTGAAACCGTGCAGTTGACGATCGAGCCTGCGACTTCCGTAAAGTTTCCTCTCAAGCTCAGAATTCCCACCTGGGCGAGCGCGGCGACCGTTTCGGTCAACGGATCCTCCATTGCTTACGTGCACAGCGGGGCCTATCTGCTTATCAACCGGGAGTGGAAAAAAGGCGATCGAGTGGAGGCGAAGTTTCCCATGCCGCCTCGAATTTCGCGCTGGGAGAACAATTCGATTGCCGTCGAGCGAGGACCCCTCGTCTTCTCCTTGAAGATGGGCGAGAGCTGGTCCAAGTTGAACGAAGGTGCTCTGGCACCCGACTGGGAAGTAAGGCCCACGACTCCATGGAACTACGGCTTGGTGGTGGATGACAGCCATCCGGCAACGTCCATCAAGGTGATTGAGGGCCCCATCGGTCCCTATCCATTCTCAGAGAGTGGGGCTCCCATCGAACTCAGCGTGCGAGCGCGGCTTGTGCCGGAGTGGCAAGCGGTCGACGACACAGCCGGGCCGTTACCGAAAAGTCCGGTGAAGAGTTTGTCTCCCGAACAGACCGTGACGCTCGTGCCCTATGGAGCAGCCAAGCTGCGCATCACCGCTTTCCCTGAGATTGTGCAAGAATCTTCGAGCGCCATGCGGCACTGAGCCAGCTCAGGAGGACCAAGGCCGCAGGCACAGACACACCAACCATCTCGGCAAATGTGGAGCTAGCGATGAGGAAGAATTCCTGCTTTGTTGCACTGCTGTGCCTGTTGATTCCATTTGCTGTGCTCGCTCAAGAAACGTCTTACAACGGACTCGACAATCACCTAAGCAGTCTTTACCGCCTTTCCAATGCCAGGACCTTGTCGATCAGTCCCGAGAACCCGACCGGAGAAAAGAGCAAAGGCGGCGCCGCAACGGAAGGGACCGGGTCGAAAGCGGCCCGCGATCTAGGCAAAGGCTGGAAGATCAGCCCATCGGTAGATATCGCGGCTGGAACTACCTACACCGTCGCCGAGATCACGGGGCCCGGAGCGATCCAGCATATCTGGATGACGCCCACCGGCGACTGGCGGTTTTCCATTCTGCGCATGTACTGGGACGATGAGAAAGAACCATCCGTGGAAGTCCCGCTAGGCGATTTCTTCGCCTTGGGTTGGGGAAAATACGCCCGAATTTCTTCACTTGCCGTGTGCGTGAATCCGGGCAGCGCCTTCAACTCTTATTGGCCTATGCCGTTCCGGCACAAGGCAAAAATAACGCTGGAGAATCTCGATGAAAAACCGATGACCCTCTTCTACCAGGTGGACTATGCTCTGTCGCCGGTCCCCGCGGACGCCGCTTATTTCCACGCCCAGTTTCGCCGGGTCAACCCTCTTCCTTATAAAGAGGTGTTCACGATTGTGGACGGCGTCAAGGGCAAGGGCCAGTACGTTGGGACCTACATGGCGTGGGGTGTACACAACAACGGCTGGTGGGGCGAGGGCGAAATCAAGTTTTATATGGACGGAGACCGGGAGTTCCCCACGATCAACGGGACTGGTACCGAGGACTACTTTAACGGGTCATACGATTTTGAGAATCCGGAGAGACATCAGTACGAAGAATTCACGAGCCCTTATTCCGGCCTGGTGCAGGTTCTCAAGCCCGACGGCCTCTACCAGTCGCAGCAGAGATTTGGACTTTACCGCTGGCACATCCCCGACCCGATCCGCTTTGGCTCTGATCTGCGCGTGACCATCCAGGCGCTGGGATGGAGGGGTGGAGGAAAATACCTGCCACTCACCGATGACATCTCTTCGGTTGCGTTCTGGTATCAGACCGAGCCTCACACGGCATTTCCGAAACTTCCTTCAAAGGATAACCTGGAAACAAACTAAGGTCGTCTATTTCTGATTTCGCTGCACGGTGGCGGTCACGGTCCAGCGAACGTAGCCCGCTTTGTCGGGATGCTCCCTCACATCTGCTGGCGCCGCCACGCGCAAAATGCTCCAGTCGCCATCGCGAAGAATTTCTTTTGCGGAAGTGGCGGTGGCAACGCGCCATGGCGTCCAGAGCCGGATTTCATATTGAATGTCGGGGCGTCCTTCCACCTGCATTTTAACTTGATCGTTCTCGAAGGAAGTCTTGAGCACGTGTAAATTCCTGCTCGAATCTCCTTCGAGGAGCGGCTGCCAGGGGACATCGACGCCAACCCCGCCGTGATAGCGCACTTCGAGGGTTGTCTGAGCAATGGAACTCAGAGCGACGCGAACATGAACATCACTGCCGTTGTCCTCCGTCTTGAACGGCACGGACTTCCCTTCGTGCGTGACCGAGTCGACCGTTGCTCCTGCGGGGAGCGCGGGAGAGAACTCCAGTTGGAGTGGCGAGACGCCAGTGGTGCTGAGGGTGGCAGTCAAGCGTCCGGGTTGCTGGTGGAGTCCGATGTCTAGCTGGCCCTGCCCGAAAGGACATTGGCGAATGGCAATTTCAGGCCACGCTGGCGGCAGATGCGGCGTCAGATAAAGAACACTGCGGGGAACATCGAGGTCCAGCCCGAGAACCCCGTCGATCAGCCCCGGCATGCCGACCAGTTCGGAAAACATCTGATGCGGCACGCCGTTGTCGAGTAGCCGATAGTAAGATCCCGACAGAGATTCGGGCATCGCTCCGCGAGCATTGAACATACGCAGGTGAGTCATCGACATCCAGGTGATGAAGCCCTGCACCGCATTGTGATGGCGGTACTCGGCAATCATGGGAGCGACCGTAAAGAACGGCCATGCAGAGCCTACCTGGTACGAATTCTCGTCGTAGCGGGGATCTTCCAGCGACATGCTGCGTTCCCCCCAGTCGGAAAGGAACTGCGCTGTCGCCAGGCGCTCCAGAACGGCCTGCGACCGCTCTTGCGGCAGGCTGCCGAACCATGCGCTGTAGCCGATCGTCGGATTCAGGTACATGACTTCCTCACCAGATTTCTTCATTCCGTAGTTGTAGTAGCCTAGGCGGGGGTTCCAAAACAGTTTCTCCAGTGAGTCAGACGCGAGTTTCGCGCGCGTCCGGCATTCTTGCGCCATGGCCGAATCATTCATCGCTGTCGCCAACTCCTCCACCGCCCGCACCGCCGCGATCCATTCCCCTGCCATGGCTGAGTCCTGGGTGGCGACTCCCGCCGTCTCCATTGATCCCCAATTTCCCGGCGGAATCTGTGGCAGACCGTTTTCCGCGTTCAGCATGGAGAGGCAGTAGGCATAGGCCTTCCGTATCGATGGCCAGCTCTCCGTCAGAAAAGCGCGGTCTCCGGTGAAACGGTAAAAATGTGCCATCGCGACCAGATACCAGAGAGCGGTGTCGCTGTGGATATAAGCGTAGGGATAGTTCTTGAACCATTCGATCGCGCCCGCGCTCTGCGATATCTCGTGCGGAATCTGTCCATCGTCTCGCTGAAACTTCTGAATGAAATGAAACGCTTCGCGCATACTCTCGGCCCCACCCAGTTCCACAAATGCATGCTCAGTGACGTTGGGCTCGTCAAAAAACCAGGCATACATCGGACGTGTACCGGTGCCAGAGGAGCCATAGCCAGAAACATAGCCGCAACCGAGATAAGGGTTGCAAACCTTCAATTGATCCAACGAGACCCGCGCCCAGCGCATGGCCGAGTTAATCGCGGGATCAGGAGTAACGACCTGCGGTCCCCTGGCATCGAGGTCGGCGTAGTGCTTCACGCTCTCAGCATAGAGCTCCGGAAGGTGCCCGAGGAAATGCTCGTAGGTCGCAGCCGCCTGATAGATGTTGCGGATGCCACCCGTAACAATAACGGGCACATATTGCTGTCGCGCAGTTTTCGCATCGAGGCGGAGCTCGAGCTGCTCGTAAGGCTGATCATTGCTCAGGTAGGAGTGGTATCCCACGGCTGTCGAACCGATGGCCGCCGGTGAACCTATCAGGGCAGAGAAATTGCCGGACGGCTCGCTCAGCTCGATCCATCTCTTCTTCGCGTCCCAGGTAACCGTCTGGCCTCCGATGGAGCCGGGCCACATCAGATTGAGGTCGGGCCTGAATCGCACGAATATCCGCAATGGCGCCGAGGTCTGGGCCTTCAGCAGAATCGCGAAGCCCGCCTCGCCTCGCGGGGTATACAGAGTCTCCGTGACCGTGAACCGCTCCGCAGAATATTGCAAGTCGACGCTCTCCGGACGAACTCGCACCGCACGGACCAACAGTTCCCCGGGATAGACTGTCGGCGATCCTTCAATCTGGAAAGCAAGACTGAAATCATGGAACACCTTCAGGGGATAGACCCATCCCTCGAGGACTCCACTCTCGAACCCCCAGAGTCCAGCCCTTTCTCCCACCGCGTTGACGAAGCGCCAGGGCTCAGCCGGTCCACTTAACTCTAGGGGAGCCGTGCTCAGATCGAACTGCGGATCGCCCTTCCCTCGGAAGACCGTGGAAAAGTAAAGGAGCGCGAGCACGCAGCTTGCAAAGAACTGCCCAGTCAGGCACGTCATCATTACTGTCTCCCCCCGGTTCGGCACAGTTCAGCCGAAGCCCTAAAAGGCAAAAATCTAGTCACTGAGATCTTTAATGGGAAATACAACCCTGCTTTTCATTGGTTTCAAGACCTGAGGATAGCCTCGCGAGAACAAATCCCGCAACGCAACAACAGCTGCACCCCTGCCGATCAAGAAGGACAAGCCTGCCATTGAAGACGAGTCTGCTTCGGCGCGGGAAGTCACTACCCGCATTGCGAGTGTCGTACAAAGGCCCCGTCGAGCGAAATATAGTCACACAGCATTGCATTCAAGCAGTCGCTATGCCAACGCACGGTTCCCTTCGAAATTCTGCACATCGTTCGCACACCACCATATAGTCGGCTGACGTTAGTGCTTTCTCGGGCAAATCGTCGACGTCTAGTCCTACTGAAGGCAAATCGGAATACGATCGAACAGAGGCAACACTACTCGGAATCAGATAAGGGAATATTCTCATCGAGGGTTGTCAAAGGCGCACTTCTTGTTCGTGGGAACAACGCACGGTTCAACTCACTGCCAGGTCGTCTGATTTCCCTAGATGGGTCTCCCTCTATCCAAGCGAGCAATCCGAGCATCGGTGCGTTCGCCGCAGTGCGTTGCGACGGGTGAGAATGCGGCCTACCACGAACTGCCTAACTGCTCTTCCGGTTGGATGCTTTCTCCTCGCGATCAGCCGCTTTGGTCGATCCGTACCCCACCAATGGATGTTCCTTAGCGCAGGCCGCGAACCGAAACGCTCGATCTGCAATCCTTTGGGAGACTGCAACCGTTCTTGAGCTTCTTCTGAAAGGCGAGGACACGAGCCGCCTCATTTGGCTGAAAGTTGAGGGCTTGCATCGCATGAACCACTCTGATCGCCGTCTTCGGAGAAACCTTAGCGGCCCCGGTGAGCAACCGAGAAACAGTTGCGGTCGAAACGGAAGCCATTTTGGCGACCTCTCGTATTCCCATTGTTTCTCTCCCAGTACGAGCACGACCCTACACGCGCACGCGTCACGTTTCTATAGTCCGAATGAACCATTCATTAAAAGCCGCCGTTCAACGCGAAATGGCATTGGCACGCCGCGCACTGCTCCTAGGCTATAGTCTAGTTGCGGGGCTGATATATCACGGTGTACCAGTAACGCTTCTCTTGTGGCATTAGTCAGCGGATTCTTCTATGCGTACCTTCCGGTCTGCTGGTCAATGCCGACTATGATGCTGACGGAATCGACAGCCAACGCCCTAGTGCGGCGGTAGATGTAGACGTAAATTACCAGCCACTGAACCTTCCCTCTCAGCGAAACCCAAGGTAGCTGGTTACAAATCCCACTCATAGCCAAGAGGCTCTGACTGAAATCGCCACCGGCCCGCCGTAGGCTAACCAGTTGTTTGGCCATGTTATATTTTTTATTTCTGTGGAGGCGGGTGTGAAAGGTGGCGATCTATGACTACGGTGCAACAGGGCGAGGACCAACCAATTCGCGTCTTATCGGCTAGTGTTGACCCTCACCTGAACAACTCTCGTGCACTACTATTGCGACGCCACGGGTTCGATGTCACAACGTCTGAATCAAGCGCGGACGCTCGCGAACAGATCGAGTCTTCGCCGTTCGATGTTCTTATTTTTGGCTCGACTCTGACTCGCGACACGTGCTGGGAGTTGGCGGAAATCTTCAGGCAAAGCAACTTGGATGGAAAAATCATCGAGATTCTTCCTTCGCCCGAGGCCCCTCTAAAGAACCAGCCAGATGCCGTCGTGGTCAGCACGGATGAGCCATCGAAACTCATAGGAACCATTCGCGAGAATCTGCGAAAGACTGCAGGAAGCAAAGACAGCGAACGCTGGAGGCAGCTTTGTGGCCAAGCTGCTGTCGAGCGAGATCCAGACAAGCTGATGCGGTTGCTACAAGAAATAGAGCGACTACTCGGTGAAAGGGATGAGCTTCGAAAAAAGCGGTCGTCGGGTGACGAGAACTAGGAAGAGACATCTTTGGGCCCTTGACCATCCCATGAGCCGTTGGTGAAATCCTGTTCTCAGCAGTGAGAGTCTGATACGGCCCTTGGTTGCCTTGCTGAAGGCGTATGGACCTTAGGTATGCCCAGCGAGGTCTTGATACAGAACGAAGAGCCTGATCAGGAACTTGACCAGTATGGCTATCCGCGAAAATAATAGTAAGAACTCCCTCCTGCGATAAAAATTTTACTATCCGTACTGAGCATCCGCCGTATGATCTTGGACGTGGCCATCGTGATACGTAACCAGGGTGGAAGATGGGAAAAAACCGACAAAGTGATCTTCGCTGACGAACAGCAAGACGAACAACATCCCGGCGGGGCCATCGGGCTCGCTCGACAAGATTCGTTTGCCGTTCGTCGTGGTGCAGAACCCAGGCCACTTCAACCTTCACCAATTCGGCGCGTATGACCTCTTTGAGAACGCCGGCCCACGCAAGGACAACAAAATGGATGATTCTCGGACCGGCCGAATATGAGTTGCCGTGCTATCACTGGCAGTTGGAGGCATTAGCATTCTTCGATCACATTCTGTACGGCGCGGCGAATGGTTACGCGAGCCAGCCGCCGGTGCGGTATTGGAAGGATGGCGCGGAGGCTTACGGCAGTGCGGCGGATTTCCCAATTCCAGGCAGTGCGCCGGAGCGGTTGTATCTTGCATCGAGCAGAGCGGACGCGGCGGTGCATCGTCTCAGCGCAAAGACGACGAGACAGGAGCAAACCGCTGGGCTGTGACGCCCTTGGGGGCTATCGTCACGGCGCTAACTGGGTTGAATTCAGACCTGTGGTTCAGCCGACCTCGCCACTTCCAGCGTGATACGTTGTTTCTGACGATACGCCATGTTTACCATGTGCGCCGCAATCGCTGAGCGGTAGCCAATTTCAACTGCCGCATTCGGGATCTTGCGGCTGCGCACGCAATCGATCCAGTTGGCCATGTGGTTCTGATTCGGAGTCTTTCCGATGAGCGCAGTCGCATCCTGGCGATTGACTTTCTCCGGATAATAACGGATGCCTTCCGCAGACCGGCCGGTCACCATATCCGTAGCTCCCGAAATGTGTTCGATAGTGCCGTCGCTTCCAAGCAGACGCTCGCCCAATCCATAGTGGCTGTTGTTAAAAGTCGATTGCCAGGTGACGACTACGTCCCCTGGAAATTCCAGCGTTGCCACAATTGTGTCCGGAACCTGGCGCCCATCTTTTTCAGAGAATACGCCGCCGGACATGCACGCGGCGCTGGGCTCCGGCAGTTCAAGCGCGGAGATTATCCATGCGACTTGGTGCACCATGTTTTCCGTCACGTTTCCGCCGGAGAATTCCCAGAATAATCGCCAGTTGATGAACTTGTAGGGATCAAAATCACGATCCGGCCGCCCGTTGAGAAATGCTTTCCAATTCACGTTTTGAGCAGTGCAGTCCGACGGCACCTGCCGCACCCACTGGCCTTTGCCGTGTGGTGAGTTACGGCTCATCCAAGACTCGACCTGCGTGATCTTGCCGGCAATTCCGTCCTTTATCCACTTACGCGTGTCCGCCAGCGAACCGGAACTCTCGTGTTGCAGTCCGACTTGCACCACCCGATCGGATTGTTTCGCCGCGGCCAGGCATTGCTCCGCTTCAGGAATGGACCAGGTCATCGTTTTTTCGGTGTAAAGATCTTTGCCGGCCGCCAGTGTGTCCAGAAAGTGCCGTGCATGAATGTGCAACGGACTAGCAACGATGACGCCGTCGAGATCCTTCATATCCAGCAAACGGCGATGCTCGTCAAGAGTCTGAATGCCCGGCGCCATCTTCTTGGCTTCCTCACGCCGCCGAGAGTAAATGTCCGCGATGGCCACCAATTCGACATTCGGCACCTCCAACACCTGCTTGAGCAGATCCTCCCCGCGTCCACCCACGCCGATCATCCCTACGCGAATGCGATCATTTGCGCCAAGTACGCGCGCTGATGATGGATACGCCAGCATCGCGGCAGTCCCCCAAGCAGTGCGTTTGATAAAGTCACGCCTCGTGTTCTCAACCATCGGAGACCTCCTTCGAACTGCAAATCTGAACTCGCCTTGTCCTCGCCCGAGTTCTTATCGCTGGCCGGCCAGCGAGGACGCCCACTGTTACAGCGCTCCTGCCTCTTGTAGCTCTTTTTTCATTCCTGCCCACCTCTGCTGCGTCGATTCCTCCGGCGTGCCCGCGCCGCGCCAATGGGTCTCTAGGGTGGCCAGGACGGAGTCGAACCGACGACGACCAGCCTTTTCAGTGCTACGTTATGCTGTATTTTAAACGACTTTTAGTGACTTCAGGTGGCCGCCTAAGTACTTGAGAAGTCATGAGAGACAAGAGAATCATGGGTGGAAATCGTGGGTTCGGGAACCCGCTCGCAGAAAATAACGTGCTCGTTCAGAAATTCTCTATCATCCATAAGTTCCGATCCATCGTGTGATCGGCTACTGCCAAGTAGTGGCCGTCTGGCGATACCGCGGACAGAACTGGTGACGCATGTTCCCACAATACTTGCGCGTTTCCCGCGAGATCCACATAAAGAAGATTGGCCGGCCCGAAACCAGAACCACAAAGAACCCGTTGCCGTTTGCATCCCACCGCACGGAATGCAAATTGTTCCAGCCCTTCACACGAATCTTCCTGGTTGTTTTTCCACGAATCGATAAGAGAAATAGCGAATCCGCCGGGCTTTTCAAACCGACAATCTTCGTTCCATCTGGTGAGAGATCAAGAAACCACCCGTCTTCCTTTGGATCGAGCGGGAGACGCACGAGTTCCGAGCGATACCATTGAGGGAATCGAGAGATGACACTACTGCCTGTGTGTAGTCGTCACTGGGTTCGGCTATAGCACACAACCCCGATGGGGGGCCTGGCAGAGACTATTCGCGAGTTCGGACGGTCCCGGCTGTGCAGATTCACGAACAGCGGCTGGACCGCGCACCGGAACTGGTCGCCGGCGATGCTGGCTTCTACTCCGCGCAAGGGGAAGCCGAGGTCCAGAACATGGGCGTGAAGCGGGTCTCCATTCCCAATCACTCCACCAAGAGCATCGAGCACCGACGACACCAAAAGCGGCGCTGGTTCCGCAAGGGACAAAAGTGGAGGACTGGTTGTGAAGGGAGGATCAGCGTACTCAAGCGGCGGCACGGTCTGAACCGCTGCCGCCTACAAAGGAACCGCGGGAATGAAACGATGGGTGGGGCTCGGAGTTATCAGCGATAACCTCATCAACATCGGCCGGGTTCTCGAGAAATAGCGCTTCTCCATCCCACGCCGGCATCGCCGGCCCTCGATTTCCCCCCAAATCTGCTTTTGCGCCGGAAAGTAGCTATGCTTTTTCGGGGACTGCGCCCCGAAAAAGTGGCCCCTGCGGGGCAGTTGCACTTTGCTGTTGAGGTGGTAGATAGGGTACGACTACGCTCCACAGCATGGCGGACCAATTAAGCAC
>WNFQ01004371.1_pt1 | contig 10294 bp, 8 predicted proteins | sample 5400171 | NCBI WGS metagenome assembly WNFQ01 (sample SAMN13153356, study PRJNA577476) | soil metagenome | isolation source: 20 cm soil under Madrone tree | place: USA:California | collected 2016-06-14 | reverse complement strand
AGCGGATCGAGAATTTCTTTTTGAATCACGCGCCGCAGTGGGCGCGCGCCGTAAACCGGATCGTATCCTTCGCGCGCCAACAGTTCCTTGGCGGAATCGGACAGCTTGAGCGTGATCTTTTGTTGCTCGAGGCGCTTCGACAAGCGGCGAAGCTGAATTTCAACGATCTTCTTGAGATCGTCTTGCGTGAGCCGATCGAAAATGATGATCTCGTCAACGCGGTTCAGAAACTCTGGCCGGAAATGCGCTCGCAACGCGTCCATGACGAGTCGCCGGCGCGCTTCGCGTGATTCTTCCTCGGTGATGTATTGCGACCCGATGTTTGAGGTCATGATGATGACCGTGTTCTTGAAATCGACCGTTCTCCCCTGCCCGTCTGTGATGCGGCCATCATCGAGCACTTGCAGTAGTACGTTGAACACGTCGGGGTGAGCTTTTTCAATTTCGTCGAAGAGCACCACCGAGTACGGTTTGCGCCGGACGGCTTCGGAAAGTTGGCCGCCCTCCTCGTAACCAACATATCCCGGCGGCGCGCCAATTAATCTCGCGACAGTGTGTTTTTCCATGTACTCGCTCATGTCGATTCGGATCATGGCGTTCTCGTCGTCGAACAGAAATTCTGCGAGTGCGCGAGACAATTCCGTTTTGCCTACACCAGTGGGTCCGAGGAAGATGAATGAGCCGAGCGGACGATTTGGGTCCTGCAACCCAGCACGCGCGCGACGTACCGCATTGGCAACGGCTTTGATGGCTTCTTCCTGGTCGACAACGCGCTCGTGCAAATGCCCTTCCAATTTGACCAGCTTTTCCCTCTCCCCCTCCTGCAATCGCGAGACTGGAATCCCCGTCCAGCTCGAAACCACTTGGGCGATGTCCTCCTCGGTCACTTCTTCACGTAGCAAACGTTTTTTCGTCTTTGCCGACTTCGCCGTAAGCTCGGCCAGTTTCTTTTCCAATTCAGGAATACGCCCATATTGGATTTCGCTCGCCTTGGTCAATTCACCGCGACGCTGCACCCGCTCCAGCTCGGTCCGCAATCGATCGACTTCTTCTTTCAACTTTCGCTGTTCGTCGATGACAGCCTTCTCTTTTTGCCACTCGGCCTTGAGCGCATTCGATTTTTCCTTTAACTCTGCCAATTCTTTTTCGAGCTTCTTCAAACGTTCTTTGCTCGCGGGATCTTTCTCTTTCTTGAGCGCCTGGCGTTCCATTTCATGCTGCATGATCTGGCGCTCGATGACATCGATCTCCGTCGGCATTGAATCGAGCTCGATCTTCAAACGTGACGCCGCTTCATCGACGAGATCGATTGCCTTGTCGGGCAAAAACCGGTCGGTGATATAACGATGCGATAGCATCGCCGCCGCGACGATCGCTCCATCGGTAATACGCACTCCGTGGTGCACTTCGTAACGTTCCTTTAACCCGCGCAGGATTGCGATGGTGTCTTCAACGCTTGGTTCGTTCACCAACACCGGCTGGAAACGCCGCTCCAAGGCAGCGTCTTTCTCGATGTATTTACGGTATTCATCGATGGTGGTCGCACCGATCGTGCGCAATTCGCCGCGCGCGAGCATCGGCTTGAGCATGTTTGAGGCGTCGACCGAGCCTTCTGCCGCGCCTGCACCAACGATGGTGTGCAGTTCATCAATGAACAGGATGATTTCGCCTTGCGAGTCGGTCACTTCTTTCAAGAACGCCTTAAGCCGGTCTTCAAATTCGCCGCGGAACTTTGCGCCGGCGACCATTGCGCCGATGTCCATAGCGATGATTCGTTTGTTTTTTAGCGAATCGGGCACGTCGCCGCTGACGATTCGTCGCGCCAAACCTTCCACGATCGCCGTTTTGCCGACACCCGGATCGCCGATGAGCACGGGATTATTTTTGGTCCGGCGTGACAACACCTGCATGACGCGTCGGATTTCGTTGTCCCGGCCAATCACCGGATCGATCTTGCCGCGGCGTGCCAGTTGGGTCAGGTCGCGTCCATATTTTTCAAGGGTCTGATATTTGCCTTCGGGATTCTGATCCGTCACGCGCTGCGAGCCGCGCACCTGCTGAAGACCCTGCATAAGCTTGTCGCGCGTGACGCCAAAGTCTTTGAGCAGTTTTGCCGCGGGAACATTCGCACCGGCCAACGCGAGCAAATAATGTTCAGCGCTGGTGAATTCATCCTTCAGCTTCGACATCTCCTTTTCTGCATCGCCCAGCACGCCGCGCAGTTCATTGGACAGCCGCAGATCGGCGGCGGCACCGTGAATTTTTGGGCGGCGCTCGAGCTCCGAGCGCAGCCGTTCGCGCAACTGATCTACATTCGCTCCAATCTTCTCAAGGAGTGGCCGCGTTATGCCCTCGCTTTGATCCAGGAGCGCGGAAAGAAAATGTTCGTTCGCGATTTCAGGATGATTAGCTTGCGACGCGAGGTCCTGCGCCGCCTGCAGCGCCTCCTGCATCTTCTGCGTGTATTTGTCGATACGCATCCCTTCAAGTTAGTGAACAGAACCGCGCAGGCAATTCGCATGATCGTCATTCCGAGCGAAGCGAGGAACCTCACAACCGTCCAGGAGCACGCAAGGGCCGATTGCGTGGTCAACGCGCTTATGGGAGGTCCTTCGCTCCGCTCAGGATGACCGCTGGAAGCGTGCCGGCGTGCTCATCCATTGCAGCCGCGCTTCATCCCGTCTATGAGTGTTTGCCATGAGCGCGGAGGTAAAACTATCCACTCGCAACGCATTGCGCGTTCTGCGCCGTGGTGCGTTTCGCCGCTACATCATCGGCAGTTCGATCTCGGACACAGGAACGTGGATGCAGGTGATGGCGCAAGGTTACGTGATGAGCACGCTCACGAACAAGGCGCTCCTGCTCGGGATGGCCAATTTCGCTGCCGGTTTGCCTATGCTGCTTTTAACCATGGCCGGCGGTTCGGCGGCTGATCGGTTTGATAAGCGAAAGATTCTTCTTGCGACTCAATATCTGCAGATCGCGTTGGCAATTTCCATTGGACTCTTGATTATGAGCGGCAAAATCGAGATCTGGCACATTCTCGCGTTCGCGGTTGTGCTCGGCATTTCGAACTCGTTTGAAATGCCGACGCTCAACGCGTTCGTGCCGGAGCTAGTGACGCGCGATGAAATCCAAAGCGCGATTGCTGTCGACCGCGCGGTCTTTCACGCATCACGAGTGGTTGGTCCGGCGTTCGCTGGAATTCTCATCAGCGTGTGGGGCACAGCTTCGGCTTTTTTTGCTAACGCAATTTCGTTTGTGGCGCTGATCATTGCCTTGTTTATGATCCCGCCTCGACCGCGCGGCACCGCTGAGGAGGAACAGAAACGCGCCAGTGGAATTAAGGAAGGCTTTCGATACGTCGCAAAGGATAAACCGAGTCTCGCGATGATCGGGCTAATCGCAGCGACCACCGTTTTCATTTTCCCGATTATCACAGTGATGATGCCATTGTATGTACGACTGGTGCTCGGGCTCGGGGCGGATCGACTGGGCGTTTTGATGGGCGCTTCGGCAATCGGCTCCGTGATAGGCGCAATTTTCCTGATCAGCATCCCTCGCACGAAACGTGTGCCGTTCATGATGGTAAACGTCGGCATCGTCGCATGCGCGATTTTCGGTTTGTCGCGAGCACCAAGTTTTTACGTGGCAATGGCGCTGCTCATTTTCAATTCGCTTGGGTTGGCGATGAACTTCGGGTTGGCAAACACAATTGTGCAGGAACGTGCGCCTGATTATCTGCGCGGGCGTGTCTCGGCTGTGTTCATGTTGAGTTTTGTTGGACTCATGCCAGTCGCGGGCCTGGGGATCACTGGGCTATCTGATCTAATCGGTATGCGCACTGCGCTAGCCATCGCGGCAGTGTGCTACGCTGCCATCGCCCTGATCGTTCTTGCTCGTGTGCGACGACAATGCTCGCAGCCTGCAGTCGCAGAAACGCCCGGCGCCGAAAGACCCGCGCCGCCGATCGCCGCTGCTGTGTAGCGTGATCGCGTTTTCCACCTGCTGGAATTCACACCGTCACACCGACGGCGGCGAAATGCTGCGCGAAATTGTCGAGCTTGGATTCGATCGGATAGAGCTCGGTCACGGCATTCGGATTTCATTGGTGCCGGGAATCCAAAAGATGTTTGATCAGGAACAAGTCCGCTTCACCAGTTTGCATAATTTTTGTCCTTTACCCGTCGAAGTTATGATGGCTTCGCCGGACTGTTACAAGCTTTCCGCTGTTTCGCCCGAGGAACGCGAGCGTGCCGTAAAACAAACGTTTCAGACAATTGATTTCGCGGCACGATTAAACGCGCCGTTTGTCGTATTGCATTTAGGCGAGGTGAGGATGTCGCCGATCACCGACCGCTTGATCCAGCTGGCAAAAACCGGCAGATACCTGTCACGCAAATACGTGAGATTGAAGATAGGAGCCGTGCAAAAACGGGAAAGAATTGCGCCCACCTATTTGCAGCGCGTCAAGGATTGCCTGCGCCGAATTATTGAGCACGCTGCTTCAAAAAATATCAGGATCGCTTTGGAAGGCCGTCGCGGTTATGAAGAAATTCCAACTGAGCGCGAATTACCAGGGTTACTCGACGAGATGGGTTGCGCGCAGCTTGGGTATTGGCACGATTTCGGTCACTTGCAGATCAAAGAAAATTTGGGGTTCGTTGATCACGCCGAGTGGCTGCGCCTGATCGGTCCGCGCGCGTTAGGCTGCCACGTTCAGGACTGTATTTGGCCCGCGAAAGATCATGAAGCGCCGTTTACCGGCAATGTGAATTTTGAGAAACTAGTTCCGCTCCTCTCCCGAAACTGCTTATTTGTCTGGGAGATGAACCCGACCAAGACGGCTGATGTAATTCGGCAATCCGTTCAAACCTGGAAGGAGCGTTTTGGCGAATGAAGAAGATCCTGATCACGCTTTTCCAGCTTGGCGTTACGATCGCAGTGCTTTATTGGGTCTATCACGATCCCAACAGGCGCGCGCAGATGGTTGAGGCGATCCGAAACGCCCAGTATCGCTGGGTTGCGATGGGCATTCTGGCGTACGTCGTCGTGGAAGTAGCCGCCGCGTTTCGCTGGCACGTTTTACTGAAGGTCCAAAAGATTAGCCTCAGTCTTCCGCGCCTCTGCGGCTTGTTTTTTATCGGAATGTTCTACAACCAGTTTCTTCCCGGAGGCACCGGAGGCGATATCATAAAAAGCTACTACCTGCTAAAGGAAACGCCGGATAAAAAAGCGGGCGCGCTGCTAGCGGTGGTGTTCGATCGATTCATCGGCCTTGTTGCACTAGTCGCCATTACCGCGACCCTGATCAGCCTGCGTTATGACTTTCTTGCGCAGAAACCCGAGACGCGAAACTTACTTTGGCTTCTGCTCATTCTGCTTAGTACGTCGGTTGCGTTTTTACTTGCCACTTTTGTCATCAGCGGATTTAAACTTCTGCATTCTTTACCGGCGCGATTTCCAGGTCGCGACAAGTTAATTGAGATATCGGCCGCCTATCATCTGTATGCACGTCACTGGCGCGCCACGCTGGTGGCCTTCATTGCATCAGTCGTAGCGCACCTAGCCACGTTCACCACTTTTTTGTTCGCCGCTTATGCGTTGGGGGCACCGGTGCCGCTGGTGAATTTCTTCGCCGTGATGCCGGTCGAGCGCACAATATCGGCGTTACCAATCAGTTTTGCGGGAATTGGACTTCGAGAAAAGGTTTTGCAGATCATGCTCAACGGCCTGTGCGGTGTCCCGGAAGCAAAAGCTATTCTGATTGGTTCGCTGAGTTTTCTCATCATCCTCGTCTGCTGCCTTCCGGGGGCTATCGTTTACTTGTTTTACAAGCCGAGCGGCGCGGTCGCACGCGTGACACTGCACGAGATGGAAGAGGAAGTAGTGACCCTTGAACACCAGCTGGGCGAATCGGAGTGATAAAGTCTCTCAACGCCCAACGCCGAACTTCCAACGCCGAGCTCCCAATTCAGAAAGTCAACCATTGGACGTTGGTCGTTGAGCGTTCGGCGTTTTCTTCATGACGAAGCGCAGGCGTCCATTCGTCATCGCCACCTTTGCCATGACTGCCGATGGCAAGGTTACCACGCGAAACTTCACACCGGTTGATTTCACTTCACGCGAAGACAAGCTGCACTTGTTCCGCCAGCGCGCTCTGGCCGATGCGGTCCTGATCGGGCACACCAGTGTGAAGCGCGACAACGTTCGGCTCGGGCTGCCAGCTGAACTGCAAGAAGCAAGAAGCAAGCGCGGTCAAAGCCGAGGCCCATTGCGTGTGATCGTTTCCAACGAAGGCCGAATTGACGATCGGCTGAAGATTTTTCAATCCGATATTTCTCCGATCCTCATCTTTTCTACGAAGCGAATGCCGCGGAAAAAACAAGAAGCTTTGAGGAAGAAGGCGACCCTCCATGTGAGCGACGCCAGGCGCGTCGATCTTCTCACGATGCTGGAAATCCTGCGCAGCAAATACAACGTCCGAAGGCTTGCATGCGAAGGCGGGCCAACGCTTTTTCGCGCGTTGTTAGAACGTGGATTAGTCGATCAACTCAACCTGACGATCGCGCCGTACATGTTCGGCGGAGCCAAAGCGCCTACGTTGACAGGTCTCAGGAAGGAATTTCTGCCCGCCAGCGTGCATTGCTCGTTAATCGACACGCGCACGATCGGTGACGAATGTTTCCTTACCTATCGAATCAAGCACCAGCGGCGGCGGAATTAGCCGACTCCTTGCGACGCGGGCGCCGCACAAGTTCGCCTTCGCAGTTTGGGCAGACGAAGTTCATTTGGTCGGCGCAACTCGCGCAAAACGTGCATTCGTAACTGCAAATGTAAGCTACTCCGCGCGTCGTAAGCGTCTGTGTGCATTTTTCGCAGATTCTTTTCAGCTCTAGCACCATTTCTTTCCTGCTTCTATTCGGGATTGTCGTGAAAGCTGCTATTTCGACGACGAAACCCGGCCTAATAGGCGATGGCAGATGGGTTCACGAGCTTATTCAGCTGTTCCCGGTGGTTTGTCTTTTTGCGCCACGACGATCTGGAAGTTCTTGTGACTTTGTGTCGTGGGATCTACCGGCTTGTCGGTAAAGATAATCGTCGTGCCTGGGGTTATGACTTGCCTTGCTTCCGACAGGAACTCAGTCGGCAGCCCGCTTTTCTGCGCCGGCAGGAAAAGGCTCTCGCTCGCACCTTCCTTTCCTTTAGCTGTTACTTCTACCCAGCGGAGATGCACGTCTGCATCTGTTCCTTGTAGCGCGCTGAAAACACGATCGTTTAGGGGTGAAACAAGTTGGGGATTGGTTATACCCGCCCGACCTATCTCCACTCCATTACGATAGACGTACACCGTTTTGTCCGCGCTGCTGACAATCAGTGCGACTGGGCCGGTAGGAGATTCGTCGGGGTGCCATTCAAATTGGCCCGCAGCGATCGGGTCGCTCTCTTCGCCACTCCGCGCGAAGAATAAGCCGGGATGGACTGTCTCCGCGGGCACCGAATGTTCGTCAGCAATAATCACCGTCGCGCCCTTCATCGTGACGCCAAAGAGCAGTTTGGAGAATTCCAGTGGAAGGCGGACGCATCCATGTGAGTCGGGATAACCGGGCAGATCACCTGCGTGCAATGCGATTCCACTCCAAGTCACGCGTTCCATGTAAGGCATCTCTGCGCCTTTATAGATGCTGGAGGTGTGATGAACCTCCTTTTCCAAGATGGTAAAAACGCCAGTTGGGGTGCGGTGACCTGGTCGGCCCGTGCTGACACTCGTCCGCGCGATGCGGATACCGTTGCGATACACGTATGCCGCTTGCTCAGTAATACTGGCCACAATCAGCAGGGGTCCTTCCGGAGCACGTTCAGGTTCCCAAACGTATTCGCCAGGCTTTAACTTGACGGTGTCCGGAGAGACTCGGACGCCCTCGGTAAAAATTTCGGCAAAGACAATAAACTGCTCGAGACAGACAAGACCGGCAGCCAACGCAGTTAATCCGGAGAACAAAGCCTTCATCACGGTAATCAGTAATTAGCTAGTCGGCGCGATGATTAGATTTGATGACAGCTGCGTCAATCTTTTTGCTTCCAGAGAGCGACATCGCAACCAAGAAACCCTTTGATTCAAATATTTGGCATTGGGTCCAAATGGTAGAGCTTAGGATCACCACGCCCTGACGCCCAAGCCGCCGGTCTGAGTTTTGTTCGTGCTACCTCGGCAAGTGGTAGCGCTCGAAATAATAAACGAAGGTTATGCTGGCCTGAAACCTTTTTCCGCTGCCGAGCGGCTTTTCCAAGCTAGCGCTAAGAGCCACCGGAAGCTTGGAAAGACGCTTGGCAACACCAGCGCTGAGTGTGTAGCCCCATCGGTCGCCATTTTCAAAATCGACTGCCGCCCTGTATCTCGCGTTCACCGACCAACGATCCGGAAGGATTAACGTAACCGGTAATGACAGCTCAAGGTAGCTCTGCGGCCGAACATCATGTTTCTCGACAATGGAATGGTTGTAGTCGGCATTGACGGTTAACGTGAGCCACTCGGTAATGTCGTGCGAAAGTCCCCAACCCTGCTTTAGACGCCATACGCTTTCAGCAAAGGCGCGATCTGAAGCGGTGTCCGCATGCAACTCGATGCCACCACCAGTGCGCCATGTGTCGTTCAAACGAAAGCCGGGACCTGTTCCAATCTCAACATCGCCCACACCGATTGCCTCAGCGTGATCTGATGCTTCATCACTTCGGTGATAAACAAGAGGCAACTTAAAACGTATGCCCCAGTCTTGCCAGTCACTGATAGGCCAGCCCCACAACGCCGCTAGCGTCGAAGTCCCTTTTTCGGCATCATCTTTGAAGTGACTCCAATCTGAGCCCAGCGAGACACGGTTGCCGATGATCGTCTGATCATTTAGCTGTTTTAGTTGCTCTGCCGCTACCCGATCAGTGGAGGATTCAATTGCCGATAAGCTATCGAAGGCAAATAACACCAGCGTAACAAGCAGAAATGACCTGAAGAATTCCGAGAACGTAAGACAGCACACAAGAATCCTATGATGTTGTTGTTGGCAGTGACGAGCTACGACGAGGAAGAGAACTTTGACGCGGCCCGCGCTTAGGTCGTATCTTTGGCGATATGGGCCAACGCGTTCATCATCGGCTCGCTGGGAATTCGGATCATACCCGCAAATGGGTAGTCCAGTTCGAGGATTATCAGAACGGCGCAGGCCACTGAGAACGCGCCGGCGACTAGGGCGAGAGTGCTTGTAGCGTTCGCAGGTGCCAGCAGGCTAAAGCCAAAGAAGATCACTACAAGCCATATTACCAGCGCGATCAGCAACGGCTTTGAAACCGACGAAACCGCCTGCGCTTGCACCAGCGCGCGGAACTCGGCGAGTTGCACCATGAGAGTCGCAGCCTGCGTCTTAAGAGCGCGCTGCGCCTCATCATGCGGGGCGAGACGACTGATAGCCACATAAACGGCGTCACCAACCTGCTGGTTAGGATCTAATTGAACGGGGCGACTTCGATCGGCTGGCCACGTGTGCTGGACTCCGTCCGCAATGGCATCGCGAAGGGCGCGACGCGCGTCCATTGCTTCCGGTCCGTAAAGCTTTAGCACTCGATCGAGCAAAGTAACTTTCGCGGCCATCTGCATCACTTCAGTTCGCGCGGTGTCAAAAGAGCCTTTGGCTGAACTGATGAGCAGCCCCAGAAGTATAGCGGTCATGGTCGCGACAAGGCCCAGCGCGAGTTTCACCGCGTCTTTAGACTCGGCGTTCAGCTGCTCAGCGGGAAGGAGCCGACGCAGACGTCCACCCAGCAACGCGACACCGACCAGGCCTATAAACAAAATCACGGCGATGACGGCAATAATCATTGTGGCATTTAGGAACTTGTTTGAGCGATAGCTGGTCTTGAGGCGCTATTGTTTCTTAGATGCAGACGCAGCCTACACTAGTGCTAACGTTAGAGATTTCTTTACGGTCTTCATTTCAGGCTCTGATCTGAGTCGTTTTTTCTACAGAACAATTGAAGCTTAATTCAAGACATTAATTATGACCGCTCCTGAATTCTAATCTGTGCCCCGATTGGGCTTGACTCGGAAGGTCACGTTAACCCACGATGCGCCGAACCAAACAAGGAGAACAAAATGAAAAACTACATTCGGTTAATTGCGGCAGCACTATGCATCGGCACGTTTGTGCTGCTGGCGCCAACGTCATCGGCGCAATCGAAAGCTGCGAAGCTTCAAGCGATATCACAGCAGCTTAATCTCACGCCAGAACAAAAGGCCAAAATTCTG
>WNFQ01004366.1_pt1 | contig 10295 bp, 7 predicted proteins | sample 5400171 | NCBI WGS metagenome assembly WNFQ01 (sample SAMN13153356, study PRJNA577476) | soil metagenome | isolation source: 20 cm soil under Madrone tree | place: USA:California | collected 2016-06-14 | reverse complement strand
CCCGAGTGGCGCGCAGCGGGCTGGACGGCCATCGCAACGTGCCTCTGCGCGCTCACCCTCAGCCACGCGACCTGGGACGCCAATCGGTCCGAACCTTCGGGGATGCCGCGTCGGGAAGCAGCGGTGACTTTCGACGACCTACCCGTGATTTCCGTGACCGGCATGGATGCCGCGGCACGCAGGACCATGACACGAAGGCTGCTGGCCGAGATCGGGGCCTTGAAGGTCCCCGTGGTCGGCTTCGTCAACGAATACGGCCTCTACGGATTCGGGCACGACCGCCACGGTGCGCCGGATCGAAATGGGATTGCGCTCCTGCAAATGTGGCTCGATGCCGGGCTGGAGCTCGGTAACCACACGTTCGCCCACACCGACCTGCACGCGACGCCCACTGCCACCTTCGACGCCGACGTCATCCGCGGCGAGAGGGCGACGGCCAAGCTACTGCGGCGGCAAGGAAGGCGCTTGCGCTACTTCCGGCACCCGTACTTGCACACCGGACGGGACCTCGCCACCCGGCAGGACGTCGAGCGCTTCCTCGCCGGACGAGGATACCGCGTTGCCCCCGTAACGGTGGACAACGATGACTACATCTTCGCCGCGGCGTACAGCAAGGCCGCCGAGCGCGGCGACGCACGAATGATGCGGCGCTTGACCACGACGTACATTCGCTACACGAAGCGGGTGTTCCACTACAGTGAGAGACTGTCGGTCACGCTGTTCGGACGTGAAATCAAGCAGGTCGTGCTGCTGCATGCGAACCTGCTGAACGCCGATCACTTCAGCGACATTGCGCGGATGATGAGGCAGCGCGGTTACTCGTTCATCTCCCTAGATGCGGCCCTCCGGGACGACGCCTATGGGTCCACCGACGTCTACACGGGAGACGAGTCGATCAATTGGCTCGCTCGTTGGGCGATCACGCGGGGCGTCAAACGTAGCGCCGACGTGCTCGACGACTTTCCCGACGTCCCCCAATTCGTGCTACAGGCCGCGGACGCGAAGGGATAGGACAGTCCAGCGCGCCCGTCCTCGACCATCCACGGAAGCGGTTTCCCACTTCAGTGAGTGGGAAACACCGGGATGTCAGTGCTCAGCAGCGAGCTGCGCGCGCCAAAGCAGAACCTCAACGAGATCCCCGCAAACAACTCGTTAAACTGCGGACTCCGTTCGACATGGGCGCGCCCACCCAATGCCCACTGGTCGGTCAAGCGGTAAACGGCCTCGATCTGGCCGGCGAAATCCGCACTGTCCTCCCTTGCCGTGGCCGTACGTTCGCTGCGCTCGCTCGAGGGAAAGACGGGACCTCCCTCTTCTCGGCTATGCTGCCAACCGGGGGACACGCTGCCGCGGACCACGAGGGCCCGCGCCTCTAGACTGAGGAAATTCAGGCCGATGCCGATCCTGTGGAAGGTCTGCGGGCTGTAGTAGCCGCCGTTACCCAACGTGAATCCGCTCTCGTTGCGGTCGAAGCGCTCGAAGCTATACTCGGGGCCAATCGTGAAAGAGTCACATCTGGGGAGCTTCAGATCGTAGGAGAGGCTCAGGTCAGCGGAGGTATGCAAGTTGTCCGCGACCTCCTTGCCCGTCCTGATGCCCAACGAAGCCATGGCAGCGGCATCCCAGCGCTCGGTAATGGAATATGACCCACTCGCTTGGCCGCCAGTCTCGACGACCCGGCCGAATCCCCTCCCGGTCGTCGGGTCGATGATGCCAGTATATGATAGGATCGATTCCGTGACGGGCTCTCGGGATACCTCAGTTGACAGCTCCGTGCTGTCGCCGATCCGTACGCTCGTCCCTGCACGGCCTCGTACCGTGGGGGAGAGGGTGCCGTTGAGCGGCGTCGTACCCAGCTCGACGAAAGGCGATAGGGTACCCTCGCGAGACCAACCGATGCTCGGCTCCACTCCGGCGTCGAGGCGAGTCGTTGGACGAAAGCGTCGTTCCTCTGAACTTCCGATCGGCTCGTCTTCCTTTGGTGTCCCCGATGCGAGAGACAGGACTTGAACTCCAAGGCGAAACACATCTTCGCCCCGGCTTGCCGATGCCGATGTGACGGTCGACCATTGTTCGAGGCGGCTGGTCCCTTTGGTGCCGCTTTTCGAGCGCCACGCCGTGCCTACTGTGATGCTCGGCGTGTCGATGCCGTTCAACGAGGTATATTGATCCGGAGCAAGGTGGAACGCCTCCAGGAAGCGCTTGTTCCTGTAGGCCTCCGCCGCTCTCTTGGCGCGATCACGCCCCTCGTCACCATCATTGCCCTCCGCTTCCTTTTGCTCTCCCCGCTGTGGGACCAAGGATAGACCTAGGGCCTCGCGGACGACCGGTTGAGCGCTGACCCTTACTTCATCCTGCGGCTGCCTGCCGTTCATGCTGATGGTGCAAGCCGAGGTGACGGCAGCAACAAGCAGCAATGCTTCGGTACGGTTTAGGGTTTCCCTCGCGATCGGCACGTGACCGGAACCCTCCGTGGCTGAGTCCGTCGCGTTCGTCAAGGTCGAGCGCTTCTCTCCGCATGGACTCTCCTTTCAGGATGATCTGGTGCGCGTTGTGGACTACGCGTGATCGAACGCGGCCCGCCGTAACAACCGGCGCGGTCTCAGGTGCCCTCTCAGCGGACGATACCGGGGCTCATTTCGCCAGGTAGCGCCGCGGATCGACAGGCGCGCCGGCCACGCGCACCTCGTAGTGGAGGTGCGCGCCCGTGGCGCGCCCCGTGGCGCCGACGGCGCCGATCGCCTGGCCGCCATGCACGCGCTGGCCCTCGCGCACGTAGAGCGCGGAGAGATGCGCGTAGAGCGTGTCGAGCTTGCCGCCGTGAGCGACGACGACGAGGCCGCCGTAGCCCGGGTCGCGCCCGGCGAAGGTCACCTCGCCGCTGCCGGCCGCCCTCACCGGCATGCCGTAGTGCGCCGAGATGTCGATGCCGGGGTGCATCTCGCGGCCCTCGCCGTAGGGCGACGTGCGCACGCCGAAGGGCGAGGTGACGAGCCCGCGCACGGGCCACAGCGTCGGTACGCCGCGGCTCACGTCCTCGCCGCGGTCTTTCAGGAGCACGGTCAGCACTGCGAACGAGTCGCTGGCGACCGCCGCCTGCCCGTCGACCCAGGCGAGCTCCTCGAGCGCGCGGCCCGCGTCCTCCGACACCACCGACCCGCCGCCGTCGAGCCTCGCCGCCACGTTGACCAGCGCAGGCGTCTCGACCCGGCTCTCCGCCATGTGCGCCAGGCGGCGGGCCTCGGCGCCGCGCTCGCCCAGCGCCGCCGTGGTGCGCGCGAGGCGATCGACCGCGCCCGCCACTTGGGCCATCTCCCGACGCTGGCGGGTGATCAGCTCGCGCTCGTCGCCGAGCCGCGTGTGGAGCCAGGCCACCTCGTCGCGCAGCGCGGCGGTCTGCCGCTCGGCCCGCCACACCTGCGCCGCGGCGACAGCCACGGCGACGAGCACGAGCGCGGTGGCGAGACGCCAACCCCGAGCAGCGCGCGAGATGACGCGCGCGGCCGGCACGAAGACCTCCTGGCGAAGGCGTGAGAATCCGATCGTCGGTCCACCCATCCGTTGACCCTTTTGTTCGCCGCGCGCTCGCGAGCCGTCGCGAGCGTCATGTGTGCGACGCGGCCCACCTTGTTCAAGATGCATGCCGCGCCAGCGCCCGAGTACGATGGTGGGCGAGCGGCGTCGCGGAACGCCTGTCGCGCATACGGCAGGCACCTTCGCTATCTACGCAGAAAACGGTGGCCACGAGGCGCTCGCGGGGGAGGATGCCGCGCCCGTTACGGTGGCGCCCGCTGCAGCAAACGGGTGGGCGGCCACGCGCTCGCGCAGCCGCTGCGCATGGCGAGCGCGCGGGCGGAAGCGATCCATCCGGCGGTGAAGCGAGCGGGGCCGGCTTGCAAGCCTGCACGAGACGAGCCAGTTGCAAGGCGACCAGCCGTTGGCGGGCTGATAGTACCTTCAAAGCGGGTATTCGCCCCGATCGCGTCCTGCCAGCCCGCCGGTCCTCCGTAACGGGCGTAGTCCTCACAAAGCGGTGAGTGGACAGAACGGACGTTGGACCGGTACTCTTCGTGAGCCGCCCTTGCGGGTGCCCGGCGCGTGTGAAAAGAGGAAAAGCTCACTTTCACGGAAGGGGACGGCGACGATGACGCTCTGGCGCTCCGCGCTGGTGGGTATTCTCCTTCTGGGGCTCGGTGTCCCAGGGGCCGCCATTGCGGCCGGGAAGGGAAAGCCGGCGGCGGCGAAGGGAAAGCCGATGGTGCTGCTGTCGACGTCGATGGGCGACATCAAGGTGGAGCTCTATCCCGACAAGGCGCCGATCACGGTCAAGACCTTCCTCGACTACGTGAACGCGGGCTACTACGACGGCACGATCTTCCACCGTGTCATCTCCAACTTCATGATTCAGGGCGGCGGCCTGACGGCCGACATGCAGGAAAAGCGAGAGGGACAGAAGGCGCCGATCAAGAACGAGTCCGGCAACGGGCTCAAGAACGGCGTCGGCACCATCGCCATGGCGCGCACCTCGGAGCCCGATAGCGCGACCTCGCAATTTTTCATCAACGTGACGGACAACGCGTTCCTCAACAAGGAGACCTCGGCCGACAAGGTCGGCTACGCGGTGTTCGGCAAGGTCGTCGCGGGGATGGACGTGGTCAAGAAGATCGAGCAGGTGAAGACCGCCGCCAACGGGCCGCACAAGTACGTGCCGGTCGACCCCGTGACGATCAAGTCGGCGAAGGTCGTCTCCAGTAGCCGATAGCACCTTCAAAGCGGGTATTCGCCCCGATCGCGTCCTACCAGCCCGCCGGTCCTCCGTAACGACGGGATATAACTTGCGTCCGCCTCTGACGGCAGCAGCCGGCGGGTCTGGCGTGGCGGCGCTCCTCGCCACAATAGGAGCCAGGCCGGACCGACGCTTTCGGGGCTCTGCGGCAAGACCTCGAGCACGGCGCCGGGAATGTCACGGAAGGCATCGAGCGCGAGGCAGACGCTACGCGTCCCCGTGGTCACGGTGACGTCGCGCTCCGCCACGAGGGATTGCCCCAGCGTCTACCACCCGGACGTCCGTTCCACAGCGCACGGCGGCGTCGATCATGCCTGCCGCACCGAGAAGCTCGTCGTCCGGGTGCGGGGCGAGGACCAGGAGCCGAGCGCCGAGGGGCGGGAGCGCGTGGAACGGTCTACCGGCCTTCTTCCCGCCGCCGCACGAGCCGACCGCGACGACGAGCGAGATCACGCTCAGGCAACGGCGCATCCCGGGCCTTCACCGACTGTCATGAGGAGCCTAGCGCCTGCCACGAGCGCGATCGGTAGAGGCAAACCAGGACCATGGCAGCACCGAACAGCAGCGAGGATTGGACGAAGTTGAGCCATGTGCCAGCCGCAAGCGTCGTCACGCCGAAGTAGTTGCTCGTCAGCACGTAGGAAACGGCCAGCCACACGACCGGTGCCCTTGGTGGGCGGAGCACTTTCGGAAGGAGTACTGCATAGATCGGCAGCAGGATGCCATAGTGGTGCTCCCACGCCACGGGGGACACCATCACGCAGGTGAGCACGGCGCTCATGAGGTCGACGATTCCACCCGCGTCGGCCTCACGGCGACGCCAAACAAGGCAAAGGGCCACGAGCGTGGCGGAGGCCACCAGGGTCCCGCCAACGACCCATTCGTTCATGGGCGGGTATCGGTCCTCGTGCCATTCCAGATTCTCCCCGTTGAACAGGAGCCGGTGCAGGAACCCGTTGACCGCGTTGTTGGCGAAGTAGCTCTCGCCGTGTCGAGAGACGTGGGAGAGCATCCAGAGGTAGTCGAGATGGTTGGCGAGGCCGAATACCCAGAGAGAGGCCAGGACAGTCAGCAAGATCGTTCCGCCGAACGAGATACAGAAGGTCCAGCGGCGGCGCGAGGCCGCCCAGAGAAGCAGGAATCCGTAGTGCGGCTTGAGCACGGCAGTGACCGCTGCCAGGACTCCAGCACTGCGCTCTCTTCCTGAGATCCACAGCCAGAGCACGAGGCCCAGCGCCAAATTGATCCACGTCTGAATCTGCCCGAGCGCGAACCCCTTGACGATCGGGTAGAATGTGAGCGTGGAGACAACCGCAACGACAAAGAGCGCGTTGCGGTCCGCGCGATTCAACCCGATCGACGCTCTGTCTTCGAACCCGCCGGTCAAGAGCACGGCCACGACGGCCATCGTCGCGAGGACGGCAATCGCGGACACGAGGTTCAGGAATGCGAATCCGAGCCCCAGGTGCTCGGTCGCATCCGTCAGGAGGAGGCTCGTGGGCGGATAGGGGAACCGAATGTGTCGGCGGAGGAATACGTGGTGGTAGAGCTCCCCCTCGGGACGAGCCCTGAACTCCGCCAGGGCGGTCGCCATCTGCCCCCACGAGTCGGTCCCGCCGTTGGCCATCACCGTGCGGGCAGTGTAGTTGAAGACCGTCTTCCGCCCTGGCGTCCACGGCAGCGCTGCGAGCAGAAGATTCAGGCCGACACCGTTCAGCAGAAGGAACACGCACAAGGCGCGAATCGTGGGGCAGAGCGCGCGCCAGCGGTTTCTGAACTCTGCCATGCGGCTGGGCGCGTGACCTAGCAGCTTGACGTTGCGCGGCCCTGCTCTAGCGTCCGGTCTGTTGGCTGTCCCCGGTCGTCGATTCGGCCCTTGTCGAACTCCTCGGCACGGATGATCGTCGAGAATTCCACGCGCGCAGTTACCTCGTCGACCCTTACTGGCCCACGGACACGGCCGACGATCTTCCCATCCTGGGTATATCGCGACTGGCTCACGCACGAAGGCGTGAGTCTGCTCCTGCACCCGTTGGCGCAGTAGGTGCTCGCATCCCTGGCCCCCAGGCCCTCCGGCGGGCGCGGTCGAGCGTAGCACGTCGTGCGCTGCCGCCGGCAAGGGCCATCGCGTCGGCATGCCTCGATCTGCGCCACGATCGCCGAGGCCTCCAGAAACGACGTCACGCGCAGAACTATGCGCGCGTACCACGCTCCGGGCGTACCGCGAACAGCCGCCAGCGGCCGTCGATGCCGCGCAGCTCGTGTTCGCCGCGCTCGTCGAACTCGAGTCCCGAGCCGACAACAAGATCGCGGACAGTCCCCGAGACGAGCACCTCACCGGCGCCTGCGAGGGCACCGATGCGGGCCCCGATGTGGACGGCGAGGCCGCTCAGGTCGTCGCGGCGCGGCTCGACCTCGCCGGTATGCAGACCCGCGCGCACCTCGAGCCCGAGGCCGCGCGCCGCGACCACGATCGCCTGCGCGCAGCGGATTGCACGAGCGGGGCCGTCGAATCTGGCGAGCAGGCCATCGCCCGTCCGCTTGACGACGCGGCCCCGGAAGCGCTCGACCTCGGCCATGCCGCATGCGTCGTGTGCGTCGAGCAGGCCGCGCCAGCGATGGTCGCCCAGGTCGGCCGCGTGCCGGGTCGAGTCAACGATGTCCGTGAACAGCACGGTGGCAAGCACGCGGTCGACGTCGGCGACAGGAGGCCGCTGTCCGGTGAGGAACTCCTCGATGACGTCGATGTAGACATCCTGTTTCGCCACGTCCCAGCTGCCGACACCCACCGGCATCTCGACGTAGCGCGCGCCGCGGATGTGGTCCGCGAGGTAACGGGTGAGGGTGTGCGGGAACCGCGCCAAGCGGCGCGTATGCATCACCAGCGTCGGCGCTTCGACCAGCGGTAACGCCGAGCGTACATCCACGGCATCCATGACCTCCTGGTAGCGCCGCATCGAACGCGGCGTGCCGACGCTCCGCTCGAGGACGGCGAGCGCGTCGAGAGCCGCCGCCTCGTCCGGGGCGTCCGTCGTGTAGGGGAGCAGCCGGCGGCCGGTCCCCCAGGTGGTCGCGAAGTTCGAGAACGCCGCCTCCGCCTCGTCGGGGGAGAGTCCCTCCGGGTAGTCGGATGCCTGGAGCCTCCGCGCCGCGGTCTCGATGAGAACGAGCGCCGAGACCCGGTCGGGGAAGGTCGCCGCGAACAGGATCGCGATCGGGCCGCCGTCGAGCTGACCGAGCAGCGCCGCCCGCTGGCAGCCGACGGCGTCCAGCACCGCCCGCACGTCGTCCATGCGGTTCTCCGGGCTGCCGCTGCCGACCTCGCGGTCCGACACGCCGCCGCCCCGCTTGTCGAGCAGGATCGTGCGGGCAAAGCGGGGGAAACGTCGCAGGTAGCCAGCGTAGAACGGGTAGTCGGCGTTCCGGTCGAGGTTCGAGACGCTCCCAGGAACGATCACGACGTCGAGCGGGCCGGCGCCCAGCACCTGGTAGGCGATCTCGAACCCATCGGCCGTCGTGGCGTAACGAACGATAGGGCGCGCCATACGTGTGGACCATCCGATGACACAAGCCGCCGGCCCGTGTCGAGCGCGCCGTCGACACGGGCCGGCGGCAGGCCTGGCGTCAGCTCGCCGGCGCCGGGCGGCCCACCTTCCGAGCGCACCCGCTGGCTGTGGCTGAAGAATCCGTGGAACCTGAAGCCCGCGGAAAGCCGCCGGCTCTCGCTAGCGCGCCCGGCCCGATTCGAACGGGCGACCCGCAGGTTCGAAGCCTGAGGACCATGCTCACTCAGCCCATCTCACACCATCCCAGCCCCGTCCGGACGCTTTACCTGCGAGTAGTCGCGGCGGTGTGACATGGGCTCGGATGGGCTGGGTGTGGGCACAGTTGGGGCACAGTCGGCGATACCGAAGTCCAAACACAGCTTGGGCAAAAGAACGCTTGGAAAGTCCCCCCCAGGGGAGTAGGAGGCCCCTGCACGGGCTTCGCCCGTGCATCTGGGTATGTCGGTTCAAACGGCCTTCTTCGCCCGCGGTGACAGAGCATCCCAGCTCGGACGTTCGCTGGATCTGTGCCTTCCGAGGGGGCACCGGTACCCGGAGCCGCCCGGGCTCGCCCTCGACCGTAATGCGCGGCGCGAGCGTAGCGTCGCCGCCATGGTCATGACGGCGCTCGTCACGATCCTCGTCGCCGCGCCCGCGGCGGCGCGCTGCCTTGCGACCGCGGACCTTTCTCAAGCGGGCATCCATCCGGTCGGCTTCCAGACCGTGACGCTCGTCGACACGAGTCGCCCGACGCCGCCGAACGGGAGCTATCCCGGCGCGTCATCGCGGACGTTGCTGACGCAGATCTGGTACCCCTCCGCGCCGGGAAGCTCGGGCGTGAACGCGCCCGTCGACGTCGCGGGTGGCCCCTACCCGATCATCGTCCACGGCCACGCGCTCTTCGACGACCGCGCCGGCGAGCTCTATCTGACCCAGCACCTCGCGAGCCACGGCTACGTAGTAGCCGCCCCCGACTTCCCGCTGAGCCATATCGGGGCCCCGGGTGGCGCGACGGTCGCGGACTTGGCCGGCCAGCCCGGCGACGTTCGCTTCGTGCTGGCGCAGGTACCCGGCCGGCTCCCGGGCGCCGTCGACGGGAAGCGGGTTGGCGCGAGCGGGCTCTCCCTCGGGGCCCTCACGACGCTCCTCGTCACCTACGACGGTGCGCTCCGCGAGCCGAGCATCCGCGCCGTCCTGCCGATCGCGCCGCCGTACGGCTGCGCGCTCACGCGCCGCTTCTTCCGCACGACGCACGTTCCCCTCCTCGTCCTGTACGGCGATGCCGACCACATGGCCCCACCACGCGAGAACAGCGAGCGTGTCTTCCGCCGTGCGCGCGGCCCGCGTCATCTCGTCACCATTCACAACGGCTCCCACATCGGCTTCGTCGGCCTGGCGGACGGTCTCGACCCGACTCAGCACTACGACCGCTTGGGATGCGCGATACTACTCGGCACGCTGAACGGGGACTTCTCGCTCCCAGCATTGCCCGACGAGCGCCGGCAGGGCATCGCCTACTCGTCCGCGGTGTGCCCGGATCCCTGCCAGAGCGAGTTCCACGATCCGTCACTCGGCGCGGCCCGCCAGCACGAGCTCGCCCGCATCGTCGCGACGGCGTTCTTCGACGCCTACCTGAAGAAGGACGGGGCGGCGCGCTGCTTCCTGCACACGCGTCTCGCGCTGGAGAACGCGGACGTCGCGGTCCGCACCCGCCGCTGATCGCAGCGTTGCCGAGCGTCGCACTGGCGACCGGTGCTCGCGACCGATACGGTCGCGTGGCAGCGGCTCCCGTTTCCTGCGCTTCCTGGACCCGATCCCCGGAAGGGTGTGAAGCTCCACAAGCTCGGCAACGTCCTCGACAAGCTCCCGAAGCGCCTCCAGCCCCGCGTGAAGTCGGCACTCCATGAAGTGATGTACGCCGAGACCCGTGAGCAGGCGTGCGAGGCCCTGACGCGATTCGCCGC
>WNFQ01004359.1_pt1 | contig 10299 bp, 8 predicted proteins | sample 5400171 | NCBI WGS metagenome assembly WNFQ01 (sample SAMN13153356, study PRJNA577476) | soil metagenome | isolation source: 20 cm soil under Madrone tree | place: USA:California | collected 2016-06-14 | reverse complement strand
ACAGACGAGTTCCTGCTCGTTACGCAGAACGTAGACGATCTGCACGCGCGAGCTGGAATACCGGCAGAAAGGATGGTGCGAATTCACGGCGACATTTTTGTCACGCGCTGTTCGCGCTGCGAATTTTCGTACGTAGGTAGGGGCGGTTCACCTGAACCGCCCGGCGCTTGCGCCGTTCAACACACGAATAGGCGATTGAGGTCAATCGCCGCTACCTCAGAACGCGATCTCAACGTTCCAATCTGTCCAAAATGCCAAGCGCTTATGCGCCCAGGCGTGGTGTGGTTCGGTGAACAACTGTCGCGGAACGAATTGGAACGAGTTGAAGATTTTTTCAATGGCGGAACTTGCGACGTCGTGATCGTCGCCGGAACGACGGCAATGTTTGGATACATCACTGATTGGGCGCTGCGTGCGAGCCGCCGCGGCGGCGAGCTCATTGAAGTGAATCCTGAGGAAACGCCGCTCTCACGATTCGCAACGCGATTAGTTCGCGAGCCGGCTGCAATCGCTTTGCCGAAGTTGGTCGAGGAGTTTACGGCGAGTTCACCCCAAATTTGAATATCGCTCGAATCGTTCCGAAGAATCGCCACCGATTCGCGATCACTACGAACTGATCACGTGCAGATAGCGTTTAGCCAACGCTGCACCGCGGCTTTGGCAAGGAATCGTGACGCTACGCCCAAGTCTGGGTTAGAACTCTGACGAAATCTCGCCTAGAATCTTTTCGACGATGGCGACCGAATAGCCACGTTTCCATTCCGTAGCGCGTCCGCCAGAAGGAGGTGAGCGTTCTCGGTAGTTACTGGGAAAGGCCAATGCGTTGCACCAGATCTTGAAATCTCCGATCCGAAGTGACGGGTTTGAACTGTGGCGAAACGTTTAGATAAACGAGATGGAACGAGTGCTCCGCGTATCCCTCTTCCAGCAATTGAAATGCCTGTTCATTGTTACCAAGCGCGACGTAGATCGTCGCTACTTCGTAGGCCGACACGTACTGTTGCTTCGAAAGCTCATTCAACTCATTGAGCATTTCATTCGCTTCATGCTTCTTGTGCGACTTCGCATATGCGCGAACAAGCGCAGCTTTCATTAGCGGACTGCCTCCTGATAGAGAGATCGCCTTTTTAAACTCTTCGGTCGCTGCATCAAGAGCCTGCTTTTGCTCATAAGCCAGACCAAGGTGCCAGTGCGCAACGGCGAAGTTCGGATCCATCTCTATGGTCCTGCGGCATTGATCTATGGCTTCATCGTACCGACCCGCGTAGTACAGTGTCGCTCCCATAAACGTGTTCATCACGAGCGACGCCGGCTCGAGTTCCAATGCTTTCTTCATTTCCTGGACAGCTTCTTCGAACCGACCCGTAGCCGTTAGATAATGAATCGCATACCACTGATGGCCCGTCGCATAATTTGGCGTAAGTTCTATGCTGCGCTTGAACTCTTTCTCCGCTGCCGACCAGTTCCAATCGTAATTCATCAGGATATGCGCCAGCGACGCGTGCGCTTCGGCGAGTGTGTCATCCAGTGCCAGCGCCTTTATTGCCGATTCTTTTGCCTTTGGCATCGTTTCGTGCGGCGCGGCGAAATTGTAAAACGTCAGGGCAATGTAGGAATCCGCCAAGCCGGCGTGGCCGAGAGCGAAATCAGGATCGCGCTCGATGCTCTGCTGGAAGTGCTCGATCGCGTGTTTGATTCCGTCCGACGTGCGCTTGTTCCAAAAATAGCGGCCGCGCAAGTAGGCATCATAAGCCTCAATGTTCTTGGTCGGTTTAGCGGCGATGACTTGCTCCTCCTGCCTGGTGATATGCGCTCGCAACTGGTCCGCGATGGCTTTGGCCACATCGCTTTCCACCGAAAAAATGTCGGTCAGTTTGCGATCGAACGTTTCGGCCCAAACCTGGGAATCATTAGCTGCTTTGATCAGCTGGACGTTAACCCGCACCGCATCGCCACTCTTTTGGACGCTGCCTTCCAGGATGTGAGCAACTCCAAGCTGCTTTGCAATCTCCGCCAGGTTTTTCGGCGCGCTTTTGTAATGCTGTGTCGAAGTACGCGAGGTCACTTTCAAATCGGCGATCCTTGACAGGCGCGTCAGAATCTCGTCCTGAACGCCTTCGGCAAAATAGGCGTTCGCCTTGTCTTCGCTCCGATTTTCGAAAGGCAAAACGGCGATCGATTTCTCCGACATCTCAGCGCCTTGTTTCGAACTCGGGTAACGCCCGAAAAAAAAGAGGCTCGCGGCAACCGCACCTGCTATGATGACAACATAAATCCAAGCGCGGTTTCGCTCGGATTTTCTTGGCAATTCGTCCGCGACCTCTGTTCGCTTCAATCCTTCCGGTGTTAGTTCAAACGCCCAGGCAAGAATCAACGCCACAGGAAATCCCATGATGAGCAGCAACACCACAAGACGCACAGCCCAATTCGGAATTTCGAAGAACGGGAAAATCTGACTTGCCGCCTGCATCAATAGCCATGCGACGACTGCGTAGGCGATCGCCACTTTGTAGACGTTGCGTCGCTTTAGCTCGGAGAAGAAGTTGCGCGGATTCACGGCTTGTCTCGCCGCGGATTTTTCCAGATAACTGCGGACAACAACATCTAAACCCACTGAGGCGATTTCCAAAGTGGAAACTAGGGCGAGCTTCTGGTTGGACACTAATTCTAGGCGGATGCGATCGCCCGCAGATAACGTTCAGCAGATCGCACGACTGCCGCTTTTGCATCCGCAAGAACGTTCGCCTGCCACCAGCCGCCATAAATCTGCTCGAATGAGAAAGGTTCGATCCTTTCGACGATGCGGCGGATCGCTGAGGCTCCGAGTGGAATGATATTTGGATAACTTCGCATAAAGCTGACGTAATGCCGATCCTGCACGACTGTAATAATGTCACCGGTTAGCAAGGCGCCTTTGCCATTAGTACCGGTCGGCCAATGCAGCACGGTGCCGCCTTCAAAATGACCCCCGCAATTGATTAGCTTTAGCCCTTCCCAAAGTGACAGGGTTGGTCCTTCCCAGAATTGAATGCGCAGGCTCTTGCGCATGACCCATTCGCGATCGGCCGAATGCAAAAAGATTTGGGCGTCAAAAAACTCGGCCCATTCGATCATCGAAGAGTAGAAATGGGGATGCGAAATCGCGATGGCGCGGATGCCGCCGCGTGCGTTTACCTCGGCGATTGTTTCGTCGTCCGGCAAAGAGATGCAGTCCCAGAGCAGATTTCCTCCGGGCGACTGGAGAAGCAAAGCCCGCTGGCCTATGGCAAATTCCGGTTCGGTGCCGATTCCGAGAAGCCGCGGCGCTTCATCTTCGATGCGGTTGTGATGATTAGCCGCAAGGCGCTTGAGCGTCGTCCATTCCTGGCCGGCGTGACGGACGAATTGCCGTTCGTCTTCGCAAATTGGACAGCGCGACGGCGGTTCCGCAGTCTCAGCAAACTGCGTCCCGCACTGCGCGCAGATAAAGTTTTGCATTGCCAAAAAGTTATCGATCTAGCCGATGTTACAATGCTAAAAGAGCATCGAGATGAAGGATCGTCTGTTAAGGCGTGCTTTGCCGATTGTAGGTGTGCTCTGCCTTTGCCATTGCAGCGCGCAGCAAGACCAGAAAGAGGTCGAGCGCTACATCGTGAAGAGCGAACGGCAGTGGGCGGAATCGGTCGCGACCGGCGACATCTCGGCAATTGAACGTATCCTTGCTGACGATTTCATCGGAGTCGATCCCAAGGGCCGCCTATACACCAAGCAACAGATGATCGGCGATACACGGAACGCGCCGAAACATTTCGTTTCAAATCGGCTTAACGATGTGAAAGTGCGGTTCTACGGTAAGACGGCAGTTGCGCAGGGAAGCGAGACTTGGGAAAAACATTCCGGCGAGCGCGGGCGCTTCGTCTGGACCGACACTTGGCTGCAGCGCAACGGCCGCTGGCAAATCGTCGCTGCTGAGGATCTGATCGCGCCTGAGAAGGCCGATTAGTTTCTACTGATGCTGAGCCAGAATCTGAGCGAACCGCCAGACTTCGTGAAAGGTATTGTATAGCGGCGTCGGTGCGACGCGGATCACGTTCGGCTCGCGAAAATCGCATTTCACACCAGCGGCGATAAGTTGTTCGTGCACCTGCTTTGGATGCTCGTGCGCCTGGATCGACAATTGCGCGCCGCGCGCATTCGGGTCCGTAGGAGTGATGAGCGAGAATTTCTTTGAACCGATTTGTTCGATCAAAAATTCGAGATAGCCGGTAAGTTTCATCGATTTTACGCGGAGCGGTGTCATCCCGCCGGCCTCGTGGAAAATTGAGAGCGACGCGCGCAGCGGTGCCATCGAGAAAATTGGCGGATTACTAATCTGCCAACCGTCAGCGGACGCTACCGGGACAAACTCGGGCTCGAGATGCAATCTGAAACGCGTGTTCGGATCATTCCCGAACCAACCGGCGAGCCGCGGTAATTTTGTGTTCGTCGCGTGGCGTTCATGCACAAACGCGCCCGCGACTGCGCCGGGGCCGGCGTTCAAATATTTGTATGAACACCACACAGCAAAATCGACATTCCAATCATGCAGCGCCACCGGCACGTTGCCGGCGGCGTGTGCGAGATCGAACCCAACGACGATTCCGTGTTTCTGTGCTGCAGCCGTGACCTTTTCGATATCGACTAATTGACCGGTGAAAAAATTCACCGCGCCCATCATCACCACTGCGAGGTGATCGGCGTTCTCGTCGATAACATCGAGAATGTCTTCCGTGCGAATGGTGAATTCGCCTTTGCGCGGGCGCGCCAGAACGAGTGCGTCTTTCGGATCCAGTTCGTGGTGAATGAGCTGCGTCTTAATGGCGTAGGTATCGGAAGGAAACGCCGGCTCTTCCATCAGGACTTTGAAGCGCGATTTGGTTGGTCGATAAAACGTCGCCATCATCAGGTGAAGGTTCACCGTGAGGCTATTCATGCAGATCACTTCGAGTGAGTTTGCACCAACGAGGCGCGCCGTCGGTTCGCGCAGCGCTTCGTGGTACGAATACCATGGCGTCCCAGTAGCGTGATGCGCATCGACGCCAAGCTTAGCCCAGTTGTCCAACTCATCGTCGACGATTTCCCTCGCGGATTTTGGCATTAGGCCTAACGAGTTTCCGGCGAAATAGATGACTGGCTTGTCGTTTTTGCCGAGTGGCAGAGAACATTTTTCGCGGAAATCGCGGAGCGGATCCTCGCGGTCAAGTTGCCGTGCAAAATTTTCGTCGGATGAAAAGGTCATTAACCGCAGATTACGCAGATTTCCGCAGATTGAAATCACCTACAACCGCAAGCACGGCTGCGCTCAAATCTGTATTAACCTGCGACATCCGTGGACGAACTTTCCTTCGCAATCTGCATTAATTCGATGGTTGTCCCGTCAGGGTCGCGCATGTAGACCACGCGTTTGCCGGCATTCGGACCCGATTGCAGCCTCTGCGGTTTACCGGCGGCTTTCCAATCCGATGCTGCAATCCTTTCGAGCACGGCGTCGAGATCGTGAACGAGTAACGCAACATGCACGGAACCAACATCGCACGGTCGAATATCTGCGCGTTTACGATCCGCAGGCGCGAGATATTCGAGTAGTTCGATCTTGTGACCACCGGGCGCTCTTAGGACCGCAAGCTTTATCTCAGCCCCTTCAATGCCGGTAATCTCTTGGGCCAATTCACCTTTTTGGTGGGCTGTATGTGAAAACTCGAAGCCCAGCACATCGCGCCAGAATGCGAGCGAACGTTCGAGATTTGAAACGGTGATGCCGGTGTGATCTGCGACAATTATTCGAAATACGGTCTCACTCACAGAAAAAATGTAACCGCAGATTACGCAGATTTTCGCAGATTGAAGATGAGAATGTCAGACACGCAAAATCTGCAACTAATCTGTGTAAATCTGCGAAATCTGCGGATCACCATTATCCTACGGCGGCGATCACTTTTAGCTCGATCGCGATCGGTGTGGGCAACGCCGTGACCTCGATTGTTGTGCGGGTCGGATTTGGTTTGGCCGGGCCTGCGAAATATTCGGCGTAAATGCGGTTGTAGATGGGAAAATCCTTTTTCATGTTAGTGAGAAAGACCGTGACGTCGACGATGTCCTGCCAGGTTGCGCCAGCGTCTTCCAGCACGAGCCGCACATTCTCGAATACTGCATGGCATTGCGTTTCGATATCGTAACTAACGACGTTGCCGGAAGCATCGAGTGTCACTCCGGGAATTTCTTTGCTGCCGCGCACACGCGGTCCGATCCCCGACAGAAACAACAACTCGCCCACGCGTTTCGCGTGCGGAAACGCCCCAACCGGTTCAGGCGCTCGTTCGCTTTTGAAGGTTTCGCTCATGGCCTATCTACTGCCGAGTACGTAAAATTAAGGCAATGCAGATTTTCAAATTAGCAACAAGCGGAACTTATTGATCCGAACGTTCTCGCGGAGCGGTATCTTTGTCGAACCGATGGAAGCTTTCTACCGGCGGCAGGACTTCCTTGAAAGTGGCGCCGTAAATGTCCCACACAGTTAGAAACAATCCACAGATGATGGGGCCGACGATGAATCCGATCGGACCGAAAAGGAACAATCCGCCCAGGGTGCCAATCAGAATGAGAAGATCCGGCATTTTCGCGTCTCGGCCGACAAGTACTGGCCGCAGGAAATTGTCGATCGTACCGACCACAGCGGCGCACCACACCAGCAGCAAGGTTGCCGTGAGATACTGGCCGTTAAGGAATAAGACGATGACGACCGGCACCCACACCAAGGGCGCACCAATCCCGGGGATGATCGAAAGAATTGTCATTACTGTTCCCCACAGGGCAGCTCCATCGATTCCCGCCACCCAGAACGCGACTCCGGCCAACGCGCCTTGGATGGCGCCAATGACCAGCGTCCCTTTGACCGTCGCTCGCGTGATTGAGGTGAAGCGGGCCAGCATTCGTGTCTCATCCTCATCATTCAGCGGTAGGTAATAAAAAATCCGTTCCAAGATTGTGTGGCCGTCTCTAAAGAAGAAAAACATCGCGTATAGCATCACAAATAAATTGAGGAGGAAGGTGGCTGTCAGGGCGGTCATGCTCGCCGCGAAAGTGACAAGAAATGCGCCGGCCGTTTTAGCAGCGGCAGCAACATTTTGCAGCAGTTGCTCCTGGCTTGGCATGTACTCAGCCAAGGAAGGAAATCGTCGGACCAGCCATTCGTGCACGTTGTAGGTGCTGGCAGCGCCAAGGTGTTGGCTCAACCACGGAATGGCCTGATCACTTACGGTCAGGGCCTGTTGAACGACGATCCCTAAGAATACGGTGAGTGGCCCAAGCCCAAGAACGAGCAACACCACCAAGGTGACTGCTGCACCGAGTGATGGGCGGCCGCCCAGCAGCCGCGTGATCCAGCGATAGAGTGGATGAAACAATCCAGCAAGTAACGCGCCGAGAAGCAGCGGTTTGAGGAACGGCCATGCAACCGCCAGGAAAAACGCTGTAACGACGGCGACCAGCAACAAGACAAACGCTGTGCGCAAATTCGTGCCGCTTGTGGTTGGCGGTTCCATGGATCGGCTCCGATCTCTAATATCAGGCTGATCGCAGATTAGCCTGATTACATCGTTTCCTTCAAGGCTGGATCGAGCTGGTTGCAGCAACGGCCCGAAAAAACTAACAACTCAGCCACACCCTTCGCATGCAATAAAGATCCACGATCGAGTCATGGCTTTACTCATTTCCCTTTTCCAGCCGCGGATTACCCGATGAAAACGAATTCTCTTTTTTTGAATCCGCAGATTGCGGAGATTCACACAGATTTTCTGAGAGGAGTGTTGTTTTCTGTAATCTGCGGAGATCTGCGCAAATCTGTGGACAATCCGTCAGGCCGCGACGGTCTTGGCTGTCTCATATCGCTTCGCCGATCGCGTTTTCGCCTTCAACGCTTCCGTTTCGCGACTCCGCGGCGGCGCATTGGTCACCAGCGATTCAAGAAGATGTTGCGCGACATGGGCCACGTCATCCACCGCGCGATTGAATGCTTCTTCGTTTGCAAGCGATGGCTTTGTAAATCCGGAAAGCTTCCGAACAAATTGAAGCGATGAAGCGCGAATGTCGTCATTCGTCGCTGGTGGTGAAAAATTATGCAGGGTCTTGATGGCTCGGCACATGAAACTAATTAACCGCTGACCCGCTTTCGCACAAGGCTACGGCGAGGCGCGTTCCGCGGATCAAAACGGATTTGTTTGCCCGAGAGACAAGCAATGCGTTGTCCCTGCAATATCGCTCGCCGCTCGCCCACTGAGTCATAGAATCACCATCAATCGATGCCAGGCAAAAAGAATTCCAATCGCTTTCGCCAATCCAATGACGCCCTTGCGTTCCCGAAACTCCTGGCGGCGGCGCGTGATTCCCGCCTAGTGATTTTCGCCGGGGCGGGAATTTCGATAGCTGCGCCGACTAATTTGCCTTCGTGGCGCGACGTGAACCGGATCGTCGTCCGCTCGCTGGCCGCGTCGGCCGCTTCCGCCGTCGGCGAACCCCTGGCAGCCAAGGCCGCAGACCTGATTCTCGCGCGACACGAGCAGGAAAAACTGCCGCCAGAATATCAAGCGCAAGTGTTAGCAGAGTCCTTGCATGACCGGTATTTTGAAGTTCTCCGGCATCTCGACAGCGATCGTCCAAATCCCACGCATCTGGCAATCGCGTGGCTGGCCCGGCTCGGGTGCGTGCGCGCGGTGATTACGACGAATTTCGACCGCGTTCTCGAAGCGGCCTTTGCGGCAACGGGGACTTCGCTCCATCGATGTTTTCAGCCCGAGGATTTTCGGGTATTGGCCAGCGACCTCACCCGGTTCGACAAAAAGGATGGATCATGTCAGCTTCTGAAACTGCACGGTTCGGTGGACGACCCAGCCACCTTGATCGACACGCTCGCGCAGCGAAAACGAGGGCTCGCGGCCCCGGTGCTGGATTGTATCCGCCATCTGTTGCAGTCCTATCATTGGCTCTTTTTGGGGTTCTCTGGTCTGGATCTTGAAGCAGAGCGTAACTACCTGGCACTCGAACAGGAAGCGGAGCGTGCCGTCGGATTCACGTGGTTTGTGCGTGAAAACACCGAACCCAAGCCCGCGGTGGTTCGGCTAAAGAATATCTATGGCGAACGCGGCAGCCTCGTCTCTGGCCGCCTGCCGGAATGGCTGCTCGATTTCGCGGACTCGCTCTCGGCGGAACCGCGCGCATGGATCGATAAGCACACGCGCAGTGCTCCGTCCGTCGATGACAAGGCAAACACGGTCGCTTTGGAAAACGCGGCCACCAAGTGGGCCGCAGACCTGACACCGAGCGTCAGCGCGCTGTCTCTAACGTTTGTCGTCTTCGCCTGCGCCGAACCTCAAACAGCCGTCCAACTGGCCGAACGGGTCTTCCAAGCACTCGAAGAGCAGAGCAAGGCACGAGTGCAACCGAGTTCGGGCTTTCTCTTACTCAAAGCGGTTGCCGCCAACACTCTCGGCCTTCTGCTCGCAGGTCTCGGACAGCACGAAGAAGCGGTCCGCTGGCTTAATGGGGCAGTCGATCTCGCGGAAACGGCGCACGACGAGGACACGCGCGATCGGTGCCGCGGCAATCTTGCACACAGTCTTGAGATGCTGGGTCGAATCGAGGAAGCACAAAGCGCTTATCAATCGGCGCTCGCAGGTTACCGGAAACGCGGGGAACCAGCTCCGTTGGCTTTTGGTCTGAGCGGTCTGGCAGCACATCTCATCCGACAATTTCATCTCGACGAGGCCCAAGTCCTCGCCGAGGAAGCGACTCAATGGGCAACGAAGGCGGGGGACGAGCGCTTCCGCGGGATCGCGTTGAGCCACCTCGGCCAGATTGCAAAACTCAAGGGCGACTATCCGACCGCGTTAAAGCTGCTGACGGAAGTCGAGGAACTCTTCACGCGACTGGGGAACGACGAGGCCGTCGCCGCCGCCGCGGGAAACCGCGGAGAAGTGCTCGCCGCGCTTGGCCGGTTTGACGAGGCCGAGCGTATTGTGCATGCGGTCCTGCGGGTGGACGAACGGCTTGACCGTAGCGACAACCAAGCCGCGAACTTTCTCAGTCACGGCACATTGGCAGAGTTGCAGGGCGACCTTGCCAGTGCGGAGAGTTGGTTTAACAAAGCGCTCGAAGCTTTTGGCGCGCTCAAAAATCCATTAATGGAAGCGTTTGCTCTTTACCGCCTGGCCGGCGTTGAAACAAAGGAGGGACGTTTTGAAGATGCAATCCTTCTCGCTGAGACGGCCTTGCCACGTGTCAACGGGT
>WNFQ01004358.1_pt1 | contig 10299 bp, 8 predicted proteins | sample 5400171 | NCBI WGS metagenome assembly WNFQ01 (sample SAMN13153356, study PRJNA577476) | soil metagenome | isolation source: 20 cm soil under Madrone tree | place: USA:California | collected 2016-06-14 | reverse complement strand
CTTCCACTCGTCGACTTTCGCAGCGATTGCATCGTGCAACGCCTTCGCGGCAGGTATAAGCCGCTGCTTCGCAGTGACGGCTGCCGCAATGTTCATCGCCGAAGGAAATGAGTCGTTGGATGACTGGGCCATGTTGACGTGATCATTGGGATGAACCGGCGTCTTGCTCCCGAGCGGCGTTCCCGCGATCTGGCAGCAACGGTTCGAAATCACTTCGTTTACATTCATGTTGAACTGCGTGCCACTGCCCGTCATCCACACATGCAGGGGGAACATGTCGTGATGTTGGCCCGCGAGGATTTCGTCGCACACTTGAACGATCAACGTGTGGCGCTGATCGTCGAGCCGCTTGCCGGCATGATTGGCATTGGCGGACCCTTTCTTCAGAATGGCATAGGCGGTAATCATCTCCCGCGGGATTAAGTCCTTGCCAATGCTGAAGTGCTCAAGCGAGCGCTGAGTCTGTGCGCCCCAGAGTTTGTCCGCTGCAACGTCTACCTCGCCCAGGCTGTCGGTTTCTTTGCGAATTTCTGTCATCTTATTTCTCCTTCTTTCTCAAGAACTTTTACAAAATGCTGCTCTCATACACCTGCTCGAACAATTTCACATTTTGTCGATAGTCCACCTGAACGCCGACAAGCACAGGCCCTGGAGTGTCGAACGCTTTCCGCAGCGTAGTAGCGATCTGATCTGGACTATCGATTCGCAAGCCCGTGGCACCAAATGCCTCCGCGTACTTGATCGGGTCGACAGGTCCAAAATCGACTCCGGACACTCGGTTGTACTTGATGCGTTCTTGCGCGGCCACCATGTCGTAGCTGCCATCGATCCAAATCATGTGAACGAGGTTGGACTTGAGACGCACGGATGTCTCGAGTTCGTTTGCCGAGAAAAGGAAGCCTCCGTCGCCTGAAATGGAAAGAACCTTTTCCTGGGGACGCACGAGCGTGGCTGCAATGCCCCAAGGCAACGCGACGCCGAGCGTTTGCTGGCCGTTTGAAATAAGGAGCTGACGCGCGCGGAAACTGTAAAGATAGCGCGCCAGATACATACTGAACGAGCCCATGTCCGAGCACACCGTGACATCGGGTGTGAGGATGTCTTGGAGTTCCGCGATGAGCCGCAGCGGATGAATCGGACTACCAGATAACTTAGCCGCTTCGGCCCTCATCTGTTCGCGATCTTGGGCTATCCGAGCCAGGAGAGCCTTCGACGACGCGTCAATTGGTGGCCGGCGTAAGAGCGGAGTCAATGCGCCGAGACTTTCTTCGATGTTGCCAATTAGTTCGACTGCGGGATCGTAGTCGTTCTCAATTTCAGCGGGAACAACATCAACATGCACGATCGTGCGATCTCGACCCTTGTTCCACAGAGATGGCCAATATTCAACCGCGTCGTATCCGACTGTGAGTACGAGGTCTGCCGCGCTCAACACCTCGTCTGCCGGTTGATTTGCGAGCTGGCCCACGCGGCCGGCAAAAAAGGGAAAGAGCTGCTGAGAGACCGCTCCGGCCGCCTGAAAAGTTCCGGCGATCGGCATCGAACACGCATTTAAGAAGGCGCGAACGGCATCGGCGGCTTTTGGCTTGCTGGCCATAAGCCCCAGGAAGACAACCGGGGCTTTAGCAGAATTGATCAGACGCGCCGCTTCGATTAGGGAAGCTTCCGCAGCTCGTCCTTGCTCTGTGAAGCTGCCCAGACCGATCGGTTTGCATTGCGCCTCTCCGGTCATGACGTCTATGGGAAGGCTGACGAACGCGGAGCCCGGCCGAGCGGATTCAGCGGCGCGAAATGCGGCGGCAAGCACTTCGGCGGTAGAAGCCGGCGAGTCCACCTCCGCGGCATACTTGGTGACCGGCTTACATACGCTCACCGAATCCATCGTTTGATGTAAAGATTTGAGGCGATCCGCCACTGAGACAGCACCCCCGAGCGCGACCATTGGGTCGCCCTCCGAATGAGCAGTCGCCAACCCAGTCACCAGATTGGAGACGCCAGGTCCCGATGTCGCAATTGCTACTCCGGCCTTGCCGGTCATGCGTCCGATGCCTCCAGCAATGAAGGCTGCATTTTGCTCGTGACGGCAGACCACTGTGTGAATCGAGGAATCGACCAACGTATTGAACACTTTGTCGATCTTTGCGCCTGGCACTCCAAAAACATATTTCGTGCCGCGGGCCTCAAGCATTTGCACGACGACATCCGCACCTGTCATTGTTTCTGTTGCTGTCTTCGCCTTCATCGATTTTCCTTTCGGAGTAACTACTCAGCTCTTTTGAGATCCTTTGTCGTGTCCACTGCCAGGTTCTCTTTTAGGAATGACCCCGCTTCTGGCAGACGCACGTCGTATTCGAAAAGCGTCTGGATTCGACGCGCAATCCCTTTGCACTGCAGTCGAGTACGTGGCCACCCTTCGTGCGGTCCGCGGAGATGAAGTGGAAGTGATATCCGGGGATGCTAAACGAGCTCGAATAGCGCGGAGACCACATGCATACGAGCGTGCCCTCGATATCTTCGAAACGGAATTCCGGCTGAGTCTCGGCCGCGGCGAGAAGCCGCGTGCCTTCGCTGGCAGCTTTCACTGCGCGTGTATGCATGCGGTCGAAAACGCCATCGACACGCAGGGCATAAAACAAATTTTCAGATTCGCGGTGAGGCTCGCACGCTCGCTCTAGCTCATTAAGACTGCTGATACTAGCGACTGCAAAGTTTTCATCCGGCTGAAATAGACTGACAACCGCGAACGGAATTTCGAAATCATCGTGCCGAGCCTCCGCTGTGCCGTCTCCTCGCACTTGATAGATAATTCCTTCTAGCACCACCATTTCCCCGTCGAGATGTTCAAAAGTTCCGAGGCCAAAGTCGCCGTTGGCGAGTAACTTCCGAGAGGACACCGCTCCTTCAGACACTCCTTGCACGAGGGCTGCAGATGTCGAGATTTGATAGGCGCGGTGGCGGCTGGTCTGAAAATATTGGCTGAGCGCCGCCGTAACAACGCTGTCCGGCGAAATAGATCGACGAGCAACGATATTACTCAGAAGGCTATCGAGCGAGTCTGGGATAACCACAGTTAGATTCGGCATGACATAAGCTTCCTTTGATCTGTGCGTCGCAGAGAGCTGCGAAATGGTCAGTCGCTTCACCGGTCAGCTGTCCGTTTTGGCTTCCAAGTTTTTTCCGTACCCACATCCGAGATGTCCTCAAAATAGTCTTCTAAGCATTCGCAGGTCGATTGCCAGCTTGTTATGTACCGCCACTCGGCGAAGTACTTGAATACAGGCAGCTTTCAAATCACTTCGACTGCGAGTTCAAGAAAGTGTCCTTCGGATGGACACCTCGTCCAGAAATCCGAACGCTTTACACGCACTACAGCTGGCCGCGCATGTTCAAAATCCTGTTTTCGGGGATTGGATTGGCCCTGAAAATTCCCAGCTTTTGCATGCGCGCATAAAGTGTGGACCGCTTCAATCCCAAGCGGAGAGCAGCGCCTCTCGGACCATCGATAACCCAGTGGACCTGCTCCAACGTCTTGCGAATGTGATGTCGCTGAGCCTGGTCCAGCGTGATGGGCTCCGGAGTTCGTATTTCGATTGGCTGTCGTAATCCTTCGAGCGGAGGACGGAGCGTGTTCCCATCGCTCAGGATCACGCTCCGTTCGATGAAATTCTGCAGCTCGCGGACGTTTCCCGGCCAGGAATGGTCTACCAGAGCCTCGATAACTTCGATTGGTATCCATTCGATCTGCTTTTGCATACGCTCGGAGTAAATCCTCACAAAATGCATCACGAGCAGCTGAATGTCTCCGCTCCGGTCGCGCAGTGGGGGAAGAGGTATGGGAAAAACGTTCAACCGGTAGTACAGATCGCTACGAAATCGATTCTGGGCAACTAATTTGGCGAGGTCTTTATTCGTCGCGGCGATGAGTCGAACGTTCGCTCGTTGTGTTTGCGTGCTGCCTAGCCTCTCAAACTCTCCGTCTTGAAGGACGCGCAGCAGCTTCGGTTGCAGTTCGTGCGGGATGTCTCCAACTTCATCCAAAAAAAGGGTGCCCTGGTTAGCCGCTTCGAAACGACCCACTTTACGACCCACCGCTCCCGTGAAAGCTCCTCTCTCGTGCCCAAAGAGTTCGCTCTCCAGTAATCCGAGAGGAATCGCCGCACAATTCAGCTTCACAAAGGGGCGATCTCTGCGTGTACTGTGGTCATGAATCGCACGCGCGATGAGTTCCTTACCCGTGCCGGTTTCGCCTTCGATCAGAGCCGTCGAATCTGTGGGTGCGACCGTGCGAACAAGGTCCAATATTCTTTGGAGGGCTCTGCTCGCTCCGACGATATACTCGAAGCTATTGTTCACACCCTTATCCTTGATGCGACCTTTGCATGCGACGCTTGCGAACAACGGCGCGGAAGTAGTCGACTCGCTCTGCTTGCCATGAGGCTGCCACTTCTCGACGGGTGACCGAAGAGCGGGCTCTGTGACGCTATAACTGAGTGTTGTCATGTTGATGTCCCCTGACTTGAACTTTCAGGCTGCTCTAGACTGCTGCATGCGGCCGGCTAGAGCGGGATAGAGCGACTCCGAATTCCGGTGAGCGATGGAAGTCACGTCTGTTTCGCTGAAGCCATTCCAGTGCTGCATATCCTGAATGGCAGGTGGAAACGTCCATGCCGGCATGAAGGGATTATCGAAGCCCATCAACAGGTGCGAGATCGGCGCCATCTGCTGTAGAGTGAAGAGCTGCGCGGGAGATGTTGCCGCGGTAAGGTCGTAGTAGAAAGACGCCAGACCTTCGCGGATTTCCTCTGGACACAGGCGCGCACGGCCGTTGCCAGGACCGAAGACCGTTTCAAGAGTTTCGATACGCGACATCAAGTATGGAATCGTTCCTCCGCCATGCGTGGAAATGATCTTGATCTTGGAGAAGCGCTTCTTGGCCCCACTGAAGATCATGTTGGTGAGCATGCGTGTGGTGTCGAACATGAACTCCAAAATCGAAACGTCGATGCCGAGATCGACTGAGCGAGATGCCTTGGCTGCGACCGGGTGGACGAACAAGGTCACGCTGCGGCGGTTCATTTCCTCAAACCATGGATCGTAACGGGTGTCGCCAAGATAGATGTCGTCAATGCTTGTAGTGGTCGCGACGCCATCAAGCTTCAGGGTATCGAGCGCGTACGCTATCTCTTCGAGCAGGCCTTCTGTCGGCGCCAGCGCTGGTAATGTCGCCATCGCTCCGAAGCGCGTGGGATGTTTTGAGACGATGTCGGCCAGTTGCTCATTGATTCGCCTGGCGAGTTGGCAGGCCTCCGGTCCTTCCGCGTGACTGGCCGAATCAGGCAGCGATAAGACTGATGCGGCGATTGCATTCGTGTCCATGAGCGACAAAGTCTCGTCAATGGACCAAGGCGGCAGCTTGTCCATCGGCGCCTGCGATCCGAGATTTGTAATGATGTGAGAGTGAACGTCGATGATTTCGCTGAGACTAGCCATAGAAGAATCTCCTTCTGTTCCTGTGATGGCAAATGACGGTTACATTTCTCTTGTGTCTCGTTCTCTCGTGATCCATTCGCGGATATATTCTGGGCAGTTCTTAAGCGTGATGTTGTCCGCTTCACAGCGCTTGAGAAAACTGACCGCTCCTTGATCCACGAGGGTTAAATCGCTTAAGTCCAAAACGATGCGGCGACCCTCCGCTTCTGAAGTCATTAGGGTTTCCAGCTCGGTTAGGTCTTCTGCGTCCATTCGTCCGCTCAGCTTAATGACCACCTCTCCGTTCACTGTCCTCGTAATCTTCAGCATCTTCCTTCCCTTGCGCAGCTTGCGAGTCTGGAAGCAGATAGAGGCGTGGCGAGCTCTTTTCGACGGGCACTACGGTATGAACTTGTAGCCGGCGCCATGCATGGTTTGAAAATGCACTGGACGTGAAGGATTGCGTTCGAGTTTTTGACGCAACCTAAGAATGTGGTTGTCCACCGTTCGTGTGCATGGATAGTTCTCATATCCCCACACTTCGTTGAGCAGTTCGTCGCGTGAAATCACGCGCCGCGCGTTCTGAATCAAGTATTTCAGCGTCTTGAACTCCATGGTCGTGAGCACAACAGGCTCACCTTTGTGTAGAGCTTCCATGGCGGAAAAATTGACGGTCACATCGCCAAACGCGACCGTGCTTGCCCCGATGGCGCTCTTGAAGCGTTCCACTGCTTTTCCAAGCACGCCATGCAGTTCTGTCGTCTCGGACCGTTCGCTCGACGATTTCACCACCGAGGGTTTGGGCGGATCAACTTGATGGGCGCCCGCGGAGGTAGGAATAAGGGCCATCACTGGAAGGAAGCCGGCCAACCGGTGAATTTCCTTCACGTCCACACTTGAGATCGGAGACAGCGACTCATCGAAGAAGATTTCCGCGCCTGGCTGCGCAGTGGCCCGCGAGATTTGCGCTACCTGGCTGTTCATAACTACCGCGACGGGCGCTTGCTCCGGGATTTGACGTTGCGTCCGAGCTGCGTGCCCAAAGGGTGGTTCTCTATTAGGTATCTGCATCGTCTTTGGCTCCTTCGCTTGATTCAAACTTGTTTGTTCCCTGGGTTCACGGCAATGTTCGGACACAACTCGCTGGCTTGCGGAGCGTGTTCGATAACGAGCACTACTGCTACGCTTGCATCTAAGCTGAACAGCATTCGCTGGTCTCGTGATCTTGGCTATCGCCCCGCTCTCACAAGTCTCTGCGTGCGCTGCAGCATGAAGAGTCATACGTTCTGTGTGATCGCAATCACAGTTCCAAACGCAAGGTGCTTAAGATGTATGAGTTAGCTACCTATGGAAATGTCGAGTTTCGGCAAATGCCGAACTTCCTACAGCAGTTCGTCAGGATAGTTTCCTTCGAGCAGTTATAGGAGTGTGCTAGCTATTTTTCGAAGGGCTTGCAGTTTTAAAGCGATACTTGTCTATCTTCAACGAGATAATTTTCGACTCTAAGGTTGATCGGTGAATCCCCAGCTTTGCAGCAGCTCCGGACGGTCCCGATACTCGTCCTCCGCTTTCGCGCAGGGCAGCCTCAATGATCTCTTTCTCTTCGGCAGCCGCTTTACGAGACAGCCCCACGTGGCTTTTCGGTCCAGCTACATAGGGCGGCCGCGAAAGCCAACTCTCATCGACCGAGAAATTCTCCGCGTCGCACACGATTACGGATCGCTCGATGACGTTCTGCAGTTCGCGAATGTTACCCGGCCAAGGGTACGACTGAAGCAGTTCCAAGCTCCTCTTGTTCATCCCGCGAACGCTCTTTCCCGCTTTCCTCGCGTAGCGATCGATGAAGTATCCGACCAGCACCGGAATATCTTCCCGTCGTTCCCGCAGAGGAGGTACCTCGATCGGAAAAACGTTGAGCCGATAAAAGAGATCACTCCGAAAGGTGCCCGCATCGATGGCCGCCTGCAAGTCACGGTTGGTGGCGGCAATGACGCGAACATTCGTCCGGATGGATCCAGTTCCACCGACACGTTCGAATTCATGTTCCTGCAAAACACGCAAGAGAGCGATCTGGGTCTCAGCAGGAACCTCTCCGACTTCATCGAGGAAGATTGTCCCTCCTTCAGCTAGCTCAAAGCGCCCTAAGCGTCGCTGAGTTGCCCCCGTGAAGGCGCCCTTCTCATGGCCGAACAATTCTGATGCGATCAAGTCGCGTGGAACTGCGGCGCAGTTAACACTGACAAACGCTCGCGAGGAACGCTGTGAGCGTTTGTGGACGGCACGCGCGATCAGCTCTTTGCCCGTCCCCGTTTCGCCGGTGATCAGAACAGTGGAGTCTGTGGGAGCAACCTTGGATACACCAGAGAGAACCGCATGTAGGGCTGGAGAAACTCCCACGATCTCCTCGAACATGGATGCCTTATCGATTTCTTCGCGCAGCGCGACGTTCTCATTCTGCAGTCGCTGCTCAGCCTGCTTACGCTCCTCGATATCGGTCGCTGCGGCATACCAACGTGTGACGCATCCTTGTTCATCTCGTAGCGGGCTCCAGCGGAAGAGAAACCAGCGATACTGTCCATCTTTTCTCCGAAAACGTGCTTCGTATTCGTGCGGAATGCCGCTTAAGAATTTAGTTTGAGTTTCGCTGGTCAAGCGTTCCCAATCATCTGGATGATAATACTTGTGACGATTGGTGCTCCGCCATTCCTCAAGAGTAAACCCGAAATAATCGAGCATAGTTTGATTGGTATAAAGACGAGTGCGATCGCGATCAGGCCCTAATACGGCGAGGTACTGCGGCGTGAAATCCAGGATCTGTCGAAGCTCCATTTCGCTTTGCCGGATTTTTTCCTCCGCCTGCTTTGCTGCGGTGACGTCTGTCACGGCACCCACATATTCGAGATTGCCTGAGGAAGGCTCCAACGCGCGAGCTAAAACGTGGAGGTGCTTGACTCTACCATGCGGCATCAGCAAACGATGCTCAAAATCCAAATCCGACCTAGTCTCGGCCGCACAGTCGAAGGTCTGCTTCACGCGACCTCTGTCGTCGGGATGAATTTGCTGCAATGCTAACTCCGGCGTAGGTTTAGCCGCTCGATCATACTCAAAGATCTTGTAGGTTTCCCCCGACCAGAAGATTTCGCCACTTGAAACGTTCCAGCCGAAACTGCCGGTGTGGCTCAATTTCTGGGCTTCCGCCAAGTAAGCTTCACTCCGCCGCAGCTTTTCTTCTCCCCTCCTCCGCTCGTCGATGTCCGTAAGCAAGTTATACCAACGGACGATGCGCCCTTGAGCGTCACGCAGAGCTAGGCCACGCGAGTGAAACCAACGGTACGCACCGTCAGCACGGCGCAGACGGTGGTCAATGTCATAGGGATCCCCGGTTTCGACCGAGCGCCTCCAGGCGGCGACCGCCTGAGGGAGATCATCTGGGTGGACGGCTTCGCTGGTACTCCAACCTTTCAATTCTTCAAGAGTCTTGCCGAAGTATTCCAGGACTTGGTTGTTGACGAATTCGACCTCGCCTTCCGGAGTCATTATGGCTACCAGGCCGGCGATGCCATCGACGATCAGGCGAACACTCTTTTCACTCTCCCGCAACTCAGAATAGAGGCTGGCGTTCTCGAGCGAGATCGCGGCTTGCGAAGCTAGCATCTCCAGCACTGCCACCCGGTCCGGCGTGAACACGCGCGGCGTCAAATTGTTTTCTAGATACAGTGCGCCAATGAGCTTGGTTTGTTTAACTATGGCGAGGAATAGGACAGATCTGGGGCGTTTCTCCCGCACATAGTCGTCGTCAGAGTACAGGTTCCTGATCGAAGCATCGTCAAGAACCACCCGCTCCCGTGTCCGGATCACGTAATGGAGCGCGGATAAGGGAAGATCAGATTGCATTACCGCTGCCTGTCGAACGGTGACCTCAACTCTGCCGTGACCAGTGGTGGCCTCCGCCTCGATCTGCAGCTCGCCACCGCGGAGAAGGATGAGCAGACCGCGTTCGGCCCCTGCATGCTCCACCGCGATTCGCATGAGCTTCTCGATCAGCTTGCTAAGAACGATTTCGCTCGAGAGTGCCTGTGAGGCCTTCATTACAGTATCGACGTCTAATTGCCCGGCGGAGGTGCCGATTGTGGCGGTGGTAGGAGTATGAACGCGTTCCGCGTGCAGGCGCGCGTAGCGTTCGTCGAGTTGCTTCACCTTGCCGAGCGCGCCCCAGCGGTGGTAGCAGTTTCGCGCGCTGCGGAGATATGCGTAGGCGACTGTTTCGAGGCCGCGCGCCAGGTAGTATCGCGCCGCCAACTCATGGGCCAAGCCCTCATTCTGGACGAAGCCGTGTTCGCGCGCCAATAGGATGGCCTGCTCGTATTGGCGCATGGCTTCGAGATCCCGGCCTTCGAGGCGAGCGATCTCGGCCAATACCAGCGCGTGCTTATCAGCGAAAGTCGGTGGATAGTTTTCGGCCCATTCGCGCAGTTGTTCCTGATGTAGGTTCAGGAGTTCCCGCCACCCTTGCTGTTGGTCGGCCGGCGCGTTCTCATAGCATGCCGCCACCGTAAGCGCGGCATAGTAGAAGTATTCTAGCTGCTGGATCTGAGCGACTGAGGTCCAAAGCAGCACCTTCACCTTGCCGGCTGCCGCTACAGCCTCGGCGTAGTCGCCCGACAGGAACCGCGCCTTCAGTTTGAGCATCCAGTACCAGAAGATCATCAGCGCCATCCGATTCCCTGTCAGCTGCGCCTCGAACGTCGCCTCGTCGAACTGCGCGTCGCTGAAAGTGGAAAAGGTCGTGGTCCGGCCCTGCATGTTCGCGATGAAGCGTTGCTGGCTCCG
>WNFQ01048780.1_pt1 | contig 10300 bp, 10 predicted proteins | sample 5400171 | NCBI WGS metagenome assembly WNFQ01 (sample SAMN13153356, study PRJNA577476) | soil metagenome | isolation source: 20 cm soil under Madrone tree | place: USA:California | collected 2016-06-14 | reverse complement strand
ACCGAACGACTCGCCGCCGACAAATCCTCACCGAAGAAGGCTGCAGGGCACCTATCGCTTTGGCAAGTGCTTTCGAACAAGTACGTTCTCGCTGCCTCGCTAATTTACGCGGGGGCGTCCGGCTCAAGTCAAGTTCTGTCGTTGTGGCAGCCTCAGATCATCAAGTCGTTCGGCTTGAGCTATATGCAAACCGGCTTAGTAAACTCAATTCCGTTTGGTATCGCATCCGTTCTCATGATCCTTTGGGGCCGAAATTCGGATCGCACCCGTGAGAGGACATGGCATACCGCGATTCCGCTCCTGCTGTTGGCGGTCAGTCTCGGGGTTGCTCCGTTTGCTAGTGCACTACTTCCTGTACTCCTTCTCCTCTGTGTCGCAGTCACGGCCACTTACATCGTTAAGGGGCCCTTTTGGGCGCTTACGACTGAGTGGATGTCGGCTGGCGTCGCGGCAGCGGCGATTGCGCAGGTTAACGCTATTGGAAATATCGGAGGATTTTTCGGCAGCTACCTACTTGGTGTGATCAAAGACGCCACCGGCAGTTATTCGTTGGGCCTGCTTCCGCTGGCCGCGTTGTCAGGTGCAGGATTCATCATGGTGTTAGTGCTGAATCGAAGTCAGCAACGAAGCGCCGCCATCATTCAACCGCAGGCGAGATGAACGCTCGGCAGGCCCTCCGCAAGACTGTGGGGCTGAAATTCACCCTACTCATCGAGAGTTTCCATGACCGATGACAAACCACTCCGTAGACTCCCTGCTACTCTTATTCCTGGCGACGGAATCGGTCCCGAGATTGTCAAATCGGCAGTCGACATTCTCGAAGCGCTTGGCTCACCTTTTGAGTGGGAAATCTGTCAGGGCGGACTTGCCGCAATAGACGAATGCCGCGACCCACTGCCCCCTGCAACTCTGGACAGCATACGTCGGACAAGGCTCGCCTTGAAAGGTCCACTTACAACGCCCATTGGGGGAGGTTTTCGGTCGATCAATGTTCGTCTGCGCGAAGAGTTCGGTCTCTATGCCAACGTCCGTCCCGTCAGAAGCATGGTGCCGGGTGGGCGGTACGACGACATCGACATCGTACTTGTGAGAGAAAATCTCGGAGGCCTTTATGTTGCCTTCGAGCACTACATTCCGATCGGCGACGATCCCCACGCGGTGGCCATTTCGACGGGCGTCAACACTCGCGAGGGGTCGCGCAAGATCATAGAATTTGCATTTGACTACGCACTCAAGAATGGGCGCAAAAAGGTAACCGTCGTTCACAAGGCAAACGTTCTCAAGGCTTTGACCGGCGTATTTCTGGAAGTTGGTCATGAGGTTGCAAAAAAATACGAAGGCAAGGTCAAAATGGACGACCGTATCGTTGATGCGACGGCGATGCAGCTTGTTATGGACCCTTGGCAATTCGACGTAATCGTCACCACGAACTTGTTCGGTGACATTTTGTCGGACCAGCTAGCGGGATTAGTAGGCGGACTAGGAATGGCTCCCGGAGCTAACATTGGTCCGGACGCAGCAATATTCGAAGCGGTCCACGGCTCAGCTCCTGACATCGCGGGCAGAGGTGTTGCTAATCCTCTAGCGCTTATGCTCGCAGTCGGGCTGATGCTCGATCACATCGATCAATCGGTTCTTTCCACTCGCCTTAGAACGGCTATCGATCTAGTCTTGCGAAAGGATGGAGTCCGGACGCCAGATCTCGGTGGCAAGGCTTCGACGGGCGATTTTACTCAGAGCATCATTCGCCGGCTGGGATAGTAGGGACGCTTAGACGTGACGATGCACCGCGAAGCATGGAAAAGACAGCTCGCGTTGAAAAAAGAGAGACTGGGAGAATAGACATGCCAAAGGGCTCAGATTTGCTTGTTGCCGCACTCGAAAACGAAGGTGTCGACCGCATCTTCGGAGTTCCTGGCGAAGAAAATCTGGATGTCGTCGAGAGTCTACGAAACTCGTCGATTAAACTGATCCTGACGCGTCACGAGCAGGGAGCGGCCTTCATGGCCGCCACCTACGGACGTCTAACCGGAAAGCCTGGCGTTTGTATCACGACCCTGGGACCTGGTGCCCTAAACCTTACGACGGGAGCAGCTTATGCCCTGCTCGGTGCCATGCCCATGATCATGCTCACAGGGCAAAAGGGCATCATGAGCAGCCGCCAGGCAAAGTTTCAGATCGTGGATGTGGTGAGTGCATTCAAACCGCTTACGAAGCTTTCTCTCCAAATCGTCAGCACAAGCAGTATTCCCACATTGGTTCGCGACGCCTTCCGCATCGCCATGGAAGAACGGCCAGGACCTGTTTTACTCGAGTTGCCTGAGGACGTAGCTGGCGAACAGGGTGAAGCTATAGCAATGGTGCAGCAGCATCCGATTGAGATTCCAGTAGCCCATCGTGCCTCGCTGGATCGAGCTGCCGAAATGATCCTCAGGGCGAAGAGGCCATTGATTATGCTCGGTGCTGCGGCGTCCCGTCCGCGGAGCACGGCGGGGATCGGAGGTTTTGTTCGCCGTACGCAAATTCCATTCTTCACCACGCAGATGGGTAAGGGAACAGCGCCTGGCGGAAGCAAGCTTTACATGGGAACGGCCGCGTTGAGCGAGCGTGACTATGTTCATGAAGCCGTTGATCGCGCCGATCTGATCATTGCCATCGGTCACGACACGATTGAGAAGCCGCCATTCATCATGGGTCCGAAAGGTCCTCAGGTGATCCATGTTAGTTACACGCCAGCCAATGTGGAGAGGGTTTACTTTCCGCAGTGTGAAGTCGTGGGTGATGTCGGGCCGAGCCTTGAGTTGCTGGCTGACCGCGTTGAGGGACGGCTACACAATGCCGGCGCTCTATTGAGCCTTCGCGAAAGTATTTTGAGCCGCATCACCGACCGTGCCACCGAAGAACGCTGGCCACCCACTCCGCAACGCATTGTGCACGATGTAAGAAAGGTATCACCGACCGTGCCACCGAAGAACGCTGGCCACCCACTCCGCAACGCATTGTGCACGATGTAAGAAAGGTCATCCCTGAAGACGGCATCGTCGCTTTGGACAATGGGATGTACAAGATTTGGTTCGCGCGGAATTACCGAACCTATGTTGCGAACACGCTCCTTCTCGACAACGCATTGGCGACCATGGGCGCCGGGCTGCCGTCCGCGATGATGGCCGCGATGCTGTATCCCGAACGCAGGGTGCTCGCCGTCTGCGGCGACGGCGGTTTCATGATGAATTCGCAGGAAATGGAAACCGCGGTTCGCCTTAAGCTGAATCTCGTGGTGCTGATCTTGGAAGACTCGGCTTATGGCATGATCCGGTGGAAGCAGGCGGTAGATAGTTTCCCTGATTTCGGCCTGACGTTCGGGAACCCGGACTTCATCAAATACGCGGAGAGTTACGGTGCGAAAGGGTCGAAGGTCGAAAGCACAGCCGAGCTGATTCCAACTCTCGAGCGGGCTTTTAAGAGCGGTGGAGTGCACCTAATTTCAGTCCCCATCGACTATAGTGAGAATACCCGCGTGCTAATCGATGAGCTTCGCGAAAAGTTAAAACAAGTCGACGAACCGGTGGCGTAGATCGGAATAATCGTCGCGGAATGACGAGTGCAGACGTCTGACAAATTGAGAACCAAAGCGCGACAGCTTTGGTTTCGCGCTCGTACGGTTAAGGAAACTGCAACCGAAGCGCCAGGAGAGTGCAATGAGTGATAAGATCAACGAGCAAACCGAAAAGATGCGCGAGATGGCGCAGACAACCCTCGACAAGGCAAAGGATGCCGTGTCGAAATACATGACTGAGTCCCAAAAACTGCGTGAGAAGGCCGACACTAGTGTGCGAGCTACTTACTCGACTGCAAAGGAGCTGAACGAAAAGGCAGTAGCGTTTGCCGAAGCAAATGTGAATGCTGGGTTCGGGCTCGCACAACGGCTGCTTCAGGCAAAAGATCCCCAGGAGATGGGCACGATTTACCAAACCCATCTGAAAGAGTAGATGGAAAAAATGAGTGCGCAGTTTCGTGAACTCGGAAGCGCGATGACGAAACCGCCCCCGGTCGATCTGAAATAGAGCAGGGTCGCATTCGATAAATGCGGCGAAAGCTTTTCGCTTGATGACAAGAACGGTGCCTACGTTTGAGTGAAGCGTGGACACTAACGGCATCACTCGTTCGAAGACAGTTGAGATACAGGTCGCCGGCGAGAGCTCGGTTTGAGCACAGAAAAGTCAGTACTGAAGCGTGCCAGCTTGTCATCGACGCAATCGCGCGGGCAAAGAGATCATGATACAAAAGGGTCGCTCTCGATGAGGTTGATCTTGTTAGGACCACCCGGTGCCGGCAAGGGCACGCAGGCCGAAAAGATTGCTGCCGGCTTTGGGATACCTCAGTTGTCAACCGGCGACATGCTTCGTGAAGCCGTCGCATCGGGTACCAACATCGGCTTGCAGGCGAAGGAAATCATGGAGCGCGGTGACCTTGTGCCTGATGCTCTGGTCGTTGCCGTCGTGGCCGATCGTCTCGATGAGCCAGACGCCGCGAACGGATTTGTTCTTGACGGGTTTCCACGAACGTTGACGCAGGCAGAAGCGCTCGACGACGAGCTTTTCCGACGGGGTTTCCAGATAAACGCAGTTCTTGAGCTGAAGGTCGACAAGTCAGTTCTGGTTGAGCGCGTCAGGACCCGGGCCGAACAGATGGCGGAACGGGGCGAGCCGGTCCGTAGCGACGACACCCCGGAGGTCTGCGAGAGGCGCCTAGACGTCTACCGGGTGCAGACCGCTCCGGTTATTGAACATTATCGGTCGTTAGGTGTGCTCAAGAGTATCGACGGTCTGCAGCCAATCGAGGCCGTTACCGATGATCTTGCGGTGGCAATCGCGGCTTTACCGGCCCAAAAGATCAGGAGGCAGAAATGAAGGCTTTCACATTCCAGGCGCCGCCGAACATTCTTTTCGAGGCAGGTGCTTCGCAGAAATTGGCAGAACTGGTTGCGGGATATGGAGTCACGCGCATTCTGCTGGTTACCGATAAGGGCGTACGAAACGCAGGTCTGACCAGAAACGCTGAAAAAGCTCTCATTGATGGCGGCTGCGAGCTCACCGTGTTTGAAGACGTGGAGGCGGATCCGCCATCTCATGTAATCGAACGGGCAGTCGCGCTTTGTCGAGACAGCGGAATTGGGCTAGTTGCTTCGATCGGCGGAGGCAGCGCTCTCGATACCGCGAAGCTCGTTGCCTACCTGGCCAAAACCCCCGATCGACTCGATGACATTTACGGCGTCGGCCTCGCCAAAGGGGAACGGCTGCCGCTTCTGCTGGTGCCGACGACTGCCGGAACCGGTTCGGAGGTGACCCCGATCGCCATCGTGACGACACCCCGAAAAGAAGGGCGTTGTTTCGCCCCGGTTGCTACCGGACTGGGCGATCCTCGATCCGGAACTGACCCTAGGTCTGCCCGCGCACGTCACCGCAGCAACGGGCATTGACGCCATGGTGCATGCGATCGAAGCCTACACAAGCAGGCATAAAAAGAATCCGATGTCAGATCAATTGGCGCGTCAGGCGCTTGCGTTGCTCTCGGCCAATGTGCGCATAGCTTGCACCGATGGATCGAACCTCGAAGCGCGATCTCAAATGCTGCTTGGTTCCATGCTGGCAGGTATGGCATTTGCCAATTCGCCGGTCGCCGCCGTCCATGCGCTTGCATATCCAATCGGTGCAATTTTTCACGTTCCACACGGTTTATCGAACGCGCTTGTCCTGACGCAAGTACTCCGGTTCAATTTGCCCGAGGCCGAAGCGCTGTATGCCGAACTAGCTCCTATCGTCGACCCCAAGACTGAAGGCCTGTCAACCAGCCAAAAGGCGCGGCTTTTCGTCGATGCAATTGCCGCCATCTGCAGGGACTGCAATGTACCCGTGTCGCTCGCAGACGTTGGCATCACTGCGAAAGACCTGAAGAAATTGGCCGAAGACGCCATGAAACAAACGCGCCTCCTGGTCAACAATCCGCGCGAGGTCAGCTTCGACGACGCTCTGGCAATTTACACGGAAGCGTTCGGAAATCGGACGGCAGCATAATCGAGCAGTGAACCTCATTGATATCAGGCCACGTCTTTTTGCGGGAAGTAAGATGAGCAAAAAACACGAACCGGATGCGGCCCCTGCTGAGTCAGCTCCTCATTGGGCTGACCTGTGGCAGTCGTTCTCGGAATCGTCCAAGCAGATAGCGGAGGCATGGTCGAACTCAATGGCCCCCTTCATGCTCGCCCGCCTGCTGGAACATCCGGGTGGGTTTGCCGTCGGCAACGAGATGTCAGACGCTATCGAGAAAATGGCACAGGGACCGCGACTTGCCGACGTTTGGGACATCGATCGCAAAATGGCACTGGTCTTCGGCGCATGGATGGAAATGCGCCAAAAGCTGGCGAACTATAATGCCGTAGCAGCGGCGCCGTGGACGGAAGCCGCGAAGAGATTCCTCGAAACGATGTCGGCGGCAACGGCCGGTGGACGCAATTCACCTCCAAACTGGCGGGAAGCTTTTGCGAAGTGGAGTGAAATCTCCAACGAGGAATTGATCCGAAATCAACGTGGCGAAGGCTTTCTGCATGCTCAGAAAGAACTGTTGCAGTCCGGATTGAAGCTTCGCAGCCGGCAGGACGATATCGCCGAAGCCGCTTCTGCGATGTTTGGTATGCCAGGTCGAAAGGATTTCGACGAGGTGACGCGCCAGCTTACCGAGCTGCGACGCGAAGTTCGCGCTCTCAGCCATAAGGTAAACGCGCAGGAGCGAAGTACCCGCCCGATGCGTCCCAAAACAGGCGACACGGTCAGAGAGTCTGACAACACCCAGCCGAACACGCAATGAAAGATCGGTCATGACAGAGGAGAATCAGGCTGCCAGGTTCTTTAACGATATGGCCGCTAGTACCGAAAAGCTGGTCAAGGCAATGCAGCTAATCGGACAGACCAAGGATGAGGATGTCACTATCGGCACGACGCCCAAGCATCTGGTCATGCGGCGCGACAAGGTAGAGCTGTTTCGCTATGAGCCGATGGCTGAAGCCACCGCAACCACGCCTGTGTTGCTCGCATACGGACTGATCGGTCGTTACACCATGGCCGATCTTCAGCCTGATCGCTCGCTCGTGCGAAGTCTGCTTTCGAAGGGGCTGGATCTCTGGCTGATCGATTGGGGTCAGCCAGGACGGACCGAGCGTTGGCTCACGATCGATGACTACGTGGACGACTATATCGACGCTGCAGTCGATCGAATCAGTCAGGAAACGGGGCACGATCAGGTTACGCTTCTCGGGATTTGCGAGGGCGGCGTATTCACAACCTGCTATGCCGCCCTGTATCCCGAGAAAGTGAAAAATCTGGTCCTTACGATTACCCCAATCGATTTCCATGCGGATGTGAAGGACACTGCGGCTCACCACGGGTTCCTGAATATCTGGACCCGAAGCCTCGATCCGGAAGATATAGACAAGCTGGTGGATACCTATGGGGTGCTGCCGGGCGAGTTCATGAGCTCCGTATTCTCGATGATGACGCCGATGCGTTCGTTGACGAAATACAATGTCGACCTCATCGACGTTGTGGATGACGAAGCGAAATTCATGAACTTCCTGCGAATGGAAAAGTGGCTTGCTGACCGCCCGCATCATCCCGGCGAGGCGGCAAAGCAGTGGCTCAAAGAGCTATACCAGGAAAACCGCCTCGTCGATGGCAGCTTCATTCTGTCGGGTCGTCAGGTCAATTTAAAGTCCATCACTGCCCCGATACTAAACATATTTGCGCTGGACGATCACATTATTCCACCAGACACGTCGCGTGCGCTTGGCGCGAAGATCGGTAGCAAAGACTATACGCGAAGATCGGTAGCAAAGACTATACGGAGATTCCCCTTCCGGGCGGACATGTCGGGCTCTTTGTCTCGAGCAAGTCGCAGGGCAAGCTCAGCAAGAGCATCGCTGATTGGTTAGTCGCCCGCGATGCCAGCTCTGCGAGTGAAGCCTGATGCGCAACAAGGTCGTCGATGCCGCGGAAGCGGTTGCCATTATCAGGTCCGGCGACACGGTCGCCTCGTCTGGCTTCGTGGGTGTCGGCACCCCTGACGAAATCATCAAGGCGCTGGAGCGGCGTTTTGTTCAGACGGGAGAACCCCGCGACCTAACGCTGGTGTTCGCAGCCGCACCTGGCGACGGCTTGGACCGGGGGCTCAATCGTCTCGCTCATCCTGGCCTGATCAAGCGTTTGATCGGCGGCCACTTTGGATTAGTACCAAAACTGGCGCGTATGGCCGTCGACAATCACATAGAGGCCTACAATTTGCCGCTGGGATGCGTTTCGCATCTGTTTCGCGAGATTGCGGGACGCAAGGCCGGGCTGCTTTCAAAAGTCGGTTTGGGGACCTTCGTCGACCCGACCAATGGTGGCGGGAAGCTCAACGAAAGGACCACCGAAGAGCTAGTGCGATTGCTGGAGATCGACGGCGAGCAGTGGCTTTTCTACAAGGCTTTTCCGATTGATGTTGCAATCATCCGCGGGACAACTGCCGACCGAAACGGCAACATCTCGATGGAAAAGGAAGCCCTGACCCTCGACAACCTTGCACTCGCAACAGCCGCCAAGAATTGCAAGGGCTTCGTTATCGCCCAGGTGGAACGGATCGCGGCCTCGAGTTCGCTCAATCCGCGGCATGTGAAAATTCCCAGCGTATTGATTGATTGCGTCGTTGTCGCGCAGCCGGAAAACCATGCTCAAACATATGCCACCGGCTACAACGGGGCGTTCTCAGGTGAACTGCGGGCCCCTGCCGACCGCAATGTTCCCCTACCATTGGACAACCGTAAGATCATTGCGCGGCGGTGCGCTCTCGAATTGCCAATGGGTGGCGTGGTCAACCTCGGCATCGGGATGCCAGAAGGGGTTGCCTCAGTTGCCGCTGAAGAGAAGCTATTCGACTTCGTTACGCTAACGGCCGAGCCCGGGATCATCGGCGGGATTCCTCAAGGAGGTCTCGACTTTGGCGCCGCCATAAACGCGGAATCGATCATTGATCAGAATCAGATGTTTGACTTCTATGACGGCGGCGGGCTGGATCTGGCATGCCTCGGCATGGCGCAGGTTGATAGCCGCGGTGATGTTAACGTCAGCCTGTTCAACGGTCGCCTTGCCGGCGCCGGCGGCTTCATCAACATATCCCAGAACGCGCGCGAGCTGATCTTCGCGGGGACCTTCACGACCGGTGGCCTCAAAACCACGATTGTGGACGGTCGGTTAAAAATACTAAGCGAGGGAAAATCATCGAAATTTATCGACAAGGTCGACCAGATCACGTTTTCAGGGCGCCTCGCTGCGAGTAATGGGCAGCCCGTTCTCTACGTAACCGAACGATGCGTTTTCAAGTTGACGTCGGAAGGACTCGAACTGATCGAGGTTGCGCCGGGCATCGACGTCGAGCGAGACATTCTCGCGCTTATGGGATTCCGGCCCGTCGTCCGCTCGCCGAAAGCAATGGATGCTTCGCTCTTCAACGAAGCCCTGATGCAACTTGATGACAGACTGCTCAACCGTCCATTGTCCGAACGATTTATGTTCGACGAGAAACGCAACACGCTCTTTCTAGGTCTCGACGGCTACCGGGTTCACAAATCGGCCGACGTGGAGGCGATACGTGAAGGTGTCTTTGCGATCTTCGACCGAACCGGGCATCGTTTTTCTGCAGTCATCAACTATGACTCGTCGGACATTGCGCCTGATATGGCCGACGAGTGGTTTTCGTTGGCCGCGGATGTCGAGCGCACATGTTATGATCACGTCTCGCGCTACACGACCAGCGCATTTATGCGCCTCAAGCTTGGCGACGCTCTAGCGCGCCGCAACGTCGCTCCGCATATTTTTGAGACATCATCCGACGCTCACCAGTTTGTCAGCGAATAGTCAGATGGTGCTCAATCACTCTCAGCCGCGGCGAGCGTCAACGGCTTCGGCGGAACCTCGCGAGCAACGATCAATGACGCCGGATCGGATGGGATCGGTTCGCGGGCTGACGCGGCGGAGCTTTCATCGCATCGCGTTTACCGATTGCGGATCCCCGACTGCTGAACGAGCGGTAATATGTGTGCATGGCCTCACCCGAAATGGCCGAGATTTTGACTATCTTGCTACCGCACTAGGTGGTGTGGACACTTATCGCATCCATAAGATGATGGCTGCGAGAGTGACGACGGCACGGTAATTTCGGGCTGTCTTTTCGAAGCGGGTTGCGACGCGGCGGAATTGTTTGAGTTTTGAGA
>WNFQ01035109.1_pt1 | contig 10300 bp, 9 predicted proteins | sample 5400171 | NCBI WGS metagenome assembly WNFQ01 (sample SAMN13153356, study PRJNA577476) | soil metagenome | isolation source: 20 cm soil under Madrone tree | place: USA:California | collected 2016-06-14 | reverse complement strand
ACCACGCCGCCTTTGGACGCCGCATAGGCGGCCTGGCCGATCTGACCGTCATAGGCGGCGACCGAGGCCGTCGAGACGATGACGCCGCGTTCGCCGTCCTCGAGCGGAGCGAGGTCCTGCATGTCAGCCGCGGCGAGCCGCATGGCGTTGAAGGTGCCGATCAGGTTGACGGTGATGACCTTCGCGAAGTCGTCGAGGGGCTGCGGTCCGTTGCGCCCGACAATGCGCTGCGCCGGGCCGATTCCGGCGCAGTTCACGAGGATGCGCGCAGCCCCGTGTTGGCTTCGCGCCTGCGCGACGGCCGCGGCGGCTCCGTCCGGGCTCGTCACGTCGCAGGCGATGCCGAGGCCGCCGATTGCGGCGGCGACCGCGCGCGCCGCCTCGCCGTTGACGTCGAGGATCGCCACTTTGGCGCCGAGGGCGGCAAGCCGTGCGGCGGTGGCGCGGCCGAGGCCGGAGCCGCCGCCCGTCACCAGCGCCGCATGTCCGTTGGGATGCATTGGGGATCGGTCCGGTTTGGCAAAGAAATGACGCTGTTTCCTACGCGTCTGCCGCCGTGGCGCGCAAGCGGGGATCTGGAGGCGGCGGAGCAACCCTCGTCTTGCGGCGGGCGCTGCGCAGTGGCGGTCCCCGGCCATCCTCCGAGCAGGCCGCTGCTCGGCCGGCCCTTGACACCGCCTTGTTGTAACGCCATCTTTGTAGCTACAAAGCGAGGCGGCGGTGCGCTGGACGTGGGACCCGGACAAAGCGGCGGCAAACTGCGTCAAGCACGGCTTGTCGTTTGACACCGCGGTGCTGGTGTTTGACGACCCGCTCCATGCATCAAAGCCCGACCTGCATCCGGACGGTGATCGCTGGCATACCATCGGACTTGTTGGGTCGGTGTTGCTGCTGGTGATTCACACTTGGCCGGAAGCCGAATCCGAAGCAGGCGAGCCGGTCGGCCGCATCATCAGCGCCCGGAAGGCCACCGCCCACGAAAGGAAAGCCTATGAAGAAGGAAACTTCTAAGCGGTTGACGCGTGAGCAACTGGCGGAACTGAAGTCACTTGCGGCCCTGCCCGATAGCGCCATCGATACGTCGGACGCGCCGGAACTCCTCGATTGGTCCGGCGCCAAGCGTGGGCTCTTCTATCGACCCGTCAAGCAGCAACTGACACTTCGCCTCGACGCCGATGTCGTCGCCTGGTTCAAGAGCCACACGACATCCAATGAAGGCTATCAAACACGCATCAATCGGGCGTTGCGTGAGTACGTGCAAGGGCAGACAGGCCGAACTCGGCGATCCAGGGCTTAACTTGGCAAAAACCGCGTAGGGCGGAATAGCGAAGCGTATTCTGCCGCACGTTCGGGATGAGGTGCGATACGCTCCGCTATCGCACCCTGGGAAACTGGCCCCGCGCGATTCGAACTAACGCTGCGCCATCTGCTTCTTCACCCACCTGCGGAAATTCAGCGTGTTGGTGTAGCCGCCATAGACGTTGCCGGCGTCGTCGACCGCGACGGCTTCGAGGCCGTTGACCTCGACGGACTCCAGGATGAAGGCCATGACCTTGCCGTCCTTGACGCTCCCGATCCGGATGCCCGACTTGTACGGCGGATTGAGTTCGTCGGGAGAATTGTCGGCCACGTAGAGCACGTCGTTCTTGTCGATGAAGAGGCCGCTCGGCCGGCCGAACTGCTTCCACTCCAGGAGATACTTGCCGTCCTGGTCGAAGACCTGAATGCGGTTGTTGGAACGGTCGGCGACGAAGAGCCGGCCGGCAGAATCCAACGCCAGGCGATGCGGCGTGTCGAACTCGCCGGGCCCGGTGCCCTTCTTGCCCCACTCCTTGATGTACTTGCCGTCCTTGGTGAACTTCACGATGCGGTTGTTGGTGTCACCGCCATGGCCGTCGGCGACGAAGATATCGCCGTTGGGGGCAACCAGGACGTCGGAGGGCGCGTTGAACGTATCTTGGGTCGTACCCGCGACCCCGGGCTTGCCCAAGGTCATCAGGAGCTTGCCGTCCTGATTGAACTTCATGACGGTGTGGCCCTTGCCGTTGTCCATCGCGCGGCCGTCCGTCACCCAGACATTGTTGTCCGGATCGATGTGCAGCCCGTGCGAGTAATTGATCATTCCGCCGCCGAAACTCTTCACCATCTTGCCGGTCGAATCGAATTTCATGATCGGGTCAAGTTTCGACTTCGAGCAATCGGTCGCGGTTTCGCAGCGGTCGAAGGCCCAGACGCTCTTGCCGTCGCGATCGATGGCGACGCCGACGGCGGCGCCCCATTTGCGTCCGTCGGGGAGCTTTGCCCAGCCGTAGTCGAACCGATAAGGGTTCGGCGCATCATTTGGGCCGTAGCCACTTTGCGTGTAGCCCTTCTGCGTCGATAGCGCGAATGCCGCAATGACTGCGACGCCCAGCGCGACTGTTAGCGCTCTTCCATGCCTCATGATGCTTTCCTCCGGTGCTATGTCTTCGTCCGCTCGTTGCGGTCTTGGGGTGCTCACGTGTCAATTTTAATCATGCGCGTCATTCCGGGGCGCCGGAGCGAAGCGGAGGCGAGCCCGGAATCCATACTCCCTGACCTGTGGTTATGGATTCCGGGCTCTCGGCCTGCGGCCGAGCCCCGGAATGACTGGACAAGGTTCTGCCCCAACATGCCTCGTCGTTCTGAGGCGAAGCCTCGTTAGAGAACTCCCTCCTCCCTCATGCGCGCAATGGCTTCGCCGTCGAACCCCGCTTCGGCCAGGACCGCGTCGGTATGCTCGCCCAGACCTGGGGCTGGCCGCCGCCAGGCGCCTGCGCTTTGCGAGAGACGCGGAACGATGTTGTGCATCGGGACGGCGCCGAGCTCGGCGTCTTCCACGTCAACGAGGATGCCGCGCTCGCGGAAATGCCCATCCGCGACGGCGTCCGCGATGGTGTAGACCGGCCCCACGGTGACGCCCGCTTCGCGCATCGTCTGCAGCGCCTCCTCGCGCGGGCGCGCCGCGAACCAACTGCCCACCGCCTCGTCTACCAGGCCGCGGTGCTGCACCCGCGCCGCGTTGGAAGAAAATCGCGCATCCGCCATCATGTCGACGCGACCGATGACTGTGAAAATGCGGTGGGCCATCGTCTCGGTTGAGCCCGACAGGGCGACGTAGCGCCCGTCCTGGCAGCGATAGACGTTGCGCGGCGCCGAGGTGTGGGAGCCGCTCCCGGTCCGCTCCTTGACGGTGCCGGTTTGCCGATAGATCGCGGCCTCGGGGCCGAGTACGGAAAACATGGCTTCGAGCAGCGACAGGTCGATGATCTGGCCTTGCCCGCCGCGGTCCCGCGCGCGCAGCGCCGTCATCACGGCGAATGAGCCATAGAGACCGGCGATCATGTCGGCGAGCGCGAGCGGCGTCTGGCCAAACCCCGATACCCTCACAATCACCAAGGCCGGATTGGTTTGGAGCAACACCTGCGGAGCGATCTCCATCTTCTCCAGTGTCCCGGGACGAAAGCTCTCCATGAACACGTCAGCTGTCGCGGCGAGGCGCAGAAGCACCGCCTTGGCGCCCCCATGACGAAAGTTCAGCACAATCGAGCGCTTGTTGCGGGCGTAGGTCTTCCAATGCAGCGCGTGGCCGCCATCGCGCCAATCGCGCAGCGGATCGCCCGACGGAGGTTCGACCTTGATGACGTCGGCGCCGAAATCAGCAAGCTGCAGCGACAGCATGTTGCCGGCGACCATGCGGGTAAGATCGAGCACCCGGATGCCGTCAAGGGGGCCGGTTGCGGCGGGGTCGAATTTGATCGGCGGCGTCCGGCGGGTGTCCAGCATCGCTCTACGATCCACGTTCATTTCGATACACACATGCGTAGCCCGGATGGAGCCACCGGGTCCGGCCTCTGGCCGGCCCGATGATAAACTCAGCGTAATCCGGGATAAGCCGACCCCGGATTACGCTGCGCTCCATCCGGGCTACGGAACCGCAGATGGTGATAGCCGAAAAATTGTGTCATTGAAGACTTTCAGCAAGCGCCCAACCTCCCTCGCAGGCCCCTATGTCGATCGACCTATCCGACCTGAGACCCGGCCTCGCCGGATCGGCAGAACTCAAGGTCGCCGTCGAGCACACCGCGCCCAGCATCGGCAGCGGACTGGTGCCGGTGCTGGCCACGCCTGTCATGATCAATGTCATCGAGGCGGCGGCGCTTGCGGCGGTCGAGCATCTCTTGCCCGCGGGGCATCAGAGTCTCGGCATCCATCTTGACGTGCGTCACTTCGCGGCGACGCCGATAGGCATGCGCGTGCGCGCGACCGCAGAGCTGGTCGGCATCGATGGCCGCACGCTCACGTTCAGGGTCGAGGCGCGCGACGACAAGGAACCGATCGGCGATGGCTCGCACCAGCGGGTCGTCGTCAATGTGGCGCGCTTTGATGCGCGCGTGCAGAAGAAGCTTGGGGTGTAGGGTGGGCAATGCGCCCGACGCAGCGTGGGCAAGCTTCGAGGCCGGGTGGGCGCATTGCCCACCCTGCGCCGCCCTTACTGAGCCCGCGCCAGCGTGCCGGGGGGCACTTCGTTACGCATCACGACGCCGCCCTTCATGACGAACTTCACGCGCTCCATCTCGCTGACATCGGCCAGCGGATTTCCCGCCACGGCGATGATGTCGGCGAACTTGCCGCGATCGATGCTGCCGATCTGGCTCGCCCAGTCATAGTTGAGCATCTGGGCGGCCGGCATGAAGGCGGTCTGCAGCGCCTGTACCGGCGACATGCCCCATTTGGCATAGTAGGCAAACTGGTTGGCCTGCTTGCCGTGAGGAATGGCCGGCGAGGTGGCGCCGCTGCCGAACACGATGGCCACACCGGCGGCGACCGCCTTCCGGACAGCCTGTTCCAGAAGCTTCAGGCGCGAGTTGCGACCGCCCGTGTCGCGCAGATCGGGGGCTTCAAGGGCGACCAAATCATCGACGGTCGGCACGTAGTAGAGCTTCTTCTGCAGCATGACCTTGATGCCCTTATCGTCAAGCTCCAGCAGATGATTGGGCGCATCGACGCCCGCATTGATGCAGCTGTCCATGCCCTCGCCCCCATAGGTATGGCAGGCGACCTTCAAGCCCAGCCGGTGGGCCTCGTCGACGATCGCTTCGACTTCCTCGTAGGTCAGCGACGGGCTGTTGACCAAGGTGGCGTCCGCCTTCCACATATGGACCGGGCCGACGTAGTCCTGGGTCGTATAGATCTTGATCCAGTCGACGCCGTGCAGCTTGTTCTCGCGTACGGCTGCACGCGCGAGCCACGGCGAATTGGTGTTCTTCTTCTCGGTGAACGTATCGAGGAACCTCACAGATTCGGAATCCGGATAGTAGTTGGTGGCGCGCTGGTTGATCGATTGGCCCACCACCTGCATGCGCGGCCCCTGCACCAGGCCGGAGTTGATGGCGTCGCGCAGGTCGACGGTGTTGAAGCCGCCGCGCGAATCCATGTCGAGGACCGTGGTGAAGCCGGCCGCAAGGTCGATCTGCGCGTTGGCGAGCGCAATCAGGGCCCGTTGCGTCGGCGTCGCGCCGCCGGTCACCACGTGAACGTGAGCGTCGATCATGCCGGGCATAACGGTCGCCGAGCCGAGGTCGATGACGCGGGCGCCCGCGGGAATTTCTACGGACGATCCCACATTGGTGATGTGATCGCCCTTGATGAGGATGACCTGGTTGTTGAGGACAGCTCCGGATTTGGAATCGAACATGCGGCCGGCGCGGATCGCGATGACCTGATCGGGCGGCGCAAGGTATTTGCCTGCGGCAGGGTTTCGGACAGCTCCGCCGCCCTCCTGCGATTGCGAGGGACCGACGGTCGCGCCGATGGCAGCGGCAATGGAAACAACGGCCAGAGTGCTTTGCCAACGCATGGAATCCTCCCTTATGGCGATTTCGACCCGAAACCAGATGCGGCGTCATTCCGGGGCGCCGCGAAGCGGCGAGCCCGGAATCCATAATCACGAGCCGAGGGCTATGGATTCCGGACTCGCCACCTAGCGGTGGCGCCCCGGAATGACCGAGTGGGTTTGTGAACGGCCCCGAGGTGCGGTTTCATCGAAGCAGTCTACTACTTCTACTTCCTCGTCTGCTTGAAATATCGGAGATCCGGTGGCGGCTGGTCCTTGCGGGTCGGCATCAGGTGGCCGTCGCCGCCGCGGTAGTAGGTCTCCTCACCGATCCGGATCAGCTCATTGTCGCCGGCACAGTTATATTCGAGCCATTCCGGGTACTCGACGGGCAAGCGGCGGTAAGTCTTCGACACCGACCAGGGGCGCGTATAGGCATTGTCGATCAAGGTGATGTCGTTGCGCAGGATATCGGGCTTGGTCCGATCGAAGACGAGGCGCTCCTTGACGATCGACTGGTTGTCGGCGTGGACCGGCATGCCGGCCGGGTCGAGCGAGCGGGGACCCTTGAAGTGGCGAGTCTCGACCTCCAGCACGTTGAAGCGTCCATCGCCTGTTTCGTCGATCCATTTGCCGATCGAATAGCCCAGGAAACTCGGCTCGACCTCCTTCGGCCAGTCACGGCCGTCCGTGTAGATGCGGCGATGGGAATCGTGGACGTGATCGATCCGGATATAAGTGATCTCCGGCAATACGATAAATTCCGCCGCCTGGTATAACGTCATCATAGCCGGCATCCCGGGCGGGAGGCAGTCGGCGCCGGGTTTCCAGTTGCCCTGGCCGCCCTTGGCCTGGTCGGCGAGGCTCGCTTCCAGCACCGCCTGGTATTCGGGCGTCAGCGGCGCCTGTTGCCCGCGCCCCCACGGCTTGGTGGGATCGAACGCCGGCTGGCCGCCGACGCCCGGAATGCGCACGCCGATCCACTGGCCCCACAGGTCGGGATATTTCGTGTCGTCGAAAGCCTGGGCGACGGAGCATGTCGCGGCCAGCGTCAGTCCAATCACACCAAGGGCGTTACGGTAATGCATGGTGTTTCCCCCTTGTCATCAATTGAGGGAGGGACGGATTCATTCGTAGCTCGTAGGATGGGTTGAGCGCCAGCGAAACCCATCAGCGGCTGCGCCACGCGGATGTGCCCCTGATGGGTTTCGCTCCACTCAACCCATCCTACGCCTGGTTCACCCGCGCTCCCCCACCAACGCGAACCATTCGTCCTCAGTGAGCACGTTCACCCCGGCCTCCCGCGCTTTGTCGAGCTTTGAACCGGCGCCCGGACCGGCGACCACGTAATCGGTCTTCTTCGACACCGAGCCGGCCACTTTGGCGCCGAGCCGTTCCGCCGTCGCCTTCGCTTCATCACGCGTCATTTTTTCGAGCGAGCCGGTGAACACCACGGTCTTGCCGGCAACCGGCGAATCCTTGCGCGGCGCCTCGGCGTCGCGGATGCGCACCTGCGCGGCGAGGCGTTCGATGCGCTTGAGGTTGTGCGCCTCGCCGAAATAGTCCCGAAGGCTCTCGATCACGGTATCGCCGATCTGATCGAGCGCATCCATCTCCTCCTTTGTCTCCTCGTCGCCGCCGGCGAGCTTGAGGCATGCCTCATGGAACGCCGCCCAGGTGCCGTAACCGCGCGCGAGCGCCACCGCCGTCGTCTCGCCCACATGCCGGACACCGAGCGCGTAGATGAACCGCTCCAGCGGAATCTCGCGTCGCGCCGCGATGGCGCCGAAGAGATTACGCACCGAGGTTTCGCCAAATCCTTCCACCTCGTGGAGATGGAACTCGTTATTGCGCGCCTCGAGCGTAAATATATCGGCCGGCTCCCTCACCCATTCCCGCTCATAGAAAAGCTCGATCTGCTTCTCGCCCAGCCCCTCGACGTCGAAGGCGCGACGGGACACGAAATGCTTGAGATGCTCCACGGCCTGAAACGGGCAGGCGAATTCGCCGCTGCAGCGGGCGACCGCCCCCTCCTCTCCGGTTGCGGTCTTATCGCGCACCACCTCGGTGTGCAGAGGGCATGGACACCTTGTCGGAAAATGGTAAGGGCGGGCGCCACGCGGCTGTTCCTGCACGACGCCGAGCACTTGCGGAATGACATCGCCGGCCCGTTGAATATGAACGGTATCGCCGATCCGGACGCCAAGTCGTGCAATCTCGTCGGCATTGTGTAACGTTGCGTTCTGCACCACGACCCCGCCCACGGTCACCGGCTCCAGCTTGGCGACAGGCGTGAGCGCGCCGGTGCGGCCGACCTGAATCTCGATGTCCTTGACGACGGTCATCGCTTTCTCGGCCGGGAATTTGTGCGCGATCGCCCAGCGCGGATTGCGCGACACGAAACCGAGACGCCGCTGCCAATCGAGGCGGTCCACCTTGTAGACGACACCGTCGATGTCGTAGTCGAGCATGGCGCGCCCGGCTTCGATCTCGCGGTGAAATTCCAACAGCTCCTCGACCGACCGGCACATTTTCGCCAGCGGATTGGTCTTGAGCCCGCAGGACCTGAACCAGTCGGCCATGCCTGACTGGCTGTCGGCCGGCATCTCGCTCATCTCGCCCCACGCATAGGCGAAGAACCCGAGTGGCCGCGATGCCGTGATCGCCGGGTCCTTCTGCCGCACCGAGCCGGCCGCCGAGTTGCGCGGATTGACAAACACCTGCCCGCCGGTTTCGGATTGACGCTTGTTGAGGGCGAGGAAACCGGACTTGGTCATGTAGACTTCGCCGCGGACCTCGCACACCTGCGGCACGCCCCTGCCTTTGAGCCGGTGCGGGATGTCCTTTAAGGTTTTCACATTGGCGGTGACGTCCTCGCCCTCGCTGCCGTCGCCACGGGTTGCGCCGATGACAAGCTCGCCGTTCTCGTAACGCAGCGACATCGACAGGCCGTCGATTTTCGGCTCGGCGCTGAAGGCAATCTCGTCGGCTTCCGGGAGGCGCAGGAAACGGCGGATGCGGCCCACAAAGTCAACGACATCCTCCTCCGCGAACGCGTTGTCGAGCGAGAGCATCGGCACGGCGTGACGGACCTTGGCGAATTTTGCCGCCGGCGCCGCCCCGACCCGACGGCTCGGCGAGTCCGCGCGGACAAAATCAGGATACCTCGCCTCGATCGCGGCATTGCGGTGCCGCAGCGCATCATATTCGGCATCCGAAACTATGGGCGCGTCGTCCTGGTAATAGCGCTTGTCGTGCGCCGCGATCTCGGCCGCGAGCCGTTTCAGTTCGGCCTTGGCCTGCGCCTCGCTGAGGGCGTCGGGGGCGATATGGGAGAGGTTTTTGGCTGGCATTCGATTCCAATGCCTCATACATTCGGCGTTATTCCGGGTCGCCGCGAAGCGGCGAGCCCGGAATCCATAACCCCGATGCTCGCCATACCTTTCCAACTGTCGTTATGGATTCCGGGCTCGCGAGCCGTGCTCGCGCCCCGGAATGACCAGAAGAACTGCCGAAATTCGTGTTTAGTGTCAGTAACGCGAGCATGGAGCATTGTGATTGGCGTTTTACGTTTATTTGTTGGCAAGTCGCAAGCACGGAACGCTCTACATCGGCGTGACGCGGGACCTTGTTTGCGGCGTCTACGAACATAAGCAAAAAGTAGTTCTCGGCTTCACCTCACGCTACGGCGTGAATCGGCTTGTTTGCTATGAGATCTACGACGATCCCGTGAACGCGATTACGCGGGAGAAGGAACTGAAGAAATGGCGGCGAGATTGGAAAATTCGATTGATCGAAGAGACTAACCCCAATTGGGCCGATCTTTTTGATGGCATTGCGCACTGACCCTTCAGCAGCGTCATTCCGGGGCGCGGGCTCTTGCCCGCGAGCCCGGAATCCATAACCCCGATGCTCTCCGTTCCATTCCCGCCCTGTGGTTATGGATTCCGGGCTCGCGCAAGAGCGCGACCCGGAATGACCAGCATCAAGACACCCTTGTCTATCCCGACCCTTGCGCGTAGCCTGTCACGGCAATCACGAATCCAAGGAGCGGTCGTTCCATGAAGGCCTTATCCCACCTCAAATACGCGATGCCGGTCCTGGCAGTGGCGCTGGCGCCGTTGCCGGCGTCGGCGAGCAGCGTTCGCATTTATATCACCAACAGCGCCGGCGACAGCGTTCACGTCATCGACCCTGCCACCAACAAGGTGGTCCAGGAGATCAAGAACGTTGTCGGCGCCCACGGCGTCAACTTCTCGCCGGACGGTGCGCGGGTTTACATCAGCAACGAGGAGACAAATACGCTCGACGTCTACGACCGCAAGACCGTGAAGCTCATCAAGAAGGTGGAACTCAGCGACCACCCCAACAACATCGCGGTGACCAAGAATGGCGACCGCATCGTGGTCGCGGTGGCGCGCGGCAAGGGCGGGCTCGACATCGTCG
>WNFQ01020973.1_pt1 | contig 10301 bp, 9 predicted proteins | sample 5400171 | NCBI WGS metagenome assembly WNFQ01 (sample SAMN13153356, study PRJNA577476) | soil metagenome | isolation source: 20 cm soil under Madrone tree | place: USA:California | collected 2016-06-14 | reverse complement strand
GAGGTGATGGACCTCAAGGCCGCCTGCCGCACCTACAATATCCTGGTCGCCGAGGAGCGCAAGGTCGCCGCCGCGCTGCTGTTCGCGTGACGGAGCGCGGCGTGCGGCTGCTGCTTGCGCTGCTCGCGGTCGCGTGGTTCGGCACGCTCGGCGTGCGGCCGCTCTACAAGGCCGACGAGAGCCGCTACGCCGAGATCCCGCGCGAGATGGTGGCGAGCGGCGACTGGATCACGCCGCGCCTGAACGGCCTCAAGTATTTCGAGAAGCCGCCGCTGCAGTACTGGACCACCGCCGCCTTCTTTACGCTGTTCGAAGTCGCGGACTGGTCGGCACGGTTGTGGACTGCGCTCGCCGGCTTTGCAGGAATTTTCATGGTGCTTTTTGCAGGAAGGCGTCTTTTCGGCGCGCCCGCGGGGGTCTACGCGGCCGCGGTGCTCGCCGGCAGCCCGCTCTACGTCATGCTCGGGCAGATCAATACGCTGGACATGGGACTGACGTTTTTCCTCTCTGGCGCCGTGTTTGCATTTGCGCTCGGGCACATGCTCCTGTTCTGGGCGGCGTGCGCCCTCGCCATGCTGAGCAAGGGATTGATCGGCATCGTGTTGCCGCTGGCGACCATCGCTCTCTATATCCTGATCAAGCGCGACTGGGCATTGCTTGGAAAAATGAAGATTTTCTCCGGAGGCGCGCTGTTTCTCGCGATCGCCGCACCCTGGTTCATCGCGGTCTCGCTCGCCAACGACGAGTTCCTGCGCTTCTTCTTCATCCAGGAGCATTTCCAGCGCTTCACCACCGAGATGCATGGCCGCGCGCATCCCGCCTGGTATTTCCTGCCGATCCTGGCCGCCGGCATGGCGCCGTGGCTGCTGCCGCTCGGCTTCACGCTGTTTCATTCAGTCAAGAGCAAGGCTGAAGGATTCGATGCGGTCCTGTTTCTTGCCCTGTGGGCACTGGTGGTGTTTGCGTTCTTCTCCGCGTCGGGGTCGAAGCTGCCCTCCTACATCCTGCCGATGTTCCCGCCGCTCGCGCTGCTGATCGGCCGCTGGCTCGCCGCCTTTGACGCCCGCCGCGCGCTCGTTGCGCAGTCTGTGCTGCTTGCCGTGACGGGGCTGGCCTTGGCGGTTCTGGCGCCGCGCCTGGCCGCAAGCTACGCCAGCTACATCCCCTGGCTGGTCGCGGCGGGGATCTGGCTCGTGGCGACCTCGGTCGCCGCCTGGCGCCGGTCAATTGCCACTTGCGTCGGCCTGCTTGCCCTCGGCGGGTTCGGCGCCACGCAGATCGCGCTCATTGGACATCGCACGCTGGCGGCCGAGTTCAGCGCCGCGCCCACGGTGGCGGCGCTGCCCACATCCCCGCCGGCCGCGGCGAGCGTATTTGCCGTAGAGGCGTACGATCACAGCATTCCTTGGAGCCTGCGGCGCACGGTCACCATGGTCGGCTACAAGGACGAGCTCGGCGAGGCGATCCGCTGGGAGCCGCAGAAGTTCATCCCCGACCTGCCCGGATTTGCCCGTGCCTGGAGCGCCGCGCCCGGGGCCTACGCATTCTTTGCGGCGCGCGACTTCGACCGCCTGCGCGCCGAGCTTGCCCTGCCCATGCAGGTCGCGGCCCGTGGACCGCGCTACGTCATCGTGAGGAAGCCATGACGCTCGTCAGTTTTTCGCTGATCCTCGTCGGCGTGCTGCTGAACGCCGCCGCCCAGCTGCTGCTGAAGGCGGGCACCAACGCCATGCCGCTCGGCCTGCGGCTCGCCATCGAGCCGCATATCCTGGCAGGCCTCGCCTGCTACGTGGTGAGCGTGGTCGTCTGGATCGTCGCGCTGTCCCGAGTGCCGGTCAGCATCGCCTACCCCATGCTTTCCATCGGCTACGTGGTGAACGCGATCGCCGCCTGGTACCTGCTTGGCGAGGCGGTGACGCCGATGCGTCTGGTGGGAATCGGTATCATCGTCTTCGGCGTGTTCATCGTGGCCCGTTCATGACCGATTACCTGCCTTTCGCCCGCCCTTCGATCGACGAGGAAACGATCGCCGGCGTGGCCGAGGTCCTGCGCTCCGGCTGGATCACTTCCGGGCCGCAGGTGAAGGCGTTCGAGGCGGCGCTGTCGCGCCTGTGCGGCGGGCGCGCCGTGCGCAGTTTTTCGTCCGGCACCGCGGCGCTGGAGGTCGGCCTGAGGCTGGCGGGCGTCGGCGCCGGGCACGAGGTGATCACCACGCCCCTTTCCTGGGTCGCCACCGCCAACGTCGTGCTCGAGGTCGGCGCGCGCCCGGTGTTCGTCGATGTCGATCCGCGCACCCGGAACATCGACCTGGAGAAGATCGAAGCGGCGCTCACGCCGGCGACGCGCGCGCTGATCCCGGTCGATCTCGCCGGGCTGCCGGTCGATCGCGACCGCCTCTATTCGATTTCCGGACGGAAAAACCTCAGGGTCATCGAAGACGCCGCCCAATCCTTCGGCGCGCGCTGGCGCGGACGCGCCCTGGGCACGTTCGGCGACCTCGTCGCCTTCAGCTTTCATGCCAACAAGAACATCACCACGGCCGAAGGCGGTGCTTTGGTTCTGCCCGATGAGAGCCTCATTCCCCTGTGCGAGAAATTGCGCCTGCAAGGCGTGGCGCGCTTCGGCGAGGACGGCATGGAGGTCGACGTCGCCGGCGGCAAATTCAACCTCACCGACGTCGCCGCGCGCCTCGGTCTCGGGCAGCTTCCTCATCTGCAGGAATTTACGGACAGAAGGCGAGACCTTGCCAGACGCTACTTCGAGCGGTGGGACCGCTCGCTCGAGTGCGAGCTGCCGCTCGAGGACTTCGAGAACTCGAACTGGCACATGTTCCAGGTCGTGCTGTCCGCGCGCGCGGACCGCGCCCGGTTCATCGCCGCGATGCGCGAGCAGGGCATCGGCGTCGGCGTGCATTACCCGGCGATGCACCTGTTCGCCCTGTACCGCTCGCTCGGCTGGCGCGCCGGCCAGTTCCCGCATGCCGAGCGGGTCGGCCGCTCGATCGTGACGCTGCCGCTGTTCCCGGCGATGACCGAGTTCGACGTGTCTCGCGTGTGCGAGGCAGCGCGCAAGGCGCTGACATGAGGCTTTCCGTCGTCATTCCCGTGTACAACGAAGAAGCCGGGCTGCCCGCGCTTTTCGGGCGCCTGTATCCGGCGCTGGACAACCTCGGCATCGACTACGAGGTGATCTTCGTCAACGACGGCAGCCGCGACCGCTCGGCGGCGCTGCTGCGCGAGCAGTTCGCGCGGCGGCCGGAAGTCACCCGCGTGATCCTGCTGAACGGCAATTTCGGCCAGCACATGGCGATCATGGCGGGCTTCGAGCGCTGCCGCGGCGAGCGCGTGGTCACGCTGGATGCGGACCTGCAGAATCCGCCGGAGGAGATCGGCAAGCTGCTGGTGAAGATGGAAGAGGGCTACGACTACGTCGGCGGCGTGCGGCGCTCGCGCCGCGACCCGCCGCTGCGCCGCATGCTTTCGCGCACCATGAACCACCTGCGCGAGCGCATTACGCGCATCCGCATGACCGACCAGGGATGCATGCTGCGCGCCTACAGCCGCGACATCGTCCAGGCGATCAACGAGTGCCGCGAGCTGAACACTTTCATTCCCGCCCTCGCCTACACCTTCGCCAGGAACCCGGCCGAGCTCGAGGTCGCGCACGAGGAGCGCGCCGCCGGCACCTCGAAATATTCGTACTACCGCCTGGTGCGCCTCAATTTCGACCTGGTGACCGGATTTTCCGTGGTGCCGCTGCAGCTGTTCTCGCTGTTCGGGATCGCGGTCTCCATCGTCTCGGTGCTCGTCTACCTGGTGGTGATGGTCAAGCGCCTCCTCGCCGGTCAGCCGTACCTGGAGATCCTGTGGGACCGCGACATCCTGCAGTTCTTTCTTACCGGCATCGTCTTATTCGGCGTCGGCCTGGTCGGCGAATACGTCGGCCGCATTTACCAGCAAGTCCGTCACCGTCCGCGTTACCTGGTGGAAGCGGTCCTCGAGCGGCAGCAGCCGGCGTCCTCGTGGCAATCCAAGCCGTCGTCTTCGGCTACCACGACGTAGGCGTGCGCTGCCTGCGCGTGCTGCTCGACGCCGGCGTCGCGGTGCCGCTCGTCGTCACCCACCGCGACGATCCGCACGAGCGCATCTGGTTCGAAAGCGTGGCCCGGCTCGCCCGAACTCACGCCATCGAGACTTTGGTTTCCGAAGACATGAATCATCTTCGGCAGCGAATCAGCGAGATTTCGCCGGAATTCATGTTTTCCTTCTACTACCGGCGCATGCTGCCGCCCGAAGTGCTGGCGCTCGCCAGGAAGGGCGCCTTCAACATGCACGGCTCGCTGCTCCCGAAATACCGCGGCCGCGCGCCCGTGAACTGGGCGATCCTGAAGGGGGAGAGCGAGACCGGCGCCACGCTGCACGAGATGGTTGCCAAGCCCGATGCGGGCCGCATCGTCGACCAGGAGCGCGTGCCGATCGGGCCGGACGATACCGCCGCGGAGGTGTTCGCCAAGGTGAGCGACGCCGCAGAGACTGTTCTTAAACGCAGCCTGCCTCATCTTCTCGCTGGAACGGCGAGCTTTTCGGCGGGCGCAGGCCCGAGGACGGCCGCATCGACTGGTCGAAAAGCGCCCTCGAGATCCACAACCTGGTGCGCGCCGTCGCGCCTCCCTACCCCGGCGCTTTCACGGACCGGATGAAGATCCTTCGCACCCGCGTCGAGAATCGAAAAGCCCCTCCTGGCAGGACCGGGCCCTATCGAGAGGGCGACGCATGGTTCGCGGCGTGCGGCGATGGTAAAGTCCTGCGCCTCCTCGAGGTCGAGCCCAAAGAATGAAAAGGATCCTGATTCTCGGCGTCAACGGCTTCATCGGCCACCACCTCTCCCAGCGCGTGCTCGCCGCGACCGACTGGGAGATCTACGGCATGGACATGCAGTCCGACCGCGTCGAGGAGCTGCTCGGCGAGCGGCGCTTCCATTTCTTCGAGGGCGACATCACCATCAACAAGGAGTGGATCGAGTATCACATCCGCAAGTGCGACACCGTGGTGCCGCTGGTCGCCATCGCCACGCCGGCGACCTACGTGAAGCAGCCGCTGCGGGTGTTCGAGCTCGACTTCGAGGCCAACCTGCCGATCGTGCGCGCCTGCGTGCGCCACGGCAAGCGCCTGCTGTTCCCCTCCACGTCCGAGGTGTACGGCATGTCGCCCGACCGCGACTTCGACCCGGACGCTTCGCCGCTGGTGTACGGCCCGATCCACCGGCAGCGCTGGATCTACGCCTGCTCGAAGCAGCTGATGGACCGCGTGATCTGGGCCTACGGCCAGCAGGAGGGACTCGATTTCACGCTGTTCCGGCCGTTCAACTGGATCGGCGCCGGCCTGGACTCGATCAGCACGGCGAAGGAAGGCAGCTCGCGCGTGGTGACGCAGTTCTTCGGCCACATCGTGCGCGGCGAGCGCATCCAGCTGGTCGACGGCGGCAGGCAGAAGCGCGCCTTCACCTATATCGAGGACGGCATCGACGCGCTGATGGCGATCATCGCCAACCGCGGCGGCATCGCCTCGGGAAAGATCTACAACATCGGCAATCCGCGCAACAACCTGTCGGTGCGCGAGCTCGCCAGGACGATGGTCGACCTGGCGCTCGAATATCCCGAGTACCGCGACGCGGCGCGCAAGGTAAAGATCGTGCGCACCAGCGCCGAGCGCTACTACGGCCGCGGCTACCAGGACATGCAGAACCGCGTGCCGAACATCGTCGCCACCAAGCGCGACCTCGGCTGGCGCCCGCGCGTCGGAATGAAGGATGCGCTGCGCTACATCTACGACGCGTACCGCACGCACGTCGCCGAAGCGCGCCATCTCGTCAAGTGAAGCTTGCGCTGAAGGTGGACGTTGATACGTTCCGCGGTACGCGCGACGGTGTTCCTCGTTTAGTGAAAGTATTGAAACGCCACGGCGCCGGCGCCACCTTCCTCTTCAGCCTCGGGCCGGACCACACCGGCCGCGCATTGCGCCGCGTTTTTCGCCCAGGGTTCTTCTCGAAGGTCAAACGGACTTCGGTCCTGGAGCACTACGGCGTCCGGACGCTCCTCTACGGCACGCTGCTGCCGGGGCCGGACATCGGCCGCCAGTGCGCGGACGCGATGCGCGCGACGCGGGACGCGGGTTTCGAGGTCGGCATCCACTGCTGGGACCACGTGCGCTGGCAGGATTACGTCGCCCGCCGCGATGCCGCCTGGACCGAGCGCGAGATGAGGCTCGCCTGCGAGCGTTTCGAAGCGGTGTTCCGGGAAATTCCCAGGACCTGGGGGGCAGCCGGCTGGCAAACCAACGCGCATGCGGCGCGTTTCCAGGACCATGCCGGCTTTGCGTACGCCTCGGACACGCGCGGCATCCGACCCTTCCTGCCGCTCTGGAACGGGGAACGCGTGGGCTGCCCGCAGTTCCCCACCACGCTGCCGACTCTCGACGAGCTGATCGGGCTGGAGGCCGACCCGGTCGCTTACCTCCTGAACCTTCCCGCGAAGGATCATGTGTTCACGGCGCACGCGGAACTGGAAGGCGGAAAGCTGCTCGCCATGTTCGAGTCGCTTCTGGCGGGCTGGAGGTCCCGGCGCTACGAGCTGGTGAGCCTGGATTCCCTCTACGGCTCGATCGATGCGACGCGCCTGCCGCAGCACGAAGTCGTGTTCGGCGAGGTCCGCGGACGCTCGGGAACTCTCGCCGTGCAGGGAAAGGAGAGCGCATGATGTTCGAGGGGTTCTCAAGAAGAAAAATCAGAACCAGCGGCGCGAGCATCAACCTGGTGGCGGGCGGCGACGGCCCGCCGGTGCTGCTGCTGCACGGCTATCCGGAGACGCACGCCATGTGGCACAAGGTCGCGCCGCGGCTCGCGCGCGAGTACACCGTGGTCTGCCCCGACCTGCGCGGCTACGGCGACTCGTCGAAGCCGAAGGGACTTCCCGATCACTCGAACTACTCGAAGCGCGCCATGGCGCTCGACATGGCGCAGGTCATGGCGGCGCTGGGACACGACCGGTTTCACGTCGTCGGGCACGATCGCGGCGGCCGTGTCGGCCACCGCCTGGCGCGCGATCACGGCAGCCGCGTGCGCAGTCTCACGGTGCTCGACATCTCCCCGACGCTCAAGATGTACGCGAGCACGAACATGCGGTTCGCGAAGGCGTACTACCACTGGTTCTTCCTGATCCAGCAGGCGCCTCTGCCGGAGCGGATGCTGGCCGGGCTTGGGCCGTTCTATATCTTCAAGCGCCTGGGTCGAGGGAAGTCGGGTTTGAAGCATTTTTCCAAGAAAGCAATGGCCGAATACGTCCGCGCCTTCAAGGACCCGCGCACCATCCACGCCACCTGCGAGGACTATCGCGCCGCGGCGAGCATCGATCTGATTCACGACAGGCAGGACTCGCGAAAGAAGCTCAAGATGCCGCTGCTCGCGCTCTGGGGAAAGCATGGGGTGATCGAGGCGCTTTTCGACTGCCTCGCCGACTGGCGCGAGGTGGCCGCCGACGTGCGCGGCCGCGCCTTGAACTGCGGGCACTTCATTCCAGAGAACTGCGGGCACTTCATTCCAGAGGAAAAGCCCGCCGAGTTGCTCGCCGAGCTGCGCCGCTTTCTAGGCGCGCTCAGCAAGGAAAGTAAGCCGGCAAAACGCGAGAGCTAAACCTCGATTTCTTCAGGCTTGAGGGTGACGACTTGGCCGTCGCGCCACACGACGATGGATTGGCCGAGTTCCTTGTGGCGCTTGAGCGCCGCTGTCACGGCGCGGTTAACGGCCTCCACAATATCTTCCGCCGTCCAAAGCTTCTGCGGAGCGGCGATAGCTTGTTCCTGTTCAACGCGTGGCTTCACGTATCGAGTAACCAGTTGGTTCCAGAGGTCATTATCCTCCACAGAAAGTGCGTCTTCCGGGATGTTGTGCCCACCGCCGGCTACGCGAAACGCGACGCGTTTCACTGCCATATCCGCATTCGGGAGCCAAAAAAAGAAAAGATGAAAGAGATAACCGGCAGCCTGCATGGATCGAATGCGCGGCAGAAGCAAGCGGCTTGAGAGCGTGGTCTCGAATGCCATGTCTCGCCGGGCCTCGGCGAGCTCGGTGAGACGCTGCAGCGTGATGCGACCTGCTTCGATGTCCGACACCCCGCGCTCTGACGCGATCACGTCTGCATTCACGAACTGCTCAACGCGCCTGGGTCCCGTCAGCAATTCAGGCGCGGAGGTCGACTTGCCCGCTCCGTTTGGACCGGCGATCACGAAAAGATTCGGCATGCGGCGATATTTTCCTTTGAGATCAGGCTTCTAACAGTGAGCTTGCGACCCTGGAGAAAAACATGTTCAATGAAGGCGTTACGGCGCATTGCTAAGAAGGGTCCTAAAGAACCTTCCGCGTCGCATCCCCGGCAGTACCCGCAGCAGCCAATCCATGGCACGGCTCCATTCCACGGAGGTACTGAACTTTGCTAAAGCCCTATGATGTCGAGCAGGCCGCCCAAGCAGAATCGCCTTCCTTCTCCCCGGTCGTGACCGCGAAGCATCCCCGAGCGCCGCGCAAGCCGAAAGTGAAGAAGCTGTTCGTCCTCGACACCAACGTGCTGATGCACGACCCGACGAGCCTGTTTCGCTTCGACGAGCATGACCTGTACCTGCCGATCGCCACGCTGGAGGAGCTCGACCAGCACAAGCGCGGCCTTTCCGACGTGTCGCGCAATGCGCGGCAGGCAAGCCGCTTTCTGGATGAAATCGTTTCCGCGGCGGTCGAGGACATCAAGAGCGGACTGGTCATCAAGACGAAGGAGGGGCAGCAATCGAAGGGGCGCCTGTTCCTGCAGACCGAGGCGATGAACGGCGAGCTGCCGGCGACGCTTGCCTCGGGCCGGACCGACAACCAGATCCTGTCGGTGGTGCGCACGCTGCAGGGCCGCGAGCCGCAGCGCGAGGTGGTGCTGGTGTCGAAGGACATCAACATGCGCATCAAGGCGCGCGCGCTCGGGCTCGCCGCCGAGGACTACACCAACGACAAGGTGCTCGAGGACGCCGACCTGCTGTACACCGGTCTGCGCCGCCTGCCGAAGGACTTCTGGAACACTCACGGCCGCGACGTCGAGTCCTGGAAGAAGGAAGGCCATACCTACTACCGCGTGCGCGGCCCGCTGGTGCCGAAGCTGCACGTCAACGAATTCGTGTTCGACGAGTCGGGCGACAAGCCGCTCTACGCCCTGGTGAAGGAGACCTCGGGCCGCCTGGCGGTGCTCGAGACGCTGCGCGACTACACGCACGCGAAGAACTCGGTGTGGGGCATCACGGCGCGCAACCGCGAGCAGAACTTCGCGCTCAACCTGCTGATGAGCCCGGCGGTCGACTTCGTCACGCTGCTCGGCCAGGCCGGCACCGGCAAGACGCTGCTCGCGCTCGCCGCGGGCCTCACCCAGGTGCTCGACGAGAAGCGCTACTCCGAGATCATCATGACGCGCGTCACCGTGCCGCTCGGCGAGGACATCGGCTTTCTGCCGGGCACCGAGGAGGAGAAGATGCAGCCCTGGATGGGCGCGCTGGAGGATAACCTCGATGTGCTGAATGCCTCCGACGAGTCGGGCGGCGAGTGGGGGCGCGCGGCGACGCGCGACCTGGTGCGCTCGCGCATCCGCATCAAGTCGCTCAACTTCATGCGCGGCCGCACCTTCGTCAACAAGTGGCTGATCATCGACGAGGCGCAGAACCTGACGCCCAAGCAGATGAAGACGCTGGTGACGCGCGCCGGTCCCGGCACCAAGGTCGTGTGCCTGGGCAACATCGCCCAGATCGACACGCCGTACCTGACCGAGGGCAGCTCGGGCCTCACCTACGTGGTGGACCGCATGAAGGACTGGACGCATGCCGGGCACGTGACGCTCGCGCGCGGTGAGCGCTCGCGCCTGGCCGACCACGCCGCCGACGTCCTGTAAGGAATAAGTCAGCTTTTTTTTCTGTTAATCTTCGGCCCTTCTTTTTCCCGAAAGACCTTGATGATCCCCCACGTCCGTCACCTGGCCGCGCTCGCGGCGCTGCTCCTCTGCTTCAGTGTCACGGCACAACAGAAATTCGAGCCGCAGGTCGGCCAGGCCGGCAAGGACGTCATCTGGGTGCCGACCCCCGACGATGTAGTCGACCGCATGCTGACCATGGCACAGGTGACGCCCAACGACTTCGTCATCGACCTGGGCTCCGGCGACGGCAAGATCGCGATCCTCGCCGCCCGCAAATTCGGCGCGCGCGCTCTCGGCGTCGAGTACAACCCGG
>WNFQ01004944.1_pt1 | contig 10301 bp, 9 predicted proteins | sample 5400171 | NCBI WGS metagenome assembly WNFQ01 (sample SAMN13153356, study PRJNA577476) | soil metagenome | isolation source: 20 cm soil under Madrone tree | place: USA:California | collected 2016-06-14 | reverse complement strand
AGCCTCCGGCTGCGAGAAATCTCTGTCCTCGAGCCGCCGCTGGTGAGCATCGTCACACCTCCTACCAACAAGGCCGATTTCTGCGGCAGTGCATCGAGAGCGTGCTTCGCTTATAAATACTGGCAACGCACCGCTGCTAACAAAGGGCTAATCGTTCGTATCGATAAACTGTTGGCATGTTCGCGTGCATACTCGCCAGATTGGCCGCTGAGTTGAAACGCCGATGCCGTCGATCTCGGTCGCGATCACACTGCTGAACAGCGGGTCAATCCCGGGGACGCTTTCGAGGAGCTTTTCCTCTTCGCTCTGAGTTTCGCCGATAAGCTGATCGAGCTGCTTGATCTTCTGTTCGGGCAATTCTGCAACCTCAAGATCTTGCTCAAGCAACGGCTGGTCCTCCGCTCACGGCAGCTGTAGCCCCCGGAGGCGAACTTGTCCGCGTCGGCCGAAGAAGTTTTTGAGCTGCGGCCGCTCCAACCCGTGCTGCCGATCCAGAATGGCGTGAATGCGATTGCGGAGCGTCGTCCGCAGCCGCACCCAAAACAGTCGCTGGCGCAAAAGGTGTTTGCGGGCGCGAATGGCGACGCTGGGCGCATGACTCTGCGTAATTCCAGCAGGCCTCCATCACCACTTTACTTTCCTCACCCAGCTCGGAGAAAAACTGAGCAAAGCCAGAAGCAGTGTTTCCGTTGATGCGGCGCTGCTTGAGCTCTTGGCCTCGCTCATCGGTGGCCACAAGCGCGTTGGTCTCGTGCGGGCGGAGATGGCCCCACTCCGTGTGATGCCAGCGAGTGACAGCGGGTATGAACTCACGACGATCAGCGAGGTATTCGATGGTCACACATGGAAAATGCGACCCTAACGGGAAAGCTCACCCGCCGGACCGGGCTGCTGAGCCTAATCGCACGGAATGCGGTTATCCCGGCCCGTCGGGTGCAGCGCCTGGTTCGCCGGTGACCTCATGAGGTAGGCGTCTTGGGGCGGATTTCCCTTGGCCCCTTCCGGAATGAAATCAACGACCTCAAAGTCCCGGGCCAGAACGCTGCGGATATAGCCTTCCGGGTGGAAGGCCATGCAATAGTTCGTGCCTACAACATCCGGCTGACGGACTACCAGCTTGCCCTTATGGTACTCTAGGAGGTCGGCGGGGGGCAGCCCCTCCGCACATTTGTCGCCGTGAACCGTGAGGATCAGCAATCCCCCTGGTACGAGGACGCGGCGCAGCTCATCCATCCACCTTGCCTGCAAAGGTTGCGTCAGATGTGTGAAGATTGAGAAGGCGTAGATGAGGTCGAACATGTTGTCCGGGTAAGGAAGGGGCGGTTTTAGGGAGTTGACCCTGAACTGGGCAAAGCCCAAGTATCTCTCGCACCACTGGATCACCCTCGGGTTACTGTCAGTGCCGTAAACCTCAGCCCCCGTCATGCCCTTCAGGTGTCGGAGGACTCGACCGCAGCCGCAGCCGAAATCCAAGATCTTCTGGAACTGGCCGAGGGTTTGGCCTTGTCTGGCCAGGACATCGACGAGGGTCTGCGCGCCGCGTTGGCCCGAGTGTAAGAACCAGTTCAGGTCCTCCGTTCCCGCAACCAGAAACCTCAGGAAGCCGGCTGGGACCGGTAGGCCGTCCCTCCCCTCTATCGAACTCGGCATCTCGTCCTCGACGAGAGATACTTCGGTTGCGAAAATCAGCTGGCAAAGGAGATTTCTTAGTTGCTGGACCTCGGCGGTCAGCTGCTGGTTCGCCGTTGTCAGCTGCTCAACGTCATCGAGAGCCTTGGCCACTTTCGAAAGTCCAGGGATATGGCGAATCAGATCCCGTTTCCGCATCTGCGACCTCTTCTGTAGAATGTTAGCACGGTAGACAAAGCCGCCGAACGGCCAAGCTCAGCGACCGGCGCTGGCAGCGCGCGTGCGCCGAAGCCGATGGCGTTGTAAAACCAGTGACTCACAAACTCAATCGCATGGCGCCGGTTCTTGTTTGTACCCAAAGTAGCTCGGAACCCCTGGCTCTATCATGTTACCTCAGCTACTGCTGGCGGGAGCAAGCTTTCATAATATCGACAACGTGTTTCATAAATTCATCCTGGTCACCACACCGGCCAGCGAGCCTGCTCAGCTTGCCCGCCGTGGCGGGCGAGTGCTTTTGGAGTTAGCTTATGCGACGGATGTGCATGTTTCTCTGTCATTGGGAAGTGAGTTGAGAGGTCGGTTCTGGTTTAATCATTTCGGTCGGCAGAGTCTTTTCGATGTTAGCCATGCCCATGGGGAGCATTGGCCGCAGAGGAGACCCGCAGAAGTGCTGGCACTTCCACCTTAATGATCGCGCTGTATGCATTATTCAAGTCTACTTCATCGAATCGCGTAATCCACTCCTGGATCAAGCTTGCTTGGAGCCGATAGGTGCCAGCTTCTTTCGGCGCTTGTACGCTTAAAGCACATTCTAGCGTGTACTGCGGAGGAACCACCCGCGAAAGTCTGGTCCTGAGATTCTCGTCTGCCAATTTTGTTTCAGTTTCATTCTGCAAACGGAACCATGAGTACGTAAGATGAACCGGATACGGTGGTCTCGAGGAAAGGATTCCGGTACCGAGATTTTGAAGCTTGAGCGGTACCTGGAATGTGCAACCAGCAAGCACAGCCTTCGGTGCGTCACCCACGATACTGATCTTAAAAGCTTCCGGCGGAAGAGGCTCCATGGTCATTAAAAAATGAACAGAGTCTGTGCCTGTTGTGCGGAAGAGGCTCTCAACGTCGTGAGCAGATTCGCGGTACGGATTAGTTCGAAATCCGCGGCGAAAAGAAGGGACGAAACGCTTGGGGACGAGAGTCGCAAAAGTTATTTCCGTAGTTGGAAAGGCGAATCGGTCACATACCGTCCAACTCTTCCGGTCGACGATGCACACGTGAGCCGAAGCTCCGACGGTGAGTCTTTTTCGGTCAGCGCTCTCCCCGACAAAGAAGAATCCGTCTGAACATGCCAATCCTCTGGTCCAGCCGTTCAGCTGCAACCTCCTTTTCAAGGCTCCCCCGGAGAGATCCAGCTGAAAGAGCTCTCCAGTTCCGGAATTACAAACGACCCACCCTTCTTTCAAAAGAATAGGGTTATGTGGGCAATCCAATCCCGCGATCTCAACCCGACCGTCGGACAGGTTATAAATGATGCCTGAATGAGCGGATTGGTCGTCATTCCACTCGCGGTGACGACCGAACATCCCAAAAGCTGACAAATAGGTAGTCCCACCGGCACAGCACAAACCATTGATATGCCACGCGTCATCCTCTCCTGGAGCCTTCCATTGTCGCATAACTTCGCCGAACGGCGATAGCCATATCAACCGGTTGTTGCCCGTTGATGCGCAGATTACGCATTCGCCATCCCAGGCCAGATCATGCGCGTCTGAGAGGTTGGGAACTCGCGCGTATCGTTCAACCCCGAGTTCGTCATAAAAGATGACCTCGCCAGAGCTTGTCGGAGAAATGTCGGAACCGAGCAGCCGTACAACATGGCTGTCCGCTAGCTGCATCCCCGCTGTCGGAAGTACGTCGATACGCGAGATCTCTTCCCCATCAAAGAGGAACACACCTGTGCCGCGGCCGACCGTGCTTATTCCTCCGACAAGCAGCACATATTCAGCGTTTCCCTCGCAGGTGAACAGCCCGGAACTATTCACGTCCGCACCAATTCCTGAATGAGGGAATCGCGCGTGAATTCCGGGTCGATGCCATAGAGGCTGCCGGCCGCGAGGTTCTGCATCCAGGTGCTGCCCGACTTTGGAAAACCGGCCCAAAAGATATCGCGCTCATCAAACTCGGTGATCGGAAGCTGGTCGGTGAGCGAGCGAATTTCCTCCGCGAGCTGCGCACCGGGCTGTGCAATCGTGTCTGACATGCGCAAGGTGGGGATTTTCCATCGACAGCAGAAGCGAGTCGAGCCAAAATATCCGACCGGCGCGCAGCATTTTTCATGATCGATTGCATTCTCGGCGAGCTGGCGAAAACAACGTTCGATTTCCGGGCGTATGCCAATCCGTCCGATCCGCTCTCGCCTTTGCGATCGGTCAGCCCTTCGCTCGGCGAGGCCTCGGTAAGAGGTAGATAATGATCCCAGACGTCCCAGTATTCACCGGCAAAATACCTTATGTTAGGTCCCATCGCGATTGACTTCCCGCCGGGAGGGAGACGGCGGAATATCTCATCGAGAGTTCGCCAAAGCGCTGCTTTATTTGCAAGATGTTCAAAGAAGCTGCTTGTGCGAGCCGATAAAGATAGCAGCAATGCCCAGCCACAGCGCCAGGAAAACCCTTATTCGATGGGACGGTGCATCGGATTGCAGGATTAAAGGTCCCGGACGATCTGCTGCGACGGCTTCGTGAACAGCAGTCTCCTTGACTGTCGTTTGCTGCACCCTCGACAACGCTCGAACTGCTTTCATGCTATCTACCCTTTGTGCTCAGCCTGCTTCTAGCGAGTAACAAACTCGTGCTGCTTTCGCATGTCGATCTAAATTTCTTCCAAAACGCTGGATCGCCAATAAGCGATTCGCCTTCTGCCCTTTGACCTTAGGTCCAGTGATTTCGAGGTGAATCACGCTTTCTGGGCCTGCAGTGCTATCGCGTGCTATCCGCGCCGACACACCGTCTGGGTGCTTGATCCGCATACCCGAACCCTATTCGTATTTGCGGTCTACGAGGCACGTCCACGGCTCTCGGCGACACATGGCTATGTCACCTTGGTCCGTGTCCGGTACAGTGCTGGTTCAGGCCTTAACGAACGTTGACTGGGATCTCCAGCGGTCGGACTCCTCGGTCGTGAAACCAAGTAACGAGTTCCGATACGAGTTCCAGCTTCAGAACGTAACTTCCGGGTTTAGATGGCGCTTCCAGAAGCGGGCGAAATATGTAGCTTGCCCCCGGATATATCTCGTAAGGCAGCTCCAGGCGATCGTTAGACAACTCTTTCCAGTGTAAGTCGAACCATGTGTAGCCGAGCCGTATCCCGCCGAAGTGGGGACCGGGCACCCAAACGGCCGTCCCAGTATTTGTGACTTTGACCTGAAACGTTATCTTTTTTCCTTCAACTTGTGTCGAGGAAGACTGCAACTCGTAAGCCGCTGAAAGTACCAATGCCTCGTTGTCAGAGGGTTTGATTCGCTTGACCAACGTAATCTGGCGCCGTGCCAGTTCAACCCCCTCCCGCGGCAATTCGAGCGTCATCATGTAGGTACCGGGTTGCTTTGGTGCCTCAACAAAATCCACCTTGTCGATTCTTTCACGGGCGTGTAAGTATATGGGCCAGTCCATTTCCCTTGTAGTCCGGGTGATCCGTCCGGAAGACTGGTTGCGCCATTCGGCGACGACCCGGTGTCTGCCAGCATTGTTCGCGTTGGCCCAACAGTTCTGGCTAGCCTCAAGTGAAAGCTCGAAGGGAAGGCCGCGGTTCGCTGCTGATGCCTCAGGAACTTGCAGTTCTAGTAATCCCCGCTCGCGTAAGTCGTTTTTGCAATTCGATGTGGCAAGCTCGAACACTTGCGTGGACCCGAACTGGGCTACTTTTCGCAGGCGGTCGGGTGGATGGTCCCATGCCCACCACGACGGCGCGGCGCTTGGCATCTCATCTCTGTGCAACAAGACATATCTGATTCCTAACCCGCTAAGAATATCAACGGCTTCGACGGAGGGCATTTCCGAAGCAAGGCGGTACATGGAAGGAGTAACAGTCGGCGAGTAGCCACTGTAGCCATTTACTATTTTGTGCCAGTGGAAAGCGCTGGCATATACTCGACCCGCCTCTTCGTACGGATCTGGGGCACCATTACTGTAGAACTTGACAGGAAGTTCAAGCGCGGCACTGTCCATTGGCTGCGCAGCCAACCATTGATATTCGGGCTTCAGGTCGGCGGGAGTCATCACTCCAGGAGGAGCGAAGGGCGCATATCGGTATTCGTGGCAGATGCCGAAAAGGATCGCCATCGCCAAGGCCCCTTTTAAGTACTGCGACCGCAGCCGGTCGTAACGGTCCACGCGCTTTGACAGCAATGCGAAACCCAGGGCCGCAAGAATTCCTAGCCCAAACATTGCCAGCATGCCGAACCGCGCCGGGGCCCGAAAACTGGAAAAACCTGGAATCCACTTAGACAAATAAAGAAAGGGCAATCGCAGACTGGTTGGAGTGTCATGAATATGCAGAACGGGGCCAAGTGATAGGATATAGGAGGATGCAGTCACTAACAATGCCCCCAGTAAAAAACCGGGCGGGATCTGCGTCTCGTTTTCCGCACGAGCTCCAAGAGATCGTTTCGGAGCTGGCAAAAATCCAGCGCCAAGGCCGAAAACAGCTAGCCCTAAGGGAATGAATCCGACGAACAATTGCTTCTCCGAATCGTATTCATGCGAATGGAAGCGCTTGAGAAAATCATGGTAGGCATGTCCGTTTGTGTCGAGATAGCTGGCGCAAGGCTCAGCGGAGGCATTCACTTGCAGCTCGTAATCCTGACGCAGAGCTCCATTGCGCAGGCGCTCATAAGGTCGTAACAAAGGGGAAAGCAAAGCCGCGACGGTCACCGCTGCCACGAGTAATCCTGACACTGTGCCGCGATTCAAGAGAGAAGGCTGCGTTGCTACAATTGCGACAAAATAAATGGCAGCGACCAGCAATCCGAAGTAACCAAGGTACAACGAGCAAAGTATTTGCAATAGGATGAAGCTGCTGAAAGCGATGAGATCAGTGATCTTTTGTCGCAAAATGAACCGATATAGAAACAAGACGATCAATGGCAGCCATTGAGTGCTGAGCAACTGATTGTGCCCCAGTTGCGAGATTCGTGCAGGGGCGAATGCAAACACCACTCCGGCGATTAGAGCAGCAGAACCATTCCTCGTGGCCCATCTTACCAACCAATACATAGTATAAATGCAGAGGACGAAAGAAAGGAGAGTGACAACGTTGTTTCCAAGATTGGGATTTCCTGTCAATAAGTATACGGGAGCGAAGAAGACTTGATTCCCCAGTAAATTCTCGGAAAGCGCAAACGTGTCCTTTGCCGGGTAGAACATATTGGTGTCGAACAAAGCCGTCGGATGAGACACTAGGGTGTGGGTTCCCCACGCTTGTAAGTACGCGTTAAGGAGCGCGTCCACATGATTAAACGAGTGGCTTTCCATTTGCACTGGCAGCGGCCACGTCATCCAGACGGTAACGACAACGGCGATAAGTGCCACCCCAAGAACCTCAATTAAGCGATTCGCCTTCTGCCCTTTGAGCTTAGGTCCAGTGATTTCGCGATGAATCACACTTCTGGGCTTGCAGTGCTATCGCATGCTATCTGCTCGTGACGCAGATCTGGACCGGTGTGCTCAGGGAATTCAACCTGCTCGTCACGCTTTCCGCGATCACTCGAGGATGGAGTTTCGCGAGGACGTGGGCCCGACCTCGCCCGGCCACCTCCCTTGTTCCAGCTCGGTCTTCAAAAACCTTTAGCATAAACTCGCTGGCACGACTTAGGTCCGGATCCGCCCAGACACACCCCTTCTTGTATGGGCCGTGGTCCCGTTCAATTTCGATCAGTCGATATGGCACCAGAAAACTGTTGTCCTCGGTCATAAAGTCGATATTGCCAGAGTAACCCGTCGCAATTACGGGCTTGCCGCACATCATAGCTTCCGATAAAGTCAGTCCGAACCCTTCTGATCGGTGCAACGACACATAGCAGTCAGATATCTGCATGAGAGAATGGGTCGCCTGCCGAGGTAGAACGTCATTGAACATCCGGACGTTTGCGGTCTGGATCTCTGTTCGCAGCTGTTGCAGAGCGTCCTCTGAATCCGCGTGCATCGATTTGATCAGCAAAAGCACGTCTTTGCGGTCGCCAAAAGCTTGCTTGAACGCACGAATGAGCCCAATGGGGTTTTTTCGCTCCAGAAGACTGTGAAAATCAAAGAAGAATAAATAGACAAAGACGTCCGGTGGAATTCCAAAGCGATCCCTCGTCCATTGTGGATCGGGCCTGATGTCGGGGTCAATCGAGTGGGGCACGCAAGTCACTGGCAGCGGAGACATTTCCGCCACAGAATCGCGACCGAACCGACTAGGCATCCACACTTCGTCCAAATAAGCGAAGCTGCCGCACCATTCTTTGGGAAATGACGACAGTTCCCACTCCCAGCGACCTATGTTGTAATGACCGCGCAGATAACCATTGTTCCGCTCCGTGAAATATGGCATTTGGTCTGCGTTGATATTAATCAGATTAATCCGATAGGGATTCTTGTTGGAGAAGTTGTGCGGAAGCGCTTCCAGGTTTACCGACCCAGTATCGACGAAATTGTTGGTCACGTACCGGATACCAGTAGATTTTACGATGCGAAGATTGCTCCGAGCAGCTTCTCCCATACCTTTTTCAGAGGTCACATAGCCCATAAGGTTGACGCCGTATGGATATTTGTCCTGTGCATGAGCGCTTTCGTGCCGTGGCTCAGAGTCTGCTGGCGCTTCGTTGAGCCAGGCGAAGGGGTTCCCCAACCCCCCTATGTTCTCGCCTAAGCTCCAATAAAACCTTCTTACAGAGTCGGGTATTGCTGAACCATTCTCAAAGAAATTATAGGTATAAGGCCAATTCTTCGTTTCATTCCAACTATGTGCCATGACTAGCTTCCGATACTTTAGGAAAAGCAGCTTTGCATCGCCTAGTTGGAGCATGTTGAAGCGGTCTTGATATTTTGAAACGGCAGACATGTCGTCCGGGTTGAAGCCGCTGAAGTGGAAAAAATAGCATGGCCCACCATTTACGAGGACGCTTTCATTCTTAAACGTAATGTGCCGTTCATGAAGGTTCCAATAGGCGACATTATAGCCGGGATCGCGCAAGATGTTGAGTTCATCACCGAGGAAAGCCGGGGCAAGGTCCATCCAACGCTGATCTACAAACATGTTACTCTCAAATGCAATCAGCCCATGATGATATAATTTATCCTGCCACCATCGGAGTAACTTTTGAGTTACAGAGGTATTCTGCAACCCAATAAAGCCCAAATTAAAGCTCCCAGCCTGAAGGATGCCATGGTCGCTCGGCTTCGCAGTATCAAGGTATGGGCGAGTAATGTGGGGCGTAAGAACAATGGAATACTGGCTTAGTAAGTCGGAGAGCGCCTGTAAGGACGCCAGGACAAGGATATCCGGATCCAAGTATACGAGCTTCCTTATGTCATGGTCATCAAAGAGCTTCCTCAGCAAAGCAGGTTTTACCGCGGTGCTAGCTTCCAGGATGGTATACTTGAATAGCATGCCTTCGAGATTGGCAACAGGGAGCTGGCGGGCCTCTAGAAGATAAAAAGGTTCTTTTTCCGGCTGGAAATATCCTTCTACGGGATCCATGAGCAGCACGAAAAATGGACATCCTGGATTGCAACGTTGAAAGGAATCCGCCAGCACACGGGCCATGGGGAGGTAATTCTTGGCCATGATCGTGCAGGCAGCAAAATCTGCGCGAAGTCGTGGGAGCTCTGGCAGGATGGGTCTCCCGTGAAACGTGCCTTGTAAAGGTGAGTTCGCTTCCTTCAGTACCTCGGGGCTCATCACTGATTTCTTAAAAGGCTTCTACGGGCGCCACGCAATGACCGCGTAATCCTGAAACCCGAAGGCGAAATGGTTGAGGTTCATGATTGCGTCGGTCATTTCTTGCTGGCTTGCGTCAGTGTGCCAGGATGGGCTTTCCAAGTATTTGCCTTCCACCGGCCCGGAAAACTCCACCTGCACATTGCAGAAGCCGCTGGTTTCGAGGGCGAAGCGCAGCAGCTCCGGATGCACAGGCCGCACATGGGTGGGATCGAGATAGAAATTTCTGGCCAAGGCGAGGAGGCACTCCGGGTTGATAGTCTCCAATATGAGCGGAGCTCCCGGCCTGAGTTTCTGGAAACAGAGGTCGACGAGGCGCAGTTGCCTCTCTACCGGCAAATGTTCGATAACCTGTGCGGCAAAAATACCGCCTGCAGATTCATCGGCTGACGCTTCAAGAAAGGCGAAGAGGTCGGTCTGGACCACCTGCAAACCCTTCTCGTGGCATAAGTGGACAGCATCGGGGCTGTTATCAACGCCTTGCGCGGCAATGCCGTGCTGACACAACAATTCCAGGAATTCCCCGCGGCCGCATCCTAGATCCCAGACCGGTTCCCTGCCCTCAAAGTGCTTGAGATAGGTCCGCTGTCGATCCCGGATCAGCGCTTCGCTGCCCCGGTGGTATTCCTGAAACAAGAAGTAATCGAAGTCCATCTCTGGAGCCCTTGCCGTTTGAACGTTGGAATTCGCGG
>WNFQ01005758.1_pt1 | contig 10302 bp, 9 predicted proteins | sample 5400171 | NCBI WGS metagenome assembly WNFQ01 (sample SAMN13153356, study PRJNA577476) | soil metagenome | isolation source: 20 cm soil under Madrone tree | place: USA:California | collected 2016-06-14 | reverse complement strand
TCTTTTTCTTCTGACCAGAGGTCGCGCCCGATATTTCTTTGTTACTCCAGAGGGTCGCAGAATTCTCCTTCGTTGGCTTGTACCCGGAGACGTGTTCGGTGGCATGGCTATCTTGTCCCGGCCTTCCGTTTATCTCGTCGGCACGGAATTGCTAAAGGACAGTCACGCCCTTGTCTGGGGTCGCGCCACGATCCGAACTCTTGCCGCGGAGTATCCACGGTTAATGGACAATGCCTTGTCTATCGCCGCGGACTATATAGCCTGGGATCTCGATCTCCACGCGAATCTGAACCGCCGTTCCGCTCGCGAAAAACTTGCGGCGATCCTCATCAATCTCGCCCAGGGTATCGGCCAAAAGATGCCTGGCGGCCTTGAAGTAGAAGTTACCAATGAGGACTTGGCTGCTGCCACAAATCTCACTCTCTTCACTGTTAGCCGCTTATTGAGCGGGTGGCAGCGCAATGGCGCAATCGTAAAAACCCGTGGCAAGGTTCTGCTCCGCTTTTCACAAGACTCATGCCTGCCAAAGACCAGTGGACTTCTGCTTTGATCCGTTCTCGTCCTTCCATAATTTCCATCTTTCTTTTTCGCGCGTAAGGTTGCTCTGGCGCAACGACGTAGCAGAAATCATCTGCAATCCTTCTTTTGAAATCAGGCTGCGGGTTTTTGAGCCTCCAATCTTACTCACAACCTGATTCCAATCTTTGCTGCAGCGGATTTGAAGTTTGATGTTGCGAGATGGTCTGCCGACCCGCGCTTTCGTGACTAGGTCTAGGACTGGCCGCAAACTCGCCGCGCATCGAACCATCGATCACAGCTCTTGGAGTGGTTCCTTTTCGCATGAAACTTCGCATTGTGATAGCTGACGACAATCTGGCATTTTTGCAGCAGTTTGCCTCCCTTTTACAAAATGAATTCGACATCGTGGCGGCCCTGACCGATGGAGGTTTCGCACTCGAGGCCATCCGCTCTCTCCGTCCAGATGTGGCTGTACTAGACCTAAAAATGCCAGTCCTTGATGGCATTCAGCTCACTAAGAGACTGAAGCGAGATTCCCATCGTCCTGCTATCGTGATTTGCTCTGTCGAAAATGACCAGGAATTTGTCGAGGCTGCCCACCACGCTGGAGCGCTGGGCTATGTCTTCAAAGCGTTCATCACAAGAGACTTACTCGACGCCGTAAGATTGGCTGCTCAGGGCCGGTCGTTCGTGTCCCTCCGATGAATCCACGCGAAAAAGGGACCAACCCGGCAGCGGCCAGGAAGCTGGTAGAATCAAAGGGATCTGTATCACGTATCCGCTACCGTCAAGGAATACAGTTGGGAATTCAACATCTAATCTAAAATCTGTTGCATCTTGTTCGCCATCGTTTTCGACGTTTACGAGCAGCATGTAAAGTTGCTCCCCGCTGCCGCCGCCAGGCACTGGAACGCGCCGATACTTAATATTAGCCTTCAGCGACAGCGGTTCTTTGCGGTGTTCCTGCCGTAGTGTTGCCCAAGTTGGAAGAAATGAAGCCAGGTCGTCCAGGATTTCTGAATCATCATAAGCGGAAGCACTTGCGGGTATACACTACGACCCGCGGGACTGTTTCCACAAGTAGGTATCCGCCAAGCGATATCCAGAAGCGGTTTGCCTGCTAATCCCGATCCGGTGGAAGCCCGCAATCCGAGCTCTCTGGTGCAGATAATGGGCTCTTCGAAGAAGTAAACCGTTGGAGGGTGCTTTTTGTGCCCAAGGTGTTTTATCTCGTCGAAAGCTACTCGGATTCAAAAGACAAATACCGGTCCCTGTCAGTTTTGACAGGGCGTAAGCATGAGAACTTTTCAGGATGCTATTGTGCTCCCTTGGTTTGGAAAAGCCAATTTTCCAGGGCACTAAAATGGCATTTGGCGGGTTATCACTGGTGAGGATTAGTCGCATATTCGAAGACCCTGTCGGATCCGGTTCACGGTGGCGGTTTGGGGCTCGGGGGCCAACCAGAGTTGTAGTTGTGCTCTTTTTGGCCTGTTTCCTGTTTCAGATTACTGTCAATGCTCAGGTCAAAGAAATCCGGCGGGTGCTCACTCTTAGTGACCTTGGCGCTATCTCGTCTCCCGGCTTTGCAGAAATCGATCGAGCAATCTCCGAAGCTCTGCAAGAATCACCATACCAGGTTGAGCTTTATTATGAGAGTCTCGAAGTCACCTTGTTTTCAGACGAACTTTACCGACGTCGGTTTCGCGAAGAATTTATTCACAAGTACTCCCACCGCAAGCCCGACGTCATCATCACCGCCGGGTCGGCATCTCTCAATTTCATTGCCGAGTTGCATGAACCGTTTGTCAGGGATACGCCAATTATCTTCTGCGCAGTCCTAGGGGAAATTCCAGACCGTACGGGTCCCAACATGCACTTCACCGGAGTGTTGGGTAGGTTACACCCGGAGGAGACTCTGAATGCGGCGCTGCGCTTGCTACCTGGCACCAAACATGTGGCGGTCGTCGGTGGCATGGGTCCGTTTGACGTCAAATGGGAGGCTATCGCTAAGCAGAGTTTCCAAAAATACGAATCGAAGCTTGAATTTACGTATCTTACCGATTTGACCATGCCCGCGCTGCTTGAGCGTCTCAAGCATCTACCGAGCAACACGCTTGTCTATCACACTGCGCTCACACGCGATGCAGCGGGAAGGCGGTTTATTGATTCAGCTCAGTCGGTACCGTTGGTTGCCAGTGCTGCGAATGCGCCAGTATTTGTCATGGACGATGTGGATTTTAGGGCGGGAGCGGTAGGCGGCAGCTTGGTGAACTGGGCCGATGATGCTCGCGTGGCCGCGGAAATGGTTGTGCGAGTTCTCAACGGCGAGAAGCCACAGAATATCCCCATCGTTACAAGCAACAACGCCTACATTTTCGATTGGCGGGCTCTACAGCGGTGGGGGCTCAAGGAAAGCGACCTGCCGTCTGGAAGCGTAATTCTTAACAGGCAGTTAACCTTTTGGGAAGCGTACAAGCGCTACACCGTCGCCGGCATGTTCTTGCTCCTGCTGCAGGCCCTGATCATCGTCGGGCTCCTGTGGCAAAGGTCAATGAGGAGGAAAACGGAAGTCGAACTGTTTAGTTCGAACGAACGCCTTCGTGCAGCATTGGATCGTTTGGACGGCATTATCATATCGGCGATGGATGCAATCATCGTTATGGATGCGGAACAGCGGATCGTTGTTTTCAACCCTGCCGCCGAGAGTATGTTTGGATCCGCCTCGGTGGATGCTGTTGGAGCACCCATTGACCAATTCATCCCGCATCTTTTTCGGATGGCAGATCTGGGACCAATTACCGATTTCGGTGAGATCCACGTTACGAATCGCCAGGTGGGTACTCTGGGCAATTTGTGGGCACTCAAAGCCAACGGGCAGGAATTTCCCATAGAAGCGTCTATTTCTCAAATGGGAAAGGACAGCAAAAAACTATTTACCCTCATCATCCGTAACATTACCGAACGCAAAGAAGCGGAGGAAACTCGATTCCTGCACGCTGCCATCGTGGAATCTTCCGACGATGCGATCATCTCGCTGAAGCTGGATGGCACAATCTTGAGTTGGAACCTCGGCGCACAGCATATGTATGGATACTCGGAAACAGAGGTGCTTGGACGACCAGTCTTTATGATCATCCCCGCTGAGCTACAAGAGGAAGAGCAGCGTCTTTTGCAGCAAGTGAGAACTGGTCGGGGAATTGAGCACCACGAAACAGTCCGCTTAACGAAAGAAGGGAAGCGCGTCGACGTTTCTGTGACGATTTCGCCATTGCGCGACTGGACCGGCAACATCGTGGGTGTCTCCAAGATTGCCCGTGACATTACTGTGAGGAAGATGGCCGAAGCAGCCCTGCGCGAGAGCGAAGAGCGTTTTCGCCTTGTGGCGAACACCGCTCCGGTGATGATCTGGATGTCTAGTTCCGACAAGCTCCGTACCTATTTCAATCAGCCTTGGCTGAAGTTCACAGGGCGCTCCATTCACGAAGAACTTGGGAATGGCTGGGCGGCAGGTGTCCATCCCGAGGATCTAAAGACCTGCTTGGAAACCTACGCAAACGCCTTCGATCGGCGCGAGACTTTCGAGATGGAGTATCGCCTTCGGCGGCATGATGGAGAATTCCGCTGGGTCTTCGATCGGGGCGTGCCCCGGTCCAATCCGGATGGATCCTTTGCTGGATACATCGGTTCTAGCATTGACGTGACTGAGCGGAAACTGGCTGAAGAAGCCCTTTCCGCGGTGAGTCGCAGACTGATCGAAGCCCAAGAGCAGGAACGTACCCGGATTGCCAGGGAGCTTCACGACGATATCAATCAGCGTGTAGCGTTGGTGGCCGTGAACTTAAGTGCTTTGAAGCGCGATCTTCCGGACGCGGCGAACGCAGCCAGGCAGGGCATCGAACAATCAGAACAACAACTCACCGAGCTTGGGAGAGATATCCAAGCTCTGTCGCACCACCTGCACTCCTCGAAGCTTGAATACTTGGGCCTGGCAGCGGCAGCCAAGGGCTTCTGCAGAGAGTTCTGCGAGCGGCAAAAAGTGGAGGTTCATTTTCACTCCGACGAGCTCCCCAAAGTTCTACCGCCAGAGATCTCACTCTGCCTGTTTCGGGTCTTGCAAGAAGCCCTCCAAAATGCGATGAAGCATAGTGGTTCTGCGTGCTTCGACGTATCGCTCGGCAAAGGATTGAATGAGATTCAACTGAGTGTGCGCGATTCGGGGCGTGGCTTTGATGTCGATGAAGCTATGAATGGGCGAGGAGTTGGTCTAGTCAGCATGAGAGAGCGGTTGAAGCTAGTTGATGGGCAGCTGTTTATTGACTCGAGGATGCAGCAAGGAACAACGATTCGCGCTAGTGTCTCTCTCAGCCCGAGAATAAAGTCTGCAGGAGCAGTTGGCTAGATATCTGCCCCCCACCAGCCGAGCAAAGCTGGAAAGGGTTGACCGCTGCCGAAAATGTGGTTTGTGGCTCGCTGCAGCTCGCAGCTCCAGATCGCCCTACCCACTAAGGGTGGTCCTTTTTTTTCGTCCGTATCCGCTATCCCCGCAAGGACTTCCTTGGTGCTCTACCAGGCAAACTCAGAAATGGAGATTGTACAGTTCCGCGGCAAGACCGGCGCATATCTGGTATGGCTTCCAACCGCCAAACCCGATAAATTGATGCCATTCTGATAATTTTGTGATATTAACTAAAACTGTCTTATGCCGGTGATTTGCTTGGTTTAAGCCCCCGTTGTCGGACAGTGCCGAGCATAAGCATCACAGGATTGTTGGTTCGCAGCATTTGTGTCTGAATCTTCAGAGTTGTAGGCTAAGTCGGGGTTCGCGACTGTGCTTGCGGACTTCATGACGTGACTTGGGAGAAGGCAATGGTAACCCGCGCGCCAGTCTTTACCTTCACGCGGCTTTGGAGCGCCTCCAATCGAACGGCTGAAGGTCTTGGGCATTCCACCCTGTCCCTCAACCCTTTCCTCCACACCTCTCTTGTCGCCTTGCTCGTCGCCGTCAGCTACTATCTGGGTTCGCAGATCGGTTTCCTTTTCACTCCCTCGGAAACACCCATTGGCACGTTCTGGCCGCCGAATGCAATTTTGCTGGCGGCGTTTCTGTTGGCCCCCCCTCGAATGTGGTGGGCTTGTCTATTAGCAGTCCTTCCAGCTCACCTGCTGATTCAACTACGAGCAGGAATCCCTCTTCTCTCCTCCCTCGGATGGTTTGTTGGGAATACCAGCGAAGCCTTGATAGGCGCGGCTTGTATCCGCCATTTCAGCAAAGGAAAGCCTCTTTTCGACAACGTAAGGGGCGTCACCATTTTCTTGGTGTTCGGCGTCCTTCTCTCAACTCTGTTGACATCGTTTCTGGATGCGGCCAACACGGTCCTAACTGGACTGGGCCACAACTACTGGATGCTGTGGACGACGCGACTCACCTCCGACGTGATTGCCAACATGACCATCGTGCCCACCGTTGTGGTATTCGGAACGAAGGGTGTTTCCTGGATCCGGAAAGCAAATTTCGCGCAGATTGTCGAGCTAAGTCTGCTCACGATCACGGTTGTGTTCGTCACCGTGCTGGCATTTGGCAGACGAGACGCTAGCAGCAATCCGGCATTGACCTACGCTCCGCTGCTGCTGTTGATTTGGTCAGCGGTGCGTTTTGGTGTCGGCGGGCTGAGTTCGTCGATGTTGGTCATCGCACTAATCTCCATCTGGAAGGCCATGCATGGCCGAGTACTAGTAACAGGTTCGATGACAGAAGATGTCCTGGCCCTCCACACCTTGCTCGCCATATTTGCCTTACCTCTTCTGCTGATGGCGGCAGTCATCGCGGAACGCCGGCGGGCCGAGGAGTCTTCCCGAGCTATTCGCAACGACCTGATCCGCGCACAAGAGCAGGACCGTCACTGGATCGCGAGAGAATTACGTGATGGCATCATTCAACAACTTACCCTCGTTGGCCTTAACATTGAGCAACTCCGAGACCAGTCCGAGCCCTCTTCTAAGTCGCGTTTCGACCCGCTCTGCGGTCAGTTTGCGGGTGTCTATGAAGCCACCAGCGGCTTGTCACGCGAACTGTATCCATTCGCGCTCGAATACCTAGGGCTTTCACCCGCATTACGAAAGCTATGCCGCGAGACGGGGGCCCAAAATCACATTACGATTAATCTAAAGGAAGAAAGCACGCCCGCTGATATGCCACCGGAAGTTTCTCGGCGGTTGTACTCCGTTGTGCAGGAGGCCTTGCGCAACATAGTGAAGCACAGCCAGGCGAAGCAGGCCGCGGTTGAGTTGAAGGCGGTCGGCGGACACATTTTTCTGCGGATCGCCGACAATGGCATTGGCATCAGTCCGGAGTCCAGCGACGGCGCAGGGCTGACCAACATGCGCGAGCAACTGCTCTCTCTGGGCGGAACGTTCACGATTGTGTCGGTGCGGTCGAAGGGCACAACAATCGAAGGTTCGGTGCCGATCAAACGATCGCCTTGAACAGGCGAATCGGGTTCCGTGATGAATCCATCCTAGCCTAAGCAGACTGCCGAAAGTCCTGGTTGCCTGAATCGCCGAAATAGGGCGATAACCTCCCCGAGAACTGTTGCGCGGCGTTCCGCTGGCCAGCGGGCCGAATGCGTTGCGCGTCTTGGACCCGCGACGCAAGAAGTATGCGTATTGTGTATATAAAGGATGCGATGACGAAGGGACACCCGTCTGCGAGTAGGGGTTCCCTCCCGCAGTCCCTGCGTCTGGGATACCCATACCCCGGATATTTTGCTGGAAGAGTTTGGACTTGCTTGATTGCAAGGGAGTTGACTTTTTTGGCGACGACAAGAATTCGTAAGAATATGTGAACAAAGGAGTTGGAAGGCTTCAATGTTTTGAACGTTGGGGCGAGCGGCGACACGAAGTTGAAGTGTGACGTTAACCACAATGGGGACCCACCCCGCTATTTTCGTATGTGTGGCAGGGAAAGGACTTGGGGGAGCGCAGTTTTGGTATGTGTGGCAGGAAAGAGGTTAGCGGCGTGTTAGGCAATGAGTAGTGAGTGGGAAGGCGCTGCGTCTCGCGCGTATAAACACAGGCCAGAAGGAGGGAAGGAAACTGGAACGCTCTCAGCAGAACCTTGGGCTAAAGATTACCGCATCAATTCCCGAGGGCTTGCGGAGAGCATAGATTCCATGAAGCTAGGCAAACACAAAAGCGAAGGAAACAGGCTAGCCCTCAACTAGGCTCCAATCGGTATCGGGATCGAACTCGCTCATTGCGGCTGCTGTTTCGGTTGTGGTCTTCCCCAAATCCTTTTGGAGCAGCACGCCATCCTGGTTGCATTCCCGTCTTCACACTCAGAATAACTCGAACGCCGCACCTGCTATTTCTGACAGTCGCAGGCTCGATTGTCGGAGGCGTATTGTTCGTCAGGTTGGCAAAACCACTATTGCAAGGTCCGGTATCGAGACTCCCGGTGTCAGCAGAACGTTATGCAATCCGTGGTGGGCGCGTTAGCACCGGTTTTGCTGGTAATTGAGTGACACTTCAGATGAACCAATGGCCTCACGATGTTCAGGGAGGGATTCCATGAAAGTAGCTGTGCTCTGCGTCTTAGCGTCCACGTTGTTTCTTTCGGTAAGTCGAGCTCAGGTTCCGGTTTTCGAGCTCACTCATGCAGACAGCTCGATTAAGTTCAACGTGAAGGCATCGGTTTCGATAGCCGGCACTTTTGACAAGTGGGACTCCAGCGTAACGTTCACGTCTCCCGAGCTAACGTCAGCGGTTTTGGACATCAAGATTCAAGCCGATAGTGTGAATACCGGAAGTGGCATGAAGAACGGAAAGTTGAAGGGAGACAAATTCTTCGACGCCAAGGAGAATCCGCTGATCACGTTTCACTCAACGAAGGTTGTACAGACCGGTCCGGACGCGGTCGAGTTCGACGGTGACTTCACGATTCGCGGCGTGACCAAGCCCGAAAAACTGGCTTTTACGGTTACCGGCAGGGGGACCGGCACTGGAGCGATCACAGGGACAATGGCCTTCGACCGGAAGGAGTACGGCATGAATAGCGGCATTCCTTTCATCAAGATCGCAGACCGCGTTGAGGTAGCTGTCGACCTCAAAGGGAAACGGGTCAGCGGGCCTCCGGTGGTTTTTAAGGAGTAGTCGAGAGTTGCAAACGGCCGCTGAGTCCAACGAAGCTGTGCCTCAAGGAGGCCATCTATCAGAACTTCGGAAGGTATCTTTGAGACCGCGAGAAAGAATGGCCACGAACGCCACGCGCATCGCTCTTGTTTCTACTGTTGCCCGCGTTCTCGATGAAATGTGGTCGAAGGACCGCAGCGGGGCTCCCGATTGGAGCCGTCCAGCAACGCCGAAGTTCTGTACGACGAAATCCAGGGACTTTCGCCGAAGGACGATAAGCAAACCGCTAACCACGCCCAGGCGTTGGGTTTTGCCATTAGGTTTGGTACAGACGCTGATCATTCTCGTTCTATGGCTTAGTATCATTTTCATTAGCTTCGGCCTCTTTGCTCCTACCGACGCGACCGTGGTCGTCAGCCTCTTGGCCGCCGCGCTATCGGTTTCTGGCGCAATCTTCTTGATCATGGAGATGTACAGTCCTTACGCGGACCTTACTCAAATCTCTCCCGCCCCACTACGCGCCGCTCTCGCTCATCTCGGTCAGTAGAGTCCTCGAAGATATTTGCGGCTCCAGTGAGACGGCGTTGGTGTGGGGGGACGAGTTAGGCCGCCTTGTCCTTGCGGGGACTTGACTGCGAATTGAGTGCTGAAGCCAAGCGCGCGGCAGTTGCGGATTCTTGAAAGCGGGGGCCACAGGGTGCTACCAGCGAACCTGCCCTCAGCGGGCGGTGAGCGGAATAGAGCAGCTCAGCGCAGCGGGAAGAATCCCTTAGAGCTGGCACTCCTGACAGTTGCTCGCTCTTCCTGCCTCGGCGACCATCAGTAGCCAATGAGCCGCAACAAGAGTTCGTGGGCCTTTGAGTCGCTGGTGGTTCTCCCAGCGCTGGCATTGGTCGTTGCGGCGCAGCAGAGTAGCTCGCTGAGCATCGCGGGGCAGGCGGGGTCCGCCAAAGTCATCCAGGTTGATGGACGCAATTACGTCGAGGTGGAGGCATTCGCGCGCCTGACCAACGGTTCCATCAGCTTCAACGGTGGTGAAATTGTCTTAACCTTGCCGGACGCAACTGCAAACGCTAGTTCACCCGATTCTCCTGTTGCGGGATTTTCCAAGGATTTTGTGAGGGGGGGTATCGAGGCGATGGCGCAAGTACGGGAGTGGCATGCTGCCTTGAAAAACGCCATCGGGCACAGCTATCCACTTAACGAAACTTGGCTCGCGGCCTACCGCGGTCAAGCACAGCAAGCTCTGCGCCTCGCCGGGGTTGCCGTAAACACAGCGGCCGACAAGAATGCTCTTCCGTTCCTCACCAACGAGTTCAACAACATGCGTCAGTTGAGCAACAACTATCTTAAGATGGCGCAGTCCATGACGTACATAACACCCGACGCCCTGGACAGCGATCCTCTCGATCGGAAAATCAGCACCTGCGCCCATTCGCTGGCTTCCATGGCTACGGCCAACGAGTTTGTGGACGACGGTTCCTGCCAATAGTCCGGAAATCGATTAGTTTCCTCGCGTTGACGTGTGCCTGCGAAATAGTCGGGCGACGATATGCGTACTGAAGCAGGCATGTCTTAGTAGTGCGTCTAGCGAAGCCGCAGCCCGCTGCGCCATCAATCCGCCGTTCTTCAAATTGTTGAATGCAAAAGACGGGT
>WNFQ01004818.1_pt1 | contig 10302 bp, 18 predicted proteins | sample 5400171 | NCBI WGS metagenome assembly WNFQ01 (sample SAMN13153356, study PRJNA577476) | soil metagenome | isolation source: 20 cm soil under Madrone tree | place: USA:California | collected 2016-06-14 | reverse complement strand
CGCTGGAGCGAACGGCCACCCGCTTCGCGTTCATGTCTTTCGTGACTAAAACCTTTTCACTTCGAGCGACGCCCGCTCCCAGTGGCCGTCGCTCATCTTGTTCTCGTTAGATCCTTCCCATGCGCAACAGCATCTGGTCTCGCGTCGTGCTGCTCTCGCTGATCCCGATTATCAGCTACTTCATAGCTGCCATCCTTTTTCCGCTTTATTTCTTGATCGGCCCTCTGGTCGAACCGCTTTCGTTCTATGACTCGGATCAGTACGGCGGCGACACTACGTTTCATACAAACCGGCAAGGCTGGCTTTGGATGGCGGCTTACTCGTTACTGATCGGTGCAATTGCCGCTGGACTCACTCGCCGTCGATCGCTGAAGGTTGGCATTGCAGCTACTTTTGGCGTTGCCATCGTGGTCGCGATCATTACTCACATCATTATGCATTTCGTTGAGCCGACATATCGGACTACGTATCCATGATCGTCCGATCTAACCAAGCGATGGAGCGAACCGCTACCCGCCGCGTGTTCACATTTCAGATGACCAAATCATTTCTACTTCGACCGACGCTCGCTCTCAGTAGCGGTCGCTCATCTTGTTCTCGTTAGACCCAATGAAGCGCGCGATGAAATGGCTCGCCGCGATAGTCGCCACGATGATCGTATTGGGCGTTGCTGGCGACTTCGCTCTCACCGCTTGGATCGCACACAAGAAGAACGAAGAAGCCCATTCGATGCACGAAGGCCATGTCATCGTAGACGCGATCAAAGCGCATGATCCCTCAATCAATGCCACATGGACGACTGACGAGCGCGGTCAGCCTGACGTCGTCATTCGAAACGTATTCGACTCTGATAAGCAAGAGGACATCATCGCCTGGGCGAAAGCCGTGAAGAGCCAAGGGCTCGTGCAGCGGCGGATCGTAATCGACTTTCAGAAAGAGACACCGAACAGTCATATTGATGATACCATCCTTCGGACCATCGAGTTTTAGGTCTAACCATGCGATGGAGCGAACGGCCACTCGCCGCGCGTTCCCATTTCCGGTGGCTTGGACGCTCTGCCTGCGGGTCACGCGCGCTCTCAGTGGCCGCCGCTCATCTTGTTCTCGTTAGATGATTGCACGCTGATGTTCCAGTTCCTCTCAGCCATCTGGCAAATGCTCTTGCGTGGACTTGTCTTTGGCATTCTTCGCCGATTGTTCGTCATCCTTTGCACTCCAGTTATTCTGCTTCTCGCTACTCCCATCATCTTCGTTCGCGCATCAGTTCTCGCCATCCGGAAGCAGCAAAGATTCAAGTTTGCAGTCCTCGATGGATATGGCGCCGTCTGGGATGACTTGGTCGCCGCTTTCATGTGGCCGTTCTATAGCGACATGGATAGGTTGGAGGCCGCTCGACGCCTATCATCTAACCAGTCGCTGGAGCCAACCGCTGGCCGTCGCGATGACCACATTTGATCTTGTGAAACAGTTTCCAGACTTTGCCACGCTCGCTCTCGCCAGCGGTGGCTCAGCTCTGTCTCGTTAGGTCTCATGAAAAGCGTTATCGTTCCATTGCTACAGCAGCGAATGGATAAGTGCACGACAGAGCAGTTCTGGGCGGTCGCCGCCCTGCTGGCTGCTGACGGATTTATCGTAGATAAGCGCGCTGTGCTTGTAGCAGCTCTTCCGTGCTGGCTCCTTTTATTCTTCGTCACCGTGGCAGGCGCATACGGCATCTGGTTCATTGTTCAGCGCCATATCGGATATTATCGCTATCGTGACGACTTAGCGGTGCTACTTGCACCTGAGAAGGACGTTCCCGAATTCCTGCGCCATGAGCCGCGCCCCCACAGCTTGAACAGGTTCTCGGGAGTTGCGTTTTATGTTATCGCCGTTTTGATCGGCTCCGTCACATGTTTCGCGGTGATACTAAAGACCTAACCATGCGATGGAGCGAACGGCGGACCGCCGTACGCTCCACTTTTGAGATGACTTCCACATTCCAACTCCGAGCGGCGCGCGCTCTCGTCCGCCGTCGCTCATCTTGTTCTCGTTAGACCCATGACGCTTCGTGTAGTCGCGGCTCTCGTATTCGCCTGCGCAGCCAGTGCGGCGCAAGATGAAGTCACTGAAGCGCCACGTCACACCTACCGCATTGTCCAGCACTATGCCGGCAACTGGGACGCGACGCTCCCCTTTAGCGACTCGTCACGAGGCGACGCGCCGCTCGCTGGCGATCCAGATCGTTATCCGTGGCCAGCCATCTACGAGATTTCGCCCGACGACCAGTGGATATTCCGAGACCAGAAGACGGGCTCCGGCACAGGTATCGCCTTTCTCTATCACGTCGAGCAGACTGGCCGCGTGTGGCGGATGGAGCAGCGATTGGACGATCTCGCATTTGCGTATCTCCGAGCACACGATCACATCTCTCGAGCCGACTACTACCACGTCGGAGCCGAGTTCATCGGTTGGGATTTACCAGCGCAGTCCTTGAGGTTTCGTGTCAGCGGCACAGCAGAGCAGCAAGGCAAGCCACACCTGGACAGGCACCTTGTCTATCATTTAACCTCTCACACGATCACCCAATGAGGTCTAACCAAGCGCTGGAGCCTCTATCTTCTTTAAAGCGGTCCTGATTTGGTGCAAAAGGGTGGCAGGTGCGAGATCCTCGCTGGAGCTGCTTCTGATCGATGGATCACGAGCGTCGGTTAGTGTGATCCGTGCCTGCCCTTGGGCGTGTGAAGTAAACTCGAACAGTTACTTGAGCGACCAAGCCGGCCCATTCCCCAAGGGCAGGACCGGCCTGGCCAGCTCGCATCTTAGAAGCAGGAGTTATTTACCACATGAACGAAGAGCTTGTCTATCTGGGAGTTGATATCGCCAAGGCGTACTTGGACGCGGCGATTGCAAATGAGAAGCGTCGTTTCTCTAACGATGCAGTTGGGCATAGAAGATTGATCCAGTGGTTTAAACAAATCGAAGGGCCAGTGCAGGTGATTTGTGAGCCCAGCGGTGGCTATGAACGAGCATTGGTTCGGGCCCTGGTTGCTGCACAGATCAAAGTGAGCCTGGTGCCAGCAAACCGGGTACGACAGTTTGCGCGTGCCAGTGGTATCTTGGCTAAGACCGATCGCATTGACGCGAAGCTACTGTGCGCTTTTGGAGAGGCGATGAAGCCAGGGATAATAAGTGCCTCTCAGCTGGAGCAAGAACAGTTGCGCGAACTGGAAAGTCAGCGCCGGCATTTAACGCATCTGTTGGTGATGGAGCAGAATCGAGCTGCACGCGTAAGCGAGGCTTGCGTGCGCAAAATGAACCGCCGTCTGATCACCCAGATTAAAAAGCAGGTCGAACAGCTCGATCTGCTCATTCAGGAGCAGATCGCAGCATCGCGAGAGCTCGCAACCAAAGCAGAAAAGCTTACGGCGATTAGCGGAGTGGGCGCGCGTACGGCCGCATTGCTCCTGGCGCAAATGCCGGAGTTGGGACAACTCAATCGGCGCGAAGTCGCAGCGCTGGTTGGAGTAGCACCGTTTAATCGAGATAGCGGGAGGATGCGCGGCAAACGTGCCATCTATGGCGGTCGGCGCTCAGTACGTCACGGCTTATACATGGCCGCACTGGTTGCCGCTAGACATAATCCGATCCTACGCGGCTTTTACCTGCGCTTGCGTGCTGCCGGCAAGCCGGCCAAAGTTGCTCTAACTGCGACAATGCGAAAACTCCTGATCGTGCTCAACAGTGCTCTCAAACCCGACTTAAATTATGCTTGAGTTCAAGACAGTTACTAACCGCTGGCCGTTCCGATGTCTAGCTTTCACATGACTTCAACACTGAAATTCGCGGCAGAGCTCGCTCCCGCCAGCGGTGGCTCAGCTCCGTCTCGTTAGATCGTGAAGCGACCCCTCTTAATTTTGTCCGCACTCGGGATCGGCATTCTCCTTACGGCCGTGAGCGCCGCGCTTTCCTATTTCGCCTCAAAGGCTGGAGCTGAGCTGGTCAGCGAGATCTTGTTTTGGCCAAACACTTTGATGCAAAGCCTGGTTCCGCTCCATAACATCGGCACTACCGCGCATCCATTTTATGAAGGCACCCCTCTGAACATTGCCGCTTTCTTCGTCAGTTTTCCTCTGGCCGTGTTGGTGTACAGCATCGCCGCATGTGTTTTTCTACGTCGCCGGCGGCGTTATCATGGCATACAGGCCACACCAACGATCTAACCATGCGATGGAGCGAACGGCGGACCGCTGTACGCCCCACTTTTGAGATGATTTCCACACTCCCACTCCGAGCGATGCGCGGTTTCGTCCGCCGTCGCTCATCTTGTTCTCGTTAGGTCTATGACGCCCGAAGAAGCTCAGCGCGCAATCGAAAATCTTCGCATTGAGGTGCCGCGTATTTCGATCCCGCCGATGCCACGGATCACGCCGCTGAGCCACTTTCTTTCTGGCGAAGCAGCATTTAAGGCGCTCCGAAAGGAAGTAGAGGCGCTTGTGAAGCTAGCCCCTACCGACCACGATGTGCTCATCGAGGCGTTCGGAATACTCGTCCGAGATGTTCGATTCATAAAGCCCCACACGCTGCTGTTCCGCGGCGTTAGCGGCGCAGGCCACGAGACATCTGTCATCATTCATTTCACGCAGCTCGTCGCACATATAGTTTACATGCCAAAGAAAGGGCCAGAAAGGGTCATCACAGGGTTCGCCACCGAGAAGACCTAACCATGCGCTGGAGCGAACCGCCACCCGGCGTGCGTTTACATTTCACATGATTAAAACAGTTTCAGCTAAAGCGACATTCGCTCTCCGTGGCGGTCGCTCAGCTTGTGTCTCGTTAGGCCATATGCGTCTCGCTTGGGCGTTTGCTGCAGTTATACTCTATTGTTTTTGCGCTGCGGTCGGCTTCATTCTATGGATGTGGGGCGCGAACTTGCAAGGAATATCAGTGACACCTTCGGAGATCGCTGCTGACAGAATGCAGCCGTGGCTTCATTCTTTGTATTGGCTTCCAGATCGCGTTCCATTCCTCGTTGACTGGAGATCGTCACCAATCGCTTCTATCCTGCGATTAGAGGTCTGCTCTGCGTTGATACTGTGTTTTTTCGTCTTTCTGCTACGAGGCTTTCGCTTTATCTCCTACCTCATCATCGGAGTCGCTACCGTAGCATCAGTGATGGTCATGACCGCTGGTATTCGCGAGTACAGACATGGCCGTTACATTGACGAACATTTTGGTTCTGGCGCACCGCCAGCTGAGATTCATCAATGGCCAGTTGAAGAGAAGCCTGACTACATCAAACGACTCGAAGAATACCATCCGGAATGGAATTCGAAGCGGACGCCAAGACCAATGCCGCCACCACTCCCAAGTCAAGCTCACGATCCGAACGGGCCTAACCATGCGATGGAGCGAACAGCGGACCGCCGTACGCTCCACTTTTGAGATGACCTCCGCACTCCCACTTCGATCGACGCGCGCTCTCGTCCGCCGTCGTTCATCTTGTTCTCGTTAGATGGCTACTTGGCGCGTCATAGCAGCGGTCTTCTGCGTAACCGTTGCTTCGGTGTTAGCGAAGCCGCCAAGCGGCTTCACATTGCGACATTCCGAGCAGTCGCCGGACGGCGACATGCTCGTCCAAGACTACTATCGGGCCGAGAAGGACGGCGGCCATGTTGTGCAGATTTGGCTCGCGTCTGTCGAGCATTCGGATGACGCGGCGCTGCTCTTCCAGCATCGCCGCTCCGCTGACGTTGTGTTTTCACCGGACGAGAGCCGGATTGCAATTAACCACGGCGGATCGAGCACAGATGCAGTAGTCATTGTCTTTGAGAGGGTCAGCGGAGTTCACTACAAGGAGATAATTCCACCCGACATCGTACGTGAGAAAGCGTTTGCGGCTTTTCAACAGTCCTTCCGGCAGCCCAGCACGAGAGAGTTCGACCATATTTATGCAGAGTGCATCCTATGGTCGGCAGATTCGTCTGAGTTTCTCGTTCGGTTACACGGTCATGAGAGCGGAGTAGCCAGCCTACAGAACTATTGCTGCATCTTTCGTCTAGCAGATCGGAGCATTTCACTTGACCTCGGCGCATTCAACAAACACTCCTTTGATGATCACAAGTAGTGAACCGCCATCTAACCAGGCGATGCAGCGAACCGCGAGCCGCACTGCGTTCTACGTTATGCGTGTTTGCCATCTGCTCTTCGGGTTCGTGGCACGCTTTACAGGGCTCGCGGTCGCTGATCTTGTGTCTCGTTAGGCCTAAACATTTCACCGCGAAAACTAACGCAATAAAACAAACCCATGAATACATCATCGAAACTCATCATAATCACCATAGCTGCACTTCTGTTTGCTGCTCCGCTTCGAGCGGACGGAGATACCGATTGTGAAGCCGATCTCCAGCAATGCATAGAGATAGCTAACAATCCGCCGTTCTCCGGCAAATGGAGGGATGCGCGGATAAGCAATTGTCAGCACCTGTATGAACGTTGCCTTAGATTAAGGATCGGTGCGACCGGAGACCAACCGGTGAAGAGTGATCAGCCGGACGAGCAGCAGCAACAAAACCGGGAACCGGCGCAAAGCCAGAATGCGGCAATGGAGCAGGCTGCCCCGCAACAAGCTACAAGGGAGGCTCTTGACGAGTCACAAGCTACAATTCAGGGCATTCGCCAGCGGCAAGCCGCGATAGGGCAGGCTCTCGCTGCCAGGAAACGTCGCGCTTCGTCGGGCATTGGCGAAAAATCCACCGGGAATGCCGAGAGCTCGCGTTCGATCAGACGTGATGACGATACTCGTATTACCTCAGACGGCCGTATCAATGCGGCAATCGCTTCGGATCAATTGTCTGCGTCTTCTGGACTCCCGTGCACTGAATACGTTGCAAACGTCGTAGAAATGTCTGGCATTGATGTGAACGAGAAATTGCCCGGCAAGAACTATACTATCAAGGACGCCATAAACATGAACGATAAGGTTCTTCCTGGGGCTGCAGGAGATCTGGACTATTTGAACAATCTAGTCAGATCTGATCCACGGCAGAGTGGCGACGAGCACCCCACAAAAGGTGTTGTGTATGCGCTGACTGCGGCAAACAAAGGGGTTGAAATCGACCTATCTTCTGGTCTCTCCGATCTCAAAAGAGGTGATCTTGTGCAATATTGGTATTTGGAAGGCAACAGGAGACGCGGACATGCGGCTGTTGTGATAGAACCGGAGGGAGACGACGGTAAGGTGACTTTGAGAGGGTCGCAAAAAGGCGTCGAAGGCGAGTTTCGTACAACATTACGCTGGGCTCATTTTAAATATGCAGTCAGACCCAATCGCTAGTTGGGCGTCCGTCGCAGGTGCCTTCTCAATACGCATTCTTAACCAGTAACCAAAGACTAACAACCGCCAGGCAGAGAAGCGCTACTCCTGCCAAAGGAACAAAGTTTTCGCTGCCCGGGGAACTTCCCCGGGGGGACTTCCCGGGGTCGACGTCTAAACATTTGACATTTGGTTCCGCTAATGGGCAATTCAATGGCCGCCTCCTCCCGTCCTTTTCGACGCGGAGCGCGCACAGCAGCGAGAGCGTGAGCAGTTCGAATACGCTCGGGAGGTGTATCGCACATTCCGACACAAGTATGAACCACCCGAAGAGACCTAACCATGCGATGGAGCGAACGGCGGACCGTCGTACGCCCCACTTTTAAGATGGCTTCCACACTTCCACTCCGAGCGACGCGCGCTCTCGTCCGCCGTCGCTCATCTTGTTCTCGTTAGGTCTATGACATTCCGCGAGGCAATCGATCGCCGAATCCGAAAAGTGCAGGCGGTCACTCTCCTCAGTTTCGCCATCTTCTTTGCGAGCATATTTCTCGTGCAGACGCAAAATCGTCGCTGGCCCATTACTGTTATCACGTTCGCCGCGTTCCTCGGTGCCACTTTGTATCGCTTCTATGGCATCCGGTGTCCGCATTGCTCTGGCCAGATCGGAATGTCCATTACGCAGGCCGGTGCCGGCTTCTCCATGCAGAGCAAGTTTCGATTCTGCCCATTTTGCGGTGTCGCGCTCGACCATCAGATGGACGAGACGCAAAAGACCTAACCAATCGATGAAGCCAACCAGCGTAAACCAGAGCACGCGGCAGGCGTCCCCACCTCGAAATGCGTTCAGCGTGTTTGGCACGACACCCTCGACTTCGTTTCGGTTCCCGGTTTCCCTAGTGCGATTTGCGTCTTCGCGCTCACGCACTCCCGCCGTATTGTTTTTCAACGATAGCCGTGGCTTATCTCTATCTCGTTAGGCCTCATGCCAATCATCTATTTCTTACCGACCATAGCGTGCTTGATTGTCGGAATTATCATCGCCGCTGGAGTGGTATACAGCTCTGGTGGCCGCGAAGCCTCCGACTTTTCGCGCATCGTTTTTCGGGGTGCTGTCATCGGTGGCATTTGTTTCATCGTTGGTTTCGTCGGGCCGCTTTGCATCGGCCCCAAGTCGCCACAAGGCCCACTCTTCGGCATTTTCATCAGCGGTCCATTAGGAGCGCTAGCCGGTTGCGTCATTGGCGGCGAGCGTTCCATTCGTATCATCCGAGCTCGTGGTGCATCAAAGGCCTAACCAATCGCTGGAGCCAACTCCGTAAAACCAGACACGGAGCTCGGTGCGATGCCCAGATTTGATTTTATGAAACTGTTCTCGATGTTTGCCACGCTCGCCACAGTTTACCTGCCGCGGCGAGGCAGCTCCGTCTCGTTAGATGGTGAGCGCACCAGGTTTTGATTGCAATCCACAGTAGAATCCCACACCGCCATGAAACATTCTCTCCAATTTCGTTTCGCGATAGCGCTCGTCGTGTTCGCAATCTCACCGCTGAGCCGCGGAGCAGATTCCACGGTGCAGGCTAATGATGAGAAGCCCATTCGCGCCTTAATTGCAGCAATGAGCGAGGCTTTCGCCAAGCTCGACGCCCATGCCTTTTCCATGGTCTTCCACGAAGATGCTGATTTCACAAACGTCTGGGGAATGACCGCGCACGGACGCAAAGCGATCGAAGAGTTTCACCGGCCACTCCTGGAAGGCGACGGGTCGGGTCCTGTCCCGTCGTTTAAGCACGCTGAGCTCAAGGTGCTGGATACGCGAATTCGGTTTCTCCGGCCTGATGTGGCGTGTGTCGATGCTGCCTGGACCCAGACTGGAGCGGTGCAAAACGGCCGGGACATGGGATTACGCAAAGGGTTGCTCATGCTCATCGCGACCAAGCAGGGCGACGATTGGGATGTCGCAGTCATGCACAACATGGATTTACCTGTGACGAAGTGAGACATCTAACCCAGCACTTTGCTGTAAGCTTCCCGTCAATGCGCGCGCCAATTCTCAAAGTGCTGGGTGGCTCAGCTCCGTCTCGTTAGGCCTGGCCCCCTGGACCGCGATGGAATTAATCTTGTGAGATGAGCATCCTTCGCGCGAGGCTACGGCTTGCCCAGGGAGTATGATGTTCGCGATCAAAGCCGAGGTTAACGATCGGTTGGCGAAGACGTTCGCGTTCAGCGCGCAAAAGACGATGTATGGCGGAAAGCACATCGCCAAAGGCGATACGATCTTCGTTTTCGCGAGCGAGACCGGAGTTTCGGGTAGTGGGGCAGGCCGATGCGATCGCAAAGAAACGCGGGATTGCCCGGCAAACGCCGCGCGTGAGCATCACCATCAGACGTACCGCGCGCGCGAAGCGGCGCCTGGGGCGGAGCGAGCTCAAACTTTTTTCCGACTGGAACGACGGTCGCCCCGAGACCGAGCTCAATTTCAAATTCTATCGTCAGGCAACGAACAAGATCGTCGGCATCTCGGATAAAGCGGCGGCGTTCCTCCGCGGATTCTTTTAACGAGAGAATTTCGACATGAACACGATGTGGCCTTAACCAAGCGATGGAGCGAACCGCTGGCCTGGTATATGAGTAGATTCTCGGTTATGAGTTATCTGTTATTCGTGGCAGATTGCGTCCTCGGCAGCGGTGGCTGATTTTGCTCTCTTTAGACCTCATGCGTGTACAACCTTTTGTCATCATCGCGTTGATATGCTGCGCGCAGGTTTTCGCGCAAAGTGGCATTGCAGCAGAGACGCGGCCTTCGGCAACGCGGTTGTATCAATCACAGGTCAACGTAATCGCATTCCAAACTGTCCTTCTGGAGTTCGCAAAATACCGTGAGCGCCTGAAGCGAGGATCAGTCAAACTTACATTCCGGCTCAATCGGCAAGGCCGGGTGACGGACATCAAGGTCGTCTCGACGAAATCGAATCCATGGGCGGAAGCGACAGCTATCCGAATGATTC
>WNFQ01004356.1_pt1 | contig 10302 bp, 7 predicted proteins | sample 5400171 | NCBI WGS metagenome assembly WNFQ01 (sample SAMN13153356, study PRJNA577476) | soil metagenome | isolation source: 20 cm soil under Madrone tree | place: USA:California | collected 2016-06-14 | reverse complement strand
CTTGGGAGGGAACAACCGCAATGAGTACAGATGCCATGCGTCCTTTGGGTGCGACCGCGGACCGCTCGACTGCGCGGCTCGGGTCCAGCCTGCACGTGAAAGGCGAAATCTCCGGCAATGAAGATCTGCTGATCGATGGAACGGTCGAAGGACTGATCCAGCTCGATGAGCGGAAGCTGACCGTCGGGGCCACTGCAAAAGTAACCGCCGACATCATTGCCCGTGAGGTGGTGGTGTACGGCAACGTGAAGGGCAACCTTCGCGCAAAAGACCGTATTGAAATCAAGAAAGATGGTTCGGTGAACGGCGATCTGACCACCGCACGAATCATGATCGAAGACGGCGCCTACTTTAAGGGCTCCATCGAAATAGACAAGAGCGCGGAGAAAGAGTCCGGTTCGAACGCGTTTGCCCGGAGCACTTCGGCGACCTCTGGCGCAGCGACCACCAAGACCATCTAGTTTTCCGCTACTTCAGGCAGTTTCCGCAAAGCGCTCCGGCCGGGCCGGAGCGCTTTTGCTTGTGCACGTGGCCAACAAATATCCAATATTTCTTAACTTGACAAGTAACAGAAGGGGAGTAATGTGTGCGCGGGAGTCCATCCTGGACCAGCGCGCCAGTCGCAATAGTATTTTCCCGGCCAGTTGATGCCGGCAGCCCGCGCGGAGAGCTTGTGGGGTCGTTCGATGGGACGGTTATGTCAAGGCGTCCCGGTGATCGTTCTTCTTCTCGCGTTGGAGTGTGCCGGTTGCGGAGGTGGCGCCGCGTACTTCAGCCAACCGCCGCCTCCCCCCGCCGCCGACTTCTCCATAGGGCTTTCCCCGAGTTCCGTGTCCGTTTTGCGGGGCGCCACGAGCCCGGCGATCAATATCACGGTAAACGGTCTGAATGGCTTCACCGGTTCCGTGCAGATCGCACTCAGCACGCTTCCCGCCGGGGTGACTTCGAATCCTTCAAGCCCATTCGCCGTGGCGGCAGGAGCGACCGTCACCATCCACATCGGCGCGGCAGACAACGCAGCAACGGGGAATTTCACGATTTCCGCGGAGGGAACCAGCGGAGGATTGTCGCATGGCGTGAATCTGACGGTGACGATCCAGAGCGCGGTCGGCGCTGCGCTCTCCCGCACGGCGTACGCAAAAACGGATTCGATTTCGGCGGCCGATGATCCCTTTGGCGAACCGCATCACCGGCATATGGCTTACGATCCAGCGAACAAGCATTTGTTCGTCGCGAATCGCGCCCTGAATCGCGTCGAGGTCTTTTCTACTCTCGACCAATCCCGAGCCGCCCAAGTCTCCATTGCCGGCGCCAGCAGCGCGGATCTTTCTGCCGATGGTGTCACAGTCTGGATTGGCACTTCCTTGCAGGAGATCGTTGCCATCGACGCCGCCACGCTGCACCTCAAGGCGCGCTACTTGCTCGATGGACTTCGCCCGTTGCCCGGAATCAGCTTCAATCGCCCCGTGGAGGTGCTTTCCCTTTCGAATGGCAAGGCCATGATTCGGCTACGCGAACCGGTTTCTTCCCAAGCCTTGCTGGCGCTATGGGATCCAAGTTCGAATTCATTGACGAATCTCACGTCCAATGCGCCGATCGTTTTTCAGCAGGGCGTCGGCGTCCTTGCGCGTTCCGGGGATCATTCGAAAGTTCTTGCCGCCGCGAATGACTCCAGCGGCGAATTGGCGATGTTCGATGTGACGGGAAACGTCGTCGCCGGTCCGCGAACGCTGGGCGCTGGGCTGATCCAACAGGCCTGTGCGAATCAGGATGGCACTCGATTTGCCGTCGTCTTCGCGTCAAACGGAAGCACGCAGTTTCTAATTCTCGACGCAGCTCTAAATCAGGTTGGTTCTTATACTCCTTCAAACGTCCGTGGAGTCACGTTTTCGCGGGACGGTAGATATCTCTACATCAGCGAGACTTCTTCGAGCGGTTCGATTGTTTCGGTTCTCGATGGCCGCACAGCGCAACGGGTTGGCAGCGTCTCTGACGCAATGGTTCAGGGCCTATCTTCGGAAATCGAGGACGCTGACGAATCGCAGTTGCTCTTTGGGCTTTCGAATCGCGGCGTCAGCTTCGTCGACGCCGCCGCGCCGATGACGCTTTCTTCGCCGGGCCCAGTTCTTGGCGCCGCGCCGAACCTGCAACCCGCGGAGGGCCCCAACGCCGGCGGCACGCCGATTACGCTCACCGGCCAGAACTTTTCTTCCTCCGTGCGGATGAAACTTGGCACGCAGCTCGCTTCGAATGTATCAGTACCCGCACCAACACAAATTCAGGCAAACTCTCCTGCCAGCGTTTCGAACGGTCCTGTCAATGTAACCGCTTTTTTCGACAACGGCTGGCTGGCGCTTGCGCCCGACGCCTTCAGCTATGGACCCCAAATTTTGCAGATCCTTCCGAATGCAGGCTCGAATAGCGGCGGTGACCTCGTGCAGGTCTACGGGTATGGGTTCGGCAGCGATGCAACCAAGATCACCGTGAAAATTGGGGCTGCAAACGCAACGGTTACTAAAATTGAGAGCATCACCGGCAGCGCGCCATCTCTGGGCCTGGACGCCAGCTATCCCTTTCCGCTGGAGCGCATCACCATTCAATCGCCGCCCGGGCCTCCGGGCAAAGCGGACGTAGTCATCGGCAGCCCGGCCGGCTCGGCAACCTCCGCGAAATCATTCCAATATCTGCAGAGTGTTCAATCCTATTCCAAGCCCGGGTTCTTCCGATTTCTCCTCTACGATCAACCGCGGCAGCGGATCTATCTCACGAACATTGATCACGTAGATGCTTTCGACCTGCAACTGAACTCTTTTGCCTTCCAATTCAATCCGCCGGGCGGCCCGCCGCTTAATGCGGGTCTACGCGGTATGGCTTTGACGCCGGATGGCAGCCAGCTCATCGTCGCTGATTTCGGTGCACAAAAAATCTATCTCCTCGATCCAGTGAACGGTTCTGGCACGATCGTGCCCGTCGGCGGCGTTCCCGAGTTTACCAATTCTGGTCCCGCACGTCTCGCCGCGACGAGCGCGCAAACAGTTTTTGTCGGACTAAGCGGCGAAGGTGGTTCCGGCGGCGCGTGCTCAACTTGCCTAGCACAGCTAAATCTGGCGGCGAGCCCGCCGACAATTCAGCCGGCTCCTCAGCCGGAAGTCACCAGCCTAACTGGTGCTCCTCTTGTTCAGAGTGATGCCACCGGCGATCGCGTTTTTGTTTCGTTTGGCGCTTCTCCGGGCGGACCGCTCGCTGTCTGGGATGCAAGTACTCCAAATCAGTTTGTCACTTCCGCTGCGAGTGTTTCCGTTTCTGATCTCAGCGCCGCAATGGACGGCACGATGTTCGCCCTGCAGGCAAGCGGTGTTGCAGAAATCCGTACTTCGGATCTTTCGCTTGCCGGCGTTCCAGCTTCCGCGGAACTTACGCAAATTCCCGGACGAGTTTTCGTGCCTGGTCTTGCGATGCATCCGTCAGGCGCCCTCCTTTACCAGCCATTTCTCACCGGCGCTCCCGGTAGTGCGGGAGTCAAAGGCGGAGTGGACATACTGGATGTCCGTTCCGGCGCGCTGCGGCTGCGAATCTTTCTCCCTCAGCAGCTGATGACGGACGTCGACGGCTTGCACGAAAGCTTTCTTGCGACCGACGAAAATGGCCAGCGGCTCTTTGCCATCACTTCATCGGACGGCACCCCACAACATGCGGCCCTTTCCATCGTCCAGCTCGCGAGTGTTCCGCTCGGAATCGGCAGCATTTCGCCACTCAGCGTTTCCGCATCCGGGGGAACCACCGTGACCATTCGAGGGAGCGGTTTTCAGAGCGCCACTGCGGTTTCCATCAGTGGGAAGCCTGCAAGTGTCTCCTTCAAGAGTGTCAACATGCTGACGGTTGTCACTCCCAGTCTTACTGCCGGCCCGCAACGCATCACGATTACCAATCCGGACGGCGAAACCATTGCAGCTGAAGCAGCTCTAACCGCAAACTAAGCGATTCCCGCGCATGGACCCCAGACATCCGTCTAACTTTTCTCCGTCCCGTTCATCCAATGCTGAGGAAGAAGAGTCAGAATGCACGCACACGAAAATTTGTTATGCCAGCGCAGGGAAGGGTTCGAATGGAAACGCGGAAATTAGGGAACTCGGATCTCAAGATCACGCCGGTTGGTTACGGCGCATGGGCCATCGGCGGCGGCGGCTGGGAATTTGCCTGGGGGTCCCAGAACGATGCCGACTCGATTGCTGCGATTCATCGCGCACTCGAGCTGGGAGTCAATTGGATCGATACGGCAGCTGTCTATGGGCTTGGGCATTCCGAGGAAATTGTCGCTCGCGCGCTAAAGGAGTGGAGCGGGCCGCGCCCTTATGTCCTCACGAAATGTGTCTTGGTGTGGGATGAAAAGGGAAAAATCAACCAAGTCTTCAGCACCGATTCCATTCGCCGCGAATGTGAGGCCAGCCTTCGCCGGCTGCAGGCTGAAACAATCGATCTCTACCAGATTCACTGGCCCCCGGCCGACAATGGCCCCGGTCTCGAAGAAGCCTGGCAAGCTCTTGCTGCGTTGCAGAAAGAAGGGAAAGTTCGTTGGATTGGCGTTTCCAATTTCAATGTGGAGCAGTTGAAGCGCGCGGAGAAAATTGCGCCCATCACAACCTTGCAGCCGCCGTACTCCATTATCCGCCGCGCCATCGAAAAAGAAATCCTCCCGCACTGCCAGCAGCAGGGGATGGGCGTTATCGGTTACGCTCCGATGGCTTCCGGGCTGCTCACCGGAGCCATGACCCGCGAACGGGCTGCGGCGTTGCCTGCCGATGATTTCCGCACGCGTAATCCCGAATTTCGCGAGCCGCGGCTTTCCAAAAATATCGAACTTGTGGAGCGCCTTCGGCGGGTCGGAGAGCGCCACGGCCGCACCCCCGGCGAAGTCGCCATCGCGTGGACTCTCCGCCACCCCGTGGTAACCGGCGCCATCGTGGGCGCGCGAAATGCGAAGCAAGCCGAGGGCGTCATGCGCGCTGGCGAGCTGAAGCTCTCACCAGAAGAAATCGCCGGGATCGAGGGCGCCGCCGCCGCTGCCACCGCGAGATAGTAAACCTCTCTGCTCAACTGGAGCCAAATCATGGACCTCGGACTCAAAGGGAAAAAAGTGGTCGTCTCTGGCTCAACCGCGGGCATCGGCTTCGGCATTGCCGCGGCGTTTGCCGCGGAAGGCGCGAAGGTCGTTCTCAATGGTCGTACCGAGTCAAGAGTGGCGGCCGCGCTTGCGAGTATTCGTCAACGTGTCGAAAATGCAGATGTCCTCGGCGTTCCCGCTGATCTCGGCGCGTCCCAGGGTGTTGCGGCGTTTCTGAAACAAGCGCCGGAAGCGGACATTCTCGTGAACAACCTCGGCATCTTTGAGATCAAGCCCTTCCTGGAGATCCCCGATTCGGACTGGCTTCGCTTCTTCGAAGTGAATGTTCTCAGCGGTGTTCGCCTCGCGCGCCACTACCTGCCGGGCATGTTGAAGAAAAATTGGGGCCGTGTGATTTTCATCTCCAGCGAATCTGCCCAGCAAATTCCTGTCGAAATGATCCACTACGGGATGACCAAGACTGCCCAGGTGGCTGTCGCTCGAGGATTGGCACAATCGGTCGTGGGCACAGGCGTCACAGTGAATTCCATTCTCGTTGGTCCGACTGCTTCCGAAGGCGTGGGGCAGTTCCTGGAAAGCATGGCCGAGCAACAGGGCGTGACAAAAGCCGAAATCGAAAAACAGTTTTTTTCAACGACCCGGCCCTCTTCGCTGTTGAAGCGCTTCGAAACGCCCGAAGAAGTCGCGGCGGTGGTCGCTTTCGTCGCCAGCGTGCAGGCCACGGCGATCAACGGCTCCGCCGTCCGCGCCGAAGGTGGCGTCGTTAGCAGTATTTTCTAGGATGGTTAGGAATTAGGCGCGCAGGTAATCCGGCTTCCAATTCTTTACCAACTTTTTAATCGCTTTCCGTTCTGTGAGCTTCTCGTCGAGCACCATGCGCGCGAGCGCCGGAAGCTCCGCGTCGCTTGCAAATCGCAGAGCGACCAATTGTCCCGAGGTGAATTCTGCAATCCGCGGATGAAGATCCGCGGGCAACAGCCGCTGGCAGCGCAGCCGTTCCTCCAGCCGTATGACGCGATCCTGCACTCTCAACGCGAACAGTCGTGCGTAGAGAAAACCAATCAGCAGCGCGGCGGCAAGCAGGATGGACTCGAATCCGTCCAGCGTGAATTCGCCCGCCTTCCACCGGTAGATTTGCCAGCCGAAATTGATCGCGGCAATAGGTATGACAAAAAAGTGGAATGCCGGTACAAACCTGGTGTGATTTTCGAAGTTCTGCTCAGCCATTGCTTTTCCTCCGTTGCGCGCCTGATTGTAGCAAATCGCGCGCCTCCTCCCTTCGATTTCAGAAAATTGATCCACGGGCTTCTTGGACAATTCGGTCTATCCGACAGTATCCTGATACAACGATTTGTATTCGTTGCGGAGAGTCACAAAATGGCTAAGGCATCGTGGGGCGGTAAAGTCATCGCGGAGAGCAACGTCACCGTGGTAGTCGAGGGCAATCAGTATTTCCCGCTTGACGCGGTCAAAAGAGAATTCCTGAAACCGAGCAAGCACACCACTATCTGTCCCTGGAAGGGGACCGCTCATTATTACCACCTCGAAGTGGATGGCATGAAAAACGAAAACGCGGCGTGGTTTTATCCCGAGCCCAAGCCCGCTGCAGCGGAAATCAAGGATCGCGTCGCCTTCTGGAAAGGCGTGCGCGTCGAAGCCTGAGGGCTCCCGCCATTCGAAAGCGTTCTAATTCGCTATCTCGTTCTTGAACACAACTCCGTTCTGCATCACGAACCGCACGTGCTCCAGCTCTCCTACATCCTTTAGCGGATCGCCTGCCACGGCAATCACTTCCGCATACGCGCCGGGCGCAATCACGCCAATCTCGCCCTTCATGTCCAGCATCTCCGCCGCGCGTGACGTGGCCGATTGAATCGCGTCCATCGGCGACATTCCTAGGGTCACCATGCGGCGAAATTCCTGCGCGAGCGGTTCGGTCCACGGAATTCCCCCCATGTCCGTTCCATAGACAATTTTCAAGTGTGCCTTCAGCGCCTTTCGAAACGAAGTCTCGTGCAAGTTCGCCCTTGCGCGGTCACGCTTTCCCGCCGGCGTATCCGCCGGCGCCCAGTCGTCGTAATACGGCGAAAGCGTCGCGCAATACCACGTTCCTTGCCGCTGCATTTGCGCAGCATGCGCATCGGTCATTTCCAGTCCGTGTTCGATCGAATCGCACCCGCCATCCAGCGCGCGCTGCAAACCGATGCCGTTGTATGCATGGCACGCGACTTTCTTCCCCCAGCCGTGCGCTTCGTCCACGATGGCCTTCAGCTCTTCCACGGTCAGCGTCGGCTGTGACACCAGGTTTCCTTGCTTATCCACCCACGAACGGTGCGTCATGTAGACCTTCAACCAGTCCGCGCCATGATCGAGCTGCTCGCGCGCCGCCTTGCGCGCCTCCACCGGGCCGTCGATCAGCTGTGCGCCTTTGGGCATGTCCAGCTCCGGCGCGTAGCCTTCCAGGTTGTAGCCGCCGGTCGTTGAAATAGCACGCGTTGACGCGAAGATTCTCGGCCCCGGAATTGTTCCCTCCTCGATGGCCTGCTTGATTCCCACATCTCCATATCCTGCGCCCTCCGTCTCCACGTCACGCAAAGTTGTGAAACCCTGCTCCAGCGCGCGTTTTGCCGCGTACGTTGCCCGCGCCGCTCGCAATGCGATGCCGGCCTTGAGAATATTCGCGTCATAGCCGCCTTTCGCCGGGTCCTCGCCCCACAGGAAAATGTGCGTGTGTGAATCGATCAGGCCTGGCAGCACCGTCGCATTCGAAAGATCAATCACCTTGGCGCCTTCGGGAATCGCCGCTGAACCATCTGTCACTCTTTCGATACGATCTCCACGCACAAAGATCAGCTGGTTCTTCCTTGATGCGGCGCTTGTGCCGTCAATCAAAGTTCCAGCCCGGATCACTGTCACGGTCGCGGCCGGCTGCGGGGCCGCCTGTCCCCGCGCAATTCCGGCGCACAGCAAAGCCAACACAAAAAAGCAAACTGAAGAACGACGCATGGAAAACCTCCTCAAAGGCGCGGGTAGCTTGCAGCATTTCGAACAGTGATTGCAACAATTGGTTCAGGATTACGTCCCCAGAAGATTAGGTTGGAGCCGGGAATATCCGTGCTCGTGGGCCCAGAGTGTCAGTGGAATTGCCGCCAGGTCATCCACCAACGGCACCGCGTTTCCATCCTTGGTGAGATCGACGGTTTGCAGATAAAATTTGCACGTCTCGCAGGCCTCGACCCGCACTTGCGGAAATTGCTCCGCGACGTACACCGGCAATTTCTCCTCCGCTTCCTCTCCGCAAGTGGGGCACAAAATTCGCCGGTATTCCCATTCCTGGCCACAAAAGCAACAAAGCAGAAATCGTTTCCCGCCATCCCCTTCCGGTCGTAGCACACCCATCAGCGGCCTCGCTCCGCAGATCGGGCAGACGTGCGACGTGGTCACAGCCGGCGGCATCACTTGGTCTTCTGCCAGGAGTTCCGCATATGGTTGCAGGAAAACGCGAGGCAGGAATTGGGCAAACGCGCCAATCTGCTGGTCGAATTTTCCGGCATACTCCCAATAGGCGTTCCAGCTGGCAATCCAGGAATCGGATGCCAAGAGCGACATCTGCCGCGCTGCTTCGCGGAGTGCCGGCGGAGCGTGCCGTTCGATCACAGACAGAAAACCCCGGTAGTGAGGCAAAAGCAAAGTCAAGTTGAGTGGTGCGCGCCTGCCGTCCGCAAACTTCTGGCTCGACTTCGCGTCGCGCGATGCCGTAAAGCTCGCGCGAAGCTCCACTTGGACTGACGCCACCTGCCTGTAGAAATCGAGGAATTCCGAAGCGAAGGGATGCGTTGCGGACAGCCGTTCCGCGCGCCGGATGCGCGCGCCATACTCAGACCCACCGGTTTGTGTTGCGGTCATTTGCGCGGTGTGGACGAATCGCCCGCGATTTCTTTGTACCAGCCCGGATGGTAGCGTTTGGCAAATTCCTCCGACACATCGCCGCGAATCACGGAGCCAAACGCACCGCGTTCCGCGAAGACGCTCATATAGATGTGGATCAGGAAGAGCCCAATCGTTAACAGAGCCGCCGCAGGATGAATCAGAACGGCGACATAGCGCAGGAAACGGAGACTCCACGGGATATATTCGGGGAACCACAGAATGGCGCCAGTAAGTACCAGCAAGAGGCTGCACCAGAAAAAGCCCCAGAAAAGAAGCTTTTGTCCCGCGTTGTAGCGGCCTGCCGGGGGCATTTGATCGTCTTCATTCCGCATGTAATGCGCAATCGCATTCCACCACGCCTTGTCCACTTCCGTCGTGCGCATCTGTGCCGCCCACATGCTGTACATCTTGATGACCGCGCCGAAAAAGATCAGCCCTGCCCACGGATGCAGCATGCGAGAAATCTGCCCGCCGCCCAGGGCGATGGCAATCCAGAAACACCACGGCGAGTAGAACGCAAGTCCGGTCAGAAGGAGATAGATGTAGGAAAAAGCCGCGGTCCAATGAGTTAGACGCTCGTGAAGCTCGTACCGGAGAATGCGGCCGTGAGGGAGCATTTGTCCGGATTGGCTCACGATTTCGCCCCCCCCCGTGTTCGTGCCTTCATCGTCGCGGTCCTTGGGGCCGAACCGCAGGTAGTGCACGAAGAGGCCGATCAATCCGCCAACCATCGCGACGTTGCCCAGCCACTTCAGCGGGCCCTTCCAGAGCTTAACGGTCCACGGAACGTGAGGATTGGCCGGCAATCCACCATAGAGCTCGGGCTGGCTGGCGTCATGCAAAACGTAGATCACGCCGGTGCCGCCTACTCCCTGCGGGTCATATACGCCGGCCTTCGGAAAATTCGAGTGCTCCTGTAGTTGTTTCGCGCGCTTCCCCGCCAGGTCCAACATGTCTTCCTTGGTGCCGAAGTGCAGGCATCCCGTCGGGCAGGACTTGATGCACGCCGGTTCGAGCCCCTCGCTCACACGGTCCGAACACAGCGTGCACTTGAACACACGATTAGTCTTCGGGTTCATCTTTGGGATATCGAAGGGACATCCCGTGATGCAGTAACCACAGCCGATACAGTTCGCTTGCTGAAAATCCACGATGCCGTTTGTGTACTGGACGATGGCTCCATCCGCGGGACATGCCGCCAGACATCCCGGTTCCGCGCAATGCATGCACTGGTTCTTGCGCATCAGCCA
>WNFQ01009681.1_pt1 | contig 10304 bp, 5 predicted proteins | sample 5400171 | NCBI WGS metagenome assembly WNFQ01 (sample SAMN13153356, study PRJNA577476) | soil metagenome | isolation source: 20 cm soil under Madrone tree | place: USA:California | collected 2016-06-14 | reverse complement strand
GAAATTTTCCGTTCGGCGCTGACAATGCCTTTCGTGACGCTGAAAAGCATGGCATCGCCCGGATTGCCGATGGCGAGTACATTTTCGCCCTGATGAACACCCGCTGCGTCCGTTAGGGTCAAATGGGGGAAATCGAATTTGCCGGAGGGGACTTCCACCTTGGCGAGAGCGATGTCCAAGTCTGGATCAATATGCACGACTTGGGCCTCGAGTTGCTGGCCGTTGGAAAGAATGGTGACCAGAATTTCTTCCCCGCGTGCAAGATGGGCGTTGGTGACGATGATTCCCGTGCCAGTGACGAAGAACCCCGAGCCGGCTTTGTCCAGCCCTTTCAAGTAAACGACAGCGGGCTTGGTTTGGCGAACAAGCTCTTCGAGCGAAAGCTCGGGCTGAAGACTGGCGCCGTCGTCGGACACTTTGACAGCGACTTCGCCCGTGAAAGTTTCGGAAATCGGCTGCAAGTCCACGTGAAAATGATCGGACTTAAAGAGCCAGTATTCGCCTCGATTCCGCCCGTTGAGAGAAATCCAGTTCATGGGACCTTCGGTGAGCTTGACTTCCTTGCTGGCGTAACCGATGAGACTGATGCGCGCCACGACAGGATGCTCGAGGCGCGAACCCATGGAAGTTCTCGTCTTGCGAAAATAGCCGCCGGGAAAATCTCTTTCGAACGGCGTGATGCCGGCCGCGACGCCATCGAGTTCCACCGTGGCGCCGGGCGGCGTGCTGGTAATTTGCAGTTTGTCGGCGAACGCGTTCGATGGACGGCAAAGGGAAAGCAAGACCGCGCAAAGAGCGATTTGCGAACGGGGAGCCATTAGCAGACCTCGCCGTGACGATGAACCCATCCATAACTTACCACACAGTGAACTAACGGTATGAAGAAAATTGATTATTAAACTACGGCCCGGCGTCAGAGCTTCTTTTTGTAACCGTCGCAGGAGACCACCGGTAGACGCGGATACTTGGGAAAGCGCGGGTCGGTTTGAGAAAGATTGCAGAGGATGAAGGCAGAGCCGCGCGCCGATTCGATCCGGCGGGAATGAACGCAGTCGGCGCAGAGGCCGGCACTAAGTGAGTCACGCGACTGCTGTTGCCCATCAGGCATGTAAACAAGGATAGCGCAGTGTGTTTGTGCGGTGATTGCTAGAATGAATCGTTGCTCGAACACGTCTTACAGGGATTAGCGGATGCGCATTGTCGCACTGGTCGGTTTGGGCCTGCTTGCTACAGGAGTGATTGTTCGCGGGCAAACGCCGGATACGTCGCCGGCCACCTCAGAGAACCAGCAAAAAGATCCAAAAGCTGAAGAAATCACCGCCGTGCCAAACCGGCCGACGTTCGCATCGACCGCCGAGATGGTGCAACTCGGAGTATTCGAGATCGAATATGGATTCGAGGCGGCCAAGGGGCACCAGAACATTAACGGGCTGTTGAAATGGGGAGCGGTCAAAAACCTTGAGTTGTGGTTTCTCAACAATCCCATCCAGAGGGATGCGGGCACCGCCGGCCTGGGAGATTCCGGAGCCGGTTTCAAGTACAAGTTATTTCCGCAGCGCAAGGCTCGGCCGACATTGGCTGTTCTCTATGTGGCGACACTACCGACGGCCAGGCCCGAACTCGGCTACGGTGCGATGGCGCACCTGGGGCAAATTCTTGTAAGCAAAGATTTTGGCAAGCATCACTTTGACGTCAACGAAGGCGTGCAATTTGTGGGCAGACCTCAGCTCGGCGGATTTGACCGCAGATACTTCACAGCGCTCTCGTATTCCCGTCCCTTGAGTGGAAAATGGGGGTACACCGGGGAGATTGCAGGATTCAGCCGGCAGAACATTACGACACCGGCCACGATGACACTGCTAAACGCCGCGACGTATAGCCTGTCGCCTCGTTTGGTGCTGGACGGCGGTGCGTACATCGCCGTATACGGACAATTGCCACGCTTTACAGCTTTTGCCGGCCTCACCTATTCCATCGCAAATCTGTACCGCCTGCATTCGCGACACCCATCTACGAAGAACTAGCCTTCAACCTGCTTTTCAGGCGAGAAGCATCCCTCTGCATGCCAGCTAATTTGAGCGTGGAGGACTGGCCGGTGCCGGAGCTGCGAGTGGCGCTGGCGCGGGTGGCGCAACTTGCGGAACTGGTTTGGCAAACCGGGAGTCATCGATTAGAGGATCAATCTCGATTTTTTCCGCCGTGAGAGTCTGCTTGAATTCGCCCGGGCTGCCCTGGTCGATCCGGAATGCGTATTTCAGGCCCTGGACCTCGCGGAAATCCGAAGAGAAGGACTCCCAGGGAAGTTCCTGGTCTTCGGTCTTCCGTGTGCCCTCCCATTTCAAGAGCAAAAAAGTCGTGGCATCAATAAAGTAAAACCGCACGTCTCCATTCTTGTTCGTGAGTTTCAGCCGGTAGACGGGCTTGTCGTCCAGTTTTTCTTTGCCGGCCAGCTCAATCTGGTTGCCTTTGGCCTTGTAATCCACCAGCGGGCCGTCAAAGTCGGACTCATCGGAAATGTTCCTGAGGTCTTCGGGAGACAACGGCTGACCCTCCTTGTTTTCCGCGAAAGGATTAATCATCCAGCCGGACGACTTCCCGTCGTAAACTCGAACAATTGTTTGCCCTTCAATGGAGATCTCGGCGCGCATCTTCAAGGGCCGCTTAAGCTCCACCACAAACGTGCCTTCCGCGCCTTGCCCAAAGGAGACGCGGCCGCTGATTCGTTCGGATCGGACGGCTTTAATCTTTTCGACTCCGCCGCGCGCGTCGAGCGCTTTCTTGACAATTTCGTCGGCAGTCTGACCAGCCGCTGCCAGCGGCAAGAACAAGAGCACAGTGAGGCAGGGCAATCTGGTTTTCATGAGGGCTCGCTGGCGGCTTGTCAAAGACCGGGGGAAGGCGCCAGATTCATCCTAAAAGTAGAAGCGTTTAGCGTCAAATCCGTTGCCAGGCGTCGCGCCGCATCGGCACGCTAATTGTAAACTTTGCGAAACAATTTTTTCTTACACTCGGATGCATGTAAATTAGGGCGGCACCAAAAGATGGCAGACAGTACCAACATCAGAGATCGGAGAAGCAGGCATATGAAATCGCGAGCCATAACCGGTGGTTTTCTTGTGATTTGCTTTGGTTTCTGCGGAAGCGTGCGGTGCCAGCAAGAACCTGCCGGCGAGGGTCGCCCCATTACACCCGCCGGTTCGCTGGTGATGGATGCTGCGACTCATTTGCCGGCTGTCGGGGCTATGCCTATGACCATGCTTCGTAGTCCCGATTCTCTCGGGCACGGCGGCAAGGGCCGCTATCTCCTGGTGGTCAACAAAGTGTGGATTTTCCGGTTTAATCCGAAAGCAGCGGCGCCGGTGCAGCCGGAATCGGGCGGCCCGGATACGAAAGTACAAGCATCCTCGTTCGAAATCAGCAAACCAGGTGAAGTCTCGCGCCCGGACTACAACAAGGGAAAGGCGGCGCTCTATCCCACGGGCCTCGCCCTAACTCCGGACGGCAACACGCTGGTAACGGCCAACAACCTGGGAGACAACGTTACGATCGTGCGCCGTCTCCACGATACCCGCCGGATGGAGAGAGTGGATTTGCACCATCCCGGAAAGTTGAACGAAAACATTTATCCCTACGGGGTAGTGGTGCTGGGAAACGGCAAGGACGCGCGGGCCTACGTATCGTGCTGGAATGACTCATCAGTGGCAGTCATTCCGCTGAGCGGCAAGAGCGTTGTTCGGAAGTACATCACCGTTGACCGCCACCCAACGGCAATGAGGCCGAATGCTGCTGGGACACGGCTCTTTGTTGCGAATTCCAATGCGGACAGCGTCTCGGTAATTGACACAACTACGGATCAAGAGATCGAGCGCATCGACGTTCGGCTCGCAGAAGATGCCTTACCCGGCGCAAGTCCGGAGTCGCTGGCCCTCAGTGAGGACGAGAGAACGTTGTATGTAGCGAATGCTCACAGCAACGCCGTCGCGATCGTCGCCCTTTCCGAAAAAGCACGCGGCGCAAAGCCAGCGGAGAAAATCTCCGAATCCGGAAAATCGAGAATCCTGGGTTTTATTCCAACCGGTCAGTATCCTTCTGCGGTCGCCGTTGCAGACGGCAAACTCTTCGTCGGAAATGGCAAAGGAACGGGATTCGAGCCATCATCGATGCGCGCGAACAATAGCGGCCGCACTCCGAATCCGCCCAACGCCGCGTTTCCTCCGAACAAAGAGAAAAATCGCCAGGGCGGTCAATACAGCGGCTCGATTGTTTCGGGAAACATCAGCGCCGTCCCGTTGCCGGACGGCCCGGCGCTGGCGCGCTACACGCAGCAAACCATGCAGAATGACGGCCTGATGGATTTTGCTCCGCCGAAGCTTTTTGCAGGAGCCAGTCCGATCAAGCACGTGATCTACATCATCAAGGAGAATCGTACCTATGATCAGGTGTTCGGCGATGTGAAAGCTTCCGGCGATGGGCACGCCGCCGATGGCGAGGCCGCCTTGGCCATTTTCGGCAGTGGCGTTACCGCGCAGCGGGCGGACGGCACGCGGCAATCCGTGACGCCCAACCACCGTGCGCTCGCGCAGCGTTTCGGTTTGTTTGACCGCTTCTTCGTCAATTCCGAAGCCAGCCCGGACGGACACAACTGGGCCACCGCCGCGTTCTCCACCGACTACGTCGACAAAGGATTCCGCTGGCAGTATTCCGACCGTGGCCGCACCTACGACTGGGAAGGTTACAACCGGCTGCCGGATTACGAGCCACCTGGTGATTTGCAAGTCGGAAAATTCAAGGGCGATGTGCTGGCCGCCTTGACGGATCTCCTCGAAACGCATCTTCCCTACCGCCAGGGTTTCACCGACCTCGGCGAACCGAAGACCCTCTACCTTTGGGACGCCGCCGCACGCGCTGGTTTGACTTACCGGAATTACGGCGAATTCGTAACCGTGATTTCCGCGAGAGACGTGGAAGCTGCCGGTCAAAAACGCAAGAAGAGCTATCCCGACACTTCAAACGCAGTGCGCGCGATAGCCAACAAAGAATCGTTGCAGAAGCATCACAGCCTGAGTTTCCGAAGCTTTGACGTGACCGCGCCGGACAGCATCACGGTCGATTGCTACAAAGCCGCTCTCGATCCTTCAGCTTCCTCCGATCCGGCCGTGACTCAGGACAACGCTAATTCGAACTGCCGCGGCAACTCGCGATTTGGCGAATGGCTCGCTGAGTTTCGCGGCTTCGTCAAGGACCGCGAAGCGGGCCGCGCTGATTCCATGCCCGCGCTTACCGTCATGCGGTTTCCCAACGACCATACCACTGGAATGAAAAATGGATTCCCGACGCCGCAATTCATGGTTGCAGACAACGACTACGCCGTCGGACGCCTCGTCGAGGCGGTTTCCTCGAGCGTCTATTGGAAAGACACGGCGGTCTTCATGGTTGAAGACGACGCCCAGGCCGGGCCGGACCACGTCGATTCGCATCGATCTGTTGGACTAGCGATCAGCGCCTACAATCGGCCGGGAGCTCTCATCCACAAATTTCACAACACCGTCAGCATGATTCGCACCATCGAGTTGCTGCTGGGAATCGCGCCCATGAACCAACTCGATGCCTCGGCGATTCCCATGGATATTTTCCAGGAGACCCCGGATTTGACGCCCTACAAAGCCGTCTTGCCGGCCATCGCCGCGGACAACTTGATAACGCAGAAGCCAAAAAACAAGGCTGCCGCCGAATGGATGAAAAAATCGAACCGGCAAGACTTTGCCCACGCGGACATGGCCGACCCGAAAGTTTTGAACGCGGTGATCTGGTTCGCGTGCACGGGAAACGGTTCAAACGTTCCACAAGCGGCGCAGCTTCCCGCGTATCAAGCGATGCGGCTCGGAATCGCCAGAGTGGATGACGATGAAACCCGCGGCTCTAAAAGGAACGACGATGATTGAAACCAGCGTCGCAATTTAGAAACTCATCTCCGAAAATCACCGGAAAAGCAGCGAAGAGAATTCCGTCAAATTGCGCCGCCAGACCATCCAGGTATGCGCGCCGGGCGTCTCGATGTCCACGTGCTTGATATTCTTGGACGCCAGCCAGCCGCGGAATCTTCGATTTATATCCATCAAGCGGTCGTCCGTGCCGCACGCAATCCAGAGCAAATGCAATTGTTCCGTGGTCTTGGAGTCCACTGCCGGAAATTCTTTGTCAAAATCCTCGGTGATCCCTCCGGAGCTGAAAGCCCCAATCCAGCCAAACTTGTCCAGTGTATTCAGGCCGGTCAGCAAAGATTCGGAGCCGCCCATGGAGAGGCCCGCGATGGCTCGGGAGTTGCGGTCCTTAGTCACCAGATAATCAGCCTCAACGCGCGGGATCACCTCCGTGAGCAGCGCCTCGCTGAATTTATTGAAGTTTCGCTCCGTGATCGTGCGATCGCGCCACACCCCAGAGTTGGGAAGCAGAACCTCCGGCGCGCCATAGCCCAGCGGCATGACTATGATCATGTGCCTTGCTTTGCCTTGCGCAATCAGGTTGTCCAGGATCACGTTGGCGCGGCCAACCGCTGTCCACGCACTCGCGTCATCGCTGAATCCGTGCAAAAGGTAGAGGACGGGATAGGTTTGCTTGCCGCGCGGGTCGTACCCGGGCGGCGTGTAAACATAAAAGTCGCGATCGTCCCCTACTATTCCCGACTTGTAAAAATGATGATGAATCTCGCCATGGGGCACGGCGCCCACTTCCCAGGAAAGCGACGACGGCCCAGGCACGTGCAACTCGTTCGCCCGATAAAGAAAGTTGGGCTTGATCGCGTGATTGGAAGGATCAAGCAGCCCCACGCCATCGGCGATGAACGAGTATCCGTAATAATCAGGGGCGAGCGGCTCCGTGGTTACGCTCCAGACCCCCTGATCGTCTTTCTGCATCGGTAGCGGCTTGGCTGTGCCTTCAATCGAAACCGCCACCTCTTTAATGTTGCGACCGCGAAACCGGAACGTCACGCGATGATCGGAATGTACCTCCGGAGAAATCAGCGGCGGCACTGGTGTCTGCGCCGAGGCCGTAGCGGCCATGAAGGTCCCGAGCTGAATGGCTACGACCAGTATGCCAAGCACAAAGAGTATTCGTTTCATGATTTCCCCACGCCCCCAAGTTCCGGCGCCTCATGCAAACCTCAATTTCCAAGCGTCCGTGCCGAGGGATGATACAGCAGACCGTAGGGGATGTGGGGGGACGATCTTCCGGGAATTCTTCCACTGCAGGATATCGTCCGTACCGGCGCCAAATACCAATATCGCTTGACCCAAATCGTCCTCGCCTATACGATTTCCTCACCGAAATAGGTCCCTCCTCGCGGTGCCGAGGGGAAGCCGCCCTTTGGAGATTGCGGATGGCTCGGTTTGTCCTGCAGCCAGGCAGTGGACGAGATGCGGCCCTTGCATCGTTTTTTTCGGCTCGCCTCGTTCTCTGTTTGCTGCCGTTAACAAACCGGAAAATCCGCAACCTCTGATACGTCAATGGTTTCCCGTGGATTCCCAATGATTGTTACAGGATATTCACATTCGATTGACGCAGTTGTAAGACGGGGCCCTTACCTTTTGGCGCGGGGTGGTACGCATTCTTTTCGGTACCAGGTCGAATTTTGCTCCAAAGAGAGAGGAAATGAAAAAACTAGCAGCGCTCACACTATCGTTGTTCCTCGTTTCCGGAACTGCTTTTGCCGATACACCAAAGGACGCCGATGCCCAACCTGCCAAGGCTCAGCCGGCCAAGCCCAAAGCGGCCAAGAAAGCTGAGAACTCCAATGCGGCCATCGCGGCGCAGCTCGAAGAGCTTCGCCAGACTCTGCAGTCTCAGCAGGAGCAGCTCCAGTTGCTGAAGGAAGAGCTCGCCAAGCGCGATCGTCAGATTGACGAGGCGCGCGAAGCGGCGGCGGCAGCCAACTCTCGTGCGGCCGAAGCGAGTACCAAAGCCACCGAGGCCGCGAACACCACCGCCGAAGTGAAGTCCACCGCTGTTTCCCTCAACTCCACGGTCAGTGCCTTGAAGGCCAGCAACGAAGTCCTCAAGACCACCGTGGCCACGGAGCAAGCCGACGCCAAGAAGGCCGAGGAAACCGGCCCCGCCACGATCAAGTACAAGGGCATCAACATCACTCCGATCGGGTTCATCGCGGCAGAGACGGTTTTCCGCCAGCGGGCCACCAGCGGGGACATTCCTACTCCGATGAACGCCATCCCGTACCCCGGAAACGCGCTAAGTAGAGTTACCGAAAGCAATTTCTCGGGTCGTCAATCCCGAATCGGCTTGCTCGGCGACACGAAAGTCGGAAGCGCCAAAGTAAGCGCCTACTACGAGGCGGACTTCTTCGGCGCCGGCACGACTTCCAACAACCGGCAGACCAATAGCTACGTGCTCCGCCAGCGCCAATTGTGGGGACAGGCGGCATTTGATAACGGCTGGCAGTTTACCGGCGGGCAAATGTGGACGCTAGCGACCGAGACCCGCAAGGGCATCCAGAACCGCCAGGAAGTTCTCCCGATGACCATCGACGTCAACTACACCGTGGGCTTCACTTACGCACGGGGCTACGGCTTCCGCGCTGTCAAGGATTTCGGTGGCAAGTTCGCGGTCGGCGTTTCCGTCGAAGGCCCGCAATCGACATTTGGCGGGCGCGGCTTCTCGTCATTTACAACCGCGGCTGGTGCGGTCACGCAAAACTTCTTCATCAACGCCCCTGGTGCTGGCGGTGGCCTGTACAATGCGTTCGACGCTACCGGCTACACCGTTAACAAAGCTCCGGATTTTGTCTTCAAGGCAGCGGCGGATCCTGGGTACGGACATTATGAGTTATTCGGAATCCTCAGCACCTTCCGGAACAGGATTTATCCCTGCGGTGTAATTAGCTACACGGCGAACGGGACGGTGATAACCGCTGCGAACGGGAACACTACCACCTTCACAGGTAACCCAATTACCTGCGCGGCCTTGGCTGCTGGGGAAGCGCCCAGCGTTGCAGGGGCATTCAATGATTCACGCACAGGCGGCGGTTTCGGAGCGGTTATGCGAATCCCGCTGTTTTCAAAGAAGCTGGACTTCGGTGTAAAGGGCCTCGCCGGAGACGGCGTTGGTCGTTACGGCGCCGCACAACTGGCGGACATGACGTTCCGTCCGGACGGCACAGCGGCATTGATCCGTACAGCACATGGCCTCGGCACGCTTGAGTTCCATCCAACCCCGAAGTTGGATATTTATTTCAACTACGGTGGGGAATACGGCTGGCGCGCTGCTTATACTGGGTATAACAGCGTAAAAATCACCGCAACGTCCGTCACCGGTACCGGATCTGGCGCGCCGCTCCTTGTAAACACGGTCGTAGCGCGGACCACAGGAGCGGGGGGCTATGGTGGACCGACTGCCAATAACAATACTTGCGGGAATGAGGCTGTGCCTGCCGGTTCTTCAACACCTGGGGCCGGCGCCTGTGCAGGCGACATCCGCTTCATCCAGGAAGGCACTCTCGGCTTCTGGCATAAGATGTACCAGGGGCCGAAGGGTGGAGTTCGTTGGGGCTTGCAATACTCGTACATCACGAAGAGCGGTTGGTCCGGTGCCGGGGGCATCCAGCCGAAGGCCGTGGACAACATGGTGTTCACTTCCTTCCGCTATTACCTACCGTAGTTCCGGCCAGGCAATCGCGTTCCGCTCCTCCCTTGGGGGCGGAAAAAGGGCAGCCCCTCACCCGGGCTGCCCTTTTTATTTCCCGGTCATTATCGGGGCTCTAAATCCTTCATCGCAAAAACCTTAACACGCCTCCGGCCCCTCGCTTCTCGCCGATTCAACCAACAATCAACCCGTTGTAACAATACCGTAACAATCAGAAGTCATACTTTCCTCCCCCCGGGAAAAAGACCAATGATTTCACACGGAGATAAGCATGAAGCGAATTGCGGGTTTGCTCGTGGTAGTTCTCGCCGTTGCTGGTGTTCTGTGGGCCGATAGCGCGCTCTCCATCAACGGTGCGGGCGCAACATTTCCATATCCCATGTATTCCAAGTGGTTTGACGAGTATCACAAGAAAAACGCCAACCTTCAGATCAATTATCAATCCATCGGCTCTGGCGGCGGCATCAAACAGGTCACCGAAGGCACCGTCGATTTCGGCGCTACCGATGGCCCCATGAACGACGAACAGCTCAAGGCCTACCAGGACAAGCACGGCTCCGGAATTCTTCATTTTCCCACCGTGTTGGGCGCGGTTGTTCCCACCTACAACATTCCCGGAGTCACCGCGGAGTTGAACTTCACTCCCGACG
>WNFQ01009465.1_pt1 | contig 10305 bp, 6 predicted proteins | sample 5400171 | NCBI WGS metagenome assembly WNFQ01 (sample SAMN13153356, study PRJNA577476) | soil metagenome | isolation source: 20 cm soil under Madrone tree | place: USA:California | collected 2016-06-14 | reverse complement strand
TGCCGCGATTCGACTCGACGATGTGCCGCCCGATGGCCCCGATTCGCCGACGCTCCTCAGGGTCGGCCAACAGCCGCGCCAGGGCGGCCGCCAGCTCCTGCGCATCCGCCACCTGCAAGGCGGCACCCTGCTGGACCAGCAACCGCGCAATGTCTTGTGCGTTCGATTGATACGGTCCCGTCAGCACCGGCAGCCCGAGCGCCGCGGGCTCCAGCAAATTGTGGCCGCCGATCGGCACCAGACTCCCGCCCACGAACGCCGCATCGGCCGCTGCGTAAAGCACCGCAAGCTCGCCGACGCTGTCCGCCAACACCACCTGCGTGGCGGCGTCCGGCAGAACGCCGCTGCTCCGCCGCGTGAAGCGCACGCCGCGGCTGCTCAAGAGTTCCGCGACGGCTCGAAACCGGTCCGGATGCCGCGGCACCAATATCAGCAGCGTGCCGCCTCGAAGCTCATCGTGCGCTGCCAGCACCTGTTCCTCTTCGCCCGCGTGCGTGCTGCCGGCTATCCACGTGGGCCTCACCCCGCCGAACGCAGCGCGCAGCTCGCGCCCCTGATCGACAACGCCCGCGCTCAACTCCACGTCGAACTTGATATTGCCCATCACGTGAGTCCTGGCACTCTGCGCGCCGATGGCGATGAAGCGCTCGGCATCGAGCGCGGTCTGCGCCGCTATCAACGAACTGGCGGAGAAAATATCGCGAAACAGGCGGCCGAGCCGTCGATAGCGCGAAACCGATTTCGCCGACAGCCGCGCGCTGGCGAGCACCAGCGGCACGCCGCGTCGTTCGCATTCCTTGAACAGATTGGGCCAGAGCTCGGTCTCCATGATGACGGCGAGCCGCGGCCGGACCCGGTCCAGGAATCGCGCGACCGCACCCGGTGTGTCGTAGGGCAGGAAGCGTACGTCGACGGTATCGCCAAATAGGCTTCTCGCGCGCGCCCTTCCGGTGGGAGTGGCGCTGGTCAGCACCAGCGGACTCTCCGGATACCGTGAGCGCAGCGCGCGCACCAGCGGCGCGGCCGCCGACATTTCCCCCAAGCTGACCGCGTGCAGCCAGATCGCCGGCGCCGAGCTCAAGCGGGGGCCCCAGCCGAAGCGCTCGCTCAATCCCTGCCAATAGCTGCGATCGCGCAATCCGCGCCACAGCACCAGTGCAAACGCGAAGGGCACGGCACAGTAGATCAGCAGGGAATACAGGCGGCGCATCATTGTGCTCGGCCGCTCATTCTGTCCCGCCGCCGGTAGCCACGTTGTACCCCGCCATCAACCAGCCCCAGGTCTCGTCCGAGTACCTGTCGGGCGGCAAATCGCGCGAAATCTTGCCGAGCGAGCGCCGCAGGCGCCGCAAGTTTCCCGCCCTCCACGCGCCCTGCGCGCGCAAGCGGCCGCGGTCGAAGTCGATCACGCTGACGCCGTCCTTCACGCCGGGGGCGTCTCTCTTCACACCGAGCAATATATTGTGCGCATTGAGATCCGCATGATCGACGCCCGTGCCATGCAACAGCCCGATGACGGCACCGACGGAACGCCACCGCGGCTGGGGCAGCGCGCCCCGCGCGAGCGCCGCGCTCAAAGGCTCGGCATCCACGATGCGTTGCGTGATCAAATCGCAGCGGTAGCGCAGGCCTGCGCGCTGATAACGCGCGGCGACGGGCCGCGGCACGGGCAGGCCCCGCTGTGCCAACATCTCGAGCAGCCGCCACTCGGCGAATGCGCGCACTCTCTCCTCACCCGTCCACACATAGCCGTCCTGCGACAATCGAGCGATGAAGCCGCCGCGGCGGAAGTGCCGCAGCGCCCATTGACGCGCGCCCGATGCAATGAACCACGCCGATCCGCGGCCGCCGATCACGGTGATGAGCTCGCCCCGCGCGCGCCAGAATTCCGGGTCGAACAGGGACTCTTGGGCATCCTCGGCCAGATTGCCAAGGCTATCCGGATCAGCCAGCATGGCGCCCGTGGCAGTGGCAATGCGTCGGCCGCCGTTCGTCAATATCATGAGCTCCGATGACTCTACACTTCAAACCGCCGCTGCAGCATGTGTGCCTGCTGCGTCTCTCGGCCATTGGCGATACCTGTCATGCCCTGGCGGCGCTTCGAGCCTTCCAATCGGCGTGGCCGCAAACCAAGGTAACCTGGATCATCGGCAAACTCGAAGCCAAGCTGATGACTGCGATTCTCCCGGAAATCGAGTTTATCACCTTCGACAAGAGCGCAACTCCCGCGGAACTGTGGCGGCTGCGCGGCGCCTTGCGCGCGCGGCGCTTCGACCTCTTGCTCGACATGCAATTGTCGATTCGCGCCAGCCTGGTCGCGAGCCTGGTGTCCGCCCCGATCAAGCTCGGCTTCGACCGCGCGCGGGCGCGCGAGCTGCAGTGGTGGTTCACCAATGCGCGCATCGCGCCCGCGGCCAACGAGCACGTGCTGGATTCGTTCATGGGATTCGTGCGCGCCTGCGGCATCGAGCCCGCCGCCCCGCGCTGGAATCTCGAGCTGCCCGCGGATGTGCTCGAATACGCCCGCGGCATCGTCACCGACGGGACACCCACACTGCTGATCAGCCCCTGCTCCAGCCACACGGCCCGCAACTGGTCGGCCGAGCGGTATGCCGCCGTCGCCGATCATGCGGCGCATGTGCATCACATGCGCGTCGTGCTGGTCGGCGGCCGCAGCGCCGTCGAGACCCAGATGGGTCAGGCCATAGGCGCGGCCGCGCGGGAACCCGTGATCAATCAAATCGGCAGGGACACGCTGCCCCAGCTCCTAGGGTTGCTGTCCCGGAGCACCGCGCTGTTGTCGCCGGACTCGGGTCCCGTCCACATGGCCACCATGGTGGGATTGCCGGTGATCGGCCTCTACGCCGCCACCAATCCGGAGCGCGCGGGCCCCTACTACAGCCGGCGGTGGTGCGTCGACAAGTATGACGCGGCCGCCCGACGATATCTGGGCAGACCCGCCGCCCGAATTCCCTGGACCACCAAGATCGAGCGCGGCGGCGTCATGGATCTCATCGGCGTGAGCGATGTCACCGCCAAGCTCGACGCGCTGATGGCCGCGCGCGATTTTCGCTGACATGTTTTCCGCTAGAATGCCCCGATGAACGACATCAAGGTTCCCATCTCCCCGGGCGAATTGCTCGACAAGATCACCATACTGCGCATCAAGTCGAAGCGGATGAGCGACCCCGAAAAGCTGTCCAACGTGCGTCTCGAACTGCGCCAGCTCGAAGACACACCTCCGCGCACTGCTCGCCGTCAACGAGCGCCTGTGGGCGATCGAAGACGACATCCGCGACAAGGAACGCGCTCAGGCCTTCGATGCGGAATTCATCCGATTGGCGCGCGCCGTCTACTTCGAGAACGACGAACGCGCGGCCATCAAGAGGCGCATCAATACGGCGCTTGGCTCAAAGATCGTCGAAGAGAAGTCCTACCGGGAGTACAAGAGTCAGCCGCGCTGAGGCTGGGGCAGCGTTCCCATCAGGGAATGAGCTGGCAGCAATCGCCCCAGGCCACGCGCACCGGTCAAATCCACGGTGCCGCGGGATCAGTCCGTAGCAGAGTCCCGCTTGAGCGTGTATTCCGCGCCGCAGTAAGCACACTTGGCCCAGCCGCTGCCTTCGATCGGCAGATACACTTTGGGATGAGAATTCCACAGATACATGCCCGGCATCGGACAGGACAGCGGCAGATCCGCCGCGGCCACGGTGTACTGATGCTGCGCATTCGGCTGAATCAATTGATGCTTCGAATCGTCTTGGACCATCGCCGGCATTGTCGTCACTCCGCTTACATCTCGAGGCGCCGGCACGAGGCCGCGCACGCAACAGTCCGTCGATTGTAGGGTCCGCGCCGCGCAATGCAAGTTACTGGGCGGCTTCGAAGGTTTCGCGCCAGATTTCGATCACTCGCGCGCGCGTCTCGGCGTAGGGCGCAGCCTCGACCACCCGCTCTCCCTGACTGTCGAACCGGTCCCCCTGAGCTTCGAGCGACAAGTGATGCAATACCGTCCGGTAGCCGATGTAGGCTTCGGTCAGCCATTGCGCCCGCGCCGGCTCCAGGACACCCATGGCGGTCAATCCCTCGAGCTGCCGGATATTGTCCGTATAGGTCAGGAGCTCCGGATACGCATTCGCGGCGGCGAGTACCCAGTACTGCACCAGAAACTCGATGTCGGCGATGCCGCCCGCATCCTGCTTGATGTCGAACTGTCCCGCCCGGGCCTTGGACAGCTCGCGCTGCATCCGCAGGCGCATCTCCCTGACGTCGCTTCGCAAGGTGTCGCGGTGTACGGCGGCGCAGAGCACGCGGCGCCGGGCCGCGGCGAACGCGTCGCGTAGATTCGCATCGCCTGCGACCGGCCGCGCACGGAGCAGTGCCTGGTGCTCCCAGGTCCATGCGTCCTGGCGCTGATAGAGCTCGAATGCATCGATTCCCGTCATCAGGAATCCGCCCTTGCCGTTCGGCCGCAGACGCATGTCTACTTCATAGAGGCGGCCGGCCGCCGAATGCATGGTCAGGAGATGCACGATGCGCTGTCCCAATCGCAGAAAGAAGACGCCGTTGTCGAGCGGCCGCTCACCCTGGGTCTGTTGGATTTCGCCGCTCGAATCGTGCAGAAAAACCAGATCAAGATCGGAGCCATAGCCCAGTTCCAAGCCTCCCAGCTTGCCGTAGCCGGCGACGGCGACGCGCACCTGGCGCGGATTCCCCTCCGGGTCGCCGCAGTAGGGGACGCCGTAAGTCTCCGTCATCTGTTGCCACGCGAGATCCATGCAGCATTGGATGATGAGCTCGGCAATATCAGTCAACCGGTCGCTCACCTTCATCAGCGGCAGCCGCCCGGTCAGGTCGGCGAGCGCCACCTTGAATACGGCCACTTTCTGAAATTGCCGCAGCGCCTCGACCTGCCGCTCCGGATCGTCGGCGGGGAGCCGCTCGGTGCGCGCGGCGAGCTCCAGCACGAAGCTCCCGCGCGACGGCAGCTCGGCGAACGCCTTGCCATCGATCAACTCGTCCAGCAGCAGGGGAAAGTCGGCGATCTGCCGGGACAGGAAGCCTGAGATCGCGCAGACGTCGATCAAGCGATCGAGCGCGGCCGATTGCTCCTTGAGCAGGGCCAGATACGAGGAGCGCGTGCCGATCGCCTCCAGCACGCGCAGCACCCGCTGCACCACGCTCGCGGGGTCGGGGTGGCGGGCCGCCGCCTTCAGCACGCGGCCGAGGATGACGTGCAGACGCCGCCGTCCCGCCTCGTCCAGCCGCCGGTAGGACGCGGCCTGCCGATAGGCTTGCAATGTCGCGGCCACCGTCGCGATATCACCGTCCGGAAAGCCCCCGTCCCGAAGCTCGTCGTCGATCTTCGCGTCGTCGGACGCGAGCCAGTCCGCGCCCGTGCCTTCTTCCGTTGGCCGGCCATCCGCGACGCCCGACAACAAGACGTCGAATTGCCTCGCCACCCGGTTGCGTGCCGACTCGATGCGCGCGCTCGCGGCGGGCCAATCCGGCAATCCCATGTTCACGCTCAGGCGGACGCGATCGAGCGGCGCCTCGGGAAGCGAGTGAGTCTGCTCGTCACGGATGAGCTGCAAGGCGTTCTCCGCCTTGCGCAGCACCAGATACGCATCCGTCAATTCAGCAATGTCGGCGGCCGACATGAGCTTCGAACCCGCCAACAGCGGCAGCACGTCGAGCAGCGAGGCGTTCTGCAGCCGCCGGTCGCTGCCGCCGCGCACCAATTGCATGGACTGCACGATGAACTCGATCTCGCGAATTCCGCCCCGGCCGAGCTTGAGATGCTGATCGAGGTCGCGCCGCGACACCTCGCGGGCGATCAGCGCCTTCATATCGCGCAGCGATTCGATCACGCCGAAGTCGAGATAGCGGCGATACACGAACGGCCGCACGAATTCCGGATATGCCGCCGCGTAGACCCCGGCGCCGAGGATGGGCCGCGCCTTGATCCACGCATAGCGCTCCCAGTCGCGGCCGTGCTCCTGCAGGTAGTCCTCGAGCGAGGCAAGACTCACGACCAACGGACCGCTGTCCCCGAACGGCCGCAGGCGCATGTCCACGCGGAACACGAATCCGTCCTCGTTCCTCACATCGAGCAGGCGGATGAGCTCGCGGCCGAGACGATTGAAATATTCTTCGTTCTCAACCTGACGCGGACCATCGGTCTGGCCCGCCTCGGGGAACAGTAACACGAGATCGATGTCCGACGAGAAGTTGAGTTCGCGCCCGCCCAGCTTGCCCATGCCGAGCACGATGAGCGGCACCTCGTTGCCCGCAGCGCCGCGCGGCAGGCCAAAGACCGGCTGCAAATGCATCCGTGCGGCCGAAGCGGCCGCACGGATGCCGGCGTCCGCAAAATCCGAGAGCGCATGCAGGGTCTCGCGCACCCGCGCGCGCCCCGCGATATCCCGCCACGCAATGCGCAGCATTTCGCGGCGCCGCCACTCTCGCAAGATGCGCTGAGCCTCCGCGGCCGCCGCCGCCGCCGCGCCGGCCTCATAGCCGGCGCAGGCGGCGCGCGCCGCGGAGGGCTCCTCGTACCGGCCGAACCACTCGAGGGCCTGCGGATCCTGAATCAACGCCGAGGCGATGAACTCGCTCCCCGCGGCAACGCGCGGCAGTTCCGCGCGCAGCTCCTCCGAAAGAGCCGCGTAGGCATTCAGAAACGCTTCTTGCGCACCGGCACGCTCCCACCAAAGCGCGAGCGGCGCGCGCAAATCTTCCGGGACGGACTCGAACTGCACTTTCCACCCATGAACCGGCCTCAAGAGTGGTGATCTTACCCCGCCCCGCGATTGCGCCCGGCCGGCCCTCGCGTCAGCGCGCCTGCGCGCCTGCGTCAACGCCATCAGCACAGCGGCGTCGGCGCCATTACACCTGCCTCGGCGCTTCAACGAATTAATGATTCAGGGCGAGCGAATCGCCACCATGAACAGCCTCGGAGCCGGCAGCAATACCGAGCCATCCGAGAGCGTGGGATAGGCGCGCGCCACGGCGGCCGTGTAGCGCTCGAGATACGCCGCCCGCAAAGGCGCGTCGATCGGCTCCAGGAACGGCACGAGCGCGCTGCCCTTGAACCACTCCACGATCGCTGCTGCGCCCCCCGCCAGCGGGTGATAGTAGGTCGTCCGCCAGATCTCCACCTTACCGCACAGAGGCCGCGCGCACGTGGTACTCCGCTGCTCTGCAAATTAATGATAAATAAGTATAAATTGCGCATTGCGCCAGATGATTTCCAGGCTGAATTCACCTACAATACTGTATATTTAACCAGTATTAGGAGCCCGCATGGACGGTGGAGCATCGACGGTCAGCGCCTCGATTTCGCTGGAGGAACTGGAGGCGCAAATCACCGAACTGGCCGGTCACCTGAACGCCGCGAACTATCGCTGGCTCATGCTGATTGCCGAGTTCGATCGGCGCAATGGCTGGTCGGATGGGAAGTTGCGCTCCTGCGCGCATTGGCTGAATTTCAAGGTGGGTCTGAATCTCGGCGCGGCGCGCGAGAAGGTGCGCGTCGCCCAGGCGCTGGGCGGGTTGCCGAAGATCGCCGCCGCCATGGCGCGCGGCGAATTGAGCTACTCGAAAGTGCGTGCCCTCTCGCGCGTCGCCTGTCCGGCCACCGAAGAGTCCTTGCTCATGATCGCCCTGCACGGCACGGCGCATCACGTGGAGCGCCTGGTGCGCGGCTACCGGCGGGCGCAGGAGGCCGAAGAGCTGTCCCGCGAGGCGCAACAGCACGCCAATCGCAGCGTGACCTATGGGTACGCGGAGGACGGGAGCTTGATCCTCAAGGCACGCCTCCCGGCCCTGGCGGGCGCGCTGCTGATCAAGGCATTGGACGCCGCCCTGGAGGGCCTTCCCCAGGAGGAGATTTCCACCGACGTGGTCGCGGAGCGGCCGATCCCGTTCGAGTCGCTGCGCGCCGATGCGCTCACCGCCGTGGCGGAGAGCTTCCTCGTCGAGTCCGCCTCCGCATCGACGAGTGCCGATCGCTACCAGGTCGTCGTGCACGTGGATGCCGAGACCCTGCATGAGCGCACCGCGGGGCGCTGCGAGATCGAGCAAGGACCGGCGATTCCCGCCGAGACGGTGCGCCGCCTCGCCTGCGATGCCAGCCTGCTGCAGGTGCTCGAGAACGAGCACGGCGAGCCGCTCGATGTGGGGCGCAAGACCCGCAGCATCCCGCCCGCGATCCGCCGCGCGCTCAACACCCGCGACGCCGGTTGCCGCTTCCCCGGCTGCACCCACCAGCGCTACATCGATGCGCACCACATCGAGCACTGGGCCGACGGCGGGCAGACCAAGCTCGCGAACCTCGTCACCCTGTGCCGCTTGCACCACCGCCTGGTGCACGAGGGCGAAATCCTGATCGAGACGCAGCCCGGCGGCGGCTGGCGCTTCCTGCATCCGGACGGGCGGCACTTCGAACTGATCCGCTGCACGCAGAGCGTCTCGTACGACGGGGAAGAGCTCGAGCGCACGCACGCCGCACTCGGCATTCCCATCGACAGCGACACGGCCGCCACCCGCTGGCAGGGCGAGCGCATGGACTACGACCTCGGCGTGTGGATGCTGTGCAATCAAGCCAACCGGGCCCGCGAGGAAGAGGCAACGGGCCGATGAGGAGCAGGACGTTTCCGCGGAAACGTGCGATGGGGAATGTGACGACTCTGCGGAAACCTGGGATGAGGAAGATGACGTTTCGGCGGAAACGCCGGGCCGATCGGCGAAGAGCGGCCATATGGGGTTTTCAATGGCCTGATCCGAATCGACGAGGCGTCGAACTTCACGTGCCGACTGCCCAGTTAGCACCGTCGGCAAACCTGCCCCTTAAAGTGGATGCGCCTGCGAAGCCAGCGACGATTTCTGATCTCGAACAGTGCTCTTTGGACGATGAGCGAATCGCCGGCATCGGAAAGCTCATGGGGCAGCTGTCGGGCCAAACCCGGACATTCGACGTGCCGAAATACCTTCCAGATTGCGGTCATTCCACACGATGTTTGACGAGCCATGCGGCAAATGGTCTATTGAGGGTAAGCGGGTGCAGGGAGAGAGCTATTGTTGGCACGCAATTTTGTCGCATTGATCGTGACACGACATATCCGTCGCCTAACTAATTGTTAGACACCGGCAATTAGATTCTCGCATGGCTAAAACATCACGCAAAACGCAAATCTTCGCCTTAGCCATCATGTTCATTTTGTCGGCAACAAGTTTGGCAGTGGGCATCTCATCTCTTGAAACCAAGGGTGTCGCCTTTACGTCTTGTCGCGTATCCGGATGCCGTACCAATCTTGCCCTTACGGTGGGATCGGGAATTATCGCGCTCGTTACCTTGCTTGGTTTGGTGGGTGCGTGTTTAGGCAGTGACGAGGATTACAATCCCTACAAAGATTAACGGTGTCTACAATCGGTTGGAGCGAATCGCGGGGGTTGCGTCTTCGATGAGCCAAGGAGGGAGTCGATGTTTGGGATAAATCAGCTTCGTTTGATGTCGGCGCAACCCCGCGTCGCTCAATCTCATTGCTAAGTCTCATGAAGCACCTGTGGAAAATTCTTGGCGGCATCGTCATCGCCACAATGATCGGGTACTTTGCGTACGGTCTAGTTCGCTTTCCAGACTCTCCGATTCACCCCTGCGGTGAGGGCCGATACTGTGGTAAGCAGGGTCAACCTCGCACGCTGGCGGATTATCGTGCGCATCAGTTGTGGCAGACCGGACTCATGTGGGGGTGGCCTTTAGGGATGGTTGTGCTTTTTCTGATTAAGAGACAAATTCCGCCCACCAATTGGGAGTTGATGTCGCCGGAGGCCCGTTACCGCGTTCTTCATGGGCCAAAGGTTGACCATGCTGCCATTAGGAAGACTTACGACAATCCCGAGGACACAGACAAAGAAACTTAACAATCGCTTCGAGCGATCGCGGGCCTGATGCCGGAAAGCTGCCGGTCACCACGGGCAGGATCGGGTCGAGAGGGTGAATTCGTCGGCGAATCCAATCGCATTGGTTGCCGGCCGGCCAACTCGGGTCGGTTGACGGACTACCGCGACCGCCGGTAAGCCGTCGTTATCTGCCTCGATCACATCGGGTAAACTCTCCTCGTGTATCGACGCGGGAGATTGCACCCATGACCCAGACATATTCAGGCGGTTGTCAATGCGGCAAAGTGCGCTACGAAGTGCAAATGGACATCGGCGAGGTCCTCGCGTGTAACTGCTCGCGATGTGGGCGGCTGGGTTCGTTGCTAGCGTTCGCGCCGGCAATTCAATTCACGCTTCTGTCCG
>WNFQ01006986.1_pt1 | contig 10305 bp, 7 predicted proteins | sample 5400171 | NCBI WGS metagenome assembly WNFQ01 (sample SAMN13153356, study PRJNA577476) | soil metagenome | isolation source: 20 cm soil under Madrone tree | place: USA:California | collected 2016-06-14 | reverse complement strand
ATCGGGGACCGGCATCTTCACCTTTGACGTCGGCGCTCCGGACGCCGCGACACGCGCTCGGGATGTCCCGCCGCGTAGGCGATCGCGATCGGGCCCGTCGTCGGGGCGCTCATGAGCGCGAAGCGTTCCAGGCCCGCGTGGTCCGCCACCGCCTCAGATCGGACACGAGCGCGTCGTCCACCGGGGGCACCCTGCACCGGGGCGGCGGGCTCCTAAGCGCCGCCGTTCGAGCCCGCGCCGTCGGGACGCAACGCCGGGAAGAACCGTCTCGCGATCCACGGGATGCCGATCATCGCGACGAGCACCCTGCGGGCGGTCATCGGTGACATGCAACTGGACGGACGTGCTCTCGCGCCGCAAGCAGATCAATCAACTTCCTCAAGCCAAGCTGGATGAGGTGACGGCGCGCTGGGGCGTGAAGGGACGTGGCTGCCCAGGCAAGACGCATGGCTGATCCCACTGCCTATTCCCGGCAGGAAGACAACCCTCACCCGGTCGCGTCTGCAAGCTCTAGCAGGCGTCCTGCATCTTCGCACGAGCTCTGCGCCCGCTTCTTCGCGATGCCGTGTCGAGCCTCATGGTATTTCTATTGCTCTTCGCCCGTAGGCGTGCGGCGGGCGACACCACAGGGTTACGATTGCTAACGAGACAGACCTATAAGTGTGCCCCCGCTTCTCGTTGCCATCCTCGCGGGCTCCGCGGCGGGGCACTGCAAGCATCGGAGGGGAGTGAATCACCGTGAGACATTTGCCATCGACTCTGTCCACTGCCGGCCTTGCCGTAATTGCCACCCTCGGGGCTCTATTTCCTCGTACGGCGGTCGCCAGGGCGACGTTCGTCCAAGGGACGGCATTCTCGACCGGGTCTCGGGTCCCGGCGATCACCGTCACACTCACCCACCCGGTTGCCCAGGGGGATCTGCTGGTCGGGTGGTTTGCCCAGTACAATGCCCCCGAGCAGGTCGAGGTATCCGACAACGTGAACGGCACCTGGACGCGGGCGGCGGCCGGAGCGCTGACCTTCGATGACGATACGGGTGACATCGCCCTGTACTACCGCGAGAACAGCCAGGCGGCGCCCAGTGGGATGACAATTACCGTATCCGTCTCCTCGACCGCGTACCTGCAGGGAACGGTCGCCGACTATTCGGGCGTCGCCCTCGCCGGCGCGCTGGACCAGATCGCGGCTGGGCACGGTAATGAGACAGTGCCCGTCGATACCGGCCCGACCCCTCCGGTCGATGCGGGCGAGCTCGTGTTTGCGGCCTTGGTGACCGACGTCTCTGCCGGTTCGGTGAGGTCCGGAAGCAGCCAGGGCGTACCGTACACAGCGCGCGCGCAGACTTCGAATGCGAACGCGTTCGAAGAGGACATCACCTCGAGCGCCGCGGGCGCCCAGCACGGGACGGCCACGATTGGCTCCTCATCTGCCGAATGGTACGCGGTGTGCGCCGTCTTCCATCCCTATCCCGCCACACCACCGGTGCCACCCTCCACCCCCACCGGCCTCGAGGCCACCAGCGTGGCCTCCACACGGGTCGCCCTCTCGTGGTCGCCATCCAGCGGCAGCGTCGCCGGCTACGCCGTGTACCGCAACGGCTCCCCCATCGGGACGACAGGGCCCGACACCACGATCTTCCTGGACTGGGATCTCACGCCGGCGACCACCCACACGTATTCGGTGGACGCCTTCGACCTCACGAACGATCACTCGGCTCTCTCGGCACCCTTGACGGTCACCACGCCGGCCGTGTCACCCGAATTCGTCCAGGGAGTAGCGGCCTCGCCCGCCAGCCGCCTCCCGTCGTATACCCTCACCCTGAGGGAGCCGGTTCTGGCCGGCGACCTGCTGGTCGGGTGGTTCGGCCAGTACAATGCGTCGGGCCAGGTGCGGGTCTCGGACAACGTCAATGGCGCCTGGACGCGCTCGGTCTCGACGACGTGGGGTGGAGCGGGCGACATCGCCCTGTACTACCGGCAGAATTCCGCCGCCGCGCCCTCAGGCGTCGTGGTCACGGTGTCGGCGTCCGCGTCCGCCTATCTGCAGGAGGCGATCGCGGACTTTCGACATGTCGCCACGGTGGGAGCGCTCGACCAAGCCGTGGTAGCGCAAGGCGTGGGAAACTATGCCAGCGTGGGTCCGACCAGCTCGGTCCCCGCCGGCGAGCTGGTCGTGGCGGCCGTCATCACCGGCGGCCAGCCGCGTTGGGCGACTCCCGGAAGCAGCCAGATGGTGCCGTACCTCCTCGACGTGCAGAACGGCAGCGACGCCTCCGACCTCGAGGACATCCTGTCGAGCGCCGACGGCCCGCAGGAGGGGAGCCTGACCTTGGGCACGGCCACCAACTGGTACATGGTGCTTGCCACCTTCAGGCCGGCCGGGGCCTCGACGACGACGACGACCAGCCGCACCTCCACGACGACTTCGACGACGACCTCCCCGACCCCGACCAGCACTACGACCACCACGACCACCACGACCACCACCACGACGACGCTCCCCGGCACCACCACGGGCGTCACCTCCTCGGACCGCCATTCGGTGTCCGGGCAGTCGGTGACTTTCACCGCGACGGTGACGGCGAAGAGCCCCGGCGCGGGTACCCCGACCGGCACGGTGACCTTCAAGGACGGCCCGAGTACCCTCGGCACCGGCACCCTGAACGGCTCAGGCCAGGCGATGTTCACGATCAGCACGCTCGCGGTCGGCTCGCACTCGATCACCGCGTCTTACGGTGGCGACGCGAACTTCACCGGAAGCACATCGTCCAAGCTCACCCAGACGGTGAAGTAGAGCACGAGCACAGGCGGCCTTCGTCACCGCGAGGCCGGTAGGCCACGCCCGCGCGCGTCATCCGGCTCCCGCCGCGCCGACATCGAGACGGCACCCTCAGGGTGAGGACTGTGGCCCACGCGCATCGATCAGGTAGTCCTCGATGTCCGTGGTCGAGCCGCAGAACGTGCCACAATGCTCGGCCCAGTTGCTCGCAAACAGGATGCGCCGCCCGTCCATCGATGGGGCCGGGTGCGACTCGCACCGGTAGCACCCGTCGAACACGCTGTGCTTGTGGGCGAAGCGCTGGACCGCCTTGCTCCCGTCCAGCTTCACGGCGATGACCTCGTCGCTGAACCGCATGCCGTCCTCCTGAAAGTAGTCGACATACGCCCAGCCCGGCCGATTCAGGTTGCGCGTGGAGATGTGGTCCGCGTAGGCCTCGTTGCTCGGATCGGTGAGCGCGACGATCGCGTCGTCCCGCAGGCGCACCATGAGGACGTGTCCGATGAGCACCCCGTTGACCGTCTGTCCGGACAGGTGACACTCGTCCTGGCCGACGATCACGTCCTCGTCGTTGTCGAACGGGTTGAGCGCCACGTCGGCGTGCCCGAGGCTGTAAATGTAGCCGGCCGCCGCCGTGCCCGCGCACCGGTAGGAGCTCGTCGGCATCGCGTGCGGCGTGAGCGCGAGCGTCGCGGGATCAACGTCGAACACCCGGATGTTGTCCCCCGTGTAGGAGACGACGCCGTACTTGCCCGAAGCCGAGATCCTGGCCCCCACGTAGACCTGTGTCGTGCCGGCGATCACCACGAACCGCCCGTCGTTCGACGGGTTGCCCTTGCCCGAGCCGATGCCATAGCTGGCCGCGATCGGCAGCGTCCAGGAGCGTGTCTTCGTGCACGACACGACGTCGAACCACATGAGCTCGAGGCCGTCGGCCGTGACGTTGATCTGCTCGTGGGCGTGCGCCAGGGTCGGATGCCAGCGGTAGTCCCATAGGGGGTAGTTGCTGCACGGGCCGGATTTCGGTTCGTAGGTACTGCCGTCGAGTATGAGCGGCGAAGGGGACGCGCGCGTCCCGCGGTTCTCGATGGTGATCAGGGTCTCGTCCGCGTTCCAGGGTTGTTGCGTGGAGTAGACGTGGCGGGCATCCGTACCCCACGTGCCGGTCACGGGGGACGTCCGCAGGCCCGGATCATTGGCGATCTGGACGATGGGTGTGCCGAAGGGCCCTGGGCTCACGGTTACTAGATACGCGGGCTTGGGCGTCTGGGGCTCGGTGAAGACCGCCGTCGGATTCGTCATGAGATCGGACCGGAAGCCGTCGGGCGTCGACGACAGGGGCGGCGGGGGTGGCGGACACACCGCCGGTGCCTCGCATGCCGCGGCGACGTACCTCCCCGGCTCGTCCTTGACCGGCGTCGTGCACGTCGAGCAGTAGGTGTCCCCGCCGACCGTGAGGGCGACCGACACCGTTCCCTGGTGGGGATCGCCGAGGTCGATGCCGCTCGTATCGGCCGAGACAGTGAGCCTGGAGCCGGGCGCGATGAGCGCCAGCTTCACCGGCGACGGCCCCGCAGGAGCCTCCTTGTTCCTGAACCTGTAGACCTGGCTCGAGGTGCTCGACCAGTCTCCCGCCGGGAGCGGAACGGTGACGTCCTGATAGAGCCCGATGATCCGGAGGGTCCCACCGACCGACCGCGGGTCGGCCGCAGGCGGGATCACCGCTGGCGCCCTGGAGACCCACCTCGCTCTGCCCCGTCCGGAGGTCACGCTCTGCTTGAGGGTCAGATGGAGCGCCTCCTGCGGGTGATCGGCCGCGGGTGCGGCCCGGCCGCAGAGCACGAGGATGGCTCCGAGCTGAAAGACATGCGTGACCCGGCTCAATTCAGACCTTGTGCTCGTCCGCGTGTAGCTGGGGCGTGGTTGTCAGGCTAGCTATCTCGTAGGGTGGCTATCGTCGTCAAGACAGAAAATGTCGAGGTCTGCACATGCTGCGTGCAACCCCATGGCAAAGGTCATAGGGGAGCGCATACTGTACCGGGTCGTGGCGGGAGCTACCGCTTGAACCACACGCCAGTGGCCGGGCTCCAGGAACGCTACCGGCGAGGGCGAGTGCCGGGCCTGGCCGATCCGCCGCGGCACGACGGCCCTCAAGGCGGCGGGCAAGGTCCGCAGCGACACAGGTGATGGCCGCGGGGTGTGGCGCCGTCAAGGGCGAGGCCGACACGTTCGAGCACACGTCGAGCACAGGTTCCTTGCTCAGGCGCTCGCGAGCGGCTAAAAAGCCGCGTCATTGCTAGGTGGGGCGGTTAGCTCAGCGGGAGAGCATCGGCCTTACAAGGTCGCGCACGGGGGGAACGGCCGGCAAAGCACTGACACGCTCCGTGTGAGAAGCGTAGAAGTATCAACGTGTTCGCGGGGCTATCGAGCGGCGACGGCTCCACACGGCAACGGCCCGTGGCAGCGGGTGGCCGCACAGCGCCTGCACAGCGAGCGAGCAGGCCAAACCGCTCGCGAGCGGGTTCCCCCGCAGTCTTCAGAAGCCGGCCGCTTACACCGATACTCTGAGGCGGGAGAGGGGGTGAAATCCATTGCGGATTGCGCCAATCCTCCTGCATGTCCCTCTCGGCCGTCCATGAAGCTTCTGCTCCCCCGTCTCGTCGCCAGCCTCTTCTTTGCCGCGGCGGCTGCCCATGCAAAGCCCTGCGGTAATGCGGCTGGGGTGATGGCGACCTGGCAAGTGGCGGAGGTGCAGTGCGCCTGCGGGGCGGCGACTCGCCATCGCAGCTATGTGTCGTGTGTCTCACGCGTCGCGCACGAGGCTGTCGTCTCCGGCGCTTTACCTCGGGGCTGCAAGGCAGCCGTCGTGAGCTGCGCACACCGCTCGGTGTGCGGCAAGCCGGACCACGTGACGTGCTGCCGCACGACGCCCAAGGGCATGACGACGTGCGCGATCAGGCGAAGCGCGCGCGCCTGCCTCGCGCACCCGCCCGAGGGAGGGCACTCATATCTGAGCTCATTCTCAAGCGTCTGTGACGCCTGCCCTGCAGGGGTCTGCACAGGCACCACGTCCACGACCCTCGGCGTGTCGGCCATAGCCGAGGACTGCCGGTCGGTCTTGGTCAGATGGTCGAACCCCGAGGTCTCGGTCACCATCGCTCGCTCGACCGACAATGCGACGTGGACGACCGTGCTCTCTGCCTCGCGTGTCGGGCAGGCGACGTTCTTGGACACGCACCTCCGGCCGTCGACCGCCTACTACTACCGGGTGACGTCGCTGTCCGGTCCGTGAATGGGAAGACGGCGGAAGGAGGAAGGGATATGGGGGAAAAAGCGCCCGCCCACGCGCGCCGCTCGGATGCTGTGAGTTCGGCCCTACGGACGCGCCATCTTGCGATGCTCCCTTTACGTCAGAAGGGTGTAGCGCGCGTGGTGGACGGTGGTTCGAGGATTCCGCGACCACCGAGTTCGGCTGCCACGGGGGTATGCCGCGAAGCAGTCGTGGATGCTCGTTCGTTCGTGTGAAGAGAAGTCGGTGACGGTAGGCAAAAAGGAGGATGACAGCGGCAAGGTTCGCCAGAAAAAATTGGATACCTCCCAGGGCCGAGCGCTGCCGTGCGCGCACGCGCCGGTAAACGCGGCGCGTATTCGGAGATGAACGAGGCGCGAGGATCGCTCCTCGTGCCTCCCGGACCCGGCCGCCGGGGGCCGAACGGCTCCCGCGGACGCGCGCCAACCAGGCGTTGTCGCCTGCGGTCGAGCGCCTCGAACGCGCCCGGCCGGCCTTCGATCTCGAAGCGCCTCCCCGCGGGTGCCCGATCAGCGCGGGGCAGCGACGCAGCGGGCGTTCACCGCGCGCCGCACGTCGAGGTCGTACTTCGCGTCCTCGCCGACCGCCGCGCGGGCGCGGTCGATGGCCTCGCCCGTCCGCCTTTGACGCGACTCCTCGCACGCCGCCTCGCTGGCGAACGTCGCCACCTGGCGCCAGTCGCTCACGGGCGCGCCCGGGAGGAGCTGGTAGCCGCGGGGATAGGCCTCGTTGCGCACCTCGGGCGGCTGCAAGAGGGTCCAGGTCGGGCGCGGCCGCATGCAGGCGCCTAGGCCCGCAAGGAGGCACGCCGCAAGGAGCGTCGCGCGCGCCACGTCAGGTGGCCGCCGCTCCACGCCGGCGCGCGGCCGCGATGCCGGGGTAGAGGAGGAGGAGCGCGCCGAGCGCCGCGCCGATGAGCTGCCCGCGCAGCAGCCGGGACGAGGTGTAGCGGATCATGTAGGCCGGGTCGCAGATCGTCTCGACCGGCTTCCCGGGCGTGATTGCACCCGGCTCGGTGTACCAGCCGAGGACCGGCGGGACGACCAAGGAAGCCGCGACCGCACCCGCGAGCGCGCCCACCAGCATGAAGACGAGGACCGTTTTCACCGCGCCCCTATGCCACGGGCGGGCGGCGGAAGGGAAACGCTCAGCTCGCCAGCCGCCGCGCGATGCGTGCCGCGAACGCCATGATCGAGACCTGCGGGTTCACGCCGACGCAGGTCGGGAAGAGGCTCGCGTCGGCAACGTAGAGGCCGCGCATGCCGCGCACCGCCCCCCAGCTGTCGGTGACGCTTCGCCCCGGGTCGCCCCCCATGCGCGCCGTCCCCATGGGATGAAACCCCGTGGGCTGGAGCGCCGAGGGACCGAGGCGGCCCTCGCGCAGCGCCGCCGCCTCGCGGGGGTGCGCGAGCTCGGGCATCCCCGCCACGCCCGGGTAGACGCTCTCCGCCCCCGCGGCGAAGAAGATCTCCGCCACCAGCGCGATCCCCTCGCAGAGCGCGCGCGCGTCGGCCGGGGTCAGCCGGTAGGTGATGAGCGGCTCGCGTCCCCTCGGGAGGCGGCGGACGCGCCCGCTCCCCGTGTCGGACACGAAGAGCCCGGCGGAGGCCGCATGGCGGAAGCGCGCGAGGCCGTCCTTGAGCGCCGTGCCGACGCCCGGCAGCGCCGCGGCGCTCACCCCCGGCACCGGGTTCGTCACCTCGATCATGACGCCGTGCGAGTCCTGGAGCCGGTCGACGAGGTAGGACTGGAGCGTCCCGCGCCAGGCACGGAGCTCCTCCTTGAAGTAGCCGGCGACGCCGACGGCGGGGTGGAGGCGGAGGTTGCGGCCGAGGGCGGGATGGCGCACGCCGCTCCGGGCGAGGAGCCCCGGGGTATGGATCGCGCCGGCGGCGGGCCGGCGGCGCGGCCGCGCTCGATGCGCATCCGCTCCACCCGGCAGCGGGCATAGAGCCGCGCGCCCGCCGCGCACGCGGCCGGGAGGTAGGTCAGGTGCATCGCCTGCTTCGCGTCGCTCGGGCAGCCGAAGGCGCACTCGCCGCAGCCGCGGCAGCCGACGATGTTGCGGTGGATGGGCTCGCCGCCGAGCCCGAGGGCGCGCACGCCCCGGTCGAAGACCTCGGCGTTCCGCCCGATGATCTCCCACGGCACGGGGCGGACGCCGATCACGCGCTCCACCTCGTCGAAGTAGGGCGCCATGGTCGCCGGGTCGGCGTCGGTGACCCCGTGCTCGCTGGCCCACGCGCCGAGCACGCGCGCCGGCGTCCGGAAGCAGGTGCCGGAGTTGACCACCGTCGTTCCGCCCACGCACTTCCCGAGCGGCACCGGGATCGTCGGGCGGCCGAGGGCCACGGTCGCGCCGCCGTTGCGGTAGAAGCGCTGCACGCGCTCCATGGGCGGGCCCGTGAAGTCGGCCTGCGTGAAGTAGCCGCCCTCCTCGAGGACGACGACGCGGAGCCCGGCGCGCGCGAGCTCGTACGCCACCACGGCACCGCCCGCGCCCGAGCCCACCACGCACACGTCGGCGACCTCCTCGACGTCGCCGCGCACGTCCGGGTACTGGAGCGGTACCAGACGCGGGCCCGCGCCAGGCGCGCGCCCGTCCAGGCACTCGTGCCCGTAGCCGAGCGCCGCCTCGACGCGCGGGTCGGCGCAGAAGGCGGAGAGGCAGAGCGTCTTCAGGAGGAGGAGCGGGATGCGCCGCCACGGGAGCCGGCTCGCGAGGCAGCGCTCGACCCACGCGTCCCGCGCCGCCGGCGCGAGCCGGCTGAAGCGGCGAAGGTGGCGCGAGGCGAGCGGCGCGGCCTCCCAGGCGCGCAGCAGGAGACGCACCTGGCCCTGCGTCTCCGGCGCCATGCGCTGGAGGTAGCGCGCCAGGCGCTCCGCCGTGCCGACGTCCCCCGCGCCGAGCGGAAAGGGGCCGCCGGGCGGAATGAGCGCCTCGGCGAGCGCGCGGAGCACGCGCAGCTCGGCGTCGGACAGCATCGGCGCATCATACTACGGTGGCAATTGACACTGCGAAACGTCGGCGGATAGTGTCCGCGCGATGCTCGCGCATCCGAGCTTCAAGCAGATGATGAACGAGGTGGTCGCCTACGGGAGCTGCTGCGAGTGCGGCACCTGCGTCCTCGTCTGCCCGCACAACGTCATCGACTACGTCGACGGGAAGCCGAAGCAGGTGGCCAAGGCGACGGCCGCCTTCGATCACTGCGGCATCAGCGAGGGCATCGGGTGCGACGTGTGCGCGCAGGTCTGCCCGCGCCTCGGGCTGCGCGAGTTCGACCTGCGCGACGAGGTCCTCCCCATGGAGCCCGGGGTGTACGAGGGGCTCTTCGGCCGCTACCGGCGCGTGGTCGCCGCGCGCTGCAAGGACCCGGAGATCCTCGCCCGCTGCCAGGACGGCGGCGTGGTGACCGCCATCCTCTGCCACGGGCTGCGCGAGGGCCTGTTCGACGGCGCCGTCGTCTCCGCCGCCGACGAGGCCACGCCCGCCGCGCCCAAGCCCAAGGTCGTCACCACCGTCGCGGAAGCGGTCGCAAGCGCCAGCTCCTGGTACACCTACTGCCCGAACAACCTGGCCCTGGCCGACGCGGAGCAGAAAGGGCTCGAGAAGGTCTGCTTCGTCGGCGTGCCCTGCCAGATCACGCCCACGCGTAAGATCCAGGTCGCCGACACCGCGTGGCTCGACAACGGCCGCAAGAAGCCGAAGCACATCGAGCGGCAGACGAAGTACCTGAAGGGCTTCGGCGACATCGTGAGCTTCACCATTGGCCTCCTCTGCACCGAGGTGTTCACCTACGAGGGCCTCATGGTGCAGAAGATCCAGGGCGAGATGGGCATCCCGCTGACGGAGGTGAAGAAGTTCAACGTCAAGGGCAAAGTGATGATCTACAAGACGAACGGCGAGCTGGTGGAGATGAACCTCCACCGCGCGCAGGAGTACGCCCGCCCCGAGTGCCACCACTGCGGCGACTTCACCGCCGAGCTCGCCGACATCTCGTGCGGGGGCGTGGCGGCGATGGACTGGACGATCACCATCCTGCGCTCCAAGCAGGGAGAGCAGCTCTTCGACGACATGGTGCGGCGTGGCCTGCTCGCGGTGCGCTCGATGGACGAGTTCGAAAACTCGATGAAGGTGATGCTGCGCTTGACGAAGAAGCAGCGCGATCGCGTCCCCGTGCCTCCGGGGCGGACCCCACGCTACGTCCGGCCCGAGG
>WNFQ01004352.1_pt1 | contig 10306 bp, 8 predicted proteins | sample 5400171 | NCBI WGS metagenome assembly WNFQ01 (sample SAMN13153356, study PRJNA577476) | soil metagenome | isolation source: 20 cm soil under Madrone tree | place: USA:California | collected 2016-06-14 | reverse complement strand
CCATCTTGAGGGGGTGGCGCCGTAAGGCGTGGGGGTTCGAATCCCCCCTTCCGCACCAAAACATCTACTTTTGCATTCATATTTTGTTCTACTTCTGATTGATCCATTCACATTTCTCGTGTACCTTTGGATTACCCCCGCCCCGAGAGCAGGTGTGTTTCGCTATCCACGGACATAGCCGCGATCTGTCGCTATCACGTTTGCCAAGACTGTCTCGAAAGGTGGCAGACCAGGATCGTGATGTCAGTACTCGATTGACGGGAGTCCAACGAATGATCTATCCTTCGCTCCCACACAAGGAGCGCCAGTAGAAAAGAGAGATACATTTCAGATTTCTATTTCGAAGAGAACCGATGAGCTTGCGGTTCTCCGGGCCCAGGTCAGGCAAATGGAGGTCGCGCCGGGAAGGCAGAGTTTCCCCCTTGCCCGGTGTCGTCAATAACTCACATTTCATTTTCCTCAAAGTTCGAGGGAGGATTCGGCCATGAAATCTCGCTTTTGCCTGCCCAAGCTACTTCTTACGATTTTTCTGTGCTCGTTCTTTTACTTCCCTCGCAACGCCTGGACCGCATTACCGGGCACCCCTTCAGAGCAAACCAATGGAACGCAGTCCCCGGAGTCCGCCGCTGTTTCCTCTCCGGAAGAGGTCACGATTCCCGGTCCCTTGCGCTCATTCCTGCGCATGGCCGCCATCAGTCAGAAAGTTTCCCCAGAGGAAGTCTTGCCCCTGCTGTCCCGCAATGTGGTGGTGAATGGCTTTCAAGGGGGAGGCGGCAAGCCAACAGAGTTTCTGATCCTGTTGAATTGGTATATGGATCAGGCCAGGGAATTGTTGACTTTCGCGGGCCCGGAAGGCGTGATTCATGTTTCAAATTGCGCGGAGGCGAAACCGCTTTTGCCGATCCTCGGCTACAGGATGAAGCAATCCTGTGGGCCAAATGCCGCGCTGGAAACCTCCAATGCGGACAGGGCTTTCCTCACGATTGATTCCGGGTTTCCCCTGTCTGAACTTGAGGATACATTGCGCGGAGGCAAACCTTTTGTTTATCCCTTCACCTCCACTCGCGTGCCTGTGCTGTTCGCCGGAAACGATTGGATGGCCGCAGAGAAGAACGGCAACAATGCAAAAAAAGAGGTCGTGGATTCTATCTTGCGCGATCCCGGGATGGCGCGTCTCTACTGGGCCATGTCCCGCATGGATGTGGAAACCCGGAATGCGCTGTGGCGATCTCAGGGACTAAGGAAACTGGTACCAGTTGCGGCCGTTCTCGACTTCTACGGCAGTCATATCTCCATCCGGGCAGGCAGAGTCATCGTGCCAGGGGGAGCGCCCGCGGAATCCGCATGGAAAGATTTGGTGGGAGCCAGTCCCGGATCACCGGCGGAATTCATAACCCGCCTGCTTGCCAAAGACGACGGCTGGCTGGCCACTTATTTTGATGCGCTGTCTCGCGTCTGCCAAATGCAACAACCCTACTTCACCGAATCTCGCCGATTGCAGCATTTCTATGAGGCGCTCCGGGGAAAGGACCTCTCCCCCAGCCCCACCAGACATTCGTTCCGTCCGGATCAGGGACTCTTCCTTCTTGTCAACCGGCTCCAGTTTGAGCCTGATGGCCAGCCGCACATTCCGGGTGGCTTGGAAGTCTGGAAGGAGGCTATGCGGGCGAAGAGCGACTCCAAGATCGTTAAAGAGTGGGGCAAGCGAGCAGGTGGTTGGAACAATCCCGAGCAACTTGTGGAGGGCATGGTCGCCATTTCCCGCGTGAGTTCGAGAGAAGGACCGCTGAACTCTTTTCTGGCCTTGACTGAAATCGACCGCGGTCGGTCTCCGGACCAAAGATTAAACCTCGCAACAGCGCGTTTGCTCGCTGCAAAGTTCGAGCGATTCGGTGACCAGTATCTGGTCTTCTCAGAGTTCCCCAGTTTGAGCAATGCCGCGATCACCCGCTTTATCACAGTTGCCGAAGGACTCAATCGTATTCCCGACCGCCTCCTGCGAGCGGATGCATTGGGTATTGTGCAGGCCAACATCGGACTCTGGCAAATCCTCGCCCGGCAGGGGCAGATCCCGGTTGGAAGTATGAATGATTCGTGGCTGAAGGCTCTCAATCCATTCGCCACGATCCAGTCCTCAAACCAACTCTTCGAAGCCGGCAGGAACTCGCTTGGAGAATTAATGCGTGCCGCGACCGGAAGACCGGCGCTTTCCCAAGACGCAATCATAGCTTTGTTGGCTGGGCCCGATCAGACCAGCCCCGAAGGCCAACAGGTGCGGCAGGAATTAGCCAACAGGATGCGCTTGGTGCTGGATGATCAACGCCTCGTTTCTCTCGATACGCTGCTTGCACTCGGGGATGGCCTGAATCAAATGGCGAATGGCAAGGGCGCGTCCGACTTCCTGGTGCCTCTTGCTGGAGAGCTGCGGGAATTCGAAATGCCAAAGCCGCTATTCACGACTCGCGAGAGGAGTGAATACGCCGCCGGACTTTACAGCAATCGCCACACGATATTGCAGATGAGGACGGATTTGGCGAAGGTACTCAAATCCCAGGCTACTCCCGGCGAGATCGCCGAAGCTCGCGGCCAGCTCACTCCCTTTCTGCGGGACACCCTGGTGGGGCTGAATTACGCGTACTATGAGCCGTCGGGCGCCCAGATGCTTCACAATAACCCCCTGTTCGTCCGTTCGCATGACTTCTCAGGAGGTGACTATTCCGGCGAAGCGGCCACCGCCGGAGAACAAACCTGGCGAACCCCGCGTTTGTTTGGCCGAGGCTGGACGGCGAGCGGGGGAGCTCATCTGATCGGCTCGATGGCCGATCTACCTTACGTACTTGCTAAGGTGGAGCAGGACTTCATCGTGCCACGAAACGTCCAGTCGCTGATCTGGGAGGACTTGGTTCCGGGACTCATGACCAGTGCCATTTTGCCGCGATGGTGGGGAGTGACTCGAAACGAACTTCATGCCGTCACCCTGTATCAGCGCACCGGAGAAGAACTTATGACGGCCGCCGCGGAGAACGAAAAAGTTCGCCAGACGGTAATGAGCATCTTTTCCGATCGCATGCTTCCCCAGAGGTCCGAGGAAGTTGAGCGAGCGCTCCGCGCGGGACGTGAAGGCGAGGCACTTTCTCAGACGACGCCGGCCGAGACGTTCTACTTGACGGCGGAGTACCGGCGAAGATCCCCGGAAGACACGAGCCATTGGGGGGCTGCAGGCAAGGAGTTGGAAGGCTTGACGGCAAAGTTTCCTAAAGAGGTGAGTTGGGAACGGCTGTCGGAAGATTTCGGCGTGCCGCACCCTGCTCTGGCACAGAGCTACGCCCGGGAACTGTTGAATGTAAAGCCCTTTCCTTCTTTCCTGGGCTACTCCAGCAGGCTGTTGGCTGAATCCTGGGATTCGAATAACTTGTATTGGGCCCGGCTCGCGGATGAAATGAACTATTCCCCCGTGATGTTGAACCGTCTGGTTCCGGAGCTGACGCGCCGCATGGTGGAGCAGACATTTGCCACCCACCTGGAAGACTGGACGGCCGTGCTCCGGGCGATGCGGGAAACAGGGGATGAGTTTCGCCAGGGAAAGATCGCTGCGCTGCCGAAGAGCACCGTTGCTTCGGGATTCTAGCCTATTTCTCCTGTAAGGAAGGAATTCGTAAGATGTTGGATCGCTCGGACTGGACGCGGCGGTCAGTCAAAGAGGGACTTATGGGGAAACGGTATGTTCTGTTGTTTCTGATACTTCTATTACTGCTCTCCGGCTTCGCTGTCTGGATGTCTGCCCAGGATCGCGAACAGAACAGTAACGTCATCCGCGTCACGGTGGCCATGGTGCAGCTGAACGTGGCGGTGACAGATAGCAAGGGTGACTACGTCACGGGGCTCCACCCCTCTGACTTCGTGATTTCCGAAGACGGCATCCCGCAAACCGTCGCCACCTTTGAGGAGGGCAATGAAGGCCCGCAAAATGTGACCGACGTTCGCCAGGGGCAAGGCGCGTCCAAGCCGGGAGGTCCGAACGCGAATACCTTCATCGAGGGACCGACGAGCGCCTCTCCGCGCAACGGAGTCCAACAGGGCTCACTGCAAGGGCTTGACTCCGCAGTAAGCGGCGCCGATGTTTTCATCCTGTTCGACACCAGCAACTACATGTATAAGGGACGGGGGTTTGTTTACGCACAGGATGCCATCGCTGACTTTATACGGACTCTCGACACTCCCTATCGCGTGGCGTTCTATTCCTATAGCAGAGACTTTTTCCGAGCCACCTCGCTCACGACCGACCGGTCACAAGTGCTGCGCGGCGTGCGTGGCACGGTGAATGGAGATGATTCCGCCCTTTATAACGCCCTGTTGATGACTCTCAAGGACGCAGGTCAGAATTCCGGCAGAAAAGTGGTGGTGGTCTTCTCGAACGGCCCCGACAACTCCAGCATGGTTGCCCCAGAAGATGTCGACGAATTGGCGCAGTCGCAAGGGATCCCCATCTACATGATCAGTACCCGGGAGGCAAAGTTGGATCCGGCGACCTCCGCGGTGTTCGAACGCATGAGCGCCGCCACGGGGGGCGAGGCCTACTATGCCAAGAATTGGAGGGACGAGCGCCAAGCCTTCTCTTTAATCCGGGAAGACCTGGCCCACCTCTACTTTCTGAGCTACTACCCACAGACGAACCCAAATCGTGGCTGGCGCACTATTACGGTCAAACTAAAAGACCCGAAATGGAAGAAATACCGCATTCGGACACGCAGCGGGTACCGCCCGATTCCTGCACACGTTACCGTGGATGCGGCTTCTCCCGCGCAATAACACCGGCTGGGGGCCTGTTTTTACAAACAGGCGTGTCCCTGACCGGAGACAGCTGCATTTTTTTGCGTTCCGCGCATACTGTCCTTTAGTACAGTAGGAATTCCGCAAATTTTGCCCTAAGCTTCCCTTTGACCTGTCCCTCTGCATTGTTGAACTACAAAACCACGAGACATGTCGGAAGGAACCCAGCTACCATGGCAAGGCGTGGAACCAGCCCAGACGGCACAAAAGCGGAGCGCAGAAAAGCCCAGCGATTTCCAGTTACAGTCCCGATTGAAGTGAGTTGGCGTGGCTCCGATGGCATCGCCATCAAGGAGCAAGCCATCGCCAGGCAAGTGAACGCCAACGGCGGCCAGTTGGAGATGTCCAACTACCCTGAAGTAGGCAACAGGATCACACTCACAAACTTTCTTTCCGCGGAGACGGCGGAGGCTCGCGTGCTGGCGACTCCGCATTCGAGGGAAGGCGTGTCTCACGGCATCGTCGTCGAGTTGATTATTTCGAGCGAAAGCTTCTGGGGTGTGAATTTACAGGTTAAGAAAGCCAGCGTGGAGCTGCAAAAGCTCGAAGATTCTCTCCGGTCGGAGGGCATCGATCTGCGCGTTTTGAATGAGTTCCGCGACGCCGTGGAATACATACGGACGGCGGCCGTTGTTGTTCAGCAACTGCGGGAGCATCAAATGCACGGGCGAGAGGATGGAGAGATTTCTTTGCGGCTGACCTCCGATCGAATTCGCCGCGCCACAAATCTATGCCACGAAGTCATCGCCGACATGGACGCGGGAAGAGTTACGGCCGACGGCAAGGGCGTGGAGGAGCTATACCAATCTCTCGAGCAAGCTTGCGATCGCCTGAGACATCTCTTGAAGAGTCGCGAACCAGATCGATATCTTACCTCTCGGACCTAGTTTGTCTGTCTTGAATAAATCAGTGTTGATACCGCATCCGCTGTAGCCCGTCCTGGACGAGCTGCAATCCTGCCAATTTCCGCCGTGCAAGCGAAATCATCAGCATCATTGCCGTAGCTTACCCGGGCTTAGAACCGAAAAACGAGTCCAGTGGAAAAGCGAGCGTTATTTTGCGTGCCGCCGAAGAATCGCGTGACCACATCATCGGCCTGGAAGATTCGCCAAGAAATAAAGGGAGCTATATGCATGTCGAAGCCGCCCCCGATCGCTGCGGAAAATGAACTATCGGAAATCCCTGCAGTTCTAATACGGCCAATCCCGGCGAGGACGTGGACGAACGGCGATATGGGAGCCGGGAAGGAAATTTGCGGGCCGGCCAGGAAAGACAAAGTTCTAATGTTGCTTTGTGAAGGCAAGCCGTAGTGGGCGTCGAGATCAGCGACGCCGCCCAGCCAACTTGCAAATTTGTATTGGCCCGAGAGTTCCCAACCATTCAGGTTGCGCGAAGACGAGGCATTGAAACGCTCGAAGGAATAACCACCGAAAATCTCTACTTTATCCTGCGCTCGCGCGGTGACCGAAATCAGGAAAATCAGTCCCAACAAGAATGAAAATTTTCGAGCCATGGAAATCTCCTCCTGAAAAATCTGAGAATTTGAGTTCCGCGGCCGTGGAGTAAGCCGCGCCGTGCAGGCTGGTTGGAATTTTGGATGCAGGATTCCACGAAATGGTTTTGCGGGTTTGTGGCTACCCGTTCCAGCAGGTATGTAAAAAGGGGATTGATCGTTCGCGTGATTGGACAGGAAAGATTCAATCGGGGAAACATGAAAGGCAGTTTCTTTTCATCGTTTTAGTGCGGGAGTGAAATTTCTTGGAACTTTGGTCCGACACATGCGAGGTTTCAACCAGCGCGAGACCGCGCTAAGGAGAATTAGAACATGCGCCGAATCTACCGCTACATCAGTCCAATTTTTCTTGCAGCAATATTCGTTGCCGCCGGTGGAAGCAGCGGTTGCACCGGGGAGGTGCGAATTCGCGACGAGTATCACGGCGATTGGCACCGCTGGAATCATGACGAGGATTTCTCATATCGGCAATACCTTGAGGAACGGCACGAAGAGTATCGCGAATATTCGAGGCTGGACAGCGACGAGCAAAAAGATTATTGGAAATGGCGGCACGGTCGTCCGGAAAACGACAGGCGCTAAATGGTCCCGCTAAGAGGGGCCGGAGCCAAGCTACGCGAGCGGTCCGGGATTTTTCTTGTACCGATTCACGATGGCATCGGCGCTCATGTAAGTGACTGCCTGGATCGTGAGCGTCGGATTGAACCCGCTCATCGAGGGGAAGGTCGAGCTGCCGATGACGAACAGGTTCGGAATATCCCAGCTCTGGCCGTAGCGATTGACCACTGAAGTCTTCGGATCATTCCCCATACGCGTGCCGCCCTCGTGGTGCGCGCCCGGGATGCCTGGGCCAAGCGGGGCACGCCACACGTGCGCGGCGCCCATGGCGTGGCCCACCCCCTCCAACTTCTGCAGTAAGAACTCGACGCGGGCAAGCTCGTTCGGCCGCCGCCAATCGTAGGTCAGGCGCGGAGCGGGCAAGCCCCACTGATCGCGTACTCCCGGATCGAGGTCGATCGTCTGATCGGCGTAGGGAAGGTTCTCGGTTTGTGCAACGATTGCGGCGTGCCGCGTAAAATACTTCGCCAGAAAATCGCGATATGCCGCGCCCCACCGCGGCGTACCAGGCGGCGGGTTCATGCTCATCGCGGCGCCGATCGGGCCAGCTTCAAGGTCGACGGGAGAGACCGAAACCTGCCCGCCGCGGATGAAGGCCAAGCCGCCGTGATCGAAATTGTCGGCGTTGAAATCGTCGAGGCTATGTTTCTGGGCGCTCGGCCCCATGTAGATGTTGACGAACCGGTCGTCGAACGTGGCGAAGACCCTTGGCCCGATGTGGGCCATCAGATGCTTGCCCACTTGGCCGCTCGAGTTCGCCAAGCCGTTCGGGAATTTTTCCGTCTTTGAAAGCAGCAGCAGACGCGTGTTGTCATAGATGAAGGGAGTGAGAATCACAATCTCCGCTTCAATCGTGTTATCCGAGCCGTCAGGGCCGAAGTACGACACGCCGGTCGCACGCCCGCTATTGTCCGTGTTCACGCGATAACACATCGTCCCGGTGACCAATTTGAAGTTGCCGGTTGCGTCGGCTTCCGGCAGTTTCGTGACCAGGATGCTCGACTTCGCGCCGACGTGGCAGCCGAACGACTGGCAAAAACCGCAGTAAGTACAACCCGACCGCTCCTTGTAAGGCTCCGAAAGAATCGCGCGCGGGGAGGAGAACGGGTGATAGCCCAGCTTGCGCGCCCCTGCTTCGAAAAGGACCCCCGACTGATCCGCGAGCAAGGCCGGCAGCGGGTACTCGCGACTCCGAGGGGCTTCGAAAACGTTGCCGCCGTCGATCTTGCGCCCCTGCAAGTTGCCCGCCTTGCCCGACACGCCGAGCTCGTATTCGGCGCGATCGTAGAAGGGCTCCAGATCGGCGTAGGTCATTGGCCAGTCGGCGAGCGACGAATCTGCCGGGATCGCCGACGCTCCGTACCGCTCAATTGTATGAGACCGCGCGCGGAAATCGTCCTCGTGAAAGCGCCACGAGAGCGTGCCGTAGTGGACGGTGCCGCCGCCCGCCTGGTTGCCGTAGTTCAGGATTGGGAGCGGGTTCGCGCGCACACTGGTGTTCGGCCTCCAGGTGACGGGCATGCGCTTCGGGTTCGGGCGCAATTCTTGCCGTTGGAAGTAGCGCAATTCATCGTGCGGGCTGAAGTCCGCGGTCTTCAGACGCGGGCCGCGCTCCAGGCCAATGACTTTCATGCCCGCCTTGCCGAGTTCGGCCGCGAGGATCCCGCCTGCCGCGCCCACTCCGACGATGACAACATCAGTCTTTTCGATTGCCATGGCTTATCCCTTCCTCATCGAGCTTGAGGCCACCGCCTGAAGGCCAACCATCGGCGCGCGTGTAAACGCTTGTTTGCTCTGAAGATCGATCGGCGTGAACATCGCTTGCGCGCCGGGGAAACCCACCAGGCGCCAGCCTGCGAAATCTTTATTGCCGCCGTAGAGCGGGTCGGCGAACATGCCTTCCATGGTGTGTGTGCGGACAGTGTTGAAGAACTCCTGTGCAGTGGGCCATGTGAATGCGGTTGCCTTGCCTTCTTCGAGCGCCGTGATCACTTCGTCCTGTTGCGCGGCGCTGAGCCTCTGGAACGGCCCGCTATAGGCCTTGCGACAGTGCGCGTCGAGTTGAGCAAGCCCGCGCCGGTAGAAATCCTGAAGATCGGCGTAGGCGCCCGAGAGCGCCAAATCAATGTAGTTGAGCACACCTGCGTCGCTCGCACCCGGCTTGTCCGGGGCGCCGGGCATCAGCCGTTCGGTGAACGCTGCAATCGCCGCGGCATCGTCGTGGTTGAAGAACGCTCCATGCTCTGCGGCGCTGGGATGTTGCTGGGGGTGGGCAGGAGGATCCGCTTGCTTATGCTGTTCAAGCTTGGCCTGCGCGTCGGGTACGAGCCCGGCACCCGCAACGGCCCCCGCGCCAACCGCCGCTCGAACCAGGAATGCGCGGCGAGCTGCGTCATGTTTTGTCATGTTGAACTACTCCCTTTGTTTGACGAACCGGGATACCCCGGCCAATGCCGAACTGGGGTGAACGATATCAATTTTTCGGGGCAATGTCATCGGACAACATGATTTTCAGTGGTACCCGAGCGTATCAACGGAGTCATTTCCCGTATGTGCGAGCCCGGAGAGTTCAATGTAGATTAAACTGCTGTTAAATTAACACTGCGAACAAAAAAATCGGCGAGCGGTGGGCTAGGTTGCAGTTACACTGACGGCTAGGACTTTGTATCTCCCAGTGAAGAAGCATTGCGGTACCGCTCCAGACCACTACGCAAGGCTAGAGTTTTGGGAGATGGGTGTTTGTACGCAAAAGCTCGCGGGCCTTGCCAATCATTTCCGAGGCGATTTTTTGAGCCTTGACGCCGTTCGGGGTAACGCTCCATTCATCCACAAGCTCCGCCAGTTCGCGGCCTAAACTCCGCGTTTGATCTGGACGCTCAATTTCTGGTGGGACTGCGACCACAGTGACATCCATGTTCACCCCCGCAGGACCTATGGTAGGACGTTTCGGTCCATCCGCACCATTCCATCACTTTGGATTTGCTGAAAGCGCCAACCATCTGCCCGCTTGTCGTAATCACCAGTTTAGTACGGGACGGGTTCCATGCCCGGAATGTTATTCCTCTCAATGAATGCCCCATTCACCACGTGACGCCGTAGGATTTCGTTCTTGGGATTGACTTTCTCGCCCACCGCACTATGATAGAGATACCGAAATGAATCAGAGGAGAGAATTCGGCGCCTATACCTGTTGTTGCCGCTCAACCGCGCCGGTGTGTGGGGAGAACGCGTAGCAGGGAAGAGATCGAACGAAGCGAACCCAACCCACCCTCGGTGACGAATCCGATGGTGGGTTTGTTATTTTTTTGGCAGAGTACGGTGGAGGCGAATCAGAAATGAAGGTCT